>WBZN01000002.1_pt1 | contig 175166 bp, 172 predicted proteins | sample 5204281 | NCBI WGS metagenome assembly WBZN01 (sample SAMN12344347, study PRJNA552823) | activated sludge metagenome | biome: Activated sludge suspended growth; feature: Nitrification reactor; material: Wastewater; isolation source: activated sludge from nitrification reactor of wastewater...
GAAGCTGAGCAGCCAGAACGGGACGACCTCACGCCACCAGTTGCTCGAGTCGGTGCGGGCCCAGGTCCACCGGCGGTTGAGGTGGTACGAGGGCACGGTCGCCATCGCGGTCGTCGCGAGGTTGGCGGTCATCGCGGCGATGCCGAAGAAGCCGGTCATCACGACGAGGCTCGTGAGGCTGAACGCGGTGGTGAGCACCGAGACGCTGAGGCAGCGGGCGAGCTTGCCGGTGAGGGTCCGGCGGCGCCCGTCCGCCACCCCGGCGGTCCCGATGGGGTCGTGGTGGGGGTTGGTCACGGAGGCAACCTACGGGCGCGCATGCCCCGTCGCGGTCGCGGGAGCGTCAACGGAGGGCAACATCGGCACCCGGACTCTCGGCGCGGTCTCAGGATGTTGAAGATCTCGCGCACGAGGTGACGGCTCACCCGTTCCGGGCGATGCGCACCGTCACCCGTTGGGACAAGACTGGCGGGACCCCCGGGGCGACGAGAGGACCGACGATGGCGACGAGCACCAGGAAGTCCGTGCGGACCGAGACGACGACGGACGGCACGGACGGGACGGACGGCTCCGCCGACGTCTACGTCCTGCCGGTGGTCCACACGAAGGTCCCCGGCCGGCTCGTGAACGTCGGCTTCTGGGGCGGCCTCACCGGCGCCGTGCTCGTCGGCGCGGTCGACCTGCCGCTCGGGGTGCTGGTGGGCGCGGGCGTCGTGGTCGCGCGGCACCGGACCCGCCGCGCCGACGCCTCCGACTGACCGGCGACCCGGGGATCAGCCCCCCGCCGGCGCCGCGCGGCCGACCCGTCCGAGCCCACCGAGGTCCGGGAACGGGATCGTCACTCCCCCGGCCCGACGCGTGATGCGCTCGTGCGCCCACTGCACGGCCCGTGGCGCGGCCACCGACGCGGCGGTGGCGCCGGCCGACGCGCCCACGGCCGTCGTCCAGGCGACCGGCCCCATCGGGCGGCACCCGAAGAACTGGCTGACGCCCGGGGTCTGCACCGCGGCGAACAGCGCGGCCGTGCTGACCAGTCCCGACGCGAGGACGATCGGGCTGCGGCCGCCGGCGACGAGCGTCTGAGCGAGCTGGGTCCCCACGAGGCCGGCGAGCGCGATGGTGCGCGCCCGGGTGGGCGTACCGGTGAGCCGGCCGACGCTCCAGGCGGCGGTCGCGCCGACCGCGGTGGTCACCGCCCGCAGCGCGATCTCCCGGGTGAGCTCGCCGCCGAGCGACGCATCCGGTCCTGCGTGCAGCAGCGCCTCCGGCGAGGTGTCGCGCGGCTCGCGCAGGGCGATGGCCAGCGCAGGGGCCATGTCGGTGAGCAGGTTGACGAGCAGCAGCTGGCGGGCGTTCAGGGGCGCGCTCCCGGTGAGCGCCGCACCGGCGACGGTGAAGCCGACCTCCCCGAGGTTGCCACCGACGAGGATCGCGACGGCGTCGCGCACCGACCGCCACATGGCGCGGCCCTCGACGATCGCGTCGACGATGGTCTCGATCCGGTCGTCGACCACGACGACGTCGGCGGTCAGCCGGGCGGCCGCGTTGGCCCGGCCGCCGAGGGCGATGCCCGCGTCGGCGAGCCGGATGGCCGCGGCGTCGTTCGCGCCATCGCCGGTCATCGCGACCGCGCGCCCGACGCGCTGGTACGACTCGACGATCCGTACCTTCTGCACCGGCGCGACGCGCGCGAACACGGCGACGTCCTCCACGATCGCGTCGAGCTCGTCGTCGGCGAGCTGGTCGAGATCGGCGCCGGTGAGCACGCGGTGCGGAACGGTGGTGTCCTCGCGCCCACCGATCAGCCCCAGCTCGGTGGCGATCGCCTCGGCGGTGCTCGGATGGTCACCGGTGACCATCGCCATTCGGATGCCGGCGGTGCGCAACCGGTCGACGGCGTCGCGCGCCGTCCCGCGCACGGGATCGGCCAGGCCGACGAGGCCCAGCAGCTCGAACCCCCCGTCCGGCGCGCCGTCGGTGAGGTCGGTGTGCGGCACCGAGGTGGCCTGCGCGACCGCCAGCACCCGCAGGCCGCGGGAGGCGAGGCGGTGGACCTCGCCCTCCACCGCGTGCAGCGCGGCGGCGTCCATCGGCACCACACCGTCGGCCCGCCGCCAGGTGCTCACGCGTGGCAGCACGGTCTCGGGTGCGCCCTTCACCGCGATGAACCGCCCGTGGATCTCGTGGCCGCCGAGCACCGCGTGGTAGCCGTGACGCGACTGGAACGGCAGCTCGTCGATCCGGTCCCAGTCGCCGAGCCCGTGCCTCGCGTCGACCCCCGCCGTCTCCGCGCCGAGGACGACGGCCCGGTCGGTGGCGTGCGACAGGTCGTCGACCGACCCGTCGGGACTCGCGCGCAACGCCGACGCCAGGACGTCGAGCCCGGGCCGGGGGAGCTCGTCGACACGCCAGGTCGTGACGCCGTCGGAGACCGCGACGAGCGCGATGCGGCCCTCCGTGAGGGTGCCGGTCTTGTCGAAGCAGATCTGGTCGACCCGGCCGAGCGCCTCGATCGCACGCGGGTTACGCACCAGCGCGCCGCGCCGGGACAGGCGGCGAGCGGAGGCGACCTGCGCGAGCGTCGAGAGCGCCGGCAGTCCCTCGGGGACCGCGGCCACCATCAGGCTGACGCCCGCGCCGACGGCGACCCGCGCCGAGCGCCGGTAGAGGAACCCGAGGCCGGTCACCGCGGCGCCGGCGCCGAGCGTGACCGGGATGATCGAGCGGGTGAGCGCACCGAGGCGCTGCTCGACCCCCGACGGCGGGGGGCCGGCGGCGGCCTGCGCGCTGCGGCCCGCCTCGGTGTCGACACCGACCGCCACCACGACGGCGGTCGCCTCCCCGGTGACGACGCACGTGCCCTCGTAGAGGATGCAGGTCCGCTCGGCGACGGGCGCACCCGGTGTCGGTCCGGCCGACTTCGCGACCGGCAGCGATTCGCCGGTGATCGACGAGTCGTCCATCTCCAGGTTGGTGGCGGTGAGGATCCGGCAGTCGGCCGGCACGATGTCGCCGGTCCGCAGCTCGACGACGTCACCCACGACGACCCGGTCGGCCTCGACGTCGACGAGCCCGTCGCGTGAGCGGACCTGCGCCGGTCGCCGGCCGCTCTCCTCGAGCACGACGAGCGCGCGCTCGGTCTGCACGCGTTGCACCGCGCCGACCAGCGCGTTCACGCCCATCACCCCGCCGACGAGGGCCGCGTCGGTCACGCTCCCGACGGCGGCCGAGAGTCCGGCGCCGAGCCCGAGCAACGGGGTGAGGGGATTGGCCAGCTCGTCCGCCGTCGCGCGCAGCAGCCCGACCGGCGCGTCGCCCGACCGCGCCGCGCCGTTGGCGCGCCGGCGCTTCTGCTCGGCCGGTTCGAGCCCCTCGGGTCCGGATCCGAGCCGGTCGAGGGTGGCGCCCGGCTCGAGCTCGTGCCACGGCGTCCGTGGTCCTGGGTTCGGCGGGTGGCGCAGCGCGGCCTGCCGGGCGGCGAGCGTGCCCATCGCGATCGCGAGCAGCGCGCTGCCGTTGATCGGCACGAGCGCGCGCGACGCGGCACCCGTGGCCGGACCGGCGAAGGCCCAGATGCCACCCGTCGACGCCCCGCCGGTGGCGAGCAGCGCGGCCCGCCGGCTCACGTCGCGCGCCGGTCCGATCGCGTCGATCACCCGCCAGACGTTGCCCAGCCCGGGTCCGACCATCAGGTGGGCCCCCCACGGCATGCGCCGCTCCGGCACCTCGACGCCGAGCGCGACGTCGGCCGCCCGCAACGCGTCGTGGGCGCGGCTCCCGACGAGCAGCACGACCCGGCCCTCGGCCTGCAGGTCGCGGATCTCCTCGACGAGCCCGCGTGCGGCCAGGCGCGACTCGATCCCGAGGGACCGGCCGAACGCGCGGCTCCCGCCCACGAGGTGGACCGGCAGCTCGAGCGCCCGGATGCGGGTCAGGATCTCGGGCACGAGCGGCCCCGCTTCCGGGATCGCCGCGACCAACGCGACGAGGGCGTCGCCCCGCCAGAGCCCGAGCACCCGCCGGCCGCCGCGCCCGAGCAGCCGCGCCCGACTCTTCGCGCCGGGCGGCGGCGTGACGTCGCCGGCCCCGAACGGCCCGAGCCGCCAGGAGCCCCGCCGCGCGACGCGCTCCGGGTCACGCGGGTCGAACAGCGAGCGGGCCCGCACCGTCGCCTCGACCGGGTCGGCGGCGGGATCGACCGGCGTGAGGTCGTCGATGATCCAGTTGCCCGACATCAGCAGGTCGGCTTCGAGCAGCACACAGTCGACGCGGTCGAGCCGCCGCAGCACGGCGGTGTCCATCACGATGACGCCGTGGCCCGCGAGCGTGCGGTCGAGATTGCTCGCGAACGCCTCGCGGCCCAGGTTGGCGGCCTTGGGGATGCTGGTGAGGAGCAGATCCGCGGCACGCCGCGGGTTGCGGGTCACGCCCAGCGCCACGCCGAACGCGCCCATCGAGCCGATGGCGGCCCGGTCCGCGTACCGCTCGATCGGACCCTGGGGCAGCGGGGCCGGGCGGGCCGGGAAGTCGACCGCCGGATGCCGGACCGCGGCCCGACCGTGGACCAGCTCGGGCTCGCGCCGCTCCCACACCGCCTGCCGGGCACGGAGCTCGCCGATCAGACCGCTGCGGTGGGCGACGTCGACCACGAGCCCGATGGGGCCCTGTCCCACCGCCTGGGCGAGCGCGTTCGCGGTCGCGAGCGAGAGATCCGCGGTGGTGCGACCGACGCGGTTCTCGAGGAACCGCCGGACCCGCGGCTGGCTGTCGACGAGCGACACGATGCCCGGGATCTCGGCGGGGATCGGGGCGAAGCGCAGGGCCTGCGCCGCGGTGGCGTACCCGAAGCCGACCAGGTCGGCGCCGATCGCGAAGAACTGCCGCTGCAGCGGCTCGCGGTCGGCCGGGTGATCGGCGCGGTCGTGCGGGAAGCGCTCGTCGCGGACGTCGTGGAGGTCCTCGACCGCCTCGATGGTCTCGACGAGGTCGTCGGGCTCGATCGCGTCCGGGTCGAACACCACGACGACCCGGCCGACGATCGCGTCGACCTCGGCCCACTGCACGCCGTCGAGCTTCTCGACCGCGGCCTTGAGGTCGGCGACGAGCCGCGTGCGCGTGGGGTCGTGGACGCCGCGCGCCTCGATGTGGGCCCGGCCGTCGGCGACCGCCATGCGCCGGTGGCGGCGACCCGCAGGTCGTTGCAGCCAGCCCGTGATCGAGCGCGCGGCCCGCACCGGCGGCAGGTCGTTGACGATCGGCAGCGCCGGAACCCTCACCGTGGGCCGGTCCGACCCACCCGAGCTTCCATGCCCCGGCCATGACGGCGACGCGACGACGTCACCCGGTGTTCATCGACCACGACGACACTCGCGGGACCCGGAGGTCGCGTTCCACGACGCGCCGACCCAAGGAGACCCGAGTGGAAGAAGTGCTCGCTCTCGTCCTCGCGCACGCCGCGTTCCTGGTGGTCGAGATGCTACTCCGCCACGTGCGGGACATCGTCCGTCCCGCCGTTCCAGCATCCGTGGCTGCGTAGTCTGCCACCCGCCGACCGCGGCGTGCGGTTCGGCCGGCACCCTCCGCGCGCGACCCTGCGCGTGCCAAGATCCGCGGCCTATGACCCACGGATCCCTCTCCGGCCGCCGTGCCCTCGTCACCGGCGCGAGCCGTGGCATCGGCGCGGCGACGGCCCGCCGACTCGCCGCCGAGGGTGCCGACGTGGCCCTCGTCGCCCGTACCCTCGACCAGCACGACCATCTCGCCGGCAGCCTGCGGGAGACCGCGGCCCGCGTCGAGGCCCACGGGCGCCGCGTGGTGGTGCTGACCGCCGATCTGAGCGACGCCGACGCCCGGGCGGCCGTCGTCCCGGCCGCCGCGGAGGGCCTGGGTGGCCCGCTCGACATCCTGGTGAACAACGCCGCCGCGGCCATGTACGCGATGACCGACACGTACCCGCTCAACCGTCGCCGGATCACGTTCGAGGTGAACGTCCACGCGCCGCTCGATCTCGCGCAGGCGGTGCTGCCCGGGATGCTGGAGCGGGGCGAGGGTTGGATCGTGAACCTGACGTCGGCCAGCGCGCGGCCGATCCCGGCGCCGACCCTGACCGTGTACGGCGCGTCGAAGGCCGCGCTCAACCGCATGACGCAGGGCCTTGCCCAGGAGCTCTCCGGGCGGGGCGTGCGCATCAACACCGTCGAGCCGCGCGCCGCGGTGCTGAGCGAGGGCGCGACGGTGCTCGTCGGCGACCGGCTCACCCCCGACATGATCGAGTCGATGGAGGAGATGGTCGAGGCGGTGGTGGCGCTGTGCCGCTGTGGACCCGAGCTGTCGGGTCGGACCTGTGTGAGCCTCGACCTCGTCGCCGAGCTGGGACTCGACGTGCGTGCGCTCGACGGCACCCCGCTCGACGGATCGCCGTCGTGACCGACTTCGACCTGCTCGACGGCGCCTGGTACGCCGGCCGTCCGTACGCCGACTACGCCTGGATGCGGGCGAACGCACCGGTGTACTGGGACGCGACCAACGAGCTGTGGGGCATCTCGCGCTACGACGACGTCGTCGAGATCGAGAAGCGCAAGGACGTCTTCGTCAGCTCCGACCAGGAGAAGGGCGGATACCGGCCGAACCTCCCTGCCGACGCCGCGATCATCGGCCTCGACGACCCGCTGCACCAGCAGCGCCGCGGTCTCGTGGCGCGCCGCTTCACGCCGAAGGCGGTCGCGGGCTGGACCGACGACATCCGCACCAAGGTGACGATGCTGCTCGACGGCGTGGAGCGCAACGGCGGCGCGGCCGAGATCGTCGGCGACCTCGCGGCGCCGCTTCCCGCCATGATGATCGGCCGGCTGCTCGGGTTCCCCGACGAGGCCTGGCCGTCGCTCCAGTCGTGGTCGGAGCGCACGATCGCGCTCGGCGGCGGTCCGCGCTACCTCAACGACGACGGCATCACCGCGGCGATGGAGTTCGCCCAGGCGGCGTCGGAGCTCTACGACGAGAAGCGGGGCTGTCCCGTCGACGACGTGATGAGCATCTGGACCGGCGCGTCGATCGCAGGCGAGCCACTCGGGCGCGACGCGGTGATCTCGGACTGTCTGCTCCTGCTCGACGGCGGCGCCGAGACCACGCGCACGGTCATCGCCCGCACGCTGCTCCAGTTCGTGGCGGACCCCGATCAGTGGGAGCGGGTGCGGGCCGGCGCCGATCTCACGGTCGCGGTCGAGGAATTCATCCGGTACGTCTCGCCGGTCCACAACATGTGCCGGGTGGCCACCCGCGACGTCGACGTCGCGGGGACGACCGTCCCTGCCGGCCACCAGGTCGTGCTCATGTACGGCTCGGCGAACCGCGACGAGGGCCACTTCACCGAGCCCGAGCGCTTCGACGTGACCCGCTGGCCGAACCAGCACGTCGCCTTCGGGTTCGGGACGCACTTCTGCCTCGGTGCGTCGCTCGCCCGGCTCGAGATCACGACGTTCTTCGAGGAGCTGCGGCGCCGGGTGCGGTCGTTCCGGCTCACGCCTGGGACTACGCCCGTCGAGATGCCGAACGCGTTCGTCTACGGGCTCGCGTCGGCGCACCTCGAGTTCGACTTCGCCTGAGCGCGCCGCACGGCCGGCGTCGTCGCTCAGGGGTGGAACGCGTCGAGGACCGCGTGACCGGCGAGCCGGACCACCGCTCGGCGTCGGGGCCCTGACCGTCGGAAATCGACGGTGAGCGCCCGGACACCGCTTCGCGCTCGCGGAGGCGGGCGCAGAGGTTCACATGTCGGAGTCGCGGACCGCCTTCAACAACGCGGCGTTCGGGTGCTCGGGCAGCTCGGTCAACGGCTGGGCGATGTCCTCGATCGTGGGGCCGTACTGCTCGGCGAGCGGCGCCAGCGCGTCGAGGTCGAAGTCGTAGAGCTTCGCGGCGTTGCCGGCGAGGACGTCCCGGAGCTCCGCCTCCCCCACCTCGTGGAAGACGGCGCGGATGCTCTCGATGCTGTACGGCGGCGTGCCCTCGTCGTGCGGGTAGTCGCTCCCCCACATGAACCGGCCCGGCGCCATGACCTTGCGCGCCTCCCAGTCCTTGGGCCCCGGGAAGCTCGCCCCGACCCACACGTTCTGCTGGAAGTACTCGGTGGCCGAGCGGGGCACCGCGTTCTCGGCCGTGTACTTGAGCTCGCCGATCTCACCCTTGCGGATGTTCGCGAGCACCTGGTCCATCTGCTCGAGCATCGGCGGGATCGCCGCGGCCGAGCCCTCGGTCATCACGTACTTGAGACGAGGGAAGCGCTCGAACACACCGGACAGGAGCATGTGCACGAACGCGCGTGAGCCGTAGAAGCCGACCTCGGTGATCATGATGGCCGGGACCGACGGGAACCGGCCGTAGTTCGGCGACCCGGTGCCCGCGTGCAGGTTCACCGGCAGGTCGAGGTCCTGCAGCGCGGCCCACAGCCGGTCGTAGTCCGGGTGGTACAGCGGCTTCACCCACGTGACGTCGGGCGCGACCGTCGGCAGCAGCACCCCGCCCCGCAGGCCGTGCTCCTTGATCCAGGTGATGTCCTCGATCGCGTCGTCGAGGTCGTTGAGGAAGAACTGCCCGATGCCGGCGCGCTGCGCGGGCTTCCGGGCGCAGAAGTCGGCGAGCCACCGGTTGTGCGCGTGGATCCCGGCGCGGCGGTGCTCGTAGTCCTCGGGCTTCGGCGGGCCCGCGAACAGGACGAACCCCGGGTAGAACGGCGGCACGGTGTTCGGGAACACGACCTCCCCGACCACGCCGTCGGAGAGCTGGTCCGCGTCGCGCCGGTCGTCGTCCCAGCTCCGGACCCGCAGATCGGTGTCGCGCAGGTCCTTCCACGGGTTCTTGTACCTGCCCCGCCACGCGTCGAAGTCCTCGTGGTACCGGGGATCGAGGTACTCGCGGTACGTCTCGTGGTTCGCGCCGGCGTGGGTGTCCGCCGAGATGATCGTGTAGTGCTTCGACTCGGTCAGGGTGCTCATGGCCAGAACCATAATCAGATTCTGGTTCTGGTGCAACCGACCGACCCGGCGTACGATGACCGCGTGCCGTCCCCCGCCCGACTCGCCGAGCCCGGCGTCCCGCCGGACCCGGCCACGCTGCCGCCCGGGCAGCTCGAACGGCGCCGTCGCATCGTGCAGGCCGCCATCGGGCTCATCGGCCGCGGCGAGTACGACGCGATCCAGATGCGCGACGTCGCGGCCGAGGCCGGGGTCGCACTGGCCACGATCTACCGCTACTTCACGTCCAAGGAGCACCTCTACGCCGCGGCGCTCGTCGAGTGGTCCAGTGACTACCCGCTCACCCGGCGGGCGCCCGCGGGTCCGGCCGACACGGCCGAGGCCCGCCTCCGCACCCTCATGCGGCGCGCGGTGCGCTCCTTCGAGCGGCACCCCCAGATGATGCGGGCCGTCATCGTGCTCGAGAGCTCGCAGGACCCCAACGCGCGGGCGCTGTTCGAGCAGTTCGGCGGCGCCAACTCGCAGGCGCTGCTCGAGGCGCTCCACTCGGTCCCCCCGGACACCGCCGGTGCGATCGTCGAGACGCTGAACGGTGTGATGTTCACCCGGCTGCGGGCGTGGGCGCTCGGTCGGGCGACGATCCGCGACGTCGACCGGTCGGTGCAGGCGGCGATCGACCTTATCTTCTCCCCGCCCCCTGCCTGACGGTCACGATCCCGACGGTGACGGCCCGCCACGGGTCACTCCACGGGCAGTCCTTCCGCCTTCCACGCACGGAACCCGCCGACGAGATCGGTGGCCCGGCTGAGCCCGATCGACTGCAGCGTCGCCGCGGCCAGGCTCGACGCGTACCCCTCGTCGCAGACGACGACCACGAGCTGGTCGGGACCCTCGAGCTCGGGCGTCCGGTGCGCGCCCCACGGATCGAGCCGCCACTCGAGCACGTTGCGTTCGATGACCACCGCGCCCGGGATCGCCCCCTCGTCGCGTCGATGGGACTCGGCCCGGGTGTCCACCAGCAGCGCGCCCGCGCGCGTCGCGACGTAGGCCTCGCGTGCGGTCACCCGCGTCAGTCCGGCACGCGCCTCGGCGAGCAGCTCGTCGGTGCCCGGACGACCGGCCGGCCGGTCCGCGGGGCTCGTCGCGTGTTCCGGGCCATCGGGCGGCGTCATGCGACCAGTGTCGCGTGGTGCGGGCCGGCGCGCGATCGCCGGCCGTTCCCGGGCGGCGCCACGGGCGTGGTCAGCCCCCGGGCTTGGTCCCGGCGGCGATGAACGCGATCCCGCCGAGACGCGGGTCGTCGCGACGCTCGAAGTCGGTCACGCGCCCCTCGAGCGGCTCCCACACCCTGCGGGTCGAGTCGGCGCCCGCGACGACGCGGTAGAACGCGTCGACCGGCCGGCTCAACGGCCGCCCCGCCAGGTACAGGTCCATGATCACGTAGCGCCCGCCCGGGCGGAGCAGCTCCCAGGTGCGCTCGAAGACGGTCTCCCACTCCGGCATCACGGTCATCCCGAGCATGGAGATCACCCCGTCGACCGAGTCCGTGCCGAGGAGCTCGGGCGTCACCACGCGCGCGTCGGCCTCGTGGAGCTCGACGTTGTCCCAACCGTGGGTACCGACCTTGTCGCGTGCGCGCCGCAGCATCCCCGGCGAGGCGTCGCAGCCGATGACCCGGCCGGTGGGACCGACCGCGTCGCGCAACCACGGCAGGTTCGCCCCCGTGCCGCACGGGACGTCGAGCACCGTCGCACCGGATGGCAGCCGCAGCCGGTCGACCGCCTCGACCCGGTGCCCGCGATGGATCGGCTCCGTCGTGGCGTCGTAGCAGTACGCGAAGACGTCGTAGCGCTGCATCCCTGCCACGCCGCCGAACCTACCCGTGCCCCTGGCGGGCGCCGGGGATTTCGACGGCCGTCACCGGTCGACGTGGGCGGTGATCTTGTCGAGGATCCGGTCGACGCGGTCCCGCTCGGAGTCCGACAGCACCGCGAAGAGCTCGTTCTCCGCGGCGACCAGATCCTCGAGCGCGCGGTCCGCGAGCGTCCGGCCCGCGGGCGTCAGCGACACGAGCGACGCGCGCCGGTCCGCCGGGTCCGCCTCCCGCCGGACGTAGCCACCGGCCTCGAGCCGGTCGAGCCGGCTCGTCATCCCCCCGGGCGTGACCATGGCGACCCGGGCGAGGGTCGAGGGACCGAGCTGGGCCCCGGGACCGTTGCGCCGGAGCGTCGCCAGCACGTCGAACTCGCCAAGGCTGATCCCGTGTGCGGCCATGGCGCCCTCCAGCGCACGTTGGGCGACGTTGACCAGCTGGAGCAGGCGCAGCGCGGTGAACATCGCGCGCAGGTCGAGGTCGGGCCGCTCCCGCTCCCAGGTGGCGACCGTGTCCTCGAAGATCTCGCGCATCGTCATGCCCGAATCTTAGTAAGACGGTAAATAGTTTGACTGCTAAGTAATTTCCCCGTACGCTCCCGGGATGGCCGACCCGACTCCGATCATCCGCGCCCGGGACGTCGCGTTCCCGCGCTTCTCCGCCCCCGACCTCGACGAGATGGAGCGGTTCCTCGTCGCCTTCGGGATGCACACCGCACACAGGGACGCCGACACGCTCTACATGCGCGGCACCGACACCGACCATCACGTGCACGTGACGCACCGGGCCGAGCCGAGGTTCCTCGGAGTCGCCTTCGATGCCACCGCCGACGACCTCCGGACGCTCAGCGCGGCCACGGGTGCGCCGGTCGAGCGCAACACCGAGCCCGGCGGCGGCGAGGTCGTGCATCTCACCGACCCCGACGGCCGCGCGGTCGACGTCGTGGCCGGGATCGAGCCGCTCGCGCCGCTGGCGGTCAACGGCCACGCGGATCTCAACCGCGGTGTCGAGCGGGTGCGCGTCGACGAGCTGCAGCGCGTGCCGGTCGGCCCGTCGCAGGTCAAGCGGTTCGGCCACCTCGCGCTGAAGACGGGGTCGCTCGCCACCCTCGCGGGCTGGTACGCCGACACGCTCGGGCTCCTCGCATCGGACGATCTCCACCTCGGCGACCCCGACGCGCCGGTCGGGCGGTTCATGCGGTGCGACCGCGGGACCGAGCCCGCCGACCACCACGCGCTGCTCGTGATCGAGACCGGCGAAGCGAAGCTCGGGCACTGTGCCTGGGAGGTCGCCGACTTCGACGACCTCATGGCCGGCCACGACCACCTGCTCGCCGACGAGCGCCGGCACTACTGGGGGGTCGGGCGCCACGTGCTGGGCGGCCAGGTGTTCGACTACTGGAAGGACCCGCTCGGCTTCACCGTCGAGCACTGGACCGACGCCGACCTGCTCACCGCGGCGGTCCCGACCGGGAGCCGGCTCCTGTTCGACCCGATCAACCAGTGGGGGCCGAACCCACCGGCGGACCTGGACTTCTGATGGACCTCGGCATCCGCGACCGGCGGGCGATCGTGATGGCGTCGAGCGCCGGGCTCGGTCTGGCGTGCGCCCGCTCCCTCGCGCACGAAGGCGTCCACGTCGTGCTCAACGGCCGCGACCCGGGACGGCTCGCCGCGTCGGCGGCGACACTGCGCGCCGAGACCGCCGTCGAGGTCACCGAGGTGGCGGGCGACGTCGGCGAGGACGTGACGCGCGCCGCGCTGCTCACCGCGTGCCCCGAGCCCGACGTGCTCGTCACCAACAACGGCGGTCCGCCGCCGGGCTCGTTCACGGCGTGGGAACGCGACGACTGGATCGCGGCCGTCGACGCCAACCTGCTCGCGCCACTGATGATGATCCGCGCCGTCGTCGACGGCATGGCGGCACGCGAGTTCGGCCGCATCGTCAACATCACGTCCGCGATGGTGAAGTCACCGCGCTCCCCCATGGGTCTCAGCTCGGCTGCCCGCACCGGGCTCACGTCGGTGTGCAAGGGGCTCGCACGCGACTACGCGCCGCACAACGTCACGATCAACCAGATCCTCCCCGAGCGGATCGACACCGCGCGGCAGCGCCAGATGGCCGACCTCGCGGTGGCGTTCAAGGGCATCACCCTCGACGAGGCCTACGCCGAGATCGCCGCGACGATCGCCGCGCAGCGGCTGGGCCGCCCCGAGGAGGTCGGCGACCTCTGCGCCTACCTCTGCAGCGTGCAGGCCGGCTTCGTGTCCGGCCAGTCGGTCCACGTCGACGGGGCCAGCTACGAGGGGATCTTCTGATGGCCGACCATGTGCTCGACGTGCTGGTCGTGGGCGGCGGACCGTCGGGGCTCACCGCCGCCTACCTGCTGCGCCGTCTCGGACTGGCCGTGCGCGTCGTCGACCGCCGCGACGGTCCCCAGCGCGCCCCCGCCGCGCACGTGGTCAACGCGCGCACGTTCGAGATCTGGCGCCAGGCCGGACTCGACGTCGAGCGCCTCCGCGCCTTCGCCCAGGACCCGGCCGACGCCGGCCACGTCTACTGGGTGGACCGGCTCGGTGGCCGGGTGCTCGGCCGGCTGCCGTTCGAGCAGCAGGGTGACGACACGCTCGCGGTCACCCCGACCCCCCTGCGGAACCTCTCGCAGCACCACATCGAGCCGACCCTGCGCGACGAGCTCGCCGCCGCGGGCGTCGCCGTCGAGTACTCGTGCGAGTGGCGCGCCGCGACCCAGGACGCCGAGGGCGTCACGTCGACGCTCGCCGGACCGGGGGGCGAGGAGACCGTGCGCAGCCGCTGGCTCGTGGCCTGTGACGGAGCCGGCAGCCCCGTCCGGCGCTGGCTCGGCATCGAGCCGGTCGGACCGGCCCGCCTGCAGAGCTTCGTGATGACCCACTTCCGGGCGAACCTGCGCGACCTCGCCGGCGACGAGCCCGGCGTCCTCTACTGGGTCTGCGACCCGGAGCACGGCGGCACGTTCGTCTCGCACGGGCTGGAATCCGAGTGGGTGTTCATGCACGGGTTCGACCCCGACGTCGAGGACCCTGTGTCGTTCACGCCGGAGCGGTGCGAGGCCCTCGTGCGCGCCGCGCTCGCGGATCCCGACCTCGACCTCGAGGTCGTGGCGGTCGCGCCCTGGCACATGACCGCCCAGGTCGCGGAGCGCTACCGCGACGGGCGCGTCCTCCTCGCGGGCGACGCCGCGCACCGGTTCCCGCCGACCGGGGGCCTGGGACTCAACTCCGGAGTGGGCGACGTCCACAACCTCGCGTGGAAGCTCGCCGCGGTGACCGCCGGCGTCGCGCCGGACGCGTTGCTCGACACCTACGAGTCGGAGCGCCGCCCGGTCGCGGAGCGCAACTGCGAGGTGAGCCTCGCCAACGCGCTGAAGCTCGTCGAGGTGCCGGTCGCGATCGCGCACGGCGGCGACGTCGCCGCCGCGATCGCGGACCAGGCGACGCACTTCGACATGCTCGGCCTGCAGCTCGGCTACCGGTACGGCGCGCCCGACGCGGGGGTGGGCGACGACGCCGTCCGCACCTTCACCCCCACCGCGGAGCCGGGCGACCGGCTCCCGCACGGCTGGGTGACGCGCGACGGTGCCCGCGTCTCGACGCTCGACCTGGTGCCCCTCGACCGCGCGATCGAGTTCGGTGGCCCCGCGGCCGACGCCGACCTCGTGGTCGGACGGGACTTCGACGATCCCGACGGCTGGTGGACGACTGTCGTCGCGCTCCCACCAGGGGGGAGACTGCGGGTGCGGCCGGACCAGCACGTCGAGACCCGCACCGCCTGACCCTGCGCAACGCCCCGTCGCCCACGACCCGGGAGGACCCCATGTTCCGACTCGTCAACGTCTCCGGTCGCGCCGCGCTCGAGCACGACGATCGGTGGTACGACCTCGCCGGGCTGGCGGGTGACGAGGCGCTCGCCGACCCGATGACCGCCGTCGCCCGCTCATCGGAACTCTCCGACCTGCAGGCGCGGTGCGCCGGGGCGACCCCGGGCGGCGCCATCGCCGACACCGCGCTCGGCGCGCCCGTCCCCGCACCGCGCCAGGTGTTCGGCATCGGGCTCAACTACCGGGACCACGCGGGCGAGAGCGGCATGGAGCTGCCGCCGGCGCCGCTGACCTTCACCAAGTTCCCGTCGTCGATCGCGGGTCCGACCGCCGACGTGCCCCTGTCCGGCACGCTCGTCGACTGGGAGGTCGAGATCGTCGCGGTGATCGGGCGCCTCGCCACCCACGTGCCGGTGGCCGACGCGTGGGACCACGTCGCCGGCCTCACCCTCGGCCAGGACATCTCGGACCGGGCCGTGCAGATGACCGGGACGCCCCCACAGTTCTCACTCGGCAAGAGCTTCGCCGCGTACGCGCCGATCGGCCCCGCGCTGGTGTCGACCGATGCGTTCGCGGACCGCGACGACCTCGAGCTGTGGTGCGACGTGAACGGCGAGCGCCGGCAGGCGGCGCGCACGAGCCTGCTCATCTTCCCGATCCCGGTTCTCGTGGCCTACCTGTCCTCGATCTGTCCGCTCGAGCCGGGCGACGTGATCTTCACGGGGACCCCGTCGGGCGTCGGCATGGCCAGCGGCACCTTCCTGCAGGAGGGCGACGTGATCGACTCCGGCGCCGAGGGCATCGGCGCGCTGCGGAACCGCTGCGTGGCCGGACGCGGTCCCCTCGCGCTCTGACTCGACCGGGCGCCGGGCGCGCACGGAGGTAGCTTCCCCTCGCGACACTCGTGAGACGTGGGGCCGGAATGCGCGCAGCGGACAGTGAACGGCTGGTCCCGTACCTGCCGCGCCTCGTGATCGACTGGATCACCGACGAACCCGACGTCCGCGCGCGCGAGATCGACGGGACCATCGTCTTCATCGACATCTCGGGCTTCACCAAGCTGTCGGAAGGGCTCGCCAAGGCGGGGAACATCGGGGCCGAGGAGCTCGCGGCGACCATCGGGTCCACCTTCACCGAGCTGCTGCGCGTCGCCTACGCCAACGGCGGCGCGCTGTTGAAGTTCGGCGGCGACGCGCTCCTGCTCCTGTTCGACGGCGACGGTCACGCCGAGCGCGCCTGCGCGTCCGCCGTCGGGATGCGCCGCACGCTGCGCGAGCAGGGCGTGATCTCCGTGCTCGGCCAGCGGGTGCGGCTCCGGATGTCGGTCGGGGTGCACACCGGCACGTTCCACTTCTTCCTCGTCGGTCGGGCCCACCGCGAGCTCGTGGTGACCGGTCCCGGGTTCACCGAGACCGCCGGACTCGAAGGCGCCGCCGACGCGGGGCAGATCCTCGTCAGCCCGGCGACCGCCGCGGCGATCCGATCGAGCCTCGTCGGCGACGCGAAGGGACCCGGGTTCCTGCTCCGGCGCGCGCCGGACGTCCCCGCCAGGGACGCGGTGGAGTTCCGCCCGCCCGTGGTCGCGACCGATCTGACCACCTGCGTCCCGCGGGCGCTGCAGGCGTCACTCGTGAGCGAGGCCGGCCCGGAGCACCGCAGGGTGACCATCGCCTTCGTCCACTTCGACGGCACCGACGCGATGATCGCCGAGCGTCCGCTCGCGCAGGTCGCCGCCGATCTCGAGGCGCTGGTCGCGACCGCGCAGGAGGCGGCCGAGCGCCACGACGTCACGTTCCTCGCGACCGATGTCGACAAGGACGGCGGCAAGATCATCCTCACCGCCGGCGCGCCGTCGAGCACCGGCGACGACGAGCGCCAGATGCTGCTCACGGTGCGGGAGATCATCGAGGCCGACCTCGCCGTTCCCGTCCGCATCGGGGTCAACCGCGGCGCGGTGTTCGCCGGGGACATCGGCCCCTCGTACCGCCGCACCTACACCGTGATGGGCGATGCGGTGAACCTGGCGGCGCGCCTCATGGCCCACGCCCCACCCGCGACCATCTACGCGCATCCCGACGTCGTCGACCGGTCGCCGACCGCGTTCACCGTGGAGGCCGTGGAGCCGTTCCACGTCAAGGGCAAGGCGAAGCCGGTCGCCGCCTGGAACCTCGGCCCGGTCTCGGGGGCGCGGTCGCGGCGCGCGGCCGTCGACCTCGCGTTCCGGGGTCGTGACACCGAGCTCGCCGTGCTCACGGACGCGCTCGCGGACGCCGTCGCCGGGCGCGGTCATCTCGTGGAGATCCAGGGCGCCCCGGGGAGCGGGAAGTCGCGGCTCGTCGAGGAGCTCCGCGCCCGCGCCGGTGCGGTACGCGAGCTCGTGACCCGCTGCGAGCTCTACGAGTCGACCACTCCCTACTTCCCGGTGCGGGGCGTCGTCCGCCACCTCCTCGGGCTCCCTGCCGAGCCCGACGCCGCCACCGACGCGTCCCGGCTGTGCGACGCGCTCGGGGTGCACGCGCCGGACCTCGTCCCGTGGGCGCCGCTCGTCGCGACCGTAGCCGACGTCGCGATGGACGACACGCCCGAGACCGCGCGGATCGACGAGCAGTTCCGGGCTGCCCGGCTCGGCGAGGTCCTCCGCGACCTGCTCGGCCGCCTGCTCGCGACGCCCACCCTTCTCGTGATCGAGGACACGCACTGGATCGACGAGGCGACCGCCGATCTCGTCGACGCGCTGACCGCCGACCTCGAGCACCGGCCCTGGCTGGTCGTGGCCACCGACCGCGACGGCTCCGAGCCGTTCGCCGGAGCGCAGGTGGTCGCCCTGCCCCCGCTGGCGTCGACCGTCGCCGAGCAGCTGGTCCGAGAGGCGACCGTCGACGCGCCGATCGCGGAGCGCGACGTGCGCCTCATCGCCGAGCGCGCCGCGGGCAACCCGCTGTTCCTCACCGAGCTCGTCGCGGCGGCGCGCGACGTCGGGGACGTGGCCGGCCTCCCGGACAACGTCGACGCACTCGTCGCCGCGTCGATCGACCGGCTCCCGCCACCGGACCGCGAGTTGCTGCGCCGGCTCGCCGTCCTCGGGTACTCGTTCGCCGACGACCTGCTCCCCGCCGTGGTCGAAACGGGGTCGGCCCTCGATCCCGCGGTGTGGCGGCGCGTCGAGGAGTACCTCGAGCGCGACCCTTCGGGTCGGTGGCGGTTCGAGCACGCGGTCGTGCGTGACTGCGCGTACGCCGGCCTCGCGTACCGCGCCCGGCGCGACCTGCACTCACGTATCGGTGACACGTTGCGGTCCCACGCCGCGTCACCCGACGAGGAGCCGGTGGAGCTCCTCTCTCTTCACTTCCTCCACGCCGAGCGCTTCGACGAGGCGTACCGCTACGCCTGCGTCGCGGCCGACGACGCGCGCGAGATGTACGCCGACCACGAGGCCGCGGAGCTCTACCAGCGCGCGCTCGACGCAGCGCGCCGGCTCCCCGAGGTCGGCGCCGGGGAGCACGCACGCCTGCGCGAGTCGCTCGGCGACGTGCAGCACCGCGCCGGTGAGTTCACCGGTGCCGACGCCGCGTACCGCAGCGCCCGCCGGTACGTCGACCGCGAGGACCACATCTCGCACGCGCGGCTGCAGTTGAAGCTCGCCTGGATCCGCGGGTGGCAGGACCGGTACTCCGCCGCGCTGCGTGCGATCACGCGCGGCCTGACGCTCCTCGACGGCGTGGACGGTCCCGAGGCCGACTCCCAGCGCGCCCGGCTGCTCGCCTGGTACGGCCAGTTCTGCCGCGAGGGCGGGAACCTGCGTCGCGCCGTGAGCTGGGGCGAGCGCGCGGTCGCGGCGGCCGAGGCCGCCGGCGACAAGGAGGCGCTCGCCCACGCGCACAAGGTGCTCGGCTGGGTCCACCTCGACCTCGGCGACCTCGAGACGACCAACCTCTACGAGTCGCTCTGGATGTACGAGGCGCTCGACGACCTGTCGGGCCGGGCGAGCGTGCTCAACATGCTCGGCGGGGACGCGTACTGGCGCGGCGACTGGGACGAGGCGCTCCGCCGCTACGAGGAGGCCCGGGAGCTCGCGGTCCGCACCGGCGACACCGTGCTCGCGGCGTTCTGCACCACCAACATCGGCGAGATCGCGCTCGACCGGGGCGAGCTCGAGGTCGCGACCGCGATGTTCCAGGAGGCGGCACGGGTCTGGCGGGTGGCGCGCGACAAGCCCGGCACCGCCTTCGCCAAGCTGCTCCTCGGCCGCGCGCTCGTGGGCTCGGGCCGCTTCGACGACGGCCTGCTCCTGTTGGAGGAGGCCCGCGACGACGCGCTCGACGTCGGGTCGACCCCGGACGCGCTCGAGGCGACGGCCCGGATCGCCGAGTGCCACCTCGCCGCCGGTCGCTACCAGGACGCACTCTCGGTCGCGCGCACGACGATGGCCGACGCCGCCAACCTCGGTGGCGTGGCCGCGCAGCAACCGCTCCTGCTGCGCGTCGCCGGGATCTCCCTCATCGGTCTCGATGAGTCCGATGCCGGGCGGAGCGCGCTCGAGGAGAGCCTGGCCGCCGGTCGGGCCCGCGCCGCCGACTACGAGATCGCGCTCACCAGCGGCGCGCTCGCGGCCGTCACCGCCGATCGGGCCGAGCGGCGACGGCTGCGCGACGAGGGCGACACGATCCTCGCCCGCCTCGGGGTCCGTGGCGCACAGGCACCCGCGGCTACGGACTGAACCCGGCCCGGTACCCGAGTGACGGCGCCGGCGCCGGGATCAGCCCGGCGCCGGCCGTCCGTCAGCGGAACTTCGGATCGTCGTGGCCGTAGACCTGCCAGACGGTGACGATGTCGCCGAGGGCGTTCGGTCGGAGGTCGGCACCGGCGATGCACCAGGTCTCGCCCGCCGGGATGGAGGCCGAGAGCACGTTGCCCGCACCGTCATAGGTCGGGGCCACACACCACTGCACCGGCCGGTACGTGTTGCCACCGGTCGGGTCGTACTCGAGGCCGACGCTGACCGGACCGGTCGGGGCCGGCGTGCTGCCGAAGGAGACGAAGCCGCGGTAGTCGACCATGGCCGCGCCGTTCGGCTGGAAGAGCACCGTGTTGTCGGTGTTCGACGCCTCGAGCGTGTACCGCTTGCAGTCGAAGCTGTCGCTCAGTCGGGTGAACGAGCCCTGGGTGGCGGCGTCCGTGTCGGTCACCGTCTCGTTGGAGCAGATGACCGGGAACACGTCGATGCTCACCTTCGCGGAGTTCGACGTCAGCGAGCCGTCGCTCGCCCGGTAGTAGAACGACGCCGGCCCGGCGTAGCCCGCGGGCGGGGTGAACTGCACGGTGCCGTCGGCGTTCGCGACGACACCCGAGCCGAGCGGGCTGACGTTGGTGAAGTCGCCCGGCGTGAGCGGATCGTCGTCCGGGTCGGTGTCGTTCGTCAGCACCGGGATCGCGACCGAGCCGCCCTCGGCGACCTGGGCCGAGTCGGCATGGGCGACCGGCGCGTCGTTCACCGGGGTCACGGTGACGTCGACCGTCGCCGACGAAGTCGCCGAGGCGCCCTGGTCGTCGGTGGCCGTGCACGACAGTGCGACCGGTCCGCCGTTGAAGTCGGCCGGCGGGGTGTAGGTCACCGTCCCGTCACCGTTGTCGACGAGGGTGCTGCCCGGCGGGGCGCCGGTGCAGGTCGTGTGGATCACGGTGCTGTCGACGTCGCTCGCGACCCTGAACATCACCGGGGTGTCCTCGTCGGTGGTCACCGAGGTGTCCGCCGCGACGGGCGGATCGTTCACCGACGTCACCGTGATGCTCACGGTGGCCTGGTTGCTGCTGTCGGTGCCGTCCGACGCGGTGTACTTGAACGAGTCGGGGCCGTGGTAGTTCGGCGACGGGGTGTACGTGAACGCACCGGTCGCCGCGAACGTCAGCATCCCGTGGCTCGGGCCCGAGCCGGTGACGAGCGACGCCGTCAACGGGTTGCCGTCGCTGTCGCTGTCGTTGCCGAGCACGTTGGCGCTGAGCGCGGTGTCCTCGGGCGTGGTGTAGCCGTCGTTCACCGCGGTCGGCGGGTTGTTCGACAGGAAGAACAGCGTGTCGTAGTTCGGGTCGTTCGCGAAGTCGCCGCTCCCTTCGAGCGACACGGTGCCGCACGACGCGACGGTGAGCGTCGCCGAGGTGAAGGCGAATCCGGCCTGCACGGTCCACTGGCAGTTGTCGTTGGGCCCGCTGTTCGGCCCGGAGCTGTTCGGAGCCGCGCACGCGTCGACCTCGTCGCCGGGCGACGAGCTGGCGGTGTACGGCGCGGTCTTGTCGTAGTCGGACTCGGTCTTCTGCGCGTACTGGATGCTGGTCCCGGTCTGGAGCTGGAACACCTTGCTCTTGGTCGCGCTCGCGAGCGTGAGCTTCACGACCGCGTTGCCGGTCATCTCGAGGTCGAGTCGCACCCCGGTGAAGCTGCGGCCCGCGAGTGCGGTGCCCGGCTTCAGGGTGAGCGACTCCGACGGGTCCACCTGCTGGCACGGCGAGCCGTTGCTCGAGCCCGACCTCACGCCGATGCCGTCGCTGCCGAGGCCCGGCGCCGAGCTGCTCGGCGTCGACGAGAGCGCCATGACCGACGCCGGGGAGTTGATCTTGCACGTCCCGGCGGCGGTCGTCAGGTTCTGGGTCGTGGACCCGTACTGGAAGTACTTGCCGTCGGTTCCCAGGTGCAGCCGCACCGTCGCCGGCGCGGCGCTCGCGCCGAGCGTGAACACGAACCCTGCCACGGAGGCGACGATCGCGGACGCGACGAGGATCGCCAACTTCTTGCTCTTCACGGTGTTGCCCCTCACTCCAAGGAAATCAGCCCGCCGGGAGGCTAATGGCGCGCCACTCAGGGGGCAACGGCGCGCGCCCCGGTCTTTCGGGACCCTGTCCGGATCCCGGCCACGGAGCGCGTCATTTCACGCGCCGGAAACCTGGTCCGCGTAGTCGAGGGGCAGCAGCTCGATCAGCTGGCCGTCGGGGTCCCGCACGAACACGGCGACCCCGATGTCCGTGCCGGCCACCTCCTCGCCCCCGAAGTCGACGACCCGGGACCGGACCGCGTCCACGTCGCACGAGAACGAGAGGTGGGTGAGGCCGGGCTCGTCCATGGCCCGGCGCGCCGGGTCGGGGCGGTGCGCCTCGCCCGTGTAGTGGATCAGCTCGAGCACGAGCCCGTCGCGCCGGAGGTAGCACGCGGTCATCCCGAGGGGCGGGTCGAGACCGAGGAGCTGCGCCGAGCCCTGGTCGGGCGGGTGGATCTCGCGCCAGAACTCGAAGCCGAACACCCCCTCGTAGAAGCGCCGGGACCGGGCGAGATCCGTGACGCACTGGCCGAGGTGGTTCACGACGACACGCTCCGTCATGCAGGGCATCCTCGCACGCCCGGCGCGGCTCGGCATCCCCGGGATCGCCGGTTCGGGGCGAGGTGACCTGGAAGGATCACCGCATGCCCGCCCCACCGGTGCGTGCGCGTCGCGCCACCGTCACGAGCATGCGCCGCGCCGCGTTCCGTGATCACGTCCTCGCGTCGCTGTGGTTCGTGCCCGTGTGCTTCGTCGTCGGCGCGCTCGTCCTGTCCCGCGCGTCGGTCGTCGTCGACCATGCGCAGCACTTCGACCGTCGGCCCGGCGTCAACCTCCCGAGCGACGCCGCGACGATGACCGTCGTCGCGTCGACGATCGCCGCAGCGATGCTCACGTTCCTGGGCGTCGTCTTCACCACGACGCTCGTCGCGGTGCAGCTCGCGAGCAGCCAGTACTCGCCGCGCATCGTCCGGCTCTTCGTCCGCTCGCGACTGACGCAGTTCACGCTCGGCACGTTCCTGGCGACGTTCGTGTTCGCGCTGAACTCGCTCCTCGCGGTCCGCCAGTCGGGCCACCAGGAGATCCCGGTCCTCACGTTCGCGATCACGTTCGTGTTCGTGGCCGGCACCATCGTGATGTTCGTCGCGTTCCTCCACGGCATGGTGCGACTCCTCCGCGTCCAGCACCTCCTGCGGCTCACGGCCGACGCCAGCCGCTCCGTGATCCACCACGCCTTTCCCCCGGCCTCCGAGTACGTCGAGGTGGAACCGCCCCCGCAGGGCGGACCCGGCCACCCCGTGGTCATCGCCGCCGGGGCCCGGGGGCGGGACCATCCGCACGTGCTCCAGGCCGTGGACGTCGGCGGCCTCGCGAGCCTGGCCCGGCGCCACGACGTCTGGATCGAGCTGGCCGTGCCGATCGGCGCCTCGGTGGGATCCACCACACCCGTCGCCACGGTGCACGGCACCGGAGCCGTCGAGATCGCGCCACTGCTCCTGTGGGGCCACGAGCGGAACCTCCTGCAGGACCCCGGCTTCGGCCTCCGCCAGCTCGTCGACATCGCGAGCCGGGCCCTCTCACCGGCGGTGAACGATCCCACCACCGCGGTGCAGGCGCTCCACCGCATCACCGACCTCCTGCGCCGGATCGCCGACCACCCCGATCCGACCGGCTGGTACACCGACGACGCCGGTGCCGCGCGGGTGCGGATCCCGGAGCCGGGATTCGAGCGGCTCGCCCGGCTCGGCCTGACCGAGCTCGTCGTCTACGGCGCGGGCGCGCCGCAGGTGACGCGCGCGCTCGCCGCGGCGTACGACGAGCTCGCCGCGTCGGCGAGCCCCGAGCACCGGGACGTCGTCGAGGAGCTGCGGGCCGAGTTCGAGCAGGCGGTCGCCGCGACCATCACCCTCCCCGCCGGCTTCGCGACCACCGCCGACGTCATGGGCCTCGGCTGAGTGGCGCTACTCCGGCCGGCGCGACGCGCCCTCGTACCGACGCTCCGGCGGGTACTCGAGCCGCGTGAGCCAGTAGTCGGCGTCGAACGTGTCGTCGCCGAGGAGGTAGCGGAACAGCCGGACGCGGTTGACGAACTCGAGCCGCGCGGTGTCGGCCTCGTACCAGGGCTGGTACTCGCACAGGATGTCGTGCAGGTCGTCCTCCGCGCGGGGGGTCGGCCGGAAGAAGATCGGGCGTTGCGCGGTGTCGGTGTCCGTGAGGTCGCCCAGGTCCCAGAGGCGCTGCTGCGGGCCGGTGGGGTGCAGCCGGATCTTCACCATGTGCCGGGTCGTGTCGCTCGAGTTCGAGCCACCGCCGTGCCAGAGGCCGTGGTGCAGGACGAGCAGCGACCCGGCCGGGCACACCACGTGCCGCTGCCCGCGGATGTTCTGGTAGCGGCCGATCGCCGCCTCGCTCACGACGCGCAGGTGACTCCCGGGCAGGAACCGCGTGCCGCCCATCTCGCGGGTGACCTCGTGCGGGTACCACATGATCTGCACGTCGAAGCCGGCGCGCGTGTCGATGGTCGAGTCCTGGTGCCAGTGCTGCGCCGGGAACGGCCGCGGCATGCCGCGCGCCTCCCGCTCCGTCCGCCCGAGCGTGAGGTGCACGAAGTGGTGGTCCACCACCGGCCCCGGGCCCACGAGGCTGTCGAGGATCCCGCGGACCGCCGGGTCGTCGACGAGCCCGCGCAGCGCGCTCCCCTCCGGGTACGCGTCGGCGAGCGGCGTGCCCGCCGCGACCTCGGGAACCGTGCCCGCCGCGGCCTCCTCGCGGTACTGCTCCGACAACTCCGGCGGGGTGAGCGCCGGGAACATCAGGTAGCCGCGCGCCACGAAGCGCGCGACCTCTCGCGTCGTGAGCTTCCGGTACGCGCTCACGTCGACGGCTCGCGGTCGACGATCTGCTCGAAGAGGAACTCGTACTTGAGATACGACGTCTGCGTCTCGGCCCCCGGGTGGTGCGGCAGCAGCTGCGACGCCTGGAACAGCCGCCACCCGTCGCGCAGCGCCGCGAGCCCCGTCCGGTACGGCGGTTCGTCCTCGTCGCCGGCCATGCGCCGGGGGCCACCTGCGCCGTCCCAGAACGACCACGCGACGACCGGCGAGTCGAGCGCGGAGTCGGCGAGGTAGAGCACGAGCACCTGCTGACGTTGCACGGCGGGCGACGCTAGTCATGCGCTCCGCCGGCGCGGTGCCTGACAGGCTGGCCCGGTGACGGCCACCGACTTCGACACCCTCGTCGCAGAGGCCGGGGCGGCTCCGGTCGACGGCTGGGGCTTCGGCTGGCTCGACGGCCGCGCCACCGAGGAACGACCGTCGTGGGGCTACGCGCGCTCGCTGGTCGACCGGCTGGCGCGTGCGGACGCGGCGCTCGACGTGCAGACCGGCGGCGCGGAGGTCTTCGGCGAGGCGCTCGACCGCACCGACCCCCGCCCCCGGATCGTCGCGGCGACCGAGGCGTGGCCGCCGAACCGCGCGATCGCGCACCGCAACCTGGTCCCGAGCGGGGGCATCGTGCTCGCGGTCGCGGAGGCGGGCGACTTCCCACTGCGCGACTCGACGTTCGATCTGGTCAGCTCCCGCCATCCGGTCGTCACGCGCTGGGACGAGATCGCACGCGTGCTGCGGCCGGGCGGCCGCTACTTCGCGCAGCACGTCGGATCCGGCTCGAACCGCGAGTTGACCGACGCCGTCATGGGACCGCAGCCGGTGTCGGGGGCGCGGTCACCCGACCGCGCGGCGCAGGACGCGGCGGCCGAGGGACTCGACGTCGTCGACCTCCGGGCCGAGACCATGCGCGTCGAGTTCCACGACATCGGCGCGATCGTGTGGTTCCTCCGCAAGGTGATCTGGACCGTGCCCGACTTCACCGTCGACCGCTACCGCGGGTCGTTGCTCCGGTTGCACGAGCGGATTACCGCCGACGGCGCGTTCGTCTCGCACAGCGAGCGGTTCCTCATCGAAGCCGTCCGCACGGGCTGACGCGGTCGCTGCCCGGCGGCCGGAGGGTCACCTAGCCTCGGGCCCGTGGGCGTCGGTACGTGGGTGCTGCTGTTCGTCGTCGCGGTCGGGATCGGAATCGCGATCGCGCTCGTGAACCCGTGGACCACGCGCGACCGCGGCACCGCCGCGGACAGGGACCCGAAGGCCGGAGCCGGCTGGTACGCGGATCCGAGCGGGAAGTGCGAGCAGCGCTACTGGGACGGCGCGCGCTGGACCGACGACGTGATGACGGGCGGGCGACGGTCGAAGCGCCCGCTCACGCGCGGCATCGGCCGCCTCGGCGGTGGCCGTCTGATCCCCGGTCCACCGGGACGCCCCCGCCCGCCGAGGCGCCCCTGAGCCGGGTCGGGCGCGCCGGACGGAACGGCGTCAGCCGAGGATCTGCGCTCTCCGGCTCCGGTACTCGTCGGCGCCGATCTCGTCGGCGTCGCGCTGTGCGTTGAGCGCGTCGAGCGCCTCCACCTGCGCGTGGCTCAGCACCGTCCGCTCCCGCGGCACCGCGGGCTCGCGGTGCCGGCCGATCGGGCGCATCGTCGCGCCGTGCGCGATCACGTAGGCGAACACCCCGAGATACGGGAAGAAGACGACGAACAGGAACCAGAGTCCCTTCGCCGCGCCGCTCCGGTCACGACTCCGGAAGATGTCGACGAGGACCGTGATCAGGAGCCAGATCCAGATCACGAACAGCGACAGCCAGAGGAGCGAGAAGAACACCTGTCCGACGTGCCATTGCGTTGCGAGCATGTCGGCATCGTACGGTTCCCGCCCGTGAACGGCGACCGGGGGACGGCGCAGCTCCCGGCGGACCGTCCGCCGTCGGTCCGGGTCCGCGTCGCGGCCGGCGCCGTGGTGGCCGGTTGCCTCGGTGTCTTCCTCCTGATCGCAGAGGACGTGCTCGACGGCGGCGGCCTCATGTCGCGCGACCCGTCGGTGCTGCACTGGTTCGTCGACCACCGCGGCGAGGCTTGGGTGAGCGCGGCCCGGGTCATCGGGAGCCTGTGCGGCTTCGTCGGTCTCTCCACGGTCACGATCGTGGTCGGTGCGCTGCTCTGGCGGACCGGCCGCGCGCGTCGGCTCGCCGCCGCGCCCCTCGTCGCGCTCGCGCTCGCGTCGCTCGCGTCGACGGTGGCCAAGCAGCTCTTCGACCGTCCGCGACCTCCGGCCGCGCTGCGGGCGGCGCACACGTCGACCGCGGCGTTCCCGTCGGGCCACGCCACCTCGGCGGCCGCGTGCTTCGTCGCGATCGGCCTCGTGCTCGCGATCGCGGTGATGCGGCGGCCGAGCACCCGGATCGCGGTGGTGGCCGCCGGGGTCGTCGCGGCCGCCGTCGTGGGGATCAGCCGGCTCGTCCTCGCCGTGCACTGGCTGTCCGACGTCGTCGCCGGATGGGCGCTCGGGACGGCGGCGGCCGTGACCGTCGTCGTCGCCGCCTGGTGGATCGCGACCCGCCCGGGGGCCGGGGCCGGCTCGCCCGGACCCTGATCGTCCACGCGCCTACAGTCCGGGCGAGCCGACTCGAAAGGTCACCGTGCAGGAGCTCTCTGGACTCGACGCCGCGTTCCTCGCCCTCGAGACGCCGACGGCCCACATGCACGTGGTCGGGGTCGCGGTCCTCGACCCGTCGACGTCACACCGGCCCTTCACGGTCGATGCCGTACGCGAGCTCGTCGCGGCACGGGTGGGGATGATCCCGGCGCTGCGGCACCGCGTCGTGGAGGTGCCCTTCGGACTGTACGTGCCGATGTGGATCGAGGACCCGGACTTCGACGTCTCGTACCACGTGCGCCGCGCCGCGTTGCCCGAACCCGGCGGCCCCGCCGAGCTGGCCGAGTTCGTCGCCGACGTCGCGGGCCGGCCGATCGACCGCAGCCGGCCCCTGTGGGAGTCCTACGTCGTCGAGGGACTCGAGCACGGCCGGACCGCGTTCGTCGCCAAGCTCCACCACTCCCTGATCGACGGCGTCTCGGGGGTCGAGATCCTCGCGTCACTGTTCGACATCGCGCCCGACGCGCCGCTCGTGCCCGAAGGCGCGCTCACCGCGTGGGAGCCGGACCGGGTCCCGAACGACTTCGAGATGCTCGGCCGCGCGGTCACATCCATGGTGCGCACCCCGGCGCGGATGTACCGCGCCGCTCGCGGCCTGACCCGCTCGGTCAGCCGGGCGTTGAACCGCTCGGGCGACGCCGCGCTGCGCGTGACCCTTCCCCTCACCGCGCCGAAGCTCACGCTGAACCGCTCGATCTCGTCGCAGCGCGCCGTCGGACTGACCACCGTGCCGCTCGCCGACATCAAGCTGGTGAAGAACGCCCTCGGCCTGACCGTGAACGACGTGGTCCTCGCAGTGGTCGCCGGCGCGATGCGCCAGTACCTCGTGGACCGTGACGAGCTGCCGGACCGGTCGTTGGTGGCGGCGATCCCCACCTCGGTCCGCACCGCCGACGACACGGCGTACGGCAACAAGGTGTCCTCGATGTTCACCGAGCTCCCGGTGGCCGTCGACGACCCGATCGAGCGGATCGACATCGTCGCCGAGGCGATGAGCGGCGCGAAGAGCCTCCACGAGATCGTCGGCGCCACCACCCTGCAGGAGTGGGCCGAGCTCGCGGCGCCGGCGATGTTCAGCCGCGCGATCCGGACCTACACCCGGCTCCGGCTCGCCGAGCGGTTCCGGCCGGTGATCAACGTGATCGTCTCGAACGTCCCCGGTCCGCCGTTCCCGCTCTACCTCGCCGGCGCCCAGCTCGTCGGGCTGTATCCACTCGGCCCGATCTTCGACGACTGCGCGCTGAACATCACGGTCATCTCGTACGTCGACGAGGTGGAGTTCGGGTTCATCGGCTGCGGCGCGCTCGTGCACGACATCGACCGGTTGGCGGCGGCTGTGCCCGATGCGCTCGCGGAGCTGCTGAAGGCGACCCGCGAGACCGCGGACGTCTGAGGCGTCAGGCGGCCTCGGCCTCCGGCGCATCGTCCATCGGGGTGATCGCGGCGCGACCGAGGTCGAGCACGCGGGCGGGCGGCCGCTTCATGTCCTTCACGATGCCGACCCAGCCCATCGCCTTCAGCACGTACCAGGTGAGGTCGACCTCGTACCAGTAGAAGCCCTGCCGGCAGGACGCCTGGTAGTGGTGGTGGTTGTTGTGCCAGCCCTCACCCCAGGTGAGCAGCGCGATCAGCAGCGAGTTGCGGCTGGTGTCGGTCGTGGCGAAGCGCCGGCGGCCGAACACGTGGGCGACCGAGTTCACGAGGAACGTCGTGTGCCACAGCAGCACCGTCGACGCGAAGAAGCCGAGCACGAGCCCGCTCCAGCCGCCGATCAGCAGGCAGGCGATCGCGAGCGCCGTGGGCGGGAACAGGTCGTGCTTGTTGATCCACCGGATCTCGGGGTAGCGCTCGAAGTCGCGGATGCGGTCGGAGTCGTACGGCTTGTACTTGTCGCACAGGATCCAGCCGACGTGGCTCCACCAGAAGCCCTTGCGGGGCGAGTGGATGTCGGCGTCGGTGTCGGAGTACTGGTGGTGCTCCCGGTGGTGCGACGCCCACCACAGCACCCCCTTCTGCGCCGACGACTCCGCGCCGAACGCGAACAGGAACTGCCAGAACCGGTTGAGCTTGAAGCTCCGGTGCGAGAAGTACCGGTGGTAGCCGGCGGTCACGAGGAACAGGCGGCCGAAGTAGGTCACGAGGAAGAGCACGACCGCGGTGGTGCTGATCCCGGTGAAGATCAGCAGGAGCGGGGCCAGGTGCACCAGGGCGAAGGGGATCGTCTCCTTGCGGTTCACCTGCTCGTCGGTGTGCCGGTCCAGCTTCGTCATCGTCGTGGGGGTCATCGCCTCCCATCATCTACTGTCTCGAGTGATGAAGCTGCATCCGCAGCAGGTGATTCTCCAGCAAGGAACTGTTCGCCGTGAACAAAGCCACCGACACCCTGCGCACCCCGCCCTCGTTCCCCCGGCCGTCGCCGGAGCTGCTCGAGGACCTGCGCCGGGCCCTGCCGACCATGGCGGAGCGCACCGTGACCGCCCTCGGGACCGAGGTCGCCGAGTACCACCCCGGCGCGATCAGCCGCTCCACCCAGCGGATTCTCAAGCGTTCGGTCCGCCTCGCGCTCGCGACGTTCCTCGACATCGTCGGGGATCACACCGGCGACGGGCCGACCTCGCTGGCCGAGCCGGCCCTCGCCGCTGCGTACGAGCTCGGGCGGGGTGAGGCGCGCGAGGGCCGGACCATGGAGGCGCTGCTCGCCGCGTACCGCGTGGGCGCCCGCGTCGCGTGGGAGCACCAGTCCGAGATCCTCGTCCGCCACGGCGTGCCCGCGTCCGACGTCGCCCGCTTCGCACAGATGGTCTTCGCCTACATCGACGAGCTCTCGGGCGCGAGCGTCCAGGGCCACCGCGACGAGCTGGCGCGCTCGGACCGCGTCCGTCGTGAGCTGCTCGAACGGCTGGCGGCCGGCGTCCTCGCCGGCGAACCGGCGACCGAGCTGCTACTGCGCGCGCAGCGCGCGGGGTGGTCCCCGCCCGAGACGATCGCCGTCGTGATCGTGCGGCCGACGCACGCCGCCCAGGTGCTGCAGCTGCTCGACCCGCGCACCCTCTGGATCAACGGCGACGTCACCGCCGACGGACGCCTCGACGACTGGTCGGTGCTCCTGGTGCCCGACGCGCACCGGGACCGCGAGGCGCTCCTCACGCTGCTCGCCGGCCGCGCCGGTGTGGTCGGGCCCGCCCGGCCGTGGGACGACGGCGTCGTCTCGTACCAGCGCGTGCTCCACCTCCTCACGCTCGGCCCCGTGCCCGACGACCGGCCCGTCGACACCGACGACCACCTGCTGGAGCTGGTGCTCGGTGCCGACGAACCGGCGCTCTCGGACCTGCGGGAGCGGGTGCTGGCGCCACTCGACGGCGAGCGTCCCGCCAGCCGCGCCCGGCTGGCCGAGACGCTACGGGCGTGGCTCGTCCACCAGGGGCGACGTGAGGCCGTCGCGACCGAGCTCCGGGTCCACCCGCAGACCGTCCGGTACCGGATGACCCGGATCCGCGAGCTCTTCGGCGAGCGCCTCGACGACCCCCGCGCCCGCCTCGAGCTGACCGTCGGTCTCGCCACGGCCTGACGCTCCGGCGCCTCCCGCCGTCAGGATGGGAGGACGGGAATACCCCCAGGGGTATCTTCGTTGCCGCCTGTCGATACCCCCCTGGGTATCGCACGCCGCCGTCACCGAGGAGCGCCATGACCACGACCGATCCGCGTCCGCCCGCCCCGCACGAGCCGTCGGGCCCGCCGGACGAGAAGGCGCTGTTCTCCCGGCTCGCGGCGTTCTCGGCCCGGCACCGGCGCGCGGTGATCACCGTGTGGCTCCTCGTTGCGTTCCTGGCGGCACCGTTGGCGATGACGCTCACCGGCGCGCTCTCGGGCGCGGGCTGGGAGGCGCAGGGCTCGACGGCACAGAAGGTGCGCGACGAGATCCGACGCGACTTCCCCCACCTCGGCGCCGAGGACCCGATGGTCGTGTACCACCAGCCGACGCCGATCGCGACGGATCCGGCCGGGCTGCGCGCGCTCGTCGCTGCGCTCGGCGAGGAGCCGCACACCCGGTCGGTGGTCGACCCGCTGAAGGTGCCACCGACCACTGGGCTCGTGTCGCCCGACGGGAGGACCGCGCTCGTCCCGGTCGCGCAGGTGGTGCACCAGGACGCCGACCGGCCGAAGGCCGCCGGCGCGCTCGGTGACCACGTCGACGGGCTGCGGCTCCCCGCCGGAGCGACCGCGAAGGTGACCGGTGAGTGGGCGGTCTGGAGCGACTTCAACCGGCTCAACGAGGAGGCGCTCCACAAGGCCGAGCTGCTGTCCGGGCTGCCGAGCCTGATCCTCCTGTTCCTGGCCTTCGGCACCGCGATCGCCGCCGGGCTGCCGCTGATCCTCGCCATCGCCGGGATCGCGGTCGGCTTCGCAACGCTGCATCTCATCGGGTGGGCCACGCCGATGTCGGTCTGGTCGATGAACTTCTCCATGATGATCGGGCTCGCGGTCGGGATCGACTACAGCCTCTTCATCGTCAGCCGCTACCGCGAGGAGCGGGTCGAGGGCAAGGACGCCGTCGCGGCCATCGAGAACACCATGTCGACCGCGGGCAAGGCCGTGTTCCTCTCCGCGTTGACCGTGGTCATGGCCCTCTCGGCGGTGTTCCTCGTGCCGGTGATGGTCTTCCGCTCCATGGCGCTCGGCATGATCCTCTCCGTGGTCGCGGTGGCTGCCGCGTCGATCACGCTGCTGCCTGCGCTGCTGGTGGCCCTGGACGACAAGGTGCTCGTCAAGAAGCACCACGCCGACCCCGACATCACCGCCGAGAGCCGCTGGACGCGCTGGACCGGAATGGCGTTGCGCCGGCCCGGCACCATCCTCGCCGTCGGCCTGATCCTGCTCGGGGTGTTCATCGCCCCGGCGCTCGGGATGAAGCTCGGGATGCCGGGTGCCGGGGTCGTCGACACCGGGCACACGAGCCGCGACGGCTACGACCTCGTCACGAAGGCGTTCGGTCCGGGCGCCGCCGCTCCCGCCTATGTCACCGTTCCTGCCGCGCACGCGGCCACCGTCACCCGCATCGCGTCGGGCCTCCCCGGCGTGGTCGACGCCCGGGTCGTCACCCCGCCCGCGCGCACCGGTCGGGTGGTCGTGCGCGTCACCGGCTCGACCCCGGTGGACGACTCGCGGACCGCCGACCTGGTCCACACGCTCCGCGACCGGCTCGACCGCGCGGTCCTGACGGCTCGAGTCGGGGGACCCGCCGCCCAGAACGCGGACCTCACCTCGGTCCTCACCGGTCGCGCGCCGTACGCGATCGGGCTCATCCTGATCGTCGCGTTCCTGCTGTTGCTGGTGGTCTTCCGCAGTCTCGTGATCGCGCTGACGTCGATCGTCATGAACGTGCTGACCGTCGGGGCCGCGTTCGGCTTCGCGACGCTCGTGTTCCAGCACGGTGTCGGCACCGGACTGCTCGGCATCGAGCACCAGGCGTTCGTCGACGCCTGGGCACCTCTGTTCTTCTTCGCCCTGTTGTTCGGCCTGTCGATGGACTACCAGCTGTTCCTGCTGGCTGCGATCCGCGAGCGCTACGAGGCGACGGGCGACACGAAACGCGCGATCGCCGAGGGCATCGCCCGCACCGGGCGCCCCATCACGAATGCGGCGCTCATCATGATCGTGGTGTTCGTCGCCTTCGGGGTCACGGGCCCGATCCCCCCGACCGAGCTCGGCCTCACGCTCGCGATGGCCGTCCTGCTCGACGCGACGGTCGTGCGGGTGCTCCTGGTCCCCGCCTCGATGGCGCTCATCGGCGACCGCAACTGGTACCTGCCGCGGTGGCTGGACCGCGTGCTCCCGAACATCCACTTCAGCCACTGAACCGAGGAGACGCCACCATGTGCCGAGCCACGACCTGCAGGCGCTGCGGGAAACCGACCTGGAAGGGCTGCGGGATGCACGTCGAGCAGGTGCTCGGGCACGTACCGAGGAGTCAGCGTTGCCGGTGCGGATCCGGACCCGCCGCCGTCGGGAGCCCGGCGCCGCCGAACGGTGCGCGGAAGCGCTGGTTCTCGCGGGCGTGAGTGCCTCCCGGCCCCGGCCCGGTTTGTCCGGGACCGGGCCCGGGTAGTCACGAGCGCCATGCACACCGAACCAGGGGCACCCGACACCGGCGGCACCGCCACGCTCGCCGACCTCACCGCCGGCGGGAACCGTTACCCGCCGTACCAGGCCGCGCGGCTCGGCGCCGACATCGCCGCGGCACTCGCCGAGCGCCACGCGCGCGGACGGGTCCACGGATCGCTCACGCCCACCGCGGTCGTGACCGCGCCGGGCGGCCGGCTCGCGCTCCTCGAGCCGGACGACCCGAGCCTCGCCGGCCCCGATCGCGGCCTGTGGACCGCGTACGCCGCGCCCGAGCAACTGGCGGACGGCACGCTGACACCGGCGAGCGACGTCTACGCGCTCGGGGGTCTCCTGTACCTGATGCTCACCGGGGGACCGCCGTTCGCCGAGTTCGATCTCGACCGTCTGCGGGAGCGGAAGCTGACCGAGGTCGCGCCGCCGCCGAGCGACGTCGAGCCCATGCTGCCCGCCGCGCTCGACGACCTGGTGCGCCGCCTGCTCGACCGCGACCCGGTCCGCCGCCCGACCGCCCACGAGGCGGCGACCCGGTTGCTCGAGCTCGCGCAGACACCGTCGGCGCCACCCGTCGCCACGCCAGCTCCACGCGTGTTCATCGAGGAGGAGACCGTCGAGGAGCGCCGGGGCCCCGATCCGTGGATGTACGTGCTCGGCGCGGTGATCCTCATCGCGATCGTCGCGCTCGTCTGGGCGCTCGTGGCGCGGGACGACTCACCCGCGAAGGCCACGGTGCCGGCCGTCACCGGGCTCCAGGTGGCGGAGGCGACGAACGTGCTGCGGACCGACCACCTGCGGGTGGACACCGTGACCGCGCCGAACGCGACCGTCGCCGCCGGTCTGGTCGTCTCGCAGACGCCCGCGGCGGGCTCGCGGGTGAAGCGGGGGCGGACGGTGGTGCTCACCGTCAGCGCCGGCGCCGCGGTCGCCCCGACGCCGGTCCCGATCCCGGTGCCGGTCCCGGACAACTCCGCGACGACCACGACCACGACGCCGACCACCACGACCACCACCACCACGACCACGACCCCGCCGTCGACCTGAGCCGGTTACGTCCGTCCCGAGTCGGGAACACCTCTGCGGTCGGGGAACCGCGCCGAGCCGAGGAGGTCCCGTGAGCACCGCGACCATCGTCATCTTCGTCATCGCCATCGCCATCGTGTTCGCCATCGCTGCGTCCATCGCCGTGCGGAGCTCGCGCTCACGCCGGCAGGCGCTCGCCGAGCGCTTCGGGCCGGAGTACGAGCGCACGGTCGGCGCCGCCGACGGGGGCCGTGACCGCCGACGGGCCGAGCACGACCTCGCCGAGCGCGCCGACCGTCGCGACGATCTCGACATCCATCCGCTGCCGGTCGAGGCCCGCGAGAAGTACTCGGAACAGTGGCAGCAGGCGCAGCAGCACTTCGTCGACGAGCCGCAGACCGCCATCGGCGAGGCCGAGCAGCTGCTCGACGCCGTGATGCGCGAGCGCGGTTACCCCGTCGACGGATTCGAGGACCAGGCGGCCCTTGTCTCGGTCGACCATGCGGACGTGGTCGAGAACTACCGCGCCGCCCACCGCATCAGCGAGAAGGCTCAGCACGGCAGCGCGTCCACCGAGGACCTCCGCGAGGCGATGCTGCGCTACCGGTCGCTCTTCGACGAGCTCCTCGCCCCGGTCTGAGGTCGTGCCCGTGCCGGTGACCGGTCACCCCGAGCTCCGTCCCGTCGGCGACCCGCGCCGGCACGCGACCTCCGGGAGCCGCTGGATCCACCGCATCAGCGATGCGACCACGCACTCCGCCGTATCCGTCGGGGTGCTCGGAGCAGTCGTCGTGTGGGCGGTGGTAGGCGGCGTGTACGACTTCCCCGCCTGGTGGGCCAACACGCTCTACGCGGTGTCGGCGTCGGTGACCCTGGTGATGGTCTTCGCCATCCAGCACACCCAGGCGCGCCTCGAGCTGGCGACCCAGCGCAAGCTCGACGAGCTGCTCCGGGCGCAACCGGATGCCGACAACCGGCTCATCGCCGCGGAGATCGCGTCCGACGCCGAGCTGGCGGAGATCGCGGAGCAGCACTTCGAGGAGCATCAACGCGCGGTCGTCGGCGAGGACGCGCGCTGACACGTGCGGTCGCGCTTCAGTCGGCGCGGTGCAGCTCCACGTCCACCGGGTGCTCGGCGTCGACGGTCGCGAAGTCGGGCGGTCGCCGTTCACCGAGCGCGGTGAACGCCTCGAGGTTCGCGGGCTGACCGAGCAGCCGCATGAACGCCCGGTCCTCACGCGACCGTGCCGCCGCGACGAGGTCGCGGTGCGCGCTCACGATGGTGCGCTTGGTCTCGACGAGCGAAGCGATCGGCTTCGCCGCGAGGTGGCGCGCGTACTTCATCGTCTCGGGCAACAGATCCTCGGGTGCGGTGACCCGGAACGCGAGGCCCATGGCGAGGCACTCCTCGGCCGAGAACCACTCCGAGCTCATCAGCAGCCACGCCGCGTTCTGGCGACCGAGCAGCAACGGGAACGTGTACGAGCTCGCGGCCTCGGGCGCGACGGCGAGGTCGGTGAACGGGCACCGGATGCGGGCCTCGGTGGACATGAGGGTCAGCTCGGAGAACCCGATGAGCGTCGCGCCGATCCCGAGCGCGAGGCCGTTCACCGCGCAGAGCAGCGGCTTCGGGAACGCGCTCAGCTGATCGATCAGCCCCGGGAACCCGTACGTCCCATCCTGGAAGCTCTCCGGGTCCGCGACGCGCGCCGCCATCTCCGCGACGTCCGTGCCGGCCGAGAAGGCCCGTCCGTTGCCCGTGAGGACCACCACGGCGACGTCCGGCGCGGCCGCGGCCTCGATCAGGGCCGCGGACGTCGCGTCGTAGAGCGCCTCGTTGAAGGCGTTGAGCGCGTCCGGGCGGTCCAGCGTGAGGACGCGCACCCGGCCGTCGTCGGAGATGTCGAGCACCGTCGATCCTTCCGTTGGGGAGCGCCGGAGCGTACTGTCGGCGCCCGAACGACGGCGTGGGGCGTCGCTCCCGTGTGCTCGCAGCGAAGGGAATCACCTGTGACCGAGACGCGCCCCGCGGCCGCAACGCCGGCGCCAGCCGACGACCCGTACGCCGGCTGGCGGGTCCGCCCGACCATCCCCATCGCGATCGGCGTCTACCTGGGGTACCTCGCGATCTTCTACTCGGTGTGGGCGATCAACGACGTCGACTACGAGCACATCGGCAAGACCGTGAGCAGCACGAAGCTGCACTACGCGATGCCGACCCTGAGCGGCTGCGCGTTCCTCCTGGTCGCGGTCACCGCGCTCGGCTGGTGGCGACCGACGCTCTTCGACAAGTCGCGCAACGGTCCGAGCTGGGCCTGGATCGGACCGATCGTCATGTTCGGGCTCGCGATCGCGACGCTGGCCTCCCTCAACGGCGGCCACTGGAGCAACGAGCTGATCCTGTGGAGCGTGCTCGGCGGGATCGGCGTGGGAATCGGCGAAGAGACGATCACCCGAGGAACCATGCTCGTCGGGCTCCGCACCAAGTACCCGGAGCTGAAGGTGTGGCTGTTCAGCACGCTGCTCTTCTCGGCGCTGCACTTCCCGAACGTGTTCTTCGGGCTGGCCGCGCCGAAGATGATCGTCCAACTGCTGTTCACCTTCATCATGGGCTCGCTCTTCTACGCGCTCCGTCGTCTCAGCGGCACCCTGATCCTGTGCATCCTCCTGCACGGCCTCTGGGACTCGTCGATCTTCCTCACCACGCCGACGCACAGCGACAAGCTCGCCGCGTCCGCGCTCCTCTACCCGGTCGCGATCGTGTGTGCGTTCTTCGTCATCCGCCGCATCAAGGACGCCCGACTGCCCCTCGGGTGATCCCGGTCAGGTCGGCAGCGGGTCGCGGATGATCGGGCACGTCATGCAGTGTCCGCCGCCGCGGCCCCGACCGAGCTCGGCACCGACGATCGTGATGACCTCGACCCCGGCCTTGCGCAGCAGCGCGTTGGTGTGGGTGTTGCGGTCGTACGCGAACACGACACCCGGCTCGGCGGCGACGAGGTTGTTGCCGCTGTCCCACTGCTGGCGCTCGGCGTCGTAGATCGACCCGCCGTTCTCGACGATCCGCAGCTCGTCGAGTCCGAGCGCGGTGCGCACCACGTCGACGAACGGACGGGACTCGTCGGTCACCTCCACCCCGGGGGCGGTGTCCGACGGCCGCAGCGTGAAGGCGTGGATGCCGTCGACGATGCCCGGGAACGCGGTCGCGACGTCGCGGTCGGCGAACGTGAACACGGTGTCGAGGTGCATCGCCGCGCGCAGCTTGGGCATGCCGGCGACGATCACCTGCTCGGCGGCGCCGCGCTCGAACAACGCGGCGGCGAGCTGCGTGATGCCCTGGCGCGACGTGCGCTCGCTCATGCCGATGATCACGACTCCGTTCCCGGGGACGAGCACGTCGCCGCCCTCGATGGTGGCCTGGGCCCAGTCGAGCTCGGGATCGCCCCACCACACCGTCGAGCCGACGAAGTCGGGATGGAACCCGTAGATCGCCTTCATGAGCAGCGTCTCGTCGTGGCGGGCCGGCCAGTAGAGCGGGTTGAGCGTCACGCCGCCGTAGATCCAGCACGTGGTGTCGCGGGTGTAGAGCGTGTTCGGCAGCGGCGGCATCAGGTACTCGTTCACGCCGGTGGACTCGCGGGCGAGCGCCAGGTACCCGGGCCGGAACTCCTCGGGCAGGTCACGGGTCGACAGCCCACCGATCAGGAAGCGGGCGAGCTCCGCGCTCGGTAGCTCCTCCAGGAAGGACCGGGTCTCCGCGACGAGGCCGATCCCGACCTCGTTCGGGACGATCTTGCGGTCGAGCAGCCAGGCCCTCGACTCGGGGTCGTCCATGGTCCGCGCGAGTACCTCGTGCAGCTCGACCACCTCGGTGCCGCGCTGACGCATCTTGTCGACGAAGTCGAAGTGGTCGCGCCGTGCGTTCTGCACCCACAGCACGTCGTCGAAGAGGAGGTCGTCGCAGTTGGTCGGCGTGAGCCGCTCGTGGCCGAGCCCGGGCGAGCACACGAGCACCTTCCGGAGCTTCCCGACCTCCGAGTGGACGCCGTAGCCCGCCGCTGCACTGGTTTCCGTCATCGGTTCTCTCCGTCGTTCGGGGGGGGTCAGATCGAGATCGCGCCGGTGGCGAGGCTGCCGACGCCGACGAGCGCGCCGGCCACGAGCAGCCCGCAGAGCCCGAGCTCCCAGGGCCGGAACACGCGCTTGTCGTTCTCGCGCCGGGCCATCACGTACAGGACCGTGCCGGGCGCGTAGATGATGCAGGACAGCAGCAGGAAGGTCCCGCCCGCCGCGTACACCAGCAGGATCGTGTACGCCGTCGCGAGGCCGCCGATGATCAGGTGCTTGGTCCGGAGCCGGTGCTCGTGCTCGTAGGTGTCGCGTGTGATCGCGATCTTCAGGGCGTAGGCCGCCGCGAGCAGGTACGGGATCAGTGCCAGGCTGGTGCAGAGGTCGAGCATGAAGTTCAGGGCGTCGTCCGACGTCAGTGTGACGAGCAGGAAGATCTGGATCGCGACCGTGGTCATGATCAGGGCGGCGATCGGGGTGCCGAACCGGTTCATCCGGCCGAGGAACCTCGGCATGTCCTCGCTCTTGGTCGGGATGTAGAGCACCTCGGACGACATGAGCGTCCACGCGAGGTAGGCGCCGAGCACCGAGACGACGACGCCCACGCTGATCAGCGTGCTGCCCCACTGAGCCCCGACCACGTGCTCGAGCACCGAGCCCATGGACGGCTGCCGGGTGTTCGCGAGCTGCTGGCGGGTCATGACGCCGTACGACAGGAGCGTGACGAGGGCGAAGATGCTGAGCACGCTCAGGAAGCCGAGCACCGTCGCCCGGCCGACGTCCTCGCGCCGCCTGGCGTACCGGGAGTAGACGCTCGCGCCCTCGATGCCGAGGAACACGAACGTCGTGATGATCATCGTCGAGCGCACCTGCTCGAAGAGCGTCTGGACCGACGCGGACTCGCCGCCCCACCAGTTGCCACTGAAGGTCGTGCTGTCGAACGACAGGGCGACGATCACGATGAACAGCACGATCGGCACGAGCTTCGCGACCGTCACGATGCGGTTGATCGTCGCGGCCTCCTTGACGCCGCGGCTGATGAGGAAGTGGAACGTCCACACGCCGATGGACGAGAGGAACACCGCGAGGATCGTGTCGCCCTTGCCGAGGCTCGGCCAGGCCCGCCCGATCGTCGTCATGATGAACACCCAGTAGAAGGTGTTGCCGACGCACGCGCTCGCCCAGTACCCGAACGCGGAGTTGAAGCCGACGTAGTCACCGAACCCGGCCTTCGCGTAGGCGAAGACCCCGGAATCGAGCCTGGGCTTGCGGATCGCGAGGGTCTGGAAGACGAACGCGAGCATCAACATGCCGAGACCCGCGACGGTCCAGGCGATGATCGCGCCGAAGACGCCGGTGGCGGTACCGAACCGTGCGGGGAGCGAGAAGACGCCCGCACCGATCATCGACCCCACGACCATCGCGGTCAGGGTCGGCATCGACATCTTGGCCGGGGAGTCGACGGCCTCGGCCGTCCGGACCTCCGTCATCCCACGTCCTTGTCTGCGAGTCGGGCGAGGCGGAATCGAGGGGAACCGTAGAGCACGCCCGCCGGGAACCCCAGGATGACGACGGCTCGTCCGGTAGCTTCCGGCCCGTGGACCTCGGCGCCGGCGACAACGCGGTCCTCATGTTCCTGACCCTCGTCGCGCTGTACAGCCCGCTCGCCGCGCTCCCGTCCTACATGCCGATCGTCGGCGGTTACGGCGCCAAGGAACAGCGGCGGCTCGCACTCGGCCTCTTCACCTACACCGCGGTGTTCGTGCTCCTCGGCATCTGGGTCGGCGAGGTGCTGCTCGAGGTGCTCGGCATCTCCACCGCGGCGCTCACCGCCACCGGTGGCATCGCGCTCATGTACGAGTCGATCCCGCTGATGCGGGGACGGCACGAGGCCGAGGTGCTCGAAGCAGTGGGCGTCGCCGAGGCGTCCGCGTCCGCACCCCCACGTCCGTGGCGCGCCATCCTGCTCACGCCGATCACCTTCCCGCTCACGGTCGGGGGCGCGACCTTCGGGGTGCTGGTCGCGTTCTCCGCGACCGCCACCAGCGCGGGCGACCGGGGCCTGCTCAGCGTGGCCGGCCTCGCGTACGCCGCGGTCACCGGGATCACGCTCCTCCTGTCCACCCACGTGCACCGGCGCATCTCCGAGCGGGGCCGGCAGATGCTCGACCGGATCGCCGGCATCCTCCTCACCTCGATCGCGGCGATGCTCCTCGCGAGCGGTGGTACCCGCCTGGTGGTCGACGTGCTCGACTCGCTGGGCCGGTAGGCGCCGACGGCGCGCCGGTCACGGGATCGCCTGCACGCCCTTCGTGACGAGGACCGCCGCGAACACGAGGTACATGATCCCGAGCACCACGGCGTTGTGGCGTTCGAGCCAGTCACGAGCCTCGGTGAGGATCGCGGTGGACCGCTCCCCGGTGGCGATGGCCACAACGAGCGGCGCGGCGACGCCGAGCGACGCGAGCACCGCGTAGACGAGCACCGCGATCGCGATCTGGACCGTCGGCAGCGCCGCCGAGCCGATCACGACCGACGCCCCGATCGCCATCGCGACGTTCTTCGGGTTGCCCGCACCGATCAGGAATCCGGTCGAGAGGGCCTTACCGGGCGTCATCTCGGTCACGCCGTGCATCCACGGCGGCAACGACGAACCGTCCGGGGTGCGGGCGGCCCGGAGCTTGCCGATCGCCGCGACGAGCAGGCCGGCCCCCAGCACGAGCCGGAGCACCGCGCCGAACCACTCGGGCCCGAGGTCGGTCCACTCGACCCGCTCGGCCACGAGGTCGAGCGCGACGAGCACGACCGCGACCCCGGCCAGGAAACCGACCAGGTACGCGCCCGCCGCCGGTCGGGGCCGCGGCGAGAACAACAGGAGGATGGCGGCGATGATGTTGACCGGCGAGAGCATCACCACGATCGCGAACGGCGCGACGTCGACGATCACGTGGGTCATCGGTCGATCCTCACAGGTATCCGTCCGCCAGCAGCTTCTTCGTCGCCCAGCTCCCCCAGATCGGCGGAAGGTAGGTGGTGAAGAGGCGGTGCGTCACCACCGCCGCGGTCGCGACGTCGGGCGCGACCCCGAACGCGCCGAGCCCGGCGATGAGCGCGGCCTCCTGGATGCCCATGCCGCCGGGCACCGGCGTGAGGTTCGCGAGGAACGACGCCGAGGCGTTGACGAACATCACCTCGAGGAACGGGAGGCTGCCGCCGTACGCGCGCAGGCAGCACGCGAGGCAGACGACGTAGAGGAGCTGCGCCGTGAAGCTCCCGCCGAGCACGAGCACGAGCTGACGCGGCGTCGTGAGGATGCCCCAGAGGTTGCGGAACGCGCCGACGAGCTGCGGCCAGACCTTGCTCCGGATGATCCGCCGGAGCTGGGGCACCGCGAGCGTCGTGCCGAGGAGCACGGCGCCGATCGCGACCACGATCAGGATCAGCCGGCCGTCGCCGTCACCGGGGCCGCCGATGTCCCCGAGCCGGATGTCCTCACCGACCGCGAGGGCCGAGACCGCGAACAGCGTGAACTGCGCGACCGTGCCCGAGATCCCGGCGAGCACGCCCGAGCTCGTCGCCGCGCCGACCTCCACCCCCTGCTTCTGCAGGAACCGGATGTTCATCACCGTCGACGAGACGCTCGTTGCGGCGACCATGTTCGCGAACGAGATCGCCATCTGCAGCAGCGTCGCGGGCAGCAGCGGGATCGCCTCGGGCACCGAGCCGAGCGTCACCGCGGCGAACGCGATCGCCGTCGACGTCGACGCGACGAAGCCGGCGACGGTCCACGGGATCTGCGCGGTGCGCAACGTCGCCCACAGCTCGCTCAGGCTGCCGACCTGGGCGAGGATCACCCAGAGCGCGAAGGCCGCGGCGGCGAACATCACGATGTTGAGCGGCTTCACGCGCCGGAGCTCGATCGGCGCCTCCGGCTCCCGGCCGGTCGCGTCGGTCACGGCCGTGGTCACCGCGCCGAGCAGCTCCTTCTCGGAGCGGACGAGCCGCCGGTTCGCGGGCGTGAGCGCCGGGCGCGAAAGGAACCGCCGGGCGTCGCCGACCACCTGGGAGCCGACCGCGACGACGGCGACCTCGACGGCGCGCCGCGCGCCCACGAGCGCCGCGGTGGTCACGAGCAGCTGCGCCACGTCGGCGTCGAGCCGCGCCGACGATCCGGCGATCGACGCCGTCGAGAAGTCGGTGAGCACCAGCGCGCCCGCGCCGTCGAGTGCCAGGTGGTCCGCATCGAGCGCGCCGTGCGCGATCCGCGCCGCCCGCAGGCGCGCGAGCGCGGTCCACGCGTCGACCACGACGGCGTCGGCCGGCGCCCGATCGACCGCGGCGAACGCGGTCAGCCCGCCCCCACCGGTGACGAGGACCGCGGCCGACGGGCCCGCGAGGCCGACCGCCACGAGATCGGGGACGGGCGCCCCGGCGTCCTTCGCGCGGAGGAGGCACAGCGCCTCGTGCTCGACCTGCTGGAGGCGCGTGAGCGTGAGCGTCGGTCCCGAGTCCTTGTAGGCGACGAACCGCCACACCTTCGCGGCGAGCCGGGACTCGGCGGCGTCCCGTCCGTAGACGCGAACCGGGAGGTCACCGTCGGCGGTGTGGGCGAGCATGCGGGTCGAGCCCCGGTCCTGGACCGGCGCGAGCGTCACGTCGTCGGCCGCGACGCCGAGCTCGGCGAGCGCGCCCGCCACCTGACGCGGCGTGGGCCGCCCCGCCGGCGACCCGACCGCCAGCCGCATCGCGGCCGCGCTCCCCCACGCGATGACGAGCGCCGCGAACACCGCGTTGGGTGTGCCGATCTCCCGCGTCACCGCCCCGAGCGCGAGCAGGACCAGGAGCGTCGTACCGGTCCGGCGGAGCGGCCGGCTCAGGAACGGCCCGGCGGCGAGCACCACCGCGCCGATGACCGCGAGGTGCACGACCGGGTACCGGCCGAGACGTGCGGCGTGCAGCACCGCGTCGACCGCATCGCCGAGACCGTCCCGCGCGACGAGGAATCCCGTGAGCCGCGCGACGAGCCAGGCGAGGATCCCGGCGCCGGCCAGCGCGATCGCGAGGCGGACGCGCCGGAGCACGAGCGCCGCGATGGTCACGAGCGCGACGCCCCAGATGGTCCCGACCGCGAGCACCGACCGGAAGAAGCTGCGGAAACCGGCCGGCAGGTCGGCGAGCAGCCGGGCGAGGTCCCGTTCGACGGACGTGGCCGTGTGCCGCGCGCTGATCAGCAGGAGGACGAGCGCGAGCACGACCCGGACGGCGTCACCGACGAGCCGCCGGTAGGGGTGCTCGTCGGCGCGTCCGAAGCCGAAGTGCCGGGCGGACGCCTCCGTGCGCTCGGCTGCCCTCACCGTCGTGACGCTAACCGGCGCTCGTCCGCACCGGCACGACTCCCTCGCCACGCGCCGGCGCGGCGTTACAGTCCCGCCGTGATCACTCGCAGGAACACACTCATCACCGTGGCCGCGACAGTGTTCGCGACCGTGCTCGTCGCCGCGTGCGGCAGCTCGTCGGGCTCGTCCGGTGGCAGCTCGTCGGGCAGGAGCACGAAGCAGCAGGCCGAGGTCACGGGCAGGACCTGGCTGCTCGACTCGTCGCGCCTGCTCGCAGGGGCCACCGACGTCATCGTCAGCGCGGAGTTCAGCGGCGGCCAGATCACCGGCGAGAACGGGTGCAACCGGTACAACGGCCCGTACACCGCCGACGCGTCGAAGGGCACGATGACCATCGGTCCGAATCTCGCGACCACCCAGATCGCGTGCCCCGGTGTCCGCGCCCGGCTCGAGCAGGCCTACATGGCCGCGCTGCCGAAGGTGGCGAGGTACACCGCGACCTCCACCCAGCTGACGCTCCTCGACGGCTCGGGGAAGACGCTGCTGCGGTTCACCGCGTCGGACCCGACCGAGGCGATCAAGGGCTCGTGGGAGGCCACGATGATCTACACCGGCACCGCGCTGCAGTCGCCGGTGCCGGGCAGCACGCTCACGGCGAGCTTCGACGGCACCCAGGTCAGCGGCAACGGCGGGTGCAACACCTTCAGCGGCGGCTACACGACGAGCGGCAACACGATCTCCATCGGCGCGCTGGCGTCCACGCAGCGGGCCTGCGCCGACCCCGCGGTCGACACCCAGGAGCAGCAGTACCTCACGGCGCTCGGACTGGCGAAGACCTTCGCCGTCGCGGGCAACCGCCTCGACCTCTACCGCCAGGACGGTGGGTACGCCGCGTCCTACACGCGCACGAAGGCCTCCACGACGTCGACCACCGCGGCGACGTCGAGCACCTCGGGCTGACCGGCGCGACGCCGGTGGGTCAGGTCGCGGCGCGCACGCTGGCCTGCCGGCGGGTCAACAGCAGACCGCGGGTTCGGATCACGATGGGCCGGTGCGCGCGGTCGGCGAACGGCTGCGCGCCGGCGAACCACGCGGCCGCGGCGACGACGGCGAGCGCCGCACACGTCCCGAGCGCGAGTCCGGCGGCGACGTCGGTCGGCCAGTGGACCCCGAGCTCGAGCCGGGAGAGGCCGACGATCACCGGGAGCACGAACCCGGCGGCGAGCGCGATCAGGCGCGGCCACCAGCGCACGAGCAGGTGGGCGGCGACGACCACGGCCAGGCTCACGCCGAACGCCGTCGCCGCGGTCGCGTGGCCCGACGGGAACGACGCGTCCGCCTCGCTCACCAGGCGCAAGGACACCGGAGGACGGGCCCGCCCGACGGTCGTCTTCAGCACCGCGGCGACACCCTCGGCCGCCACGACCGCGACGAGCGGTGCCGTGGCGAGCACGACCGGCAGACCCTTCCGCCAGAGCCACCCGGCCACCACGGCCGCGAGCAGCACCACCACTGCGACGCTCGCCCACGTGTTCACGATCCGGGCGACCGCGACCAGCCATCCGGTCCGGTGGTCGACGAACCAGCTCAGGCGCTGCGGGTCGTGCCGCTCGGCGCCGTTCCGCTGGATCACGTCCTCGGCGAACCCGAGGAACGCGGCGGCGCTGAGCCCGAAGACGACGAGGCCGGCGAGGACCGCGGCCGCGACGCGGGGTGCCCGGATCACGGCGCGCACGAGCTGTCGGGAGAACGATGCCATCGGCGGACCGTATCGACGGCCCGGTCAACGCAGTCCCAGCGATATGTGAAGATCCCGTCGAACCGGCGGATCCGGGTCCGACGACCCATCGGTCACCCGGTGATCGGCGGCAGGCCCTTCGCGATGAGGTCGACGCCGAACACCACGAACAGCACCGCCATGACCGCGGTGTTGTGCACCCGCAGCCAGTCCTTCATGCCGTCGAGCGTGTGGCGGGCGTGCGCACCGCCGGTCAGCGCGTAGAGCACGGGACCGGCGATCGTGACGCTGGCGAGCACGACGAACACGGCGAGCGCGACGACCACCTCGGAGCCGCTCGCACCGAGCTGGGCGACCGAGGTCGCCGCCGCGAGCGTCAGCACGAGGTTCTTCGGGTTCACCCCGGCGAGCAGCACGCCCAGGACGAACGCGCGGCCGGGCGCGAGCGAATCGATTCCCGCCATCCACTTCGGCATCTTCGGGTCCTCGCCGGGCCCCGGGCGACCGCGCCACTGTCGGCGGGCCGCGCCGAGGAGCACGACCCCCAGCACGACCTTGCCCCAGGCGATCGAGTCGGACGCGGTGCTGCTCGTCGACGCGTTCGCGCCGTCGGCGATCGAGTAGCCGACGGCGCACACCACGGCGAGCGCGAGCACCCATCCGAGGAGGAACGCCGGCCCGTTCACCCGGGCGCGCGCCGAGAAGAGCATCAGGATCACGGCGATGATCGGCACCGGGCTGATCGCCACCCCGACCGCGAACGTCAGGACCGCGCTGATCGCCTCGCCCATGTCACATCCCCTCGTCGGCGTCGGCGCCCCACGCGTACCGACGTCCCGCCCGGACGCTACGGACTTTCGGCCCGGGACACGCGGACACCGCATCCGTACCGTCGGGGGAGAAGTCCGGGAATCCCGACCCCGGGCGGGAAGGAGCCGGAATGTCCGCACAGATCTGCATCCTCGGGGCGGGCACCGGTGGGACGTTGACGGCGAACCGCCTCCGCAAGGAGCTGCCCGACACGCACATCACGGTGGTCGACGAGAACGACCGCCACGTGTACCAGCCGGGCCTCCTGTTCGTGCCGTTCGGCCTGTCCCACGCCGAGGACATCGTCCGGCCACGCGGCGCGCAGCTGCACGACGGCATCGAGTACGTACAGTCCGCGATCGAGCGGGTCGACATCGAGGCGAACGACGTGTGGCTGGTCGACGGGACCGTGATCCCCTACGACGTCCTCATCGTGGCGACCGGGTCCCGGCTCGTCCCCGAGGAGACCGAGGGGATGCTCGACGCCGGCTGGATGGAGAAGGTGTTCACCTTCTACGACCTCGAGGGCGCAGCGGCGCTCGGCGCGAAGCTGACCGCGTTCGAGGGCGGCAGGGTCGTGGTCAACGTCGTCGACATGCCCATCAAGTGTCCGGTCGCCCCGCTCGAGTTCTGCTTCCTCGCCGACTGGTACTTCACCGAGCGCGGGATCCGCGACCGGGTGGAGCTCACCTACGTGACGCCGCTGGACGGCGCGTTCACCAAGCCCGTCGCCTCGGAGCAGCTCGGCGGGATGCTCGCCGAGCGCGGCATCGAGCTCGTGACCGAGTTCAACACCGGCGAGGTCGATGGTGCGGGCGGCCGCCTCGTCAGCTACGACGAGCGCGAGGTCCCCTTCGATCTCGCCGTCGTGATCCCCGTCCACTCGGGCGCTGCGTTCGTCGGCAACTCCCCCGGCCTCGGTGACTCGCTCGACTTCGTGATCACCGACCCCCACACGCTGCAGTCGGAGGCGAAGCCGAACATCTTCGCCATCGGCGACGCGGCGAACCTGCCGGCGAGCAAGGCGGGGTCGGTCACGCACTTCGAGGGCGAGATCCTCGTCGAGAACATCAGGAGCTTCCTCGACGGCGAGCCGCTCACGTCGTCCTTCGACGGGCACGCGAACTGCTTCATCGAGACCGGCTTCGGCAAGGCGATGCTCATCGACTTCAACTACGACACCGAGCCCGTCGACGGGCATTTCCCGACCAACGTGGGCGCGCCGCTCCTCAAGGAGTCGCGCCTCAATCACCTCGGGAAGCTGATGTTCCAGTGGTTCTACTGGCACGGCCTCCTCCCCGGTCGCGACGTCCCGGGCATCAACTCGCAGATGCCCACGGCCGGCAAGCACCTCCCCACCAAGGGCTGAAAGGACTCGACATGACGACTGCAACCCTCGACGGCGTCGCCGTCACCCTCAACGACGAAGGGTTCTTCGAGGACCCGAACCAGTGGACCGAGCCGATGGCCGTGGAGCTCGCCAGGGAGAACGGCATCGACGAGCTGACCGACCAGCACTGGCAGGTCATCCGGTTCATGCGCCAGGAGTACTTCGACAAGGGCACCGGCCCGACGGTCCGCGCGCTCGGCAAGACCTCCGGCGTCTCGGTGAAGGAGCTGTACCAGCTCTTCCCGAAGGGTCCGGCGAAGCTCGCCGCCAAGATCGCCGGCATCCCCAAGCCGCGCGGCTGCATCTGATCCCACCCACCCGACGAACGACACTGCGAAGGAGGCGACGATGGGTGACAACGACACCATCGAGAAGGTCTCGATCATCGTCTCGAAGGGATCCCTCGAAGGGATCTACCCCGCGTTGATCATGGCGAACGGCGCCCGCGCCGAAGGGATCGAGGTGAACCTGTTCTTCACGTTCTTCGGCCTCGACGCGGTCAACAAGAAGCGCATCGAGCACATCAAGGTCGCGACCGTCGGCAACCCCGGCATGCACATGGCGACGCTGGTCGGTGCGCTGCCCGGGATGTCGGCGTTGGCCACGCACATGATGGAGAAGAAGATGGACGCGCTCGACATCCCGCCCATCGACGAGTTCATCGAGATGATCGGTGACACCGGCGCGGGGATGTACGCGTGCAAGGCGTCCGTCGACATGTTCGACCTCGACAAGGACGACTTCGTCGAGCAGATCGAAGGCATCATCACCGTCGGCGAGTTCTACGAGATGGCCGCCGGCGGCCAGATCATCTTCACCTGACCCGTCGGGCGGTCGCGTCAGTCCTTGCGCTTGTCGAGGACGTAGGCGACACCGAAGATCAGTGCCCCGATCGCGAGCATCACGAGCATCGGCACGATCGGGTTGAACTTGTCGACCTTGGCCTTGTCCGCGGCGAGCGCCGGCGTGGCGAGCAGCGCGAGCGACGTCAACGCCACGACGGTGGCGATGAGGAGGCGACGCATCCGACGATCTTCACACAGGCCGGCGCCGGGCCTCGGCTCGGGCCCGGCGCCGTCGGTCACGCCTCGACGGGTCGGAGGATCACCGTCCTCGGCTTCCCGGCGAGGGCCGGCGCGTTCTCGGGGACCGCCCAGACCGCGGTCTCGAGGAACTGGAGGAAGCCCGCCGCCGAGTCGGCGGAGTCGAAGTCGAGCTGGACGACGACGTAGTGGTCGTCGTCGACCGGCTGGGAGATGCGCTCGGCGGTCACCCCCGCACCGCGCCGGGCCTCGGCGAACGCCGAGAAGGCGCCCAGCCACGTTCCGAGGTCGCTGATCGGGTGCTCGATATGCAGGGTCGCCATTGCCGCTCCTGTCGTCGGGCCACCACGTCACCACGCAGACGGTCGCGCCGCAACCACCCACACCCGTCGAGGTGCGGCCCCGTCCATCGGCCGGTTCGTTGCGATCCGGTCGCTCAGCGACCGATCTGCAGCAAGCCCGGCGAGGGATCAGGGGCACCCAGGCGGTCCTTGATGTCTCCTCGCGAGCGATGTTCGTCTGACCTCGGTATGCGGGGTCGAACGCACACTGCTCCGGCGACGCACCCGCGCGACCGGCGCGATCAGCCGCGGCGGGCGCCCTGCCGGTGACTCCGCAGCGCGGAGAACCCGACCCAGGCGAGCGCGCCGAACGCCGCGACCACCAACGTGTAGAGCCACATCGGCCACGTGAAGTTGACGAACAGGAAGTCGAAGCGCACGTCCTCGGTGTTCTGCACCACGAAGATCAGCAGCACCCCGACCCCGACGATCGTGGCGATCGCGCCGCCACCGAGCCGGCGGTTCCCCTCGGCCATGTCCCACCTCCGGTGTCGCCGGCGACGCTAGCGACCCCCGACGCGCGATCAGGCGGTTCCGGCCATGGGGTGGTCGCGGAACCAGTCGAGGGCGATCGCCGTCGCGTCGATCGTGTGCGTCGTTCCGGGCCGGTCGATGGAGGAACCGGGCCACGTGTGGTCCCCGTGGATCACCGAGTAGAACTCGGCGCCCCGGCCGGCGTCGCAGCCGTGGTACGTCCAGTGGTCGACGTCGGGCGGGATCCGCACGATCGTCGGCTTCGGGTCGCAGCCGTTGTTCCGCGCCCAGCCCGCCATGTTGCCGCGCACGCCCGGAAGGCCGGCGTTGGCGCCGAGCACGACCACCCCCGGGTCTCCGCCCTCGCCGTACGGCACGGTGTGGTCCGCCGTCCCGTGGAAGGCGACCACCGGGACCGCGCAGCCGTCGAGGGCCACGTTCTCGGCGACGAGCGCGATCGACGCGAACCGCTCCGGGTGCGAGCAGGCGGTGATCGTCGCCTTCCAGGAGCCGAGGGAGATCCCGGCCGCGTGCACGCGGTCGAGGTCGACGCAGTAGTGCGCGCCGAGGTCGTCGAGCAGCCCGGTCAGGAACGTGTCGTCGGCGCCGGTGCCCGACCGCTCCCAGAACCCGCCGATCGCATCCGGCGTCACGACGATGAACCCGTCCTTCGTCCCCTTCGCCGGGAGGCCCGAGTACACCGACTGCTGCCCTGCGTTCGACGTCGCGCCGTGCAGATCGAGCACGACGGGTGTCGGGACGTCGGGGTTGTAGTCACGCGGCAGGCCCAGTCGGTAGGTGCGGGCCACCCCGCCGGAGTCGAAGGTGAGCGGCACGTCGCCGACCGGATCCCGCGTTCGGGTGACCGGCGGCGTCGTCCCGCAGCCGGCACTCGGGCGCGCCGGACGCGTCGTGGTCGTGGGCCGCTGCGGCGCCGCCCGTGACCCGCTGCTGCCGGAGCATCCCGCGAGCGCCAGCGCGCCTGCGAGCACCGCGGCCACGAGATGCCGCCCGACGCGTGCGGTCTCACGCATTCTCGGCACCCGCGATGTGACGCTTCATCGCACCGAGCGGATCGGCGCGGAAGGCCTCGACCGACGCCTGGTGGCCGGCGAGCGCCTGGAACTCCGAGCCGGCTCGGATCGCGGCGCGCACGCCCATGATCTCCGCCTGGCGGTGCACCAACCGCTTGTTGATCTGTGCGAGGTCCGGGGCGGTCGACGCGACGGTCACCGCGACGGCGAGCACCGCCCGGTCGAGATCCTCCGCCGGGAAGGCGCGGTTCGCCCAGCCGATCGTCGCCGCCTCGGAGCCGGTCATCGCCCCGCCGGTCAGCATGATCTCCATCGCCCGGCGCATCCCCAACAGCGGTTCGTGGTACGCGCAGTCGGGCGGGCTCGCGACGCGCACGACGGGGTAGTCGATGCGCGCGTCCTCGGCGACGTAGACGAGATCGCACGCCTGCGCGAGCTCGGTGGCCCCGGCGATCGCGTACCCGTGCACCTGCGCGATCACCGGCTTGGCGAGGTCCCAGAACGCGAACCAGTTCTGGGTCACGTGCCGGGCCCACGCGCCGTCGCCGGGTGCGGTGTGGAAGCGCGGGTCTTCCATGAGGCCACCCGCGAGGTCGTAGCCCGCCGAGAAGCACGCGCCCGCGCCGCGCACGACGGTGACATGCACGTCGGGGTCGACGTCGTGCGCCTCGAGCGCCGCGGTCAGCTCGTTGCGCATCAGGCCCGAGATCGCGTTGCGCTTCTCCGGCCGGTTCAGCGTCACGCGCGCGACGTGCTCCACCGGCCGGTCGACGACGATCGTCTCGAAGTGCGGCATCGTCATCCCTCCACCATGTCGCGCGTGCCGGCCAGGTCGGCCATCAGCGCGAGCCCCTCGGCGTGGTCGGTCCGCACGACGAGCCCGGTGAGCCCGCGGTCGAGCCACGGCTCCCAGCGGGACCGGATGCGCGCCTCGGTGCCGAACAGACCGTTCTCGTCGAGGTACTCGTCGGGGACGGCGGCGACGGCGTCCTCCTTCCGACCCGCGCGCCAGAGCTCCTGGATGCGGGCCGCCTCGTCGGGATAGCCGCGCCGGGCCATCGCCTCGCGGTGGTAGTTGTGCGTCTCCGAGCCCATGCCGCCGACGTACATCGCGGTGAGCGGCTTCTGCGCGTCGAGCACCGCCTGCACGTCGTCGGTGATCCGCACGCTCACGCTGCCGAAGACCTCGAAGGCGTCGCGCGCGCGACCACCGGCCGTGAAACCGGCGTCGAGCGCGGGGCCGTGGACCCGCGGTCCCTCGGCGCCCCAGCCCATCGGCAGCAACCCGTCGGCCATTTCGGCCGCGAGCGCGACGTTGCGCGGGCCGCCGGCGGCCAGCCAGATCTCGATCTCGCCCGCGGGGTGGAGGATCGAGCGCAGCGGCGTGCCCTGCCCGGTGGCGCCGGGGCCCGTGTAGGGCAGCGGGAACTCGGGCCCGTCGTTGGTCAGCGGCTCGCGTGCGAACACCTTGCGCATGATCGCCACGTACTCACGCAGTCGCCGGTTCGGACTCCCCCACGGCTGGCCGTACCAGCCCTCGACGATCTGCGGACCGGAGACGCCGAGCCCGATGATCACGCGGTTGCCGCCCGCGAGCGCGTCGATGGTGAGCGCGTGCATCGCGGTCGCGGCCGGGGTGCGTGCCGCGATCTGCACCACGCCGGTCCCGAGCTTGATGCGGGTGGTGACCGCGGCGAGGTACGCGAGCGGCGAGAGGGCGTCGGCGCCGTAGGCCTCCGCGGTCCAGACCGAGTGGTACCCGAGGGCCTCGGCGTGGCGGACCGTCTCGACCGGCACGTCCATCGCGGCCGCCCGGTACAGGTCGACACCGAGTCCGAGCTTCATCCGCGACCCCTCGCAGCGACGGCCGGAGCGTGCGGTCACGCCCGGTGCGGCGGGAGGCTAACCCTCCCGCCTGACGCACCCGACGGTGCGGCCTACGATGGCGGCAACGGCGTTCTCTCAGCCGAGAACCTGGTTTCCGCCCCCGGGAGGTGGCCGATGCGAGCGATGATCGTCGGGGCGTCGAGCGGGCTCGGCCGGTCGATCGCCACCGGCCTCGCGGCGCGGGGCGCGCGGGTCGCGCTCCTCGGTCGGCGTGCCGACCTGCTCGCCGACGCGGCCCGTGACGCCGGCGGCGACGCAGTGGCCGTCGCCTGCGACGTGACCGACGAGGCCGACTGCCGGGCCGCGGTCGCGCGGGCCGCCGCCGCGCTCGGTGCGGTCGACGCGTTCGTCTACGCGGCCGGGGTGGGACCGCTGTCCCGCCTCGCCGACACCGACGCCGCGGCGTGGCGGCGGGTGCTCGACACGAACGTCACCGGCGCGGCGATCACCACCTCGGCGGCGCTCGCGCACCTCGAGGCGGCCAACGGCACCGCCGTCTACCTCTCGTCGGTCAGTGCGTCGTTGACGCCGCCGTGGCCCGGCCTGGGCGCGTACGCCGTCAGCAAGGCCGCGCTCGACAAGCTCGTCGAGGCGTGGCGCGCCGAGCATCCGCACGTCCGGTTCACCCGCGCGGTCGTGGGCGACTGCGTCGGCGGCGACGGCGACGCGATGTCGCAGTTCGCGAACAGCTGGGACCCGGACCTCGCGGCCGAGATCATGCCGGTGTGGGCCGCCCGCAACTACCTCTCCGGCTCGCTGATCGATGTCGAGGACCTCGTGACCGCGATCGACGGGGTGATCCGGGCGGGACCGAGCGTGGCCATCCCGTCGGTGACGATCGCGCCCCGCCCCGGTGCCGCGTGAGCGTGCCGCCCCAGCTGTCGGTCGGGTTCACCACGTACTCCGACGTCGAGGTGCCCGATCCCGCCGCGCTCGTCGGCACCGCCGTCGCACTCGACCGGGCCGGCTTCGACCGGCTCGTCGTGTCCGACCACGTCGTGTTCGGCGAGGACCTCGAGGCCTACGCCCGGCCCGAGCTCGGGGGGCAGGCCGGCGGCCGGCAGCCGACGGGGCCGGACGGCCACTGGCTCGAGCCGCTCACGACCCTCACCTACCTCGCGGCGCGGACGGAGCGGATCCGCCTGGGGACCGGCATCCTGATCGCCGCCCTCCGGCGACCGGTGGTGCTCGCCAAGACCGCGGCGACGCTCGACGTGCTCTCCGGCGGGCGGCTCGACCTCGGGGTCGGCATCGGGTGGCAGCGCGAGGAGTACGACGCGGCCGGCCTCGACTTCCACGCGCGCGGCCGCCTGCTCGACCACACGCTCGAGGTGTGCCGCACCCTCTGGTCCGAGCCGGTCGCACGGGTGGAGTCCGCAGACCTCACGTTCGACCGCATCCACATGATGCCGAAGCCGCTCCAGCCCGGCGGCGTGCCGCTCTGGATCAGCGGCCGGCTCGGACCGCGGGTGGTCGCGCGCCTCTGCCGGTTCGGGCCGCGCTGGATCCCGTGGGGCGACGACGCCGCCGATCTCGCGACGTCGATCCCCGCCGCCCGGGAGATGATCCGCGCCGCCGGTGGACGAGCCGACGAGCTCGAGGTCGTCGCGAATCTGCGCGTCCACACCGACACCGACCGCCGGATCGACGTCGACCGCACGCTCGCACCCGTGCCCGCGCTCGTCGCCGCCGGCGCGACCGACCTGATGGTCCGCTTCCGGCCGCCGTTGCCCGCTCCGGCGGAGCTCGCCGCGCTCGTCGCCGCGTTCCGCTCCCTCACCCGAACCGAGGACCGCCCGTGACCGATCACGAGTACGACGCCGTCGACTTCTTCCAGTCGCCCCCGCTCTACCAGGACCCGTACCCGTACTACGAGTACGTGCGCGACCACGGGCCGGTCTGGCGCGAGCCGCACCACGACGTCGTCATGGTGAGCGGCTACGACGAGGCGATCGCGGTCCTCAACGACCCGGACGGCTTCTCGAGCTGCAACGCGGTCATCGGTCCGTTCGCCCAGTTCCCGGTCCCGCTCGAGGGCGACGACATCAGCGACGTCATCGCGCGCTACCGCGACGAGTTGCCGTTCAGCGACCAGCTCCCGACGTTCGACCCGCCGGCCCATACCGCCCACCGGGCGCTGCTCATGCGGCTGATCACCCCGAAGCGACTGCGCGAGAACGAGGAGTTCATGTGGCGCCTCGCCGACCGGCAGCTCGACGAGTTCCTCGCCGACGGCCGGTGCGAGTTCGTCGGTCAGTACGCCAACCCGTTCACGCTGCTGGTGATCGCGGACCTGCTCGGCGTCCCGGAGGAGGACCACGAGACGTTCCGGTACGAGCTGCAGGGCGAGGGGCACGCCGACCGCCACAAGGGCGCCGACGGCAAGCTCGCCCACAAGCCGCTCGAGTTCCTCTACGACCGCTTCACCACGTACATCGAGGACCGCCGACGCTCACCGCGCGCCGACGTGATGACCGAGCTCGCGACCGCGACGTTCCCCGACGGCACGCTGCCCGACGTGCACGACGTCATGTTGATCGCCTCCAACCTCTTCGCGGCCGGCCAGGAGACCACCGCCCGCATGCTCGGCACCGCGCTGCGCCTCATCGGCGAGCGCCCCGAGCTCGAGTCGGCGCTGCGGGACGACCCCGGGCTCGTGCCCACGTTCGTCGAGGAGATCGTCCGGCTCGAGAGCCCGATCCAGGGGAACTTCCGGCTCGCCCGGCGCACCACCGAGCTCGCGGGGGTGCCGATCCCCGCGGGGACGACGCTGATGATCATGGAGGGGGCGGCGAACCGCGACCCCGACCAGTTCGCCGACCCGGCGACGCTGCGGCTCGACCGGACGAACGGCCGCCAGCACATCGGCTTCGGCTTCGGTGTCCACTCGTGTGCCGGCGCGCCCCTGGCGCGCGCCGAGGGCCGCGTCAGCCTCGAGCGCATCCTGGCCCGCATGCGCGACATCCGGATCTCGGAGGCCGAGCACGGACCGCCCAGCGAGCGACGGTTCCACTACACGCCGATCTTCATGCTGCGCGGGCTCGACCACCTGCACCTCGAGTTCACGCCGCTCCCGTGAGCGGGACGGCCCACGGGGTGAGCGACGCGGTCGAGCCGTTCAAGATCCACGTCGAGGATGCGGTGCTGGCCGACCTGCGGGAGCGCCTCGCCCGCACGCGGATCCCGGACCAGCTCCCGGACACCGGCTGGGAGTACGGCATGCCCGCCGGCTACCTCGCCGACCTCGTCGGCTACTGGCACGACACGTACGACTGGCGCACGCAGGAGGCGCGCCTGAACCGCGTCCCGCAGTACCGCACCGAGATCGACGGTCAGCCGGTCCACTTCCTCCACGTGCGCTCGCGTCACGCCGGCGCGCGTCCGGTCCTGCTCCTGCACGGCTGGCCGGGCTCGGTCGTCGAGTTCCTCGCGGTGATCGATCCGCTCACCGACCCCGAGGCGCACGGCGGGTCGGCCGACGACGCGTGCCACGTGGTGGTGCCGTCGCTGCCCGGCTACGGATGGTCGGGCCCGACCCGCGAGCCGGGCTGGGATCCCGGCCGCATCGCCGCGGCATTCGTGACGCTGATGGATCGGCTCGGGTACGACGGCTACGTCGCCCAGGGCGGCGACTGGGGCGCCCAGGTCGCGACCCGCATCGGCGGGCTGGACCCCGCGCGCTGTGCCGCGCTGCACCTGAACATGCCGATCGCCACGCCCCCGCGCGAGCCGGTGGATCTCACCGACGCCGAGCAGACCGACCTCGCCGCGCTCGGGAAGTTCCGCGCGTCCGAGTCCGGCTACGCGATCGAGCAGTCCACGAAACCGCAGACGATCGGCGCCGCGCTCGCCGACTCCCCCGGCGGACTGCTCGCCTGGATCGTCGAGAAGTTCCGCCGGTGGAGCGACTGCGACGGCGATCCCGAGCGGGTCTTCACCCGCGACGACCTGATCACCAACGTGATGGCGTACTGGGTGACCGGCACCGCGACCTCGTCGGCCCGCCTCTACTGGGAGCACGGCCGGGCGGGCGCGGCCCCGGCCTTCGTGGACGTGCCGACCGGCGTCGCCCGCTACCCCGCCGAGATCCTGAAGTTCCCGCGCGCGTGGGTGGAGCGCGCGTACCGGGTCACGTACTGGAACGACCTCCCGCGCGGTGGCCACTTCGCGGCGATGGAGCAGCCCGGGCTGTTCGTCGACGACCTGCGCGCGTTCCTCACCACCCTGCGCTGACTCCCCACCGCTGGCCCGAACCCGGTATTGGTGACAGACTCCTGGCACCAATACCGAGGAGGCGGGCATGAGCTCGACGGGAACGCAGGACCTGGTCTGGGACCCCTACGACGTGGCGATCGACGCCGACCCGTACGAGGTGTACCGCCGGCTGCGGGACGAGGCCCCGCTCTATTACAACAAGGAGTACGACTTCTTCGCGGTGAGCCGCTTCGACGACGTCGAGCGCGGCCTGCTCGACGCCCGCAGCTACCAATCGGGGCGCGGCGCGATCCTCGAGCTGATCCGCGCCGGGATCGAGATGCCCCCGGGCACGCTCATCTTCGAGGACGCCCCCGCGCACACGGTGCACCGCAACCTGCTGTCGCGGGTCTTCACCCCGAAGCGCGTCGCCGAGCTCGAGCCCAAGATCCGCGAGCTCTGCGTGGAGTCGCTCGCGCCGCTCGAGGGCAGCGACGGCTTCGACCTCATCGCCGAGCTCGGTGCGCAGATGCCGATGCGCGTCATCGGCGCGCTCATCGGCATCCCGGAGTCGGACCAGCAGCAGATCCGTGACCGCGTCGACGCCAACCTGCGCACCGAGGCCGGCAAGCCGATGGAGGTGAGCGAGGACGCGAGCTTCGGCAGCGAGATGTTCGCCGACTACATCGACTGGCGCATCGACCACCCGGCCGACGACCTCATGACCGAGCTGCTCCACACCGAGTTCGAGGACGAGCACGGCACCGTCCGCACCCTCACCCGCGACGAGGCGCTGCTCTACACGACGGTCGTCGCCGGTGCCGGCAACGAGACCACCACCCGGCTGATCGGCTGGGCGGGCAAGGTCCTCGCCGACCACCCCGACCAGCGCCGGGAGATCGTCGAGGACCGGACGCTGCTCGGCGCGGCGATCGAGGAGCTGCTCCGCTTCGAGCCGCCGGGACCCCACGTCGGCCGCTACGTCCCGCACGACGTCGAGGTGCACGGGCGGACCGTCCCCGCCGACTCGGTGATGATCTTCCTGCTCGGCGCGGCGAACCGGGACGAGCGCCGGTGGGTCGACGCCGAGCGCTTCGACATCCACCGCGAGCTGCGGCCCCACGTGACGTTCGGCCACGGCGTGCACTTCTGCCTCGGCGCGGCGCTGGCGCGTCTCGAAGGCCGCGTCGCGCTCGACGAGCTGCTGACGCGCTTCCCCGAGTGGGACGTCGACACCGACGGCGCGCGCCTGGCGCCCACGTCGACCGTCCGCGGGTGGGAGACCCTCCCGATCACGCTCCCGTGAGCCGCACGACCACGCCGTCGCGGCGCGCGTACGACAGCCCGGTCCGGCGCGCCCGCGCGGAGCAGACACGCGAGCGCATCGTGCGGGCCGGCGCCGAGCTCGTGCGGGCGGCGTCGGTACGCGACTGGCGGGGCATCACGGTGCGGGCCGTCGCGGTGCGCGCCGGCGTCAACGAGCGCACCGTCTACCGGCACTTCGCCACCGAGCGGGACCTGCGGGACGCCGTGATGCAGCAGCTCGAGCACGACGCGGGCATCGACCTCCGCACCATGACCCTCGACGACGTCGGTGACGTCGCGGCCCGCATCGCCGGAGTGGTCGCCGCGTCCCGCACCACCCGCCGGCGCGCCGCCGACCCGACCCTGCACGACGCAGGCCGCCGGCAACATGCTGCGCTCCTCGCCGCCGTCGCCACCGAGTCGCCCGGACTCGCGCCGGCAGAGCAGCGCCGGGTCGCTGCCCTCCTCGACGTGCTGTGGAGCGTGAGCACCTACGAGCACCTCGTCGTCGACTGGGACCTCGACCACGCCGAGGCCGTGGCCGCCACGGCCGGGCTCATCGATCTCCTCGTCGCGTCGGTGCGCGCCGGCGGGGCCGGGGATCAGCCGGGATAGCGCATCGCCGCGACGACGCCACCGTCGACGAGCACGTCGGTCCCGGTGAGAAAGGACGCCGCCGGGCTCACCAGGAATTCGACGAGCGCGGCGATGTCGTCGGCCGTCCCGACGCGCCTCGTCCCGGACGCGTCGATCATCGTGCGCATCACGGCGCCGAACGGCCCGGCGAGCTCGGCCCGGCCCATCGGCGTGGCGATCACCCCCGGGCTGATCGACACGACGCGACCGCCGCGCCGGCCCCACGGCACCGACGCGGCCTCGACCCGCACCTGGTTCGCCCGCTTCGCGAGCCCGTACGCCGTGCCGGGGTCGAGCCCGCCGGGATCGAGGAACGGGAGTCCGGCCAGCTCGTCGGTCGGCGTCGTGGCGAGGGTCGCGAGCTGCTCCGGCGGGAGCGTCGTCATCGTGCCCGCCATGCTCGCGACGCAGACCGCGACCGTGCCCGGCTCGACGAGCGGCAGGAAGGCGTCGAGCAGGCGCGCGGTCCCGACCACGTCGACCGCCACGATCCGCTCCGGCGTCGCCTGGACCGGCGACACCCCGGCGGTGTGCACCAGGGCCACGACCCGGCCGAGCCCACCGGCGAGCTGGACGAGCGCGTCGACGTCGGCACCGGTCGCGATGTCGACCCGGCGCCCGTGCACGTCGTGCCCGGCCGCGCCGAGCCGGTCGGTGACGGTGGCGAGGGCGGTCGCGTCCGCGTCCCCGAGCAGCACCGTCCGGCCGGGTCCGAGGCGGCGCGCGACCGCCTCGCCCATGCCGCCGGCGCCGGTGACCACGACCACGTCGCCGCGTGCGCCCGCACCGGTCACGTCAGCACCGGGCGCACGCCGGGCCGCGCCGGGCCGGGGTCGAGCTGCCGGCCGTCGCGCCGGATCGGCGTGCCGTTGACGAGGACGTGCCGGACCCCGGTCGGCTCCTCGGCCGTCAGCCGCTCGGCGTCCGCCGGGAAGTCGCGCACGCGGCGCACCGGTCCGGGTCCGACGCGGTCGGGCTCGAAGACGCACACGTCCGCCCAGTTGCCGACGCGCAGCGTGCCCCGGCGGTCGAAGCCGAACATCTGCGCAGGCTCCCCGGCGAGCTTGTGCACCGCCTGCTCCACGGTGAGCACCGCGCGGTCTCGCACCCAGGTTCCCAGGAGATCGGTCGGGAGCGGCGCGTCGCAGAGCTGGTCGACGTGCGCGCCCGCGTCCGAGAGTCCGAGCACGACGTGGTCCGCGGTGAGCAGCTCGGCCACGGCGTCGACGTCGTCGTTGGCGAGGTACGCGCGGAACCGGGTGGAGAGATCCTCGGCCACCGCGAGCTCGCACATGACGTCGAGCGGCCCGGTCCCTCGCTCGCGGGCGAGGTCGACGACGCGGCGGCCGACGAGGTCCGGGAACGCGGCCGACTCCGAGATCTCGTACGTCTCCCACCGGGGCTTCATCGGCGCCTGCTCGAGGTCGGCGGCCGCGAGCGCCCGCCACTCCGGATCCCGGTACGCCGCCAGGCGCAGCGACCGCCCCACCTTCATCAGCTCGCTGAACACGGTGCCGGTGTTGAGGTTGTACGCGTCGGCCATCGTGAACTGCATGGTGAGCGGGCGCGGCGTCACCTGCGGCCACACGTCGGCACCGTCGACGACGGCCTCGCGGTGCAGCCCGAACTGCGTCAGGTGCTTGCCGCCCGGACTGGCGAACAGCGGATAGGTGAACGGGCGACCGATGCGCGGCTGCCACTCGTACACGTCCTGGTAGCTGCACTGCTCGCCGGGCGTGATGAGGACGACCCCGCGACCCGTCTCGCCGGCGGCCCGGAACAGCGCGTCGACCTCGGCGCGATCGGCGAAGCGGCTCGGGACCGGCCGGCCGTCGACGCCCCGGTGCGCGAACGAGAAGCTCGTCGAGAACCCGGCGGCGCCCGCGGCGATGCCCTCCTGCACGAGCGCCGCCATGCGCGCGGTCTCGTCCGGCGTCGCGGCGCGCTCGTACGCGGCGTCGCCGAGCACGTAGAGCCGCAGCGCGGAGTGCCCGACGTACGCGGTGAAGTTGAGGTCCGTGCCGCGACGGGCGACGGCGTCGAGGTACTCCGGCACGGTCTCGAAGTCCCACTCGATCCCGGCGAGGAGCGTCGCCGGATCCATGTCCTCGACGTTCTCGAGCGTCCGCACGATCGTGTCGCGGTGCTCCGGTCGCGTCGGCGCGATGGTGAACCCGCAGTTGCCGGCCACGACGGTGGTCACCCCGTGCGACGAGGTCGGCCGCAGCGCGGGATCCCAGAACACCTGGGCGTCGTAGTGCGTGTGGATGTCGATGAAGCCCGGCGCGACGACCGCCCCCGAGGCATCGAGCTCCTCCCGCCCGTCGAGCCCGGCGCCGATCCCGCTGATGACCCCGTCCGTGACCGCGACGTCGGCGGCGAATCCCGGGGCGCCGGTCCCGTCGACCACGGTCCCGCCACGGATGACGAGATCCGCGCTCACGACCTCTCCGCTCACGTCTCCATCTCCGCCCGGAGCAGGCCCTGGAGCGACTGGGCCCGCACCCCCGCCGTCGTCCCCCCGTCGACGGGTAGGACGACACCGGTGATCTGGGCGGCGCGGTCGCTCGCGAGGAAGCACGCGGCCTCGGCCACGTCCTCGGGCGCGCCGAGCCGCTGCAGCGGCTGCATGGCCCGCACGATCGCGTTCTGATCGAAGGCGGCGTTGATCGCGGTCGGTATGTGCGCAGGGGCGAGGCAGTTCACGCGGACTCCGACCGCTGCGAGCTCGATCGCGTGGCAGCGCGTGAGGTGGATGACCGCGGCCTTGGACGCGCGGTACGCGCTCACCGCGCTCCCGGCGTTGATCCCCCCGATCGACGTCGTGTTCACGACCGCGCCGCCGCCGTGCTCCGCCATGTGGCGCGCCGCGCGCTGCGTGCCGAGCATCACGCCGAGCACGTTGACCCGCATGACGCGGTCGAAGTCGTCGAAGCCGTCCTGGAGGAACGGGACCGGCGACCCGCCGATGCCGGCGTTGTTGCACATGACGTGGAGGCCGCCGAACGCGTCGACGGCGGCGTCGAGGGCGGCCTGCACCGCGTCGGCGTCGGCGACGTCCACCGGGACGAAGCGGGTCGCGTCGCCGAGGTCGGCCGCGAGGGCGCGGCCCGCCGTCTCGTCGAGGTCCGCGACGACGACCCGGGCCCCGGCGGCGACGAACCGCTCGACCATCGCCCGCCCGATCCCACCGGCGCCGCCCGTGACGACCGCGACCTTCCCCGCCAGCTCCCCGTCACCCATGAGCACACTCCATTTCTCGCCCGTTTCCAGGGCCCTGACCCTTGTTCTCGGAGACAAAGCGAGTGGGGATCACAGGTCCTCGATCCAGAAGTCGGGGGTGGTGTCGATCTGATGCGCGTCGAAGATCGCGTCGATCTCGCGGAGGTCGGCGTCGCTCAACGTCCAGCCGATCGCGCCGACGTTGTCCTCCACCTCGGCGACGGTCCGGCACCCCACGAGCGCGGTGCTCACCGCCGGGTGCGCGGTCGCCCAGCGCAGCGCGAGCTGGGGCAGGCTGACGTCGTACCGCTCGGCGATGGTGCGCAGCTCCTCGACCGCCCGCACGTTGTCCTTGAACTTCTCGGGCCCGAACAGCGCGGCGAACATCTTGATCGCGCCCATGTTCCCCTGACGCGCCCGCCAGTCCGCCCCGCCGAAATCGTGGTCCTCGGTGAACGTGCCGGTGAGGAGCCCGAAGGCGAGCGAGCCGTACGCCATGAACCCGACGTCGTGCGCCGCGCAGTACGGGAGGATCTCCGTCTGCATGCGCCGGTCGAACATGTTCCACCCGTACTGGACGACGTCGACCGGCCGGACGGCGGCGCACGCCTCGATCTCGGCGAGGGTGAAGTTCGACAGGCCGACCGCCCGCACCTTCCCGGCGGTGACCAGCTCGTCGAGCGCGGTCATCGTCTCCTCGAACGGCGTGTTCCGGTCCGGCCAGTGGATCATGAAGACATCGACGCGATCGGTGCCGAGCCGCTCGAGGCTGGCGTCGATCGACGCGAGCACCCGGGCCCGGCTGCTGTCCCGCAGGTTCGGCTTGTCCCGGTAGTTCATGCCGAACTTCGTGACGACGACGGCCTCGTCGCGCCGCCGGCCCAGCGCCTTGCCGAGCGCGACCTCCGACGCCCCCATGCCGTAGCCCTCGGCGGTGTCGAAGCAGTTGACGCCGAGGTCGAGCGCACGCGCCACGGCGCGGTCGAACTCGTCGGCCTCGATGTCGCCGTAGCCGCCGCCGATCTCCCAGCAGCCGTAGCCGACGGCGGACACCTCGATACCGGTCCGTCCGAACGGTCGCAGTTCCATGGTGGTGGTCCTTTCTGGCGCGCTGCCTCTACGAGTAGCGCACGGGGAGTCGCTTGATGCTGCCGTTCACGATCGACCGCAGCCGCTCGACGGGACCGGCGAGCTCGAAGCGCTCGACGTGGCCGAGGAGATGTGCGAGGACGAGCTCGACCTCGACCCGTGCCAGGTGCGCTCCAACGCAGAAGTGCTCGCCGAAGCCGAAGGTGACGTGCGGGTTCGGCGACCGGTCGACGCGGAACGCGAACGGGTCGTCGAACACGTCCTCGTCGCGGTTCGCCGATGCGTAGTAGAGGGCAACCCGGTCACCGGCGCGGATGAGCCGGCCGCGCAGCTCCTGGTCGACGGTGGCGACCCGCGTGAAATGGCTGATCGGGCTCACCCACCGGAGGATCTCGTCGACCGCGGTCGGCAGGAGCTCCGGTCGGTCCCGCAGCGCGTCCCACGCCTCCGGGTGCTCGCAGAAGGCCAGGACCCCGCCGCTGATCGCGTTGCGCGTCGTCTCGTTGCCGGCCTCGACCAGCAGCTCGCAGTAGAGCAGCAGCTGCTCGTCGGTCAGCGGCGCCCCCTCGAAGGTGCTGCCGGCGAGCGCGCTCACGAGGTCGTCCTGCGGATCACGGCGGCGCTCGGCGACCAGCTCGGCGAAGCACGCGTGGATCTCTCCCCGGGCGCGCTGGGCGGTGCGACCCGGCGACTCGCCCTCGCGCCGGTACTCGGGGTCGTCCTTGCCGATGACCGCGTTGCTGAGGTGGAACAGCCGGTCCCAGTCGCCCCGCGGGACCCCGAGGATCCAGGCGACCAGCGCGAGCGGGAACGGCGCGGCGATGGCGCCGACGGCGTCGAGCTCCCCCGGACCGCCGAACGGCACCGCGTCGCCGACGATCCCGCCGGCGAGGTCGGACAGCTCGTCGCGCCGGGCCCGCACCGCCTTCGGCGTGAACCACGGGAGCACGAGCTTGCGCATCGGGCCGTGCCGGGGCGGGTCCATCAGGACGACGAGGTCGATCGGTGGCGGTGCCGGCTGGCCGGCGCGCGCCAGCGTGATCCCCTGCGCGCTGGAGAACTCGGTCGCCCGCGCCGAGACCGCGATGACGTCGGCGTGCTTCGTGATCGCCCAGAACGGCTCGTAGCCCTCGACCTCGATACGCGCGACGGGATCGTGGCGCCGGAGGTGCGTCCAGACGTCGTGCGGGTACCCGTCACGCGCGAAGCGGTCGGGGTCGACGAGGTCGGCGACGTCGACGGCGCCCACGTCGCTCATCGCGGCTCCCGGGGCAGGCCGAGGACGCGCTCGCCGACGACCGTTCGCTGGATCTCGCTCGTCCCGCCCATGATCGAGTTCGCGCGGGTCGCGAGCAGCCGTCGTCCCCACCCGTCGCCGGCGAGGAGGGTCCCGGGGCCGAGCAGCCCGACCGCCGTCTCGCCGAGCCGCCGGCTCGCGTCGGCCCAGAACAGCTTCACGAGGCTGGCCTCCGCGCCGAGCGGCTCGCCGCGGGCGATGCGCTCGAGGTTGCGGGCGTTGTGGAGCCGGAACACCTCGCCGTCGATCCACACGCGTGCGAGATCCTGGCGGACCCGCGGATCGTCACCGAGGCCCCTGACGCGGCACGTCTCCCACAGCTCGGCGACCGCCAGCTGGTGCAGCACCTGCTCGCGCCAGATGAACGACGCGCCCCGCTCGTCGGCGAGCGTGGTGTTGGCCACCCGCCAGCCGTCGTCGACCTCGCCGACCACGTGGTCCGCCGGCACCGCGACGTCATCGAGGAACACCTCGCTGAACTCGGGCTCGCCGGTCAGCTGGCGGAGCGGGCGCACGTCCACGCCGGGCGCGTCCATCGGGATCGCGAGCATGGAGATCCCCCGGTGCGGCGGCGCGTCGGGGTCGGTCCGGACGAGCGCGATCCCGAGGTCCGCGAACGTCGCGAAGGACGACCACACCTTGCGGCCGGTCACGCGGTACCCGTCACCGGTGCGGACCGCGCGCGTCGTGAGCGACGTGAGGTCGCTGCCCGCGTCGGGCTCGCTGAACAGCTGGCACCAGACGTCGTCGGCCGAGAGGATGCGCGGCAGCCAGCGCTCCCGCTGCGCGTCGGTGCCGTGGGCGATGAGCGTCGGCCCCACGAGCGTGATGCCCACCCGTCCGAGGAAGGGCGGCGCGCCGGCGAGGGCCAGCTCTCGGTGATAGGCGGCGACGTCCGCGGGCGCTGCGCCCCGCCCGCCGTGCTCGACGGGCCAGTGCACCCCCACCCAGCCGGCGTCGTTCATGGTGCGCTGCCAGGTGCGCAGCGTCGCAGCCTCCGCGGCGTCGTGCGCGACGCCGACGTCCGGCGGCGGGTGCGCCGCGAGCCAGGCGCGCAGTGCCGCGCCGAGGCCGGTGGCCTGTCCGTGGGCCACCGGGCGGGTCGCTACGGCCGTCCCGCCGACCACGACACCGTCTTCAGCTGCGTGTACTCGGCCATCCCGTGGTCGCCGAACTCCCGACCGATGCCGGAGTGCTTGTAGCCACCGAACGGACCCCACAGGTGCGGACCGCCCCCGCCGCCGTTGATCGAGATCGTCCCCGCCTGCACCCGCTGCGCCAGCGCGTACGCCCGCAGGGGGTCCGGGTGCCAGATCCCGGCGGCGAGCCCGTAGCGCGTGTCGTTCGCGATGCGCACCGCGTCGTCCTCGTCGTCGAAGGGGATGACCACGCCGACGGGTCCGAAGATCTCCTCCTGTGCGATGGTCATGGAGCTGTCGACGTCGGCGAAGAGCGTCGGCTCGAAGAAGAAGCCGCGGTCGAGACCGTCGGGCCGGCGGCCGCCGCACGCGAGGCGCGCCCCCTCGGCGGTTCCGCTCGCCACGTAGCGCTCGACCCGCTCGCGCTGACTCTCCCGGATCAGCGGCCCCATCCCGGTCTTCGCGTCGGTCGGGTCCCCGACGCGGATCCTCCCGAGCGCGCCCGCGACCTTCTCGACGACCTCGTCGTAGACCGCACGCTCCGCCACGATGCGCGTCGGGAGCGCGCATCCCTGTCCGGCGTGGATCGTGAACGCGAACGCGGCCGAGAACGAGAACTTGTCGAGGTCCGACCCGGCGAAGACGATGTTCGGCGACTTGCCGCCCAGCTCGAGCAGCACCTTCTTCAGCCCGGGCGCGGCCTGACCCATGATCCGGCTCCCCACGGCGTCGGAGCCGGTGAAGCTCACCATGTCGACGCCGGGATGGGTGGTGAGGCGCTCGCTCGCGGCGACATCGCCGGTGACCACGTTGAGCACACCGGGCGGCAGGTCGACCGCGTCGGCGATCTCGCCGAGGACCAGCGCCTCGAGCGGCGTGAGCGGCGACGGCTTCAGCACGACGCTGCACCCGACCGCGAGCGCGGGCATCACCTTGACGAGGTTGAGGTACAGCGGGAAGTTGAACGGGGTGATCGCGGCGACGACGCCGACCGGCTCCTTCAGGATCGCACCCTGACCGAGCCCGCGCGCGCTCACCTGCGGCGGCAGCGCCTCGACGAACGGGAACGTCGCGGCCCGGTCGGCGAACCACTCGGCGTAGCGCAGCGGCGTGTCGAACTGCATGGCCTGGGCGATGCCGCGCGCGGAGCCGGCCTCCGCCACGATCAGGTCGACGAGCTCGTCCCGGCGCGCGGCGACCGTCTCGACGAAGCGCACCAGCACGTCGGAGCGTTGGCGCGGGGTGAGCCGGGGCCACGGTCCCTCGTCGACCGCGGTCCGCGCCGCCGCGACCGCGGCGTCGACGTCGGCGACCGTCCCCTCGGGTACCTCGGCGATGACCGCCTCGGTGGCCGGGTTCACGACCGCCACCGCGGCGTCGCCGGACGCCTCGACCCACGCGCCCCCCACGTACAGCCGGGATGGGTTCGCCGTGGCCGTCATGGGACTCCTCCGGGGACGTCGGGTGCGCCGCACCGTAACGGAGAGGCTCGATTTCGGCAAGCGGCCGTCAGTGCGAGAATATGATTCTCATCCAGCCGGCCCACCGCTCCCCGAGCGGCTCCGGACCGGCCGACCCCGAGGCGACGAGGACGGACCATGGCCGCAACCGAGCCGGACTGGCGGGAGCGGGCGATCTCGCGCAGCGTCGACGCCGCGCGCGAGCGCGCCGAGGAGCGGGTGCAGCGCTTCCTCGACGCCGGGTTCGAGCTGATCGACGAGAAGGGCTCGACCGACTTCACGGTGCAGGAGCTGCTCGAGCGGTCCAAGCAGTCGCTCCGCGCGTTCTACGAGTACTTCGGGAGCAAGGACGAGCTGATCCTGGCCCTGTTCGAGGAGACGGTGCGCGAGGCGAGCGCCGACATCGAGACCGCCGTCACCGCGACCACCGACCCGCTCGAGCGGCTGCATGCGTTCGTGGTCACCCTGCACGACTGGTGCGATCCGACCGAGGCGCCGCGCAAGCGCGGCTCGCACACCCGCCGCCCGATCTCGGAGCTGTCGATGCAGCTCGCGGCGCACCACGCCGACCGGTTCCGGGCCGCGCTCGGGCCGAGCACGCGCCTGCTGCGCGAGCTGATCGACGCCGCTGCGGCGCAGGGCGTCATCACCGTCGACGACCCGCGCACCGCCGCCGCCCTCGTGCAGCAGACGGTCATGTACAGCTGGTTCGGCAACCGGTTGATCGAGAACCCCGAACGGCGCGTGACCGCGGAGTCGACCTGGACGTTCTGCCGGAGGGCGCTCGGCGCGTGAGCCGCCCTACCGACCGAGGAGCATGTTGACCATCGGCGTGGCGTCGGGGAACACGCCGGTGACACCCGACGGGAAGTACCCCCCGTCCGTGATGATGGTCTGGCCCGCGATCGCGCCGGCGGCGGCGCTGCACAGGAACACCAGCGGGTACGCCTGCTCCTGCGGGGTCGACGCCTCGATGCCCACCTCTTCGCGGTAGTCCGCGCCGAAGCCGAGCCACATCTCCTTGTTGGCCTGGGCGAGGGGCGTGTCGGTGGGGCCGGGGCAGATCCCGTTGAGGCGGATGCCCTGCTTCAGGAAGCCCATCGCCTCCCGGGCGATGTACGCGCACATCGCCTGCTTCGACCACCAGTAGTCGGCGCGTCCGGAGTCGACCGCCCACTTCGTGGCGGCGTCGAAGTCGTGGGTGTCGAGGTACTCGTTCAGGACGCCGAGGTTCGATTCCCATCCGAGCCCGGCCGCGGACGAGATCATCCCGATCGTCGAGCCACGACGCAGCGCCCCGGTCTCGAGGAACCGGTCGATCATGTAGCGGTGGCCGATGAAGTTGATGCGCTCGATGCCGGGCGTGCCGTCGGCGACGCCCGCGCACGAGAACAGCGCGTCGACCGGACCCCCGCACGCCTCGACCGCGGCGTCGATCGACGCCTGCTCGGCGAGGTTGACGTGGATCGTGGTCGCGCCGGGCAGCGTGATGTCGGCGAAGTCCATCGCCACCACGTCGGCCCCCGCGTCCTGGACGAGCGCGGCGGTCGCCGCGCCCATGCCGCTCGCGGCACCGACGACGACGGCCCGCTTGCCGTCGTACCGGAACGCGTCGAAACCCGCCATGCGCTGCTCCTCCCGATCGGGCTACTGGTTGGGGGTGGTCCCCGACTCCTTGGCCGCCTTCGCCGCCGCCTCACGCTCGGCGAGCATCTTGATCAGCCCGAGTTCCTCCTGGCCGACCTCGTCGAAGCGGCTCGCGATCTCGTCGATCGTCCAGCGGCCGTCCTTGCGCATCTCGCGCACCTCGGCCGGCTGGTTCCAGACCGCGATCTTCCCGCCGTTGGCGGTGTAGATCTGCCCGGTCACGTCCGTGCTCCGGTCGGACAAGAGGTAGCCGACCATCGGCGCGACGTCCTCGGGCTCGCCCATCTCGATGCCGAACGGCACGTTGCCCGACATGCGGCTCTTCGCGACGGGCGCGATCACGTTGGACCGGACGCCGTACTTGTACATTCCCGCCGCGACCGAGCGGGCGAGGGACACGATGCCGCCCTTGGCCGACGCGTAGTTCGCCTGCGCGACCGAGCCGGCGAAGGCGCCGGAGGTGAACGCGACGAACGAGCCGCTCTTCTGCTCCTTGAACACCGGGGCGGCGGCCCGCCACACGGTGAACGTGCCCTTGAGGTGGGTCTCGACGACCGGGTCCCACTCCTCCTCGGTCATGTTGAAGAACATGCGCTCGCGCAGGATCCCGGCGACGGTGACGACCCCGTCGAGGCGGCCGAAGGTGTCGATCGCGCTCTGCACGATCGAGGCGCCACCCGCCATCGTGGTGACCGAGCTGGCGTTGGCGACGGCCTGGCCGCCGGCCGACTTGATGCCCTCGACCACCTCGTCGGCGATCTCGCTGGTGGGCTCGTTGCCGTCGATCGAGACCCCGTAGTCGTTCACGACGACCGCGGCACCCTCGCTCGCGCAGAACTCGGCGACGGCGCGGCCGATGCCCCGCCCCGCACCCGTGATCGCGACGACCTTGCCTTCGAGCGCACCCATGCAGTCCTCCGTACCTTCGAGTGGGGTCCGCAACGTAGGTTCGACCCCGGGGCCGCGTCCAAACCGCGCCGGGAGGGGCGGCCGCGCGGTGGGACCCGGCGGCTAGGCCGCGCGGAACGTGATCGGGAGGTGCTTCGGGCCGCTGATGAACGTCGACGGCAGCCACTCGGTCACGCCGGCCGGCGCGAGGTCCGCACAGCGCGTGAGCAGCTCGCGCAGCAGCGCCCGGATCTCCACCCGGGCGATGTGCGCCCCGAGACAGAAGTGCGGTCCGCCACCGCCGAAGGCGATGTGCTCGTTCGGGGTCCGCGCCAGGTCGAGCACGCCGGCGGTCGGTCCGAACACCGCCGGATCGCGGTTGGCGGCGCCGTAGTACATGACCACCTTGTCGCCCGCCGCGATCGGCACGCCGCGCAGCTCGGTCTCCGCCTGCGCCGTGCGGCGCATGTAGACGACCGGGCTCACCCAGCGCAGCATCTCCTCGATCGCGCCGTTGAGTCGCGCGTCGGGATCCGCGCGCAGCCATGCGAGCTGGTCCGGGTGCGCGAACAGCGCGTCCATCCCGCCCGCCACGAGGTTGCGCGTGGTGTCGCCGCCGGCGTCGATCAGCAGGAGGAAGAACAGGTTGAAGTCGATGAGGTCGAGCTCGCGGCCGTCGACGGTCGCGTGGGCGATCAGGCTCGCGAGATCGTCGGTCGGGTGCGCGCGGCGCGCCTCCCAGACTCCGTTCGCGTAGTTGAACATCTCGACCACGGCCGTCATCGCCGCGCCCGGCGGCTGGCTCTCGGGCGCGGCGTGGATGGCCTCGGTGAGCGCGTAGAGCGAGACGCCGTCCTCGAGCGGGATGCCGAGCAGGTCCGCGATCACGCACGACGGCATGAGGCCGGCCACGTCGGTGACGAGATCGCACTCGCCGCGATCGAGGATCCCGTCGACGATGCGGGTGGCGAGCGTTTCGATCCGGGGCCGCATCGCCTGCGCCATCTTCGGCACGAACTCGCGCGCCACCACCTTGCGCAGCCCCGTGTGACGCGGCGGATCGGTCATGAGCATCATCTGGTGCTCACCCATGTCGATGCCGCCGTCGTCGTCGATCATCACCGACGGGCACGACGAGAACATCGCCGGGTCCCGGCCGACCGAGCGGACGTCGGCGTGCCGGGTCACCACCCAGAAGCCGTCTCCCTCCGGTTCGGCGTGCCGGTGGACGGGGTCGTGCTCGCGCAACCAGTCGAACTGGTCGTGAGGCTGACCATGGGCGAAGGAGTCGGGCGAGAGCAGGTCGATCCGCACCGCGTCAGTCTGGCGCGGTGCCGATCGACGTGTGCGCGATCAGCCGCAGCAGCCGGGCGACGCGTCGGCGGCTTCGTCGGACGCGAAGCCGGCGAGGTCGTCGTGCTTCACGTACCACTCCCACCGCTGGCCGTCGGGCGCCTCGAGCCAGGTCTCGGTCTTCGCCGCGAAGCAACAGGCGGTCTCGCAGGTGTCCGTGGTCTCGAGCCCCTCGGCGCGCAGGCGCGTCTCGGCGGCCTCGACCTCGGCCGCGGTCGCGACCTCGACCCCGAGGTGGTTGATCGTCCCCGGGTCCCCTGCACCGCTGAAGAGCACGAGCTTGAGCGGCGGCGACGCGATCGCGAAGTTTGCGTACTGCGGCTTCACCTTGACCGGCCCCACCCCGAACATGCGCGTGTAGAAGTCGATCGCGGCGTCGAGGTCGTCGACGTTGAGCGCGAGCTGCAGGCGGCCGGTGGCCGGGGCGACGAGATCGGCGGCGAGTTCGGTGGTGGCCATCGGAAGTTCCTCCGGGGTTCGCTTGTATCGAGCAGGATCAATGTATACGCTGTCGATCGACGCTCGTCAATATCGAAGTTCATCAATGTGACGGGCAACCCGGACGGAGGGCGACCGATGGACGTCAAGGAGATCACGAACTGCTGCGGGCCCGTGCTCGCGGCTCCGCTGTCGGAGGCCGACGCCGAGGAGCTCGCCGCCGCGTTCAAGGTGGTGGCCGACCCGGTCCGGTTGCGCCTGCTCTCGCTCATCGCCGAGGCCGGCGAGATCTGCTCGTGCGACCTCATCACGCCGATCGGCAAGAGCCAGCCGACGATCAGCCATCACATGGCCGTGCTCACCGACGCCGGTCTCGTGCACCGCGAGAAGCGCGGCAAGTGGGCGTGGTACTCGGTCGCGCCCGAGCGCCTCGCCGTCCTGCGCGACACCCTGGGCGGCGTGCCCGTCACCGCGTCCGCGTGACGTCGCTCCCCCGCCGCGCCCTGGCGGAGTTCCTCGGCACCGCGTTCCTCGTCGCCGTCGTCATCGGCAGCGGGATCATGGCCGTGCGACTCTCCCCGCACGACGTCGGCCTCCAGCTGCTCGAGAACGCGGTCGCCACCGCGTTCGGCCTCACTGCGTTGATCCTCGCGTTCGGCTCGGTCTCCGGCGCCCACTTCAACCCGGTCGTGAGCCTCGTCGACTGGCGACTCGGTGGCCTCCGCCCGCGCGACCTCGGCGCCTACGCCGGCGCCCAGGTCGCCGGCGCGTGCGTCGGCGCGATGGTCGCCAACCTGATGTTCGACCTCCCGGCGGTCGACTGGTCCACGAAGGTCCGCAGCGGATCCGGGATCTGGCTCGCCGAGGTCGTCGCGACCGTCGGCCTCCTGCTCGTGATCATCGGCAGCAACCGCGAGAACGTACGGTCGACGCCCTTCGCCGTCGGCGCGTACATCGGCGCGGCCTACTTCTTCACCAGCTCCACGAGCTTCGCGAACCCGGCCGTGACCGTCGGTCGCATGCTGAGCGACACGTTCGCCGGCATCGCACCCGAGAGCGTCCCGGCCTTCGTCGTCGCCCAGCTGATCGGCGCGGTCGTCGGGTTCGCGTTGATCCGGGCGCTGTTCCCGACCGCCGACCCGGACGCGGTCGTGGTCCCCCACGTCGAGGAGTCCGCGTGACCGACCGTCCGACCGTCCTGTTCGTGTGCGTGCACAACGCCGGTCGGTCCCAGATGGCCGCTGCGCTGCTCGAACGTGCGGGCGGTGGCCGGATCGACGTCCGCTCCGCCGGGAGCGCCCCGGCCGACGAGGTGAACCCCGCCGTGCTCACGGCGATGCGCGAGCTCGACATCGACCTCGCCGCCGAGCGGCCGAAGCTGCTGACCGACGCCGGCGTGCGCGAGGCGGACGTCGTGATCACGATGGGCTGCGGGGACGCGTGCCCCTTCTACCCGGGCAAGGACTACCGCGACTGGGTGCTCGACGATCCCGCCGGCCGGGACGTCGACGCGGTCCGGCCGATCCGCGACGAGATCCGGCGCCGGGTCGACGCGCTCGCGGCCGAGCTGCTCGCCTGACCCGGCGCGGCGCTCAGGTCGGGTCCGCGGCGACGCGGAGACGGCTCGCCGAGCGGTTCGCGTCCCAGTGGGTGCGGTTGCGGAAGAAGGCGGGCCGCTCCTCGAGCACGCGCGTCTCGAGCCAGAGCCGCTTGAGGTGCCGCACGCGGCCGGTCGCGGGGTCGTCGGTGTACGCGGTGCGCCCGTGGAGCACGTGGTAGTTGTCGATGAACTGGATGTCGCCGGGGGCCAGCACCATCGCGACCTGGTTCTCCGGCTCGGCCGCCATCGCCTCGAGCGCCCGCAGCGCCTCGCGCTGCAGGTCCGTGAGTCGCGGCGCGGACGGGTGCCGCTGCGACGCCCAGATGTAGGGCGGCACGCACCGCACGAACAGCCGGTCGCCCACGGCCGTGAAGACCGGGAACGAGTAGTACGGCGCGCCACCCTCGGGCTGCTCACCCCGGAAGTCGTACGGGAACGGCTCGTACAGCGCGGCGGCGAGGTCGGGCCGCTCGCGCACCAGCCGGTTGTGGATCCGGACCGAGTTCGAGACGGTCGAGAGGCCGCCCGCGACGCCGTCGTGCAGGCACATCAGACCGACGAGGTCGGAGCCGTCGGTGTGGAACGGGAGCGGGACCCCGCCCAGCTCGTTGCCTCGGACCTCGGGGTCGTCGGTCGTCCGGCCCTGGTCGGTGACGTCGCCGAGCACGTGGCCGTGCCGGTTCTGCGCCCACGGGAGCCCGAGGTGGGTCCCGATGCCCCAGTAGAGCAGCTCCATCTCGTCCTGGGAGTACGCGCTCCGGTCGATGCCGCGCAGCCGCACGAACCCGCGCCCGTTGATCAGCTCGTCCTCGACGCGGCGGAGCCGCTCCGCGAGCGTCGGGAACGGGAAGTCGTCACGCGTGAGATCGAGCGGGTCCGTGGAGCGGGCCGAGGCGTGCCGGAGCGCGTCGTCGAGCTCCCCGAGCTCCGCGGCGGTGAGGTGCTCGGTGTACGACGCCTCGTCGGCGAAGTCGCCCGCGACCCACTCGCAGCCGACCTCCATCGGACGGAGCGCGCTCACCGGACACCCGCCGGCGCGGCCTGCTCGCCGCGGACGAGGCGACCGGGACGCTCGTCGGTCGCGACGCCGTCGGTGCGCGTCGACACCCCCGAGACGACCGTGTGCACGTAGCCGTGGGCGGACTGCATGAATCGCCGACCTCCTGCGGGAAGGTCCCGGACCATTCTCGGCGGCTCGAGACCGAGGTGCTCGAAGTCGATCACGTTGAGGTCGGCCTTGTGGCCGGGGGCCAGCAGGCCGCGGTCGCGCAGCCCCACCGCCTCGGCGGTCAGGCGGCACTGGCGGCGCACGAGGAACGGCAGGTCGAAGGTGCGTCCGTGGCCACGGTCGCGCCCCCAGTGGGTGAGCAGCGTCGTCGGGAAGCTGCCGTCGCAGATGGTGCCGACGTGCGCCCCGCCGTCGCCGAGGCCCGGCACCGTGAACGGGTGGGCGAGCATCTCGCCGGTGGCGTCGAGGTTCCCGTCGGCGTAGTTGAGGAACGGCAGGTAGAGCAGCGCCGCACCGTCGTCCGCGAGCAGCCGGTCGACGTAGTGCTCGACCGGGTCGACGCCGAGCGCCGCCGCACGCGCCCCGACCGAGTCCGCCGGTCCCGGCTCGTACTGCGGTGGGTCGCCCAGGACGAACACCTTCGCGACCGTCTCGGGGCGGATCACGTCGCGCGCCTCGGCGACGAGCCGGGCGTGCGCCTCCGGCTGCGACAGCGCGCGGGCCTGCTCCGCCGGCGGCAGGTCGGCGACGGCCCGGTACGCCGGGCAGCGGGCGATCGGGTTCACCGATCCCTGCAGTCCCACGAGGATGCCGACCGCCCGGGCGGCGACCTGCGCCCGCATCGCCAGCCCTTCGGCGTTCGCCCGGTCGAGCAGTGCGAGTCCGTTCCGGTATCCGTCGCCGCGACCGGCCTGCACCAGCGAGAACGACAAGGGCCGGCCGGACGCCAGCATCATCGCGAGCAGCGTCTCGTCCTCGTCGTCGTTGCGGAAGTCCGACACCACCTGCAGGACGCCGCGCCCGGTCGCGCCGATCGCCGCCGCGATCCCGGTGAGCTCCTCACGCGCGGCGGTGAGCGTCGGCGTGGGCTCGCCCCGACTGGTGCGGTGGTTGAGGGTGCGCGACGTGGAGAAGCCGAGCGCGCCCGCCGCGACACCCGCGGCGGCGAGCCGCCCCATCTCGGCGAGATCCTCGCCGGTCGCCGGCTCCCGGTTCGCCCCGCGCTCGCCCATGACGAAGACGCGCAGCGGCGCGTGGCAGACCTGGGTGGCCAGGTCGGCGTCGAAGCGCCGGTCCTCGAGGCAGTCGAGGTACTCGCCGATCGACTCCCACTCCCACGGCAGCCCCTCGTGCAGGACCGCGCCCGGGAGGTCCTCGACGCCCTCCATGAGTTCCACGAGCATCGCCCGGTCGGCCGCGCGCACGGGCGCGAACCCCACACCGCAGTTGCCCGCGACCACCGTGGTCACGCCGTGGTCCGACGAGGGCTGCAGCCGCTCGTCCCACATGGCCTGGCCGTCGTAGTGGGTGTGGATGTCGACGAAGCCGGGCGCGACCACGGCGCCCGTGGCGTCGATCTCCCGGTGGCCACGGCCGGCGACCCGGCCGACCTCCACGATGCGGTCGCCCCGCACCGCCACGTCGGCGGTGCGACCGGGCGTGCCCGTGCCGTCCACCACGGTGCCCGAGCGGACGACGAGATCGAACTCCATGTGCGGCCCTCCGAGTCGTGACACTCATCAGTGTCACCGATGACACCCATGAGTGTCAAGTGTGGGGTACGCTGCCCAGGTGATCGCCGCTGCCGTGCCGGACGAGGTCGCGGACGCCCGTCGGCAGGTGACCGCCGACCGCATCCGGGACGCGGCCCGCAGGCTCCTCCTCGCGCACGGTCCCGACATCACCATGGACGACATCGCCGACGCCGCCGGTGTCAGTCGCCGGACCGTGTTCCGCCACTTCGACTCGCGGGACCACCTCCTCGCGGTGGCGCTCGACGACGGGATCCGCCGCTACGGGGATCAGCTCCCCCGCTTCGAGGGCGACTGGCCGACGTGGTTGCGTGCGCTCTGCGAGACGACCCACCTGATCCATTCGCAGTACGGGCCCGGCTACTGGGAGCTGCTCCACCGCACCGACCTGCCGCCCGAGCTCGACGCGGTCGAGCACTCGCGCCGCGCGCTCCGCCGGGAGACGATGCACCGGGTCGCCGGGCGGCTGTTCCGTGCGTCCGGCGGCACCGGCCGCACCCCGGCGCACCTGGCGGCGACCGTCGCCGCGCACCTGAGCCCGCGGTTCACCGCGGCGGTGCTCGAGGACGCCGGGCAGACCTGGCGCACCGCGGCCGATCTCTCGTACGCAGCCATCCACCAGGCGGTCACGACGGGCGGGTGGAGTGCCCAGGCCTGATTCGCGCGCCGATCGGGTACCCCGGCCCCGATGGCTTCCCTCCCTTCGATGCTGACGACCGAACGCGGGGCGACGGGCGTCGGTCTCTTCGACGCCGCGTGGACCGAGACCGGCCCGCCGGACGCCCCGCGCGTCCTGCTGCTGCACGGGCTCTACGCGGGCGCGCACTCCTACGAGTGGCGAGCGCTGGCGCCGGTGCTCGCCCGGACGCACCGCGTCCGCATCCCCGACCTGCTCGGCGCCGGCGCGAGCGACCGGCCCGATCTCGACTACACCCGCGCCGTGGTCCAGGACGTGGTCGACGCCCTGATCCGCGACGCCGGGGACGGGACGATCGTCGTCGGCAGCTCGCTCACCGGGGCGTACGTCCTGCGCTCGGTGGCCGGGCACGCCCGTTCGGCGACGACCGTGCTCATCACGCCGTCGGGGATGGGGCGCCCGCGCGAACGCACCCCCGGCCGGGTCGAGGACACGCTCTACCAGGTGGCGCGGCACACGCCGCTCGGCGACGCGTTCACCTTCGCGCTGACGTCGGGCCCCTCGGTGCGCTGGTTCCAGACCCACCGGACCTACCGCGACCCGACGTGCCTCACCGACGACGAGGTCGACGAGACGCGGCGTGCCGGCCGGCTCCCGAACGCGAAGCACCTCCAGCTCGCCTTCGTGTTCGGCCGGCTCGCGGTCGACGTCGACGCCGACTCGGTCCGGCGCGTCGCGCCGCTCGTGATCTGGGGATCGGGCCAGGGATTCGTCGACAACGACGAGCGGCTCCGATGGGACGAGGCCGGCGCGGAGGTCGTGACGCTGCCGACCGGGCTCCCGCAGGTGGAGGAACCGGTCACCGTCGCCGGTCTGATCACCGGGTCCGACGCCACCGGCTGAGCCAATGGTCAGACGGGCTCGTACGTCCAGTCCGGACGCTTGCGCCCGGCCATCGGGTCCAGGGTCGCGATCCCGTCGCGCAGATCGACGAGCTTGGGCACCGGCACGGGTTCGGGCGGCGCGGCGTCCTCCAGGCCGGCGACGAAGTCCTCGGGGAAGGTGCGCAACAGGCTGCTGATCACGCGCTGCTCCTCCTCGCCGAGGAAGCACCGGTTCTGGTCGGTGACGATACGGAGCCGCCGCGCGATCACCTCGACGTCGACGTCTCCACCCCGGCCCTCTGCGATCACGTCGAGCCGGCGGGTCACCTCACCGCACCCCTGCTTGCACGCGCGGCACTGCCCGCACGACTCGACGTACAGGAAGCGCGAGACCATCCGTGCGACCGCGAGCATGCTGCGGGTGTCGTCGTAGACGACGAAGCCCGCGGAGCCGAGCCCGCCGCCCGCGGCGGCCAGCCCTTCGTAGCTCACCGGCGCATCGAGCGCGTCGGCGCCGAGAACCGGGTTCGAGACGCCCGAGAGGACCGCCTTGATCCGACGACCCGCTCGCGGGCCGCCGCCGACGCGGTCGATGACCTCGCCGAGCGGAGTCCCCGGCTCGATCTCGGCGACACCCGCCCGCACGACGTCGCCCGACACGGTGCAGACGAGTGGACCGGTGGTCTCGGCGGTCCCGAGGTCGCGGAACCGGTCGGCACCGTGCGTGAGGATCGCCACGACGTGGGCGAGCGTCTCGACGTTGGACACCAGCGTCGGGTTGGACCCGACGGCGCCCACCTCCGCGGCCGGAGCCACCCCGGCGGACCATCCTTCCTGGGGCGTGGTCGCGAACAGGCCGTGGAGGTACGGCGGCAGCCAGCGCGGCATCGGGTCGTTGCCCTCGATCACCTCGAGCAGGCCCTTCTCCTCCCCGAAGAGATACTCCTCCGGTCCGCTGACGAGCGTGACCGGCGCCGCGGCGATCAGGCCGGCGTCGGCCATCTCGCGGAGCGCGCGCTCGAGTGCCTCGATCTCGGGACCGAAGCTCGCCTTGACCGCGAGGAACGCCTCCCGCGCGCCGACGGTGTGCGCGGCGACCGCGAGTCCCTCGATCACCTGGTACGGGTTCGCCCGCATGAGCGCCCGGTCCTTGAACGTCCCCGGCTCCCCCTCGGCGCCGTTGCCGACGACGTACCGGTCGCCGAGCGCCGCGCCACCGGCGAGCACGGCCCGCCACTTGCGGCCCGCAGGGAAGCCGGCACCGCCGCGCCCGCGTAGGTTCGACCGGTCGAGCTCCCCGCACACCCACTCCGGACCGCGCGCCACGGCGGCCGGGAGCGCGCCGCCACCACCGGCCGCGAGGTAGTCGGCGAGCGTCGCGAACGGACGCTCGGGCAGGAGCCGCGGCCCGTCCGTCACGACGCCGGGCCGGCCGGCCCGAGGCGCGCCTCGATCGCGGCGACGAGTCCGGCGGGATCCGCCACCGTGACCGTGAGCGCGGAGTGCCCGGCCCGGCGCAGCGGGCTCGCGACGGGGTCGCGGAAGTGGACGCACACTCCGGCGGTCGCGTTGGTCCCGAACGTCAGCCCGTCGTCGACCATCGAGCGACGGGCGCCGACCGCGGTCCACCACCGGTAGCCCCCGGTGACGTGCGCGCCGGTGACGTTGGTGAGCGGGGTGCCGAGCTTGAGGAAGCCGAACGTCGCGAGGAACTCACCGTCGTCCGTGAGGGTGACGCCGTCGTGCGCGGGCCGCACCCCGAACGGGGCCCAGAACAGCGCCAGCCGGCGGTCGGTCGCATACGGGAAGACCTGGCGCACGAGAGCTCCCCCGATCGGGTCGCGGAGCCCTCACCCTAGGTCCGGACCCCGAGCCCGGTGGCGGGGACCGTCAGGCTTCGTAGCCCATGATCGCCTTGGTCTCGAGGTACTCCTCGAAGCCCAGCGCACCCCACTCCCGGCCGTTGCCGGACTGGCGGTAGCCGCCGAACGGCGCGGTGAAGTCGGGTCCCGCGCCGTTGACGTGCACGTTGCCGCTCCGGATGCGGCGGGCGATCGCGCGGGCCCGGTCCGGCGAGCCGGACACGTAGCCCGACAGGCCGTACACGGTCTCGTTCGCGATGCGCACCGCGTCGTCGTCGTCCTCGTAGCCGATCATCACGAGCACGGGACCGAAGATCTCCTGCTGCGCGATCGTCATGTCGTTGGTGACGTGCGAGAACACGGTCGGCCGGACGTAGAACCCGGTCTCGAGGCCCTCGGGCCGACCGGGACCGCCGACCTCGACCTTCGCACCCTCGCCGATGCCCTTCTCGATCAGCTGCTGGATGCGGCCGTACTGGGTCTCCGACACGACGGGCCCGATCGTGGTGCCCTCCGCGAACGGGTCGCCCACCGTGACGTTCTCCGCCGCGGCGGCCGCGATCGCCGCCGCCTCGTCCATGCGCGAGTTCGGGACGAGCATGCGCGTCGGCGCGTTGCACGACTGGCCCGAGTTGGTGCACATGCCGGCCAGGTCACGGGCGACGGTCTCGGCGAAGTCGGCGTCGTCGAGGATGATGTTCGCCGACTTGCCGCCGAGCTCCTGCGCGACGCGCTTCACCGTCGGCGCCGCGTTGCGCGCGACCTCGATGCCGGCGCGGGTCGAGCCGGTGAACGACACCATGTCCACGTCGGGGTGCGACGCGAGTGGCACGCCGACGTTGACACCGTCGCCGTTCACGAGGTTGAAGACCCCTGCGGGGACGCCGGCCGCGTCCATGATCTCGGCGAAGACGATCGCGTTGAGCGGGGCGACCTCGGACGGCTTGAGGACCATCGTGCAGCCGGTGGCGAGCGCCGGACCGACCTTGCACGCGATCTGGTTGAGGGGCCAGTTCCAGGGCGTGATCATCCCGCAGACCCCGATCGGCTCCCGCACGATCAGGGTGGTGCCCGTCGGACGCTCGAACTCGAAATCGGCGAGGACCGCGCGCGCGGTGGCGAGGTGGCCGAGCCCGGCGGCGGCCTGCGCGGCCTGCGAGAGCCACAGCGGCGCCCCGACCTCCTGGCTGACGATCTGCGCGAGGTCCTCCATCCGGCTCGCGTAGACCCCGATGACGCGGTCGAGCAGCTCGAGGCGCTCCTCCCGGCTGGTCTGCGAGAACGTCTCGAACGCAGCCTTCGCCGCGGCGACGGCGGCGTCGACGTCGTCGGGCCCGCCCATCGCGATCGTCTCGATCGGCTGCTCGGTCGCCGGGTTGACGACCGCGAGCGTGTCGCTCGTCAGGGGATCCACCCACTGCCCGTCGATGTAGAACTGCTGTACGTGGTCCATGGGGGACTCCCGTCGGTTCGGAGGATTGCGGGCGAGCCTACGGGACCACCGGTCGGCCCGTGTCCGCGCACCGGTACGGGCCCGGACGGTCCGGTTCGGACGGGCGCCTCGCGGGTAGTCCCGCGCCATCAGCGCGGACGAGTTCGACGACGTCGCCGCCGCCACCGCCGCCGAGCTCGAGACGGTGGACGTGGACGAGGCCATCGCCGCGGCATGCCGTGGCTCGGGGAACCCCGCGTCGCTCGCCTGGCTGGCCGAGGGTCTCGGGATCACGAGCGGCTCGCGCGTCGTCGACCTCGGCAGCGGCCTGGGCGGACCGGCCGCGTGGATCGCCCGTCGGTACCGCGCGGTGGTCGTCGCCGTCGAGCCGGCGGCCGGCGCGGCGACGGGCGCGGCCCGGGTCTTCCCGACCCCCGTTGTCCGGGCGGCGGCCGACGCCGCGCCGCTGCGGTCCGACGCGTTCGCCGTGGCCCTCGTCCTCGGAGTGCTCTCCGTGGTCGCGGCGCCGGTGACCCTGGCGGCGGAGGCGGCCCGGATCGCCGGTCGCGTCGGCGTGCTGGAGTACTGCAGCACGGCCGCCGGTCCGCGCACCTTCGGCGGCAGTCACTTCCCGACCCCGGACGGCCTCGACGCCTGGCTCGTCGCCGGCGGACTGACGGTGGTCCAGCGCGTCACCCAGCCCGTCCCCGCGCCCGCCGTCTGGCAGTGGGCGGAGGCCGTGCACGACGCGACCCCGGCGGACAGCGCGGCGGAGGCGGCCGAGTCCGAGGTCGTCGCCGCCGTCGAGCGCGGCGACCTCGTGCCCCACCTCGTCCTGGCCGAGCGGCGACACCGTGGTTGACGCCGCGTGCCCGAAGTCGATGCGGTACGGGCCGTGCGGCGGCGTGCGGCCCGACGGCGTCTGCGAGGTGGGCGACCGGCCGTGCCCGTTCGTCGGTCCCGCCGCCGGGTGGGTCGCTCCCGACCCGGCGCCGGACCCCGGGGCGGGCCCGGCGGTTCCCCGCGTCGTCGTGGACGTCCACGAGCCGTACCACCTGCGCGGCGATCCGCACCGCTGGTGGGAGCGGATCGCGGGCGTCCTGGGTGACGCGACGGCGCTGATCGGCGAGCACGTCGACCACCGGAGCGACGACGCCGGGCGGCTGCCGGTGGCCGAGGTCGTCCGCATCTTCGGCGCGCACGCGGTGGAATGCCTCGTGACGGTGACGGGGCGCGATCGCACCCTCGCCGAGGCGGAGAGCCACATCGGCGCTCTGCTCGCCGCGGGTGGACGCGGCATCCACTGCGTCACCGGGGACCATCCCGCCGGCATCGGCCTCGACCGGCCGGCGCGCTGGGGCGCCGAGTGCTTCGACCTCCTGGCGGCGACGCGCCGGCTCGGTGGACTGGCGACGGCGGCCGAGTCCCCCGGCGCGGTCGGCCCGCGCGTGGAGCGGACCCTCGCGAAGCAGCGAGCCGGGGCGGGCGCGGTGATCCTGAACCACGCCGGCGACGTCGAGGACCTCGTCGACTTCGCCGACCGGCTGCACCGCGCGGGCGGCACGGTCCCGCTCGTCGCCCCGGTTCCCGTCGTCGTCGACGCGGACTCGGCGCGCGCCCTGGCCCGCTTCCCCGGCCTGCGGCTCCCCTCCGGGCTCGTCGGCTCGGTGGCCACGGCACGTGACCCGCGGGCCGAGGGCGTCCACCGCGCTGCGACGATGGCCGGCGCGCTCCTGCGGTCGGGTCGCTTCGTCGGGGTGAACCTCTCCGGACCGGCCGGCACGGTCGAGGCCGACCTGCGCCTCGCCGTGACCGCCGAGCTGCTCGCGGCCGTCACGTCGGGGCTCGACCCACCGTGACCCGCAGGTGGTCCCGGAGCGGGGCCGCTCGGTGATTCTTGCGCCTCCTCCCGGGGCACACTGGTCCCATCGCCGCCCCGATCGACTCCCCCGGCTTCTGGCGCCGGACCTTCGCCTCGCTGCGGTCGCGCAATTTCCGGCTCTTCTTCATCGGGCAGACGATCTCGAACACCGGCAACTGGCTGACGATGGTGGCGCTCACCCTCCTCGTGCTGCACCGGACCGGGAGCGGGGCCGCGGTCGGCGCGGTCGCCGCGTGCCAGTTCGGGCCGATGCTCGTCCTGTCGCCGTGGGCGGGCGTGCTCGTCGACCGGTCGTCCAAGCTCCGGCTGCTGATGACCACCCAGGTCGGCGAGATGCTCCAGTCCTTCGCGCTCGGCGCACTCGCCTTCGCGCACGACGCGCCGCTCGGCGCCTTCTACGCCGTGGCCGTGGTCGGCGGGTGCCTCCTCGCGATCGACAACCCGGTCCGGCGTGCATTCGTGAACGAGATGGTGCCGGTGGAGGACGTCCCGAACGCGGTGACGCTCTACAGCGCCATGGTGAACCTCTCGCGCGTCATCGGTCCGGCCCTCGCGGGAGTGCTCATCGTCACCGTCGGCTACGGCTGGAGCTTCACCGCCGACGCGATCTCCTACGTCGCCGTGCTCGTCGCGCTCGCGATGATGCGGCCCGCCGAGCTGCGAGTCATGCCACCGGCACTGAAGCAGAAGGGGCAGGTCCGGGCCGGCCTGCGCTACATCGCGTCCGTGCCCGAGCTGTGGATCACGTTCGCGGTGTCGCTCGTGATCGGGGTCGGCGCGTACAACTTCACGGTCACGTTCCCGCTGCTCGTCGAGCACGCGCTCGGAGGCGACGACGCGGCGTACACGCTCGTGTACTCGGTGTTCAGCGTCGGGGCGCTCGTCGGTGCCTTCCTCGTGGCCCGCCGCCAGACCGTCACGGTCCGTACCGTGCTCCAGGGCGCCGCCGCGCTCGGCGTCACGATGCTCCTGCTCGGGCTCGTCCCGAACGTCGCGCTCGCCGTCGTCGCCGCCGCCGTCGTCGGTGCGGCCAGCGTCTCGTTCATGACCGCGGTGACCGCGCTGGTCCAGCTCCGCACCGACCCCGTCATGCTCGGCCGCGTCCTCGCGCTGCAGACGGTCGTGATCATCGGCACCACGCCGATCGGCGGGCCGCTCCTCGGCGTGCTGGCCGACGTCACGAGCGCGCGCACCACGATCTTCGTCGGCGCCGCCTCCGCGTTCGTCGCGCTCGCCATCGGTGTCGTCGCCTGGCGGCGGACGGCCGTCGACGTGCCGGTCGACGTCGCGGCGTGACCCGGCGTCCCGGGCGCCCGGGACGTCGGACCCTGTTCGCCGATGCGCCGCCGCCGCACACTCGACCCGTACGCCGACGAGGAGGGAGTCGAGATGCCGGCGCAGGTACTCGATCCGCAGGTCCACGGGACCGTCGCCCCCGGCTACGAGCCGGTGCGCGAGGCGTTCGTCGAGAACTTCACGCGTCGGGGCGAGGTCGGTGGCGCATGCTGCGTGTACCGGCACGGTGAGAAGGTCGTCGACCTGTGGGGCGGGATGGCCGACCCGGCGACCGGAGCGCCGTGGAGTGCGGACACCATGGTCATCGTGCACTCGGCCACCAAGGGCCTCGCCGCGATGACGCTCGCGGTCGCGCACACGCGCGGCTGGCTGGACTACGACGAACGCGTCGCCGCCTACTGGCCCGAGTTCGGCCAGGCGGGCAAGGCCGAGATCACGGTGCGCCAACTCATCGGCCACCAGGCCGGCCTCTTCGCCTTCGACGAGAAGGTGGACGGCGCGACCGTCGCCGATCGCGGCCACCTCGCCGAGATCATGGCCCGGCAGCACCCGGCGTGGCCCGCCGGCGAGCGGCAGGCCTACCACGCCATCACCCTCGGCTTCTACGAGAGCGAGCTCCTCCAACGCATCGACCCCCTGCACCGCACGCTCGGTCGGTTCTTCGCCGACGAGATCGCTGATCGGCTCGGCGAGGACTTCTACATCGGGACTCCCCGCTCGGTGCCCGACGCACGGATCGCGCCGCTCGAACCTCCCGGGCTCTGGACCCGGATGACCTCCATGCCGCTGCCATTGGTGATCGCCGGACTCAACCCGCGCTCGGTCCTGCACCGCGCGCTGGTCACCAATCCGGGGACGGCGTTCTACGTCGACGCAGGTCATCGGATCGTCCGTGAGGTCGAGGTCCCGTCCGGTGGCGGTGTCGGTACCGCGCGCGCGATCGCCCACTCGTACGGCGACTTCGCGTCCGGCGGCCGGGAGCTCGAGGTGGGTGCCGACACCCTCGCCGCGCTCGCCGCCGATGCCCGTCCGTCGCGGCGCGGGTTCTACGACGAGTGCTTCAAGGGTCCCGCCAGGTTCTCGCTCGGATTCATGAAGCCGAGCGAGTCGTTCCCCTTCGGCGACGATCGGTGCTTCGGCGCACCCGGCGCCGGCGGCGCGATGGGCTTCGCTGATCCCACCCGCGGCCTGGGATACGGCTACGTCACGAACCGCATGGGCATGAAGCTGAACGGCGACCCGCGCGACATCGCCCTCAGAACGGCGTTGCCCGGCGACTGACCGACGGACGCGGTGCACGGGCCGCCGGACGGTTGCGGCGAGCAGCCGACCAACGCGCGATGGCGCCGTGCCCGGGGACCAGCGGCGGTCTTATGCTCACCCGGCCGCGTGACGGGATGCGTCGCGCCCGAGGCCCGGAGCCGCCGCGTGCCCGATTTCGTGAGTCCGGCGTGGATGCCGTCGTCGCTGCGCGAGGCGGCCCGCGCCGGGGACGCGACCGCCGACGACCTCGAGTCCGGCGCCGCGTGGGCGCACCTGCTGGCGAAGCTGCAGACGGCGTCCGAGACGGTGCTCGCGAACCCGGCGTCGCGCAATCCGGTCGACCTCGCGGCCGGACTGCGGCATCTGCTCGTGCTGCTGTGGATCGGCGTCGACGACGCCCTGCGGCGCGACACCGGCTCGGTGCTCGCGGTGCGGCCGTCGAACACCGACGCGGTCTTCAAGTGGGGCATGGACTGTCCCGACTGCCTCTACACCGGCGCCGGGCTCCGTGGCGGCGACACCTACCGCCTCTGGGGGAACCGCGGCACCGCGCGCTACGTCGGGCTGCAGACGATGGGCGGGATGGCGAGCACCGCGAACGTCCTGCTCGACGAGATCGACCTCGAGCCGAACGGCGACTTCGAGATCGTCCTGTCCGCCGCGGAGCACCCCGGCAACTGGATGCCGATCGCCGAGGACGCCACCCAGCTCGTCGTCCGCCACTTCTTCTACGACTGGGACACCGAGGTGGCGTCGTCGCTCTCGATCGAGCGGCTCGCGGGCCCCGCGACGGACGGACCGGCGCCGGCGGCGGAGCCACCGGATCCGCGCGCCGCGCTCGCCCGGCAGCTCGTGGCGCTCGGCGACTTCGTGGAGGCGAACCTCGACTTCTTCCTCCAGTTCGCGACGCCCGAGCAGCCGAACACGTTCAACCCGCCGTTCGACGGCACCGCGATGGGCGCCGCGGCGGAGAACCGGCCCGTGATCGGCTCGTTCCGGCTGGCGCCCGACGAGGCGCTCGTGGTGGAGGTGGATCCGCCGCAGGGCCTCTACTGGAGCTACTCGATCGGCAACCCGTGGTGGGAGACGATCGACTACGCCCGGCACCAGTCGAGCCTGAACGGGCACCAGGCCGAGACCGACGCCGACGGCGTGCTGCGGGTGGTCATCGCGCACGAGGATCCCGGCGTCGCGAACTGGCTCGACACCGCGGGCCACGGCGAGGGCCCGGTCATCCTGCGGTGCGTGCGCACCGAGACGGCACCGGTCCCCACGACGCGCGTCGTGCCGTTCGCCGAGGTGGGCGACGCGCTCCCGACGATCACCCGGCGGATCACCCCGGAGGAACGCGCCGGCGTCATGGCCGCACGCGCGCGGGGCGTCGCGAGGCGGTTCGTCCGATGACACTCAGCGCCGACGAGCTCGAAGCCGCCGCGTGCGAGGAGACCGGTCTCACCGACTTCGGCGACGGCCACCACCGCGAGGGGTTGGAGCGGCTCGTCGCGTCGATGAACGACGAGGGCGACCTCACCGAGATGGGCGAGCTCATGCAGCGCATCCGGCTCGGGGCCCACCTCACCGCCCGGCTGCGCGTCGAGCAGACCTACCGGGAGCACCCCGAGATCGCCGAGCAGGTCGTCGAGGGTCCCGTGTTCGTGATCGGCCTGCCGCGCACCGGCACCACCGCGTTGAGCCAGCTCGTCGCGGCCGACCCCCAGTTCCGGTCGCTGCGGCTGTGGGAATCGGGCTCGCCCGTCCCCCCGCCCGAGGCCGCGACCCAGCACACCGACCCGCGCATCGCCGAGACCGAGGCCGGCCTCGCGATGATGAACGAGACGTTCCCCCTGATGCAGACGATGTACCACTCCGAGGCGACGACCGCGACGGAGTGCCAGGACCTCATGGGCATGAGCTTCCGCACCGCCCACTTCGACGGCTCGGCGCGCGTGCCCTCGTACATGGCGTGGGTCCTCGACTGCGACCTGCACGGGACCTACGAGTACCACCAGCGGGTGCTGCGCCTGCTGCAGTGGCACTGCCCGCCGCACCTGTGGCACCTCAAGACGCCCGTCCACATGTTCGCCCTGGATGCGCTCATCGACGTCTACCCCGACGCCCGGTTCCTGTGGAGCCACCGCGACCCGGCCGACGTGCTCGGCTCGGTGTGCAGCCTCGTGCACTACACGCGCAGCTGGAGCAGCGACCGCGACGACGCGCTCGAGCTCGGCGCCGAGATGGTCGAGCGGTGGGCGCTCGCGATCGATCGGGCGATGGACTTCCGCGCCCGGACCGGCGAGGCGCGCTTCGCCGACGTGGCGTTCGCGGACCTGCAACGCGGGCCCGTCGGCGCGCTCGCCGCGGCGTACGAACGGATCGGGCTCGACTTCTCCGACGATTCGCACCGGGCCGTCACGCAGTGGGCGACGGGCCACGAGCCCGGCTCCCACGGCTCCCACCGGTACGACCTCGCCGACTTCGGCCTCGACGCCGATGGGGTCCGGGAGCGCTTCGCCTCCTACCTCGCGGCGTTCCCGGCCCGCTGACCGCCCGCCGCCGGAACGGAGGAATCCATGGAACCACCCGTCGCGGACCCGAGGATCGAGGGGCGCGAGCCGACGTTCCGTCATCTCGACGACCCCGACGTGCCGTGGCAGCAGTGCAAGCGCCAGCGCAACGCCGACGGCAGCGAGTCGTCGGTCTGGGAGAAGTGGTTCGCGTTCTCACCCGACCCCCAGTACCTCTCGCTGTACGCGCGGTACGACCCCGGCATGATCGTTCGCCGGCACGGACACCACTGCCCGCACGTCGTGTTCGTGATCGCGGGCGGGCTGTGGGTGGACGACCGCTGGTGCCCGGCCGGAACGCACATCGAGCTGCCGTACGGTGCTGCGTTCGGGCCGCTGCGGGCGGGCGACGACGGCGCGGTGCTCTTCGAGGTGATGCTCGGCGATCCGCGCTCGTGGGGTGACGAGCCCGAGCGGTTCGCCCGGGCGCTCACGGAACACGGCGTCGAGCCGCTCCCCGACGTCCCGCTCGACTTCCCCGACTGGTTGACCGATCTCCGCGACCGGTGGGCGGGCGCCGACTGACGGGGCAACCCGGTCGTCGTGGTGTCGGCACCGGACGAGCGCGGGCTCAGCCCCGCTCGCGCTCGGCGAGGATCCGGTTGACCGCGGACAGCACCGCGCGTAGCGACGCCGTGATGATGTTGGGGTCGGTGCCGATGCCCCACCGGGCGGTGGCGTCGTCGGCCACGGTCTCCACGTAGGCGACGGCGGTGGCGTCGGATCCGCGTCCGAGCGCGTGCTCGTGGTAGTCGACGACGTCGAGGTCGACGCCGAGACCCTCGCGGACGGCCGCGACGAACGCCGCGATGGGTCCGTTGCCCTCGCCGGACAACGTGACGGCGTCCCCGTCGACGGTCACCTGCGCCGTGATGGTGGTGTGGTCGTCGTCGCGGGTCCGCAGCTCGTGGGACCGCAGCCCGACCCGCGGCGCGGGCGGCAAGTACATCGCCTGGAACTCGTCCCACAGGGCGACCGGCGTGATCTCGGTACCGGTGTCCTCGGCGACGGCCTGGATCGTCTTCGAGAACTCGATCTGCAGCCGGCGCGGGAGGGCGAAGCCGTGCTCGGTCTCCATGATGTAGGCGATCCCGCCCTTGCCGGATTGGCTGTTGACCCGGATCACCGCCTCGTACGACCGGCCGACGTGCGCCGGGTCGATCGGCAGGTACGGCACCGCCCAGGTCTCGTAGTCACGGTCGCGCCCCGCCGCCTCGGCCTCGGAGTAGAGCGCGGCGAAACCCTTCTTGATCGCGTCCTGGTGCGACCCCGAGAACGCGGTGTACACGAGGTCGCCGACGTACGGGTGCCGCTCGTGGACCGGCAGCCGGTTGCAGTATTCCGCGGTGCGGCGCAGCGCGTCGATGTCGGTGATGTCGAGCTCGGGGTCGACGCCCTGGCTGAACAGGTTCATGGCGAGCGTGACGACGTCGACGTTGCCGGTGCGCTCACCGTTGCCGAACAGGCAGCCCTCCACGCGGTCGGCGCCGGCCAGCACGCCGAGCTCGGCGGCCGCCACCGCGCAGCCACGGTCGTTGTGCGGATGCAACGACAGCACGACCGACTCGCGGTTGCCGACGTGACGCAGGAACCACTCGATCGTGTCGGCGTAGACGTTCGGGGAGTACATCTCCACGGTCGCCGGCAGGTTCATGATCAGCGGCGTCTCGGGCGTCGGCTCGATGACGTCGGCCACCGCGTCGCAGATCTCGACCGCGTACTCGACCTCGGTGCCCGTGTAGCTCTCGGGGGAGTACTCGTAGCGCACCGCCGTGCCGGGTACGGTCGCCTCGAGCTTCCGGCACAGGCGGGCGGCGTTGACCGCGATGTCGGTGATGCCGGCCCGGTCGAGGCCGAACACGACGCGCCGCTGCAGGATCGAGGTCGAGTTGTAGAAGTGGACGATCCCGCGCGGCGCGCCGACCAGCGACTCGTACGTCCGCTCGATCAGCTCGTCCCGGCACTGCGTGAGGACCTGGATCGTGACGTCGTCGGGGATCAGGTCGTCCTCGATCAGCTTGCGCACGAAGTCGAAGTCGGTCTGGCTCGCGGAGGGAAACCCGACCTCGATCTCCTTGAAGCCCATCGCCACGAGCGTCTCGAACATCCGGCGCTTGCGGACCGGGTCCATGGGATCGATGAGCGCCTGGTTGCCGTCGCGCAGGTCGACCGCGCACCAGCGCGGCGCCTTCGTGAGCTTGCGGTCCGGCCACGTCCGGTCGGGCAGCTCGAGCGGCACGAACGGCCGGTACTTCTCGAAGGGCATCGGGTTCGGACGGGCGGGCATCGGGGGCATTCGGGGCTCCGGGAGTCGGTGAGCGGACGGAGACGGGCTCGGAACAGCAAGAAGCTCCCGCACCCGGAGGCACAGGAGCTTCGGCGAGGGCCTGGAGGAGGCGCTCGCCTACATGAGAAGGAGAAGGGTGGACGGGGGCGTGGTCACGGGCCCCAGGTTACCGCAGCCGGACCGGGCCGACCGCCACTTCACGCGCCGGGCCGTCCCGGGACCGGGCGACGGCACGCTGGTTAGCGTCGGCGCGATGCACCCGACCGCCCGCCGCATGTTCGAGCTCGTCGAGCCGATCGGCGTGATCCCCTACTCAGCCGACGCGGCGAACGGGCCGATGTTCGCCCTCGGGTTCACCGACTACTGGGACACGTACTTCGCCGGCCGGGCGGCGCCGCTCGGCCTCGTCCCGGCCGCGGTGGTCGACGCGCTCTTCTACAACTTCGCCCCCGGCGAGGTGGCCCGCCACATCCCCCGCGTGTGGAGCACGACGACGCCCGAGGCGGCGCTCGCCGCGCGGTGGGAGGGCTGCACCGACGCGCTGCGCGGGATCCTGGGCGACCGGGTCGGGTCGCCGGAGTTCGCGCGCGCGGCCGAGCTGCTCACGAAGGCCGCGACCGGCACACCGGTGGCGGGCCGCCCCATGTACGCCGCGCTGCGCACACTGCCGGTTCCCGACGACGTGGTGACCCGGATGTTCCACGCCGCCTCGTTGCTGCGCGAGCACCGGGGCGACGGGCACATCGCCGCGCTCATGGTCGAAGGGGTCGGCGGCCTCGAGTCGCACGCGCTCTACGCCCTCGGCATGGACCAGCCCGCGGAGCAGTTCGGGCGGATCCACCACCTGCCGGCCGCGCAGCTGCGCACCGTGCTCGACGCGCTGCGCGACCGGGGGCTGATCGGTGCCGACGGCTGGCTGACCGGCGAGGGCCGCGCCGTGCGGGAGCGGGTCGAGTCCCTGACCGACGACCTCGCCGCCGCGCCCTACGCCTGCCTCGCGTCCGACGAGCTGGACGAGCTCGCGACCGCGCTCGAGCCGCTCGCCGCGATCCTCGTCGCCGCCCAGGACTGGGGCTGACCCGGCACCGGACGGTCCGCCCGCAGGTCCGCACCGGCGGGCGGGGCGTACAGTCGTCGGCCGTGACGACGACGAACCCGAACCGGACCGGTCCCACCCCCGCCGAGGACGAGCTGCCGCTGATCATCTCGGTCGACGACCACGTGATGGAGCCGCGCGACCTGTGGCAGGAGCAGCTCCCGGCCGCCATGCGGAGCCGGGGGCCGCGCGTCGTCCAGGAGCGGGTGAAGCTGACCTTCGTCGGCGGGCACTACGGATTCGAGCGTGACCACCCCGACGGCGAGCTGTGCGACGTGTGGCTCTTCGAGGACACGGCGGTGCCCACCGGTCTGTTGCACGGTCCGGCCGGCATGCCCCGGGAGGAGCAGCGCAACGTCGCCGCCCGCTACGAGGACCTGCGCCCCGGCACCTGGGACCGCGAGGCCCGGCTCGCCGACATGACCGCCAACCACGTGGAAGCGGCGCTGAACTTCCCCAACATCTTCCCGCGGTTCTGCGGCCAGGGATTCCTCGAGCGCGACGACAAGGAGCTCGCGCTCGCGTGCCTGCGGATCTACAACGACTGGATGATCGAGGACTGGTCGGCCGGTCCCGCGACCGGTCGTCTCATCCCGCTCACGCTCGTGCCGATGTGGGACCCCGAGCTCGCGGCGGCCGAGGTCCGCCGGTGTGCCGCCAAGGGCAGCTACGCGATCACGTTCAGCGAGAGTCCGGCGAAGCTCGGGTGCGCGTCGATGTACTCGGGCGAGTGGGACGGCCTGTGGGCCGCGTGCGAGGAGACCGCGACCACGGTGTCGATGCACATCGGCTCGTCGTCGTCGATGCCCACGACCTCGCCCGACGCCCCGCTCGCGACCTCCATGTCGATGTACGCCCAGAACGCCGAGGGTTCGCTCGCCGACTGGGTCTTCTCCGGCACGCTCGCCCGGTTCCCCGACATCAAGATCGCCTACGCGGAGAGCCAGGTCGGCTGGATGCCGTTCATGCTCGAGCGGCTCGACGCCGTCTATCGCGAGGGACGCGGCGGTGTCGGCGGCGACGGGCTGCTGCCGAGCGAGGTCGTGCGCGGTCGGGTCTTCGGCTGCATCTTCGACGACCTGTTCGGCCTGAAGGTCCGCCACGAGGTCGGCGTCGAGCAGATCCTGTTCGAGACCGACTACCCGCACTCCGACGGCACGTTCCCCCACTCCCGCAAGGTCGCCCACGGCCTGTTCAGCGCCGCCGGCATGGACGCCCGCGAGTGCTCGCTCGTCCTGCGCGGCAACGCCATCCGCGCCTACGGGCTCGAGCGGTTCGGCATCACCGAGTAGCCCGACCGCCACGGTCGGGGCGAGACGTCCCGAGGCTCGGTCAGGTCGCGACGGCGTCGTCGTCGACGATCCCGCCGAGACCGAGCCCGAGCAGGCCGCCGATCTTCCCGCCGGTGGCGTTGCTGAACTGCAGCACGATGAGCTCGCCCGGTTCGACGGCGGTGTCCCCCCGCACGGTGACCGGCACGGTCAGATCGGTGGTGCCGGGCGGGAACACCAGGTTCCCGCTCGCCGCGTCGTAGTCGACACCGGGCTGCGCCGCGACCGCCGGGTCCCACCCGCTGCTGAACACCGTGGCCCAGTCGACGGAGACCGGTTGCGACGACGCCTTGCTCAGGTGGACCGGCACCAGTACGACGGTGGTGCCGGTGTCGCCCTCGTTCCCCGAGGCCGCGCCCGGGACGATGGTCGGCGTGTCGTCATCGGTGATCGTGGCGAACCCGAGGCCGTAGAAGCCACCGACCGTCGCGTTGGTGGCGTCGTGGAACCCGACGACCACGGTCTCGTCCCGCTCCGGCGTGGTGTCACCGAGCACCGGGACCGGGACCGTTTGCTGGGTCACGCCGGGCGCGAAGGTCACGGTGCCGCTCGCCGTCGTGTAGTCGACGCCCGGCTCGGCGGCCGCGGTCGGATCCCAGTCGGCGCTGAAGACCGTCGACCACTGGACCGTCACGGGCACGCTCGACGCGGTGGAGAGGTGCACCGGGACGTCCACGGTCGCGGTACCGGCGTCCCCCTCGGGCGCGCTGACCGCGCCCGGGACCACCACCACCTGGATCATGACGGGTTGCGTGGCCAGGGTGCCCACGAAGTCGACCGCTTCGGCCGCGGCGATCACGCACGCCCCGCTGGCGGCCGCGCAGTTCACCGGCGGGCGCCCGGCGAGCGAGATGGTCGCGCCGCCGTAGTACTGGCGGGTGAACGCGCCCGAGGCGTCGGTGCGGGCGGTGACGACTCCGGTCACGCAGTCGGCGCGCTGGCTCGCCCCGGCCCCGCACTCGAACAGCTCGATCTCGGCGTTCGGGCGGAACCCGGTGCCGTTGACCGTGTAGAAGACCGGGAGCTTCGGCACCGTCGACGGCGTCAGCGTGATCGTGCCGCGCGTGGCGGGCGGCGGCGGGGGCGTCCCGAACACCAAGGGGGCGGTGGCGAAGGTGCCGGTGACGTTGCTGATGTCGGCGATCGCGATGACGCAGCCGGCGGAGGGCGCCGCGCAGTCGACCCAGGCGCCCGCCGACGGGATGTAGATCCAGCGGTCGACGCGCCGGGAGGTCACCAGCTTCCCGGTGCCGTCGGCCGAGCCGACGAGGCCCACCCCCGAGCAGTCGCCCGTGTCCGGCGTGCTGTCGACGATGCACTGACCCCCGCCCAGGGTGGCGCCCGGAGTGAAGCCGGTGGCGGTGACCTGGACCATGTCGCCGCCCTGGATCCCCGACGGCGGGGTCAGGCTGACGGACCGGGCGGCGGGCGCGGCCGCCGCCGCGCGCGTCGGAGCGACCGTGGTGGACGACGTGCTCGACGTGGTCGTCGTGCCCGCGGCGTGCGCCGCCGGGGCGACCCCGGTGAGCAGACCCCCCACGAGTCCGAGGACGGCGAGCAGGCGGGTCGGGCGAGGCATCCGAAACCCCCAGCGTGACGACGGACGGTCCAGCCAGCGTGAGCCGGGTCAGGAGGTCGTCGCCAGTGGCGAAGGTCCCGAGGCAGCTCGCCGCCGCAGCGTAGGTCCGGTGGGCCGCGCCGTCACGCGGCCCACCGGATCGAGCGGCCGGACCGGGATCCCGCGGACTCCGTAGGATCCGGGCGATGCGGTGGGACCTCGACGGATGAGCGGTGGGGCGAGTGCCGGGCAGCTCGCGGCGTTCGCACGCGACGGCTGCTTCCGGATCGACGGTTTCGCCGATCCGGCCACCGGCGAGGAGATGCGCGAGCGGGTCGTCGCGCTGGCCCGCCGAGCCGCTTCCGGTGAGGACATCGCGCCCGCGCTGGTGATGCCCGAGCAACAGGCCGAGCTGCCGGCGCGCGTCGACCCCGACGGCCGCTCGCGCCCGGTCGAGCCCGAGGACGTCGTGTCGAAGATCTTCCGGCTGAGCCGCGATCCGGTGTTCGGCGCGTTCGCCGCGCGCCCCGACGTCGTCGCGCTCGTCCGGTCGGTGCTCGGCACCGACGCGCCGGCCAACTTCCTGTCGCAGTTCATCTTCAAGAACCCCGGCGCCTGGGGCCAGCCGTGGCACCAGGACTCGTTCTACTTCCCGTTCGAGCCGGCGCGACCCGTCGTCGGCATCTGGCTCGCCGTCACCGAGGCCACGCTCGAGAACGGCTGCCTGCACGTGCTGCCGGGTTCACACCGGGAGCCGGTGCAGGTGCACGTCCCCGACCGGCGACCCGGCGCGAACTACGGGTACGTCGAGATCGTCGACCACGACACGGACGCGAGCGAGCCGGTGCTCATGCAGCCCGGCGACCTGCTCGTCTTCGACAGCCACCTCATGCACCGCTCCACCGACAACACGTCGGACGGCGTGCGCGCGGCGATGGTGTACCACTACGCCGCCGCCGGCACCGTCGACCACACGGAGGAACGTCTCGGATACACGGTCAACGACTGGATCCCGGTGTGACCCCGCTCCCGCACACCCGCGTCGGCTGACTAGGTTCGCCCGCATGATCGTCGTGGTGGCCGCCCTGAAGGGCGGCGTGGGCAAGACGACCACCTCCGTGTACCTCGCGGCGGTCGCGGCAGCCGGGCGTCACGCCGTGACGCTGATCGACGCCGACGCGCAGGCGAGCTCGGCCGAGTGGATCGAGCAAGCCGAGGACGAGGCGCTCGAGGCCCTCGACGTGGTCGAGGCGCCGACCGGCCGGTTGCTGACGCGTGCGCTCGGACGCGTCGGGGACGACGACGTCGCCATCGTCGACTCACCGCCGGGCAACGAGCGGCTGCTCGAGCAGGCCATGGGCGCAGCCGACTGCATCGTGGTCCCGACCCGCGTCGGGGGCGTCGAGACCGCCCGGGCCGAGGAGGTGTTCGGCATGGTTCCGCGCCGGACGCCCGCCGGGCTCGTCATCTGCTCGGCGCGCACCTACACCCGCGACTATCAGGACGCGTACGCGTCGTGGCGCGAGGCCGAGGTGCCCGTGTGGGGCACGATCCCCGAGCGGGTCGGCATCGCCGCCGGCCCCGACGACTGGCTGGCCGCCGACGGCATCGAGAGCTACCGGGCGGTCTGGCGTCGCGCGTTGCGGGCGACCCGCGGCTGAGCGTGTCGCAGGGCGGGGCCCGTTCGCGGCCCCGAGCGGCAGTGAGCCCGACGGCACACCCGGATCCGGTGTAGCCGCCACACCGAGGGGTACCGGACCCGTGCCTTCCCGCGGCCGACGGCACGCGGTGGCACTTCTGCTCCGAACGCGACGAGGAACTCCTGACATGACGACGAAGCACATCGAACGACAGGTCGACCGGGTCCGCACCTCCGCCCAGCGCAGCTCCGACCAGGCCCAGGCGTCGACCCGGGCGGCTGCGGCCGCGGCCACCGGCTCGGTCACCCTGGCCGGCGACATCATCTCCGACAGCACCCACGCCGTCATCGGCGCGCTGGACGCCACGGTGGCGCGGGCGCGCGGCCGCGGCGGCATCGTCGTCCCCGACGACGGCTCGGTCGTCGAGCGGCTCCGCACGACGTTCGACCACCTGTCCACCCGGGGCCGGCGGGTCACCGGCCGCGCGCGTCGCGACCTCGGGCAGCGGGCCGACGCGATCGAGTCGTCGACGGCCGACCAGGTCGCCCGGGCGCGGACCGCGGGTGCCGAGACCATCGGCGCCGCAGCCGACCGCACGGCCGACGCCGCCGACGACGTCGCCCGGCGGGCGTCCCGCACCGCCGGTCGGGTCTCGTCCGTCGTGGGCGGCGAACCGCAGCACCGGCCCGGCGTCCCGTACGAGGAGCGCACGGTCGAGGAGCTGCACCGTCTCGCGAGCGAGCGCGACATCGTCGGGCGGTCCTCGATGACCAAGGACGAGCTCATCGCGGCCCTCCGAGCCTGACACCGGCATTCGGTGGGGCCCGACCGCTTCTGATCAGCTGCGAGCGCTCCACACCCCGGCCCCCTCACCACGGGTGCGCTCGCGGTGCCGGCTCCAGGAGCCCGAACGCCGCCTCGGCCACACCGACGAGGTTCGGGATCGACTCCGCAGCGAGCACGGCGTCGGGGTTCGACACCATCGCCTCCACGACGACGGTCCGCCCGTGCCGGTCGGTCGCGAGCCACCCGAGGGTCAGCACCCCCGGCTCCGAGCCGCCCTTGTACCAGAGTCGCGGCCACACCGATCGGTCCAGCGCGATCCCGAACGTCTGCAGCGACAGGACCGTAGACAACGGCGCCAGCGCCGGGTTCCCGGAGAGGCGCTGCAGGCCCGCGAACGCGCGGCAGACGTCGAGGGGTGAGGCGAACCACTCGATCGTGTCGATGAAGCGCGGGTCGGTCGAGAGTCCGGACGCGATCGCGCTCAACGGGAGCGGATCGACCACCGACGCGAGGAACGTGGCCCGCTGCGCACGCGGCGTCGACAGGTACCGCGCGCCGAGGCCCGCGTCGTAGTGCAGGAGGAACATCTCACGCGTCGTGAGGAAGGGCACGTTCGCGTCCGCGTGGGCGCTCCAGCGCCGGACCTGGGCCTCGACGGCGGACCGGCCGACGAGTCCGATCAGCAGATCCGCAGCCGTGTTGTCGCTGATCGAGATCATCTTCGTCGCTGCGTCCTCGACCGTGACGGCGGTGCCGTTCGGGAGGGACTGCAGCGACCCCGGCCCGTTGCCGAGGCTCCGGACCGAGTCGTCGACCGTCACGGTCTGGCTCCACGAGATCCTTCCGGTCGCGATCGCGTTCGCCAGCGCGCCGAGCACGAACAGCTTGAACTGGGACGCGGTCGGCCGCGACGTGGACGCCGCGACCTGGTGGACCGGGCGGCACGCGCCGTCCGGCGCGACCCGGGCGACGAGGAGCCCCACGTCCGGTCCGATCCGCGCCAGGTCCCGATCCACCGCGGCCCACTCGCGTGCGTGCCGCCCGCCGGACCCCGGTGGTGGCCACGGGCCCCAGGGTCCCCGGCACGCGCCCAGGACGAGGACCGCTCCGAGGACGAGGGTGACCGTCCCCCGCATGCGACCCCGCGTCGACGCGCCGGCACCGCTCGGCACGGTGTCGTCCGCGTGGGCGCGGTGGCCGGGGTCGGGACCGGTCATCTCCGGAGGTTACGTACGCGACCGGGACCGGTCCACGCCGTCCCGGCCCGTTGCGTCGGCGTCGGTCCGACGATATACTGAACTCAATGGTTCAGTATTCGGAGACGACGCTGGATGACTCGCTGGCGGCGCTGTCGGACCCCACCCGACGAGGTGTGCTCGAGCACCTCGGCCGGGGGGAGGCCTCGATCACGGACCTCGCCGAGCGATTCCACATGACCCTGACCGGCATGAGGAAGCACGTCGGGGTTCTCGAGCAGGCGGGACTCGTCGTCACCGAGAAGGTCGGCCGCGTCCGGACCTGTCGCACCGGCGCACGCCGGCTCGAGGACGTGGCGGCCTGGATCGAGCGGTACCAGCAGCTCTGGGACGCGCGCTTCGCCGCGCTCGACCAGGTCATCGACGACCTGAAGGAGGCGGAGCGATCCGATGGACACACGAGGAGAAGGTGAGATCACCCCGATGGAGAACAACGAGACGAAGGTGGAGCGGAAGTCCAATCGCGAGGTCGTCGTCACGAGGACGTTCGACGCTCCCGCGCGCCTGGTGTTCGAGGCGTGGACGAGGCCCGAGCTCTTCGAGCGCTGGTGGGTGCCGCGTTCGCTGGGCATGACGCTGCATTCGTGCGAGATGGATGTCCGTACCGGCGGCAGCTACCGCCTCGGGTTCGGCGACGGCATGGACTTCTTCGGCCGGTACCTCGACGTGACACCTCCCTCGCGCATCGTCTGGACGAACGACGAGGGTGGGGAGGACGGCTCGGTCACCACGGTCACCCTGACCGAGACGGACGGCCGGACGCTCGTCGTCGTGAGCGAGCGCTTCGCCTCGAAGGAGGCGCTCGACGCCGACGGCGGCGGCGCGCTGGAAGCGATGCCTGAGACGTTCGCGCAGTTGGACGAGCTGCTCGTCGAGCTGCGTCCGGAGTGAGCGACGGCGCCGCCGCCCGGTCTCCTCGCCCTCACGCTCGACCCGCCGCGTGCCGGATCGGGTGACACGATCACGTCCTTGCCTCGTCGCGACGACGGCGCGACGATCGCCACGAAGGGGAGAACGACCAGGCAGGCGGACGGTCCCCAACTCCGAATCTCGATCCGTCCGGGGTCGTTCCTCCTTCGGTTCCGGCCGTTCGGCGCGTCGCAGCGGTGCCCATCGCTCGCCGTGGACGACGATCGCGGCCGGAGACGGGCGCGCGGCTGCCGACTCCGGGCGGGGCGACCGCGCGTTCTCCGTGACCGCCCGGCAGGCAGGGAGTCAACGATGTATCTCTTCGGCAGGTCCACACTCCTCTCGAGCAACGACGGACTGGCGTGGGCGGTGGGGATCACCGAGCACGCCCGGCGCGCCAGTGGCCTCGACGTCGAGTTGTGGGGTCAGGTCTGGTCACCGGAGTTCGGTCGGGTCACCTGGACGGCGTTCGCCCCCGACCTCGAGACGCTCGCGGCCGCCGGCGACGCGATGAACGCCGACGCCGCGATGAACGCCGAGTCGGCCCGGGGCAACGAGTTCACCGTCGGCGGTCTCGACGACGCGCTCTACAACGTGATCCACGGGGATCTCGATCCCGGCGCCCCGCAGGCCGAGTACGTCTCGGCGACCAGCACGGTGTGTGCGAACGGGAAGCAGCTCGAGGGGATGACGCGCGCCGTCGAGATCGCCCAGCACGCCGAGAAGATCACCGGGGTCCCCACGATGTGCATCGCGAACGTCACCGGGGTCTACGGCGGTGTCGGCTGGATCAGCGGCTTTCCGAACGCCGCCGCGCTCGAGGCGTCCCAGCAGGCGATCGCGGCCGACCCGCAGTTCGCGCAGCTGGTCGACGACGTCGCGTCGGCCTATTCGCCGGACGCCACGGCCACGAACGCGCTGATCCACCGACGCTTCGCCTGATCGGCACCGGGGCGTGATCGCATCAGGATGACGGTGCGACGTCGACCTCACCGAGCGTGGCGGCGAGCTCGGCGATCGAGCCGTTGAAGTCGGCGACGGCTCGGAAGCCGAGCTCGCGCTCGGCGAGGGCGGGGCTCGCGAAGACGTGCCGCACGTCGCCCAGCCGGTAGCCACCGACGATCTCGGGTCTCGGCGCGGTGACACCGAAGGCGTCGGCGAGGGCGTCGGCCAGCTCGATCAGCCGGCGCGGCCGGCCACTGGCCACGTTGCACACACCCGCGAAGCCGGCGTGCAGCGCCAGCACGTTCGCCCGCGCCACGTCGCGTACGTGCACGAAGTCGCGGACCTGGCCGCCGTCCTCGAACACGCGTGGCGCGCGGCCACGCGTCAACGCGTCGGCGAAGATCGCGGCGACACCCGCGTACGGCGTGTCGCGGGGCATCCCGGGCCCGTAGACGTTGTGGTACCGGAGCGCGGTCACCGTGACTTCCGGGTGCTCCCGGGCAAACGCGGCCGCCAGCTGCTCCTGGGCGAGCTTGGACACTGCGTACACGTTGCGGGGATCCGTGGCGACGCTCTCGGCCACGGCCTCGGGCGTCAGCGGCGCGTCGCACTGCGGGCATCGCGGTTCCCAACGGCCCGCGTCGAGGTCCTCGACCCGGCGCGGCGGTGCCGCCACCGCGCCGTGCTCGGGGCAGCGATACCTCCCCTCGCCGTACACGACCATGCTCGAGGCGAGCACGAACGGACCGCGGAAACCGGTGTCGTGCATCGCCCGGAGCATCACCGCAGTGCCGAGGTCGTTGTCGACCACGTACGCGGGCGCGTCGGCGAAGTCGACGCCGAGTCCGACCTTCGCCGCCTGGTGGCAGACCGCGTCGACGCCTGCGAGCGCGTCCCGGACCACTGCGAGGTCGGTGACATCCCCGACGACCACGTCCGGGTCGGGTTCGGCGACGCGGTCCAGGATCAGGGCGTCGTCGCCGCCGGCCCGCAGCGCGTCCACCACGTGCGCGCCGATGAAGCCGGCGCCACCCGTGACGAGGACCCTCACGACACGGGCGCGCAGGGCAGCTGCACCGTGAACCGGGCGCCCGTTCCCTCGTTGCGCACCGAGATGCGACCGTGGTGCGCCTCGACGAACCCGCGTGCGATTGCCAGGCCGAGCCCGGCACCACTGTCACGACGTCCCGGATCCGCCTGGTACGCGACCTCGAACACCCGCTCGAGGTCGGCCTCGGGCACCCCGCCGCCCGAGTCGAGGACCGAGATGTACGCGCGGTCGTCGGCGAGCGCGCCGGCTTCGACCATCACCGAGCCGTCGGGCGGCGTGTGGCGGATCGCGTTCTCGAGGACGTTGCGCAACGCGCGCAGCAGCTCGGGCGTCGACGCCTGGATCGCGGGTCCCGGTCCGTCGACGCGCCCGTCGAGCCGGACGCCCTTCGCCGCGGCGACCGTCGCGACGCCGGCGAGCGCGTCGGACACGAGATCGCCGAGCCCGACGCGCTCCATCTGCAGCTGCACGACGCCCGCCTGCGCGCGGCTCAGCTCGAAGAGGTCGTCGATCAGCGCCGACAGCCGGTCGGTCTCCTCCCGCATCGACGCGTGATAGCGGGCGATCGTGGCCGGATCGTCGACGACCCTGTCCTCCACCGCCTCGACCATGGCGCGGAGCGCCGCAAGTGGTGTCCGCAGGTCGTGCGAGACCCACGCGACCAGCTCCCGTCGAGACGTCTCCATCGCGCGCTCGCGCTGCTGCGACGCGACGAGGCGCGCCTCCATCTCGGCCAGCGCCTCGTGAAGGCGCACGAGCTCGGCCGGCCCCTGCACGGGTGCGGCCACGTCGTCCTCGCCCACGTTGCCGATACGCCGCGTGGTCGCCACGAGCGACGCGCTGCCGGCCGAGAACCACGCGCCCAGCACGACCGCACCCGCGACGCCCACCGCACCGGCGGCGAGCAGGACCACCTGGACCACCGCCAGGTCGTGCTGCGAGATGAACATCGCCTCGGCCGCCACGTAGGTGCCGAGCGCGATCGCCGCCACCACGGCGAGCGTGAGCACCACGACCTGCACCACGGAGGCCCGCCGGCGCAAGGCGACGAGGGCGGGGACGGCCACCAACAACGCGCCGAGCGCGACGCCGCCGGCCACGGCGATCAGCTCGCCGGCGTCGCCGGCCGACATCGACCGCGCCACCGCCAGCACCGCGGCCGCGGTCATGCCCACCACCAGGATCGCCAGGGCCACCAGCGTGGCGCGGGTCATCCGTCCCATCGGTACCCCGCGCCCCACACCGTGACGACGAGCTCGGGCGCCGCCGGATCGCGCTCGATCTTCTCGCGCAACCGGCGGACGTGCACCGTGACCGTCGCGGTGTCGCCCGACGTGAAACCCCACACGCGCTCGAGCAGCTCCTCACGCGTGAACGTGCGCCTCGGATGACGCGCGAGGAACGCGAGCAGGTCGAACTCGCGCGCCGTCAGCGCGACGACCTCACCGGCCACCGTCACCTGACGCGCCGGCAGATCGACGACGAGCGCGCCGGCGGTGAGGGTGTCGACCTCGAAGCCGTCCGGGACGCCGGCCGCGGCGGCGCGACGCAGGACCGCACGGACCCGAGCCGTCAACTCGCGCGGCGAGAACGGCTTGGTGACGTAATCGTCGGCGCCGAGCTCGAGCCCGAGCACGCGGTCCTCCTCCTCGCCGCGTGCCGTGAGCATGATCACGGGCACCGGGGCGCGCGCCCGCAGCCGGCGGCAGACCTCGAGGCCGTCGAGCCCGGGCAGCATGAGGTCCAGCACCACGAGATCGGGCCAGTGGTCGGCGGCGGCGTCGAGCGCGTCGCGCCCGTCGGCCACCGCCGTCGCCTCCATGCCGTCGTGGGTGAGGTACCGGACGACGACCTCGGAGATCGTGGGGTCGTCCTCGACCACGAGGACGTACGGCGCGAGTGCGGCGGTCACCACGGCGACCGTACCGTCACCGCGACCAGCAGCGCGAGGAGCACCTGCGCCGCGAGCCACGCGCGCTGCGCCCTGCGGCTCCCGACCGCCACCGCGGCGCCCGCCACGAGCACCCAGGGCACGAAGGGCAGCCAGATGCGCTCCACCTCCGCTTTCGCCATGCCGCTCAGGTCGGCGAGCACCACCGCCGCCACGGCTCCGGCGACGAGCCACGCCAGCGAGGTCCTCCGCACACGCGTGAGGCCGGCGAGCGCGGCCGGACCGACCATCAGCGCGAAGACGGCGAGATCGCCGAGCAGGAAGTAGTCGTAGGGGCGCCGTTGCGCGACGCCCGCGTAGTACCGACCGTGCGTCGCGACCAGACCGGCCCACCACGAGAAGCCCGTCAGCACCCCGACCAGCAGTCCGACCGCGACGGCGGTCGTGCCCGCCACCACCACGGGCCGGAACCGCCGGCGGGACCAGGCCACCGCGAGGGGGATCACCGCGAGGAGCACCAGGCCGTACGACAGGAACGCCGCCGCGGCGAACAGCACGCCGGCGACGCCGGCCAGGAGATCGGAGACCCGTCCGTGCCGGCCCGTGGCGAGCAGGAGAAACGAGACCGCCGTCGCACCCACGCCGGTGAACAGCGCATCGCCGGACGTCCACGAGATCGCCGCCGGCGCGAGGACGAGGAGCGGCAACGCGGCCCGGGCCAACGCCTCGCCCGCGACCTCCCGGACCCCGACGAGCGCCGCCACCACTCCGGCGCCGCCACCGGCCATCACCAGCGTGGCGTTCCATCCGACGCCGCCGAGTCCGGCGCGGTCCATCGCCCAGAGGAGCATCACCATCCCCGGCGGGTGCCCCTGCGTGTGGATGTTGTACGTCGCCAGGTGGTCCACGAAGGTCCGGAGGAACCGCAGGGGATCGCCGACCTGGGTCGCGGTCCGGAGGTACTGGTCGGACAGCAGCGGCACGGTGAGTGCCTCGCGACCGTCGACGAGCGCCAGCATCCCCGCCCACACGATCGCGCCGACGAACGCGACCGCGAGCAGCGCCGGCCAGCGCATCCGCCGGCTCACGACGGGCAGCACGGCGATGCCGACCAGCGCGGCGATCACCGCGGGGATGGCAGTGCGGCCCGGTCGCCAGTCGGTCATGCCCGTGAGCGGCGGCGTGTTGATCTGCATCCGCACACCGCGGGCCAGCAGCGCCTCACCCCACCGGTTCGCGACCACGACCACGGTCGCGGCGACGGCGAGCACCGCCACGACCGGCGCCGACGATCGGCGCGGCACCGGGACCGGCGGTGCACCGGGAGACCTCGACGCATCGATCGGGATCTCGCGCGCGTCGAGCGTCGTCGTCATCGGGTCGACGGTACCGAGGCGTGACCCGGTCGCCGTACCACCCGCCCACGTGTTTCGCGATTCGTAAGCACGGTTCCGACGACGGGGCGGCGACGACGTCGGTACGTTCGTCGACGATGATCGACGTCGTCCTCCCCGCGCTCGACGAAGCGCTCGCGATCCCGAGAGTGCTCGCTTCCCTGCCTGCGCCCTTCCATCCGATCGTCGTCGACAACGGCTCGCACGACGACACAGCTCTCGTCGCACGACGGCTCGGCGCGACCGTGGTACAGGAACCGGTCCGAGGCTTCGGCGCTGCGTGCTTCGCGGGCCTACGCGCTGCGTCGACCGACGTCGTCTGCTTCATGGACTGCGACGGGTCGCTCGACGGCGCCGATCTCCCCACCGTCGTCGCGCCGGTGGTGGCCGGCACGGCGGACCTGGTCCTCGGCGCGCGTGACGCGACCCGCGGCGCGTGGCCGATCCACGCCCGGATGGGGAACCGGGTGCTCGCCCTCGAACTCCGGCGCCGGCTCGGACTGCGCGTCACCGACCTCGGGCCGATGCGTGCCGCACCCCGGGAGGCACTGCTCACGCTCGGCATCGCCGATCGCCGGTTCGGGTGGCCGCTCGAGATGGTGGTCCGCGCCCATCGGGCCGGATGGCGCATCGAGGAGCGCGCGGTCGCGTACTCGCCCCGGGTCGGCCGGTCGAAGGTGACCGGCACGGTGCGCGGAACCGCGCGCACCGTGCGCGACATGCGGCTGGCCCTGCGATGACCACCGTGCTGGTGATGGCCAAGGAGCCCGTGCCGGGGCGCGTGAAGACCCGGCTCTGCCCGCCGTGCACGCCCGTCGAGGCCGCGTCCATCGCGACCGCCGCGCTCTCGGCGACGTTGCGCGCCGTGATCGCGGTGCCCGGGGCGCGTGTGGTCCTCGCGCTCGACGGCCGGCCCGGACCCTGGCTCCCCCGCGGGGTGCGGACGATCCCGCAGTCCGACGGCGACCTCGCGACGCGGTTGACGCACGCCTGCGGGGCGCAACGCGGCCCGACGCTGGTGCTCGGGATGGACACGCCGCAGATCACCGCCGAGGAGATCCGCGCCGTGTTCGACGTGCTCCGGCGTCCCGGCACCGGCGCCGTGCTCGGCCCGACCGCCGACGGCGGCTGGTGGACGCTCGCCGTCCACGACCCGACCCTCCCGCTCTTCACCGGCGTGCCCATGAGCACGGACCGGACCGGTGAGCTCCAGCAGCGTCGCCTCGAACGACTCGGCCTGCGCGTGCACCGGACGACGACCGAGATCGACGTGGACGAGTTCCCGGACGCGCTGGCCGTCGCCCGGCAGATGCCGGGCTCCCCGTTCGCCCGCGCCGTGCACGCAGCCGGTGCGCTTCCCACCGAGGCACCGGTGTGACCACGGGGATCGGAACGACGCCGACCGGTCCGGCGCTGCGCGACGCCGACGGCACCACCCTCCCCCTCGACGCCGAGCGCTGGTTCGCACGGCCCGGTGCCGCCGAGTGCCGCGCACTCGCGCGCGTCACCGGCCCGGTGCTCGACATCGGGTGCGGACCGGGCCGGCACGTGATCGCGCTGGCGGAGCGCGGCGTGGCCGCCCTCGGCATCGACATCACGCCGCCGGCGCTCGACCATGCGCGATCCGCAGGTGTGGCGGTGCTGGAACGGTGCGTCTTCGAGCGGGTCCCCGGCACCGGCCGCTGGCGGAGCGCGTTGCTGCTCGACGGCAACATCGGCATCGGCGGCGATCCGATCGCCCTGCTCCGGCGGACCCGGCACCTCCTCGCGTCCGACGGTCACGCGCTGGTGGAGACCAGCGGTCCCGGACGTGACGACCGCGAGCGGCGGGTGCGCTTCGAGGTCGCGGGCGCGACGGGGCCGTGGTTCGGATGGGCGACCGTGGACGCCGACGCCCTGACCGGCATCGCCGGGCGCGCCGGGTTCACCGTGGTTGAGCAGTGGTGCGACGACGACCGGTGGTTCGCGTGGCTCGCCGCCTGAGGCTCCCCGCGCCCCCGGCCGTCGGGCCGTTCCGCGAGGACGCGTTCACGAGTCCCGCCCGGTCGGAGCGCAGCGCCGCGATCCTCGGTGTGGTGCTCGGCGTGTCATTCACGGTCTGCTTCGTCACCGGGCTGTACTCGCATCTCGCGCAGCACCCACCGTCCTGGTTCGAGCTCCCGGCCCGACCCGCGGGGCTGTACCGCGTCACCCAGGGGCTGCACGTCGCGACCGGCATCGCGTCCGTCCCGTTGCTGCTGGCCAAGCTCTGGACCGTCTATCCCAAGCTCTTCGTGTGGCCGCCGTTCCACGGGATCGCGTCCTTCCTGGAACGGGTCAGCCTGCTCCCCCTCGTCGGCGGTGCCGTGTTCCTGCTGTTCAGCGGGATCGCCAACATCAACCTGTGGTACCCGTGGCCGTTCAACTTCCCGCTCGCGCACTACTGGACCGCGTGGATCACCATCGGTGCGCTCGTGATCCACGTGGGCGCCAAGGCCGCGACCACGCGTCGCGCACTCGCCCGCGGCGGCGGGGGGCCGATCGCGACGGACGCCGCAGCAGCTCCGGGCATGACCCGCCGTCAGCTCCTCGGGACCGCGTTCGCCACCAGCGGCATCGTCACGCTGTTCACCGTCGGACAGACCGTCGCACCGCTCCAGCGGCTGGCGCTCCTGGCGCCCCGCCGGCCGGACGTCGGCCCGCAGGGATTCCCCGTCAATCGCACCGCACGCGCCGCCGGCGTCGAGGAGGCGGCCCGTTCCGGCGGGTACCGGCTCGAGGTGCTCGGCCGAGTCGGCACCCGCCTGTCGCTCTCGCTCGACGAGGTGCTGGCGATGCCGCGCCACGAGGCGACGCTGCCGATCGCCTGCGTCGAGGGCTGGAGCGCCAGCCGGACGTGGCAGGGCGTTCGGCTGCGTGACCTCCTCGCGCGTGCGGGCGTCCACGAGCCGCGCGCCGTGCGGATCGAGTCCCTCCAACGTCGGCGTTCCTACCGCAGCTCGATCGTCGACGCCGGCCAGGCGGCCGATCCCGACACGCTGCTCGCGACCCACGTCGAGGGTGACGTGCTCGCGCTCGACCACGGCTACCCGATACGACTCATCGGCCCGAACCGGCCCGGGGTGATGCAGACCAAGTGGGTCACGCGGGTGGTGGTGTTGTGACCGTGGACGCGCCGACGTCGTCCCGGGACCCGCACCCACCGGCGGAGGCCCACGGCGCCGGCTTCTGGATCGGGTTCGTGATCGGCGGGGCGGTCGTGGCGTACGGCGTCCGCGGCGTGCTCACCGCGCCCGCCGGAATTCGGCCCGCCGCGCTCGCGCGCTGGGTGATCGGTGCCGACCTGCTGCACGACTTCCTGCTGGTCCCGGTCGCGATCGTCGTCGGGGCACTGGTGCTCCGGATCACGCCCGCGATCCTCCGGGCCCCGGTGCGCTTCGGGCTCGTGGCGTCGGGCGTCGTCGCGTTGATCGGCTGGGCGCCGTGGCGCCGCTACGGCGCCACACTCGTCCCCGACAACCACACGGTGCAACCGCTCGATTACACCACCGCGATCCTCACTGCGCTCGCGGTGATCTGGGGGCTCGCCGTCATCTGGGCGCTCGTGAGCACCTTTCGGCGCGCCCGCTCGCGCGTCTCCGACTGATCGGCTCCGGATGGAGGGGCCGGAGCCTCACGAGGATTCGAGGATCGATCGCAGCCGCTCGAGGTCCTTGCGGTTCGCGCGCCGCATCGCCGTGGCCATGAACGGCGCGACGATCTTCGAGAAGCCCGCCGGCTCGCCCCGGTTCCCGAGTGTCATTCGCGTCCGGCCGTCCTCGGCGCTCGACCAGACGTAGGTGGTCTCCATGGGAAACGGGCCCTCGGCGGTGCGCATGACGAGCCGCTCGTCCGGGACCAGCTCGACGATCTCGTAGGTGTACGCGAGTCGACGACCGAGGAACGAGGCCACGAAGGCGATCCGGGAACCCACTGCGACGGACGGCGCGGACCGCCACTCCACGGATCTGATGTTCTCGTACCAGCAGGGCGCGTTCGTCGGATCGGCCGCGTAGGCGGCAACCACCTCGAGCGGCCGTTCGATCATGATCTCGGTCGCAACGTCGACGGTCATCCGAGGACCGTTCGGCGCACCTGCCGGAACTTCACGAGCGTGTCGTGGTCAGACGGTGCGGCCGAGGAATGCGGCGAGCTCGTCCGCGTTCGACGCCCCCGGCGGCGCCGACTGCTCCATACCGAAGACCGCGCCGTCCTCGGAGCGGAACGCAGGCTGGATCGCCTGACGCGCCCCGACGAGCAGCTGCGCGGCGAGCTCGGGCGCGAGGTCGGTGTCCTGGCCGGTGGCCCGGGCGAGATCCCACGCGTGCGTGAAGGTATCGGTCGTCGCGAGACCGAGGAACGCCGAACCGGGCATCTGACCGAACGGGAGCGTGAGCATCCTGTCCATCACACCGTCGGCGGAGAACGCCGCGAGGCACCGCTGGGAGCCGGTGTCGAACGCAGCGACGAAGTCTCCGTCCGCGAAGTCGGAGTCGCCTTCGGTCTGCGGCTCGCCGAGCACTCCGGCCTCGAAGAAGTACTGACCGCCCACGACGTGGTTCACCAGGTCGCTGACCTTCCACTGCGCGCACGGCGTCGCGTCACCGAGCTGGTCACGCGAGACGTTGGCGAGGACACCACGCGTCACGGCGATTGCCTGTTCGAGCATCTCGGTCGTCATGAGAACTCCTGATCGAGGTCCGCTAGGGCAGGCGGCAACCTAACCGGGCGGGCGCAATCACGCTCGGGCCGCTACAAGAGACGTCCGTGGGCATCGGCGCGTACCGGGCCAGGGCGAGCCGCTACGACAGCTGTCGCGGCTCAGGCATGAACGGTGATGTTGCCGCGCTCGACCGCACCTTTGGCGGTGTAGCCGGCGCCGGTCACGAGGCTGAAGGTGTCGGCACCCGCGCCGGAACTGGCGAGGTCCTGCGCATCGATGAGGTACGGCGTCGTCGCGCCGTTCAGCGAGGCGTGCCCGGTGATCCTCACCTCGGTCGGACTGACCTTGATCAATGCCGTGACATCCGTGCAGTGCAGCTTCACGGCGGCGGCCTGGTCGACCAGGTCGCAGACTCCCTTCGTGGTGGCTCCGGCACGTGCCTCGAAACCGAAGGTCACCCGCGCGCCATTCCGGAGGATCTGACCGCCTCCGGTGGCGTGACCGACCGCGCTGATCGGTACGAGGCCGGCGGAGCTGAAGCCGACGTTGAGTGCGTTGGAGTTCACGACCGGTGGACCCGAGATGACCGTCACGTTGAAGTCGACGGCGAGGAGGCCGGCCGTACCGGTGTCCTCGTAGGTGCCGGTCGGCGTCGTGATGATCGCGTCGTAGGAGCTCCCGTATCCGTCGGACGCCGGGTTGAGCTCGCGAAGGAATCCGGAGACGGTCGACCCCGAACTGCCCAGCGGCGAGTTGTTGTAGACGGCACACAGGCCGGCGGCGTTGCTTCCGGTCACGAGGTGTTGGGTGCCGGTGACGTCACCGTTCGGGGAGGTGATGGTGAAGAACGCATCGATGGTCGCCACCTGCAGCAGCGGCTCGCCGAACACGTAAAAGCCGTTCGGGACGGTGGAGAGGCTGACGACGCCACTCTCGGTGAAGGTCCCGGGATAGGGGCCCGCGGCCACGCTGCCCGACGCGGCGAATGACAGGGTCGACGGCGACGTCTGCGTACACGACGTCACGAGCGTCCCGCCGTTCTGCGACGTCGAACCGGAGCTGAGGAACTCGCCGGTCAGGGATGACGGCGGAGTTGCACCTGCGGTTGCAGCAGGGACGAGCCAAGCCGTCAGTGCGACGGCGACGGCGACGATCGCCATTGCCGGTCCTCGTATCCGTGCGTTGGGATCCACGTACCGGGTCATTCCTGCCTCCGAGACGGTCGCGCGTTGGGTGGTCAACTTGGGCAGCACGGCTGATGCGAATCAGCGCCCCCGGCCACGACGCATTCGCGCCGCCGGCTCTTCACCGAAACGCTCTCGCGTACGTGGCGGTCACGAGTGACAACAGGGACGCCGCAACGCACCTCGCAGTGACGAGATCGATCGTGCGCTTCGCGAGTGCACGGAGTGAAGGGACCAAAGACCATCCGATGGCGTTCGTGCTCCGTGACGTCGGTCTCGAGCCAGCGGACGATCGACCACCAGAGGGCGCGGGGACACCGACAAACTCCTGCGGTCCCGGAGTTCGGAGATCAGGTCGTTGTCCTCTACGGCACCAACCTGCCGTCGCATAGAACCCATCCGACGCGCGACGCGGCGCGTACAGGTCAAGGCTGGAGACGCAGAGATACGGACCTCGGCCGGCGCATGCCGCTCCGAAGCGGTCCGCTGCCTCTGCACGGCAGGAGTCGAGAAGGATCGATGCGCGTCTTGTTCGTGAGTGGATCGCTCGGCATGGGTCACGTCACGCGAGATCTCGCGATCGCGCAGGAGTTGCGGAACCTGCGACCGACGACCGAGATCGAGTGGCTGGCGGGCCAGCCCGCCCGCGACGTGTTGCGCGCCTCGGGCGAGCACGTGCTCCTCGAGTCTGACGATTTCGGCCAGAACACCGAAACCGCGGAAGCTCGCGCCGAGTCGTTCGGACTGGACCTCGTCGACTACCTCGAATCGGCACGCGGCGCGTGGAAGGAGAACGTCGCCGTATTCGGCGGTGTCATGTCGCGCACCCGCTACGACCTCATCGTCGGCGACGAGACCTATGAACTGTCGATCGCGCTCCAGAAGGACCCCCGGCTCGCGTCCGCACCGTTCGTGTTGATGCTGGACTTCTGTGGACTGGAATACGGAACGGGCTCGCTGCTCGGTCGGGTCCGCACCTATGGGTGGAACTGGGTCTGGGCCGGCGGACCGCGTGCCCGTCGGCCGGTCCAGGACCAGACGTTGTTCGTCGGCGAACCCGCCGACATCCCCGACCGTCGGTTCGGACCGCTGCTGCCGAACCGTCGAGACGTCGCCATGCGCCACTACACGTTCGTCGGCTACATCCTCGGCTTCGACCCGGGCGATCTCGCCGACCGTTCAGCGCTGCGAGCGCGACTCGGCTACGACCGCGGACCCCTGATCGTGTGCTCAATCGGCGGAACCGCGATCGGCATCGAGCTCCTCGAACGATGCATCGACGCGTACACGCCGATGCGAGCGGCCCTTCCCGACCTGCAGGTGGTGCTGGTGTGCGGACCCCGCGTCGACCCGTCACGCCTCGATGCTCCACACGGCGTCACGGTCCACGGATACGTGCCGAAGCTCTATGAGCATTTCGCGGCGGCCGATCTTGCGATCGTGCAGGGCGGCGGCACGACCACCCTCGAGCTCACCGCACTCCGACGGCCGTTCATCTCGTTCCCGCTCGAAGGCCACACCGAACAGGAGGTCACGGTGGCCGACCAGTGTCGCCGCCACGGCGCCGGGATCATCGAGCGGTTCTCGACGACCTCGGCCGACGAGCTCGCTCACATTGCGATCGAGACACTCCGACACCCGCCGACGTGGCCGGGGATCCCCACCGACGGAGCCCGCCGCGCCGCCACGACGCTCGCTGCGTTGCTCGACCGTGACCCACAGGACTGAGGCCCTGATGGTCAACGGCCTCGCCCTCCACCAGCACCGGCGACGACAACCCACGACCCTCGCCGCCTGAACAGCAGCCCGCCCGCCGGGCGGTCACCGCGCGCCCGGAACAGCCTCGAACCGCCGCCAGCTACCGTCGCGGCACGGACACGCCCAACGCGCGTCCCAGATGCAGTCGAACCCAGCCGGATCCCGCAGCGACACCGGGTTTTCTGCCATGTTCTCTGCATCCCCCGCCCCCGTGGGGCATGCAGAAAACCGGGGTGACCAGGCGCGACGCGCGGGGCTGGGAACGGATTCGCTCAGATCGGGAACGCGATCGGGCGCGTCAGATCGCAACGCGGGTGCGTGGATCCGCAACCCATGGTCTCAGAACGCGCACTCGGCGCCGCTGCGGCGGGAGGTCCGGACGGGGCTGGCCGATCCAGACCACGCCGAGCTGCTCGAGCAACGCGACGACCGCCGCGAGCGTCTCGGTCATCTCGTTCCAGTCGGGGTACTTACGGCGGAACCCGACCTCGACGCGATGGAGCAGTTCACGGAGGGCGCCGAGGTCGTCGTCGTGCACCCACGCGATCGCGCAGAACAGTTCACGGCGCAGGTCCGTGTCGATCGCGCGGTGGACGCCCGACCGGTCGCGGTACCGGCCGCGGATCTGATCCAGGGTTCCCTCCATCATCCGTAGCTGCAGCCGCTCGTCGCGCTCGCGCCCACCTGAGTCCGGGTAGCCGGGGGTGCGCCACGAGATGCGCCGCGCGACATCGCGGGTACCCGCGACGGGGCCGGCATCGCAGAGGGTGTCGCGGAGTCGGAGCCCGAGAACGTGAAGGTCGTAGCCGAACAGGTCTGCGGCGTCGCGCTCGAGGTCGGTCAGCCGCGCGTCGCGTGCGTCGAGCCGGGTGAGCATCGCGTCGACTCGACGGCCTACGACATGCGCGAGGCCGGGGCGGATCTGGGAGACCTCGATCGCGCGGTTCAGCGCGTTGACCGGTGCGCTCGGCGTCCGGTAGCCCAACCGCGCGGAGATCTCCCGGTACGACATGCCCTCGCCGGCGAGTACGACCACGTCGCGGTACCGCAATGTTGCGCTGACGGCACGCCCACCGAGCCGGTCACGTCGAGCATTCCGATGCATCTCTGGACCCTATGAAGCCACAACGGGCCCATGGGGTTCTTCTGGCAGCAGAGCGAGGCGCTCCGTGCGCAGCCGTCCCGGAATCGCCCACCAAGATGCAGATGAGCAAAGGCCGGATTCGTGAGCCACACCGATTGCCCGAGAGTTGACGCAGGAGTTGCCGGTCGCAGAAGACCGATCGGACATGCTCGCCTCATGATCGACCTCGACAAGCTTGTTGCGGCATGGGCAGCGGTGACCGTCGCCTCATGCGCGCTCAGCCTCTTGCTCACCGCGCGCGCACCGGTCGCCGACTAGTTCGGCGACGAACCACCGCCGGCGCCGCGCCGTTCCCGCAGCGCGTGCAGACCGACGGGCACGAGCGAGAGCACGACGATCGCGACGATCGCGACGTCGAGGTAGTCACCGATACCAGGGAAGCTCGAACCGAGCACCCAGCCCAAGAGCAGGATGCCGCACGCCCAGCCGATGCCGCCGATGACGTTGAACGCGACGAAGCGCCGGTAGTGCATCTGTGAGGCGCCGGCCACGACCGGAGTGAAGGTGCGCACGACGGGCACGAAGCGCGCGATGACGATCGTCTTCGATCCGTGCCGGGCGAAGAAGTCCTCGGCGCGCCGCAGGTGATCCGCCCGCACCAGGCGCCCGTCCGGGCGTTCGGCAACTCGGGGTCCGAGGCGGCCACCGATCACGTAGCCCACCTGGTCGCCCATGACCGCGGCGATGGAGCAGCCGATCATGAGGATCGGAAGCGCAGGCAGGAGGTTGGTCGTCGCGGCGAGGAGTCCGGCGGTGAACAACAGCGAGTCGCCGGGAAGGAAGAAGCCGAGGAGGATCCCCGACTCGGCGAAGACGACGGCGAACAGGCCGAGGGTCCCGAACGCGCGGATGAGGCCGTTGGGGTCGATGCCTATGGACGCGTAGGTCACGCTGGGCGCTCCGGTGCACGGTCCGGGTCGCAGCTCGGCTCGGCCGCGAGATCAGAAGGCATCACAGTTCGCGCAGCACATTGACCGGGGCTCGTTGCGCGCGCCGAATCGTGACCGCGGAGGCCATCGCGATGGCCGCGGTCGACACCACGCCGAGAAGCGCGAAGTACGACCACGGTACCGACAACGCGGCCGGAGGCGGGTCGAACACGCCGGTCAACACCTTGACCAGCATCTCCGAGAGTGCCCAACCACCGGCCGCGCCGGCGAGAAGGCCGCCCAGACTGACGAAGAGCGCCTCGCTCCAGACGAAGCCGCCGAGCTGTCGGGACTTGGCACCGACTGCGGTCGCGATCGCGAAGGTGCGCCGGCGCTCGGCGAAGCCGAGTGCGAGCACGAGTCCGGTCGCCGCCGCGGTGAGCGCCACCGCGAATCCGAGCTCGACGCGGGTCAGTCCGGAGAGGTCGACGGCGGTGAGGCTCGACCCGACGACCTTCCGTGTGCTGGCGATGTCGGTCACCGATGCTGTGGTCCCGACCTGCGTACGGATCTTCGCGGCGACGGCACCGGGCGCAGCTCCACCGGTGTCGACGAGGAACGCCCCGACTGCGTCGCTGCCGGTTCGGCGTGCGATGTAATCGGCGTTGGCGAGCATGAAGCTGTCGCGTGGCGCCGTCGGGAACTCCTTGGCGACACCGACGTAGCGGAACGGGACGTTTGTCAACTGCTTGGTCCGACCGTCCTGGAGCCGCAGCTTCAACGTGTCTCCGGGGCGGAGCTGGAAGTCCTTGACCGTCTCGGCGCTGACCAGGATGCTGTCCGGCTGCTTGGCGAGCCGGTCGACGAGCGAGCGCGCCGTGCCCCCCTGGAAGTACGCGTCCTGCAGCTTGGTGGCGTCGACGACGGTCGACGTGCGCACGCCGTAGAGGTCCTGGAGGTCGGCACCGACGTACGCGAACCGGTGCTGGAGCGGCTCGACCGATCGCACGCCGGGGATTGCCTGCAGCTTCCGTGCCGCGGATGCGGGGACCTGGGTTCCCGGGGCTTCGGTGACCGTGACGTCGGCGCCGTTGCTGAGCCTCGCATCGACCTCGGCCTGGGCCCGGTACGTGCTGTTGAACACGGCCGTCGACGCCGCGAAGGCGACCGTGAGTGCCACGAGCGCGAGCGCGCCGGCGAGCAGTCGCCGCTGCCGCGACATCGTCGCGCCCACCGTCCCTGCGAGGCGGCCCGAGAACGGTCGGGCGACGATGCGGGTGAAGCCCCTCCCGGCACCCAAGAGGAGATAGGCAACGCGCCACGCCAAGAGCCCGGCGCCGACCCAGAGCAGCGCCGGGCCCGCCAACGCCCAGTAGCTCACCGAGATCGACGGCGTGCCTTCGGGTGCCAACACGAGTTGGTAGCCATTGCGGCTCGTGAGCCAGAACACCAGAGCAGACACGGCGAGGAGAACGAGATCGACGCCGTAGCGCAGCCAGCGCGGAGCGCGGGCGCGCCCGACCATGCGACGCGCTCCGGCGACCGTGAGCCGGCGGGCGTCGCGCCACGCGGGGACCGCGATTGCGAGCCCCGCGATGAGCAGACCCATCAGGGCGGCGGCGGCGTCGAAGACGATCGCTGCCGATGTCGTAGCGCCGAACCCGGCCCCGGCGAAGGCGACAACACCGACGACGGCCGCGACGCCCAAGCCGACGAGCGCACCGAGTCCGCCGACGAGCGCCGCTTCGACAAGAGCGAGGCGCACCAGGCGCGCGGTCGTCGCGCCACGTGTGCGCAGCAGCGCTTGCTCCCGACGGCGGCGGTCCGCACCCGATGCGGCGACGGCCGCGGTGAGCAGACCGGCCAGTGCTGCGCCGGGAAGTCCGAGGAACAGGAAGAGCACCTGGGCGTAGAGCGCGTCGCTCCGGGCCGCGCCGAGCGCGGCACCGAGGTTGTCCCCCACGAGACCGGACCCGGAGAGCGTGACTTCGAGGTTGCGGGCCGAACCCGTGACCTGGGTATAGGCAGCAGCCGGGTCACCGGCGAGGGCATGCGAGAGGCGCGCGTGGACCTGCTGCTTCACCTGGTCGGGACGAGCCGCGGCGAGCGGGTCGAACAACGTGTGCCACTGGGCGGCCGGGAGCAGGAGGACGTTGTCGGGCGGCGCCTGAGGCTGCGCGCCGACCGGCGCGCCGACCTGTTGGAAGAAGGAGTCGGCCTGGGGCAGATCGACGACGCCGGCGACCCGGATGTCGACCGGCGGTAGACCTGCACGCCCGACCGTGACGAGATCGCCCGGAGCGACGTGCAGGTTCGCCGCGGTCTGCTGGGCGATGAACGCACCGTGTCGGGCACCGACGAGATCGCGGATCACCGCGGGGAAGGTCTGCCGGTAGGTGTCGGGGAGCCCGACGACGACGCCGGGACCGGTGGTCTGAACCGCACCGGCGCTGGCCGCGGACATTCCGGTGGTCGTCGCGTACCCGACGGGTTCGGCCGCGCGGGTCCGAGCCGAGACCGCGGTGAGCACGCCGGCCGGGTCAGCACCGGGTTGCACCTCGACCTGCCAGTCGACCGCCACGTTCTGGACCGCCCGCCGCGTCATCGTCGCCTTCGAGCCGGCAAGAAACGTACCGATCGATGCGACGAGCGCGACCGCGATCGCCACCCCGGCAACCGTGGCAACGAGGCGCCCGGAGCGGCGACCGATCAAGCCCCGCAACCATGTCACGCCGAGCATGACGGCTCCCGATCGGCTCGGGCGTCGCCGCTGAGGTCGAAGAGATGTCCGTCGTCGACGATCCAGCGCCGTGCGAGACGATCGCCGACCTCGTGATCGTGGGTGCTGACGACGAGCGCGGCCCCCGACTCCTCGGCGGCGTGGATCAGCACCTCCATCACGGCGGCCGCGGAGACGTGGTCGAGCTGTCCCGTCGGTTCGTCCGCGAGGAGCAGCTGCGGTCGCTGTGCGAGGGCGCGTGCGATCGCGACTCGCTGCGCCTGACCACCCGACAGTTCTTCGGGGAGCTTGTCGGCCAGTGCGGTGAGGTCGAGGGTCGCAAGCGCGTGCTCGGCCCGTGCCGTCGCGTCCTGCTGGTCCGCGCCGCCGAGCACGAGCGGCAACGCGACGTTCTCGATGACATCGAGGGGCGGCAGGAGGCTCGGACCCTGGAGGACAAGTGCCACCGGGCCGGGCCGCAGTTCCTCGCGAGCACCCAACCGCGGCCAGGTGATGCTGCCGGAGGTCGGGGCGTCGAGCCCCGCGATGATGTGGAGCAGCGTCGTCTTCCCCGAGCCCGACGGTCCCATCATCGCGAGCGAGTCGCCTTCGTGGATCTCGCAGGAGACGCCGTGAATGGCGACGACCGCTGAGCGTCCGCTGCCGTAGGTACGTCCGACATCGAGACAGCGCACCAGCGCTTCACGGGTCACGACGCGACGATTCCGTCGCGGAGCTCGATCGTCCGATCGGCCTCGCGGGCCAGTGCCTCGTTGTGCGTGACGATCACCGTCGCCGTCCCCGCACGGGTACGGGCACGAAGCAGCTCGATCAGCCGTTGCGCGTTCGCGCGGTCGAGCTCGCCGGTCGGTTCGTCCGCGAGGAGCACCCTCGGATCGTTCGCGAGCGCGACCGCGAGACCGGCCCGGGCGAGCTCGCCGCCGGAGAGCTCCGACGGATAGGCGTGGGCACGGCCGCGGATCCCGAGGTCGTCGAGGAGTGCCGTGACCGAAGTCGGGACGGCCCCGCCGGCCAGCCGTCGGGCCAGCCTGACATTGTCGGCGACCGTGAGGTGCTCGAGCAGGTTCGCCGTCTGGAACAGCACGCCGATCTGACGGGCGCGGGCCTTCGCCCTCGCGGCCTCCGACCGGCGGGACAGCGGTTCACCGTCGAGGTTCACCGTGCCGCCGTCGGGTTCGTCGAGACCGGCAAGGCACGCGAGGAGCGTCGATTTCCCTGAGCCGGAAGGGCCGGTCACTGCGACCATCTCCCCGGCGTCCACTGCGAGCGAGACGCCGCGTAGTGCGAGCGTCTCGTCGTCGCCGACGTGGTAGAAGCGATAGAGGTTGACGGCCTGCAACGTCGCCGTCATGGCGTCCACGCGAACGAGTCCGTGATCGTCTTCCACGGGTCGACGTTGTCGGAGCCGCGCGCGCCGGAGAGGGTCAACGTCACCTGGGCTCCGTTCCGCCAGAACTCGTACCTCTCGACGTCGATGGCGACCCGCTTGCCGGTCACCGGATCGGGCGGTGAGCCGGCGCGGTACTTGACGACGACGACCGGACCCGCAGGACGTTTGACGGTCCCCACACTGACGAGCTGAAAGTTCGGGACCTGGGTCCGGAGGGCGGGCACCTCGGTGGACCGGGTGGAGACGACCGTCGGCGCGGCCGGGACGCTGCTCGTCGTCGCGCTGACCGTGTTGTAGTGATCGGTGAAGGTCGTCGTCGACCCGTTGTTGGCCTGGGACCAGCCCTCGGGGACCTTGAACGAGTAGCCGGTGCCCGTGTAGGGCACGAACGCCTGCGTGTCGGGGATGTCGCCCGGCGCCACAACCTCGGGTGCGTTCGGGTCGACACCGCCCGACTTCGTCACCGGGCGGCTCGACGATGACGCCGCCGGTCCCGATCGCGTCGTGGACGAGCCGCCGCACCCCGCGGCGACCACAACCAGGATCACGCCGGTACTCAACAGCGCGGAACGCGTCTTCGCGGTCACGGCCTCTCCTCGTCACGCGGGTAGGACCGGGGCAACGTACGGAATCGGCGACGAGCGTCCGGTGCGCCACCGGTGAGCGAACGGCAAAACCTCACCGGTCGGGAAGCGACGAGCGAGTGCCGACTCGTAGCCTTGCCCTGTGGAGCTGCACATCCTGCTCGTGGAGGACGACGCGCTCATCGGGCCGTCACTGGAGCAGGCGCTCGCAAGCCAGGGCTATCGCGCCACGCTGGCTGCGGATGGCGCGGCGGCGCGCGCCGCCTGGGATCGTGATCCACCCGATCTCGTGCTCCTCGATCTCGGCCTTCCCGACACCGACGGGATCGATCTGCTCCGGGAGCTCCGCGCGAAGCGAGCCGCGACCCCGGTGGTTGCGCTCACCGCCCGCCAGGAAGAAGCGGACATTGTCCTCGGCCTCGACGCCGGCGCGAACGACTATGTCACGAAGCCGTTTCGTCTGGCCGAGCTCTTCGCGCGGATCCGCGCGCAGCTGCGCGAGCCGGACACCGGACGCACCGGCGGGGAGTTGGAGCTCGGCGAGGTCCGTGTCGACCTCGACGCACGCCAGGTCTTCGTCGGGGACATCGAGATCAACCTTCGACCGCGCGAGTTCGATCTCCTGGCGCTCCTCGCCGGCGAAGCCGGGCGCGTCGTGCGGCGCGAACGGATCATGGCCGAGATCTGGGACGAGCACTGGTACGGATCGACGAAGACCCTCGACGTGCACGTCAGCTCACTCCGCCGAAAGCTCAACAGCACCCGCGACGAGCCGGTGCTGTTGATCACCGCCCTCCCGAGGGTCGGCTATCGCGTCGAGCTGCCGTGAAGCGACGGATCATCGCGTCGATTCTCGGGACGTCGCTCGTCGCCCTGCTCGTACTCGGGATACCGCTCGGTATCTCCATCGCGCGCCTGGACCGAAGCGAGGCGGTGCTTCGGTTGGAACGTGAGGCGGGCGAGGCCCGGCGTGCGATCAACCCGCGTGCGCTGCTCGTCGGAGACCCGATCGAGCTCCGCCAGGACGGGCCGACGCACTTCGCCGTGTACCTCCGTTCCGGGCGCCGCGTGGCCGGGATCGGGCCGGCCGAGGCAGACGCACCGGTTCGACGAGCGCTGCGTGGCAACGTCGCCGACGCTCGCCTCAACGGTGAGACGGTGGTGGCGCTCCCCGTCGACGGGAACGAGCGAGTCATCGCGGCGATCCGCGCCGCTCGACCGGCATCGTTCGTCGACCACCGGATCCGCACGGCGTGGCTCATCATCGGTGCGGTTGCGGCGCTCGCGCTCGTCGTCGCCGCGCTGCTCGCTTGGTGGCAGGCACGCCGCCTGACCCGACCGATCGACGAACTCGTTGCGTCTGCTGAGCAGCTCGGCGCCGGCGACTTCTCCACCCGCACGCAGCGAGTCGGTATCGCCGAGCTCGACGAGCTCGGCGTCGCGATGGATGCCACCGCCGTACGTCTCGGCGGCCTGCTCGAACGCGAGCGCGCGTTCAGCGCCGATGCGTCGCATCAGCTCCGCACCCCGATCACCGCCCTCAGGGTCGCGGTCGAAACCTCCCTGCTCACGAACTCCGATCCTCACGCCGCCCTCGAACAGCTGATCGAACCGATCGACCGGCTCTCCGCGACCGTCGACGGTCTGCTGGACCCCGCGCGGGACACGCACATCGAACGCGAACCGTTGGACGTGAACCGCCTGCTCGACGACCTGGAACGCCACTGGCACGGACAGCTCGCAGCCGAAGGGCGCCCGCTGCGCATCACCGTCGGATCCGGCCTGCCGTCACCGAGCATCTCGGCGACGGCACTGCTCCAGGTGCTCGACGTGCTGGTCGAGAACGCCGCGCGCTACGGCTCCGGTGTCGTCACCGTCACCGCCCGGAAGGGCCCCGAGGCCCTGGTGATCGAAGTCAGCGACCAGGGAGCGGGCCTCTCCGACACCGAGACCGCGTTCCGGCGACGGTCCGGAGACGGACACGGCATCGGACTCTCGCTGGCCCGGACCCTCGCCGAGGCCGAAGGCGCCCGGCTGGTGCTCGAACGCCCCGGGCCGGGTCCGACCTTCTCTCTCTTGATCCCGATCAACTTCCCGTGACCGTCAGAGCACCCCGACAAGATGAACGACGCTTGTTCCGCGCTGGTCGAGTCACACGCTTCTCACATGCTCCTCTCAATACCGTGAGCCGATGCGGCTTCTGATCATTGAGGACGAGCCGAGGATGGCGACGCTGCTCCAGCGCGGCTTCAGCGACCAGGGCTACGCCGTCGATATCGCGACCGACGGCACCGACGGCCTCTGGATGGCCACCGAGATCCCGTATGACGCGATCGTCCTGGACGTCATGCTGCCCGGCAAGGACGGCTTCGCGCTCTGCCGGGAGCTGCGCGCGGCCGAGCGCTGGACGCCCGTGATCATGGTCACCGCGCGCAGCGACGTCGACGACCGCGTGCGCGGTCTCGACGCCGGCGCCGACGACTACCTCGCCAAGCCCTTCAGCTTCGCCGAACTCGCCGCACGGGTCCGCGCACTGGTTCGGCGCGGCGCGACCAAGCGACCCGCGACCATCGAGGTCGGTGACCTCCGGCTCGACCCGGCGCGTCACCGGGCGTGGCGCGGTTCCACCGAACTCAACCTCTCACCCAAGGAGATGGCGCTCCTCGAGCTCTTCCTCCGCCATCCCGACGAGGTGATCACCCGAACCCAGATCATCGAGCACGTCTGGGACTTCGCCTACGACGGCCTGTCGAACGTCGTGGACCAGTACGTGTCGTACCTGCGCAAGAAGGTCGACAAACCCTTCGGCCGCGACGACATCCAGACCGTTCGGGGCATCGGCTATCGCCTCTCGGTACCCGAGGACTGACGGTTGCCACTCCGCGTCCGGCTCACCGGGCTCGCGGTCCTCGGGGCGCTCGTCGCGGTGACTCTCGGTGGTTGGATCTTCACCGCGCAGCTCCGCCAGAACCTGCATGCGTCGGTCGACTCGGCCCTGCGGACGCGAGCGGACGCGCTCGTGCAGAGCGTCCGGGATGCCGGCTCGGCGATCGACTTCCAGGACTCGGGCTCGACACGGTTACTCCCGGCCCGTGAGGCCATCGCCCAGATCGTCGGCCCGACCGGCGCATTGGTCGAGTCCTCCGAGGTGGCCGGGCGCACGATCCTCGTGCCCCCGAGCGTGCTCCACGCCGCACGTCGCGGCACCGTCTACACCGAACAGCGCCTGGCCGGCGAGGAGCACCTCGTGCGCGTTCTGGCGACACCCGTGGCGCGCGCGGACGGCCGCTGGGTTGTGCTGGTCGGCGCCTCGCTCGAGAGCGCGGACGCGGCCGTCGACCGGGTACGCACCGGGATCATCGTCGCGGGAAGCTTGATCGTCGTGCTGGCCGCGATCGGCAGCTGGGCGCTCGCGACGTTCGCGTTGCGGCCGGTCGAGCGCATGCGACGGCGCGCCGAGACACTCTCGGCCCACGCCGAGGACGGCGGCCTCCCGGTCCCCAACACGCACGACGAGATCGCCCGCCTCGCCATCACGATGAACGCACTCCTCGCGCGGCTACACGAAGCGCTTCAACGGCAACGCGCGTTCACCGCTGATGCCGGACACGAGCTCCGCACCCCCCTCGCCGTCCTCCGGACCGAGCTGGAGCTCGCCGGCGTGCCGACCCGTACCGAGTCCGAGCTACGCGCCTCGATCGCACACGCCGCCGACGAGACCGAGCGGATCACCGCGGTGGCAGAACAGCTGCTGTTCCTCGCCCGCCACGACGAGGACGGGACCCCAGCGAACCGCGAGCTCCAGCCGCTCCTGCCAATCCTTCGTTCAGCGGTCGACGCCGCCGCGCCGGCGGCGGAGCAGCAGAGCGTTCTCATCACCCTCGATGCGCAGCCGGAACTCGCCGCGACGGTCGACGCGGACGCACTGCGACGCGCCGTCGACAATCTCATCGCCAACGCGCTCCGGTACGCGCCCCCCCAGTCCGCCATTGCAGTCAGGGCGTCGATCGATGACGGTCAGATCATCGTCGCCGTCCGCGACCACGGACCAGGCTTCCCGCCCGCGTTCCTCCCCCACGCGTTCGAGCGATTCCGTCGCGCCGACACCGCCCGGACACGTCAGGACGGCGGCACCGGTCTCGGCCTCGCCATCGTGCGAGCGGTTGCCCGCGAGCACGGCGGCAACGCGACCGCAGTCAACGAGGAGAGCGGCGGAGCCACGGTCTCACTGCGATTCCCGGTGATGTGAGGATCCTCATGGTCGTCTCACGGTGCGGCAATGCGCGGTTCCGCATGATGCAGCTCCCACCACCGAAACAAGGAGATGCACGATGAACCTGAAGGACAAGCTCATCGGGGCCGGCGCCGTGACGCTGGCCTTCGTCGGGCTCGGCTCCGCGGCCGCGTTGGCGTCGACGACCAGCACGTCGCCCCAACCGGCCGTGCACGCCCCGGCAGCCCCGAAGACGACGGAGCCGACCAGCGCAACCGACACCGACCAGGTCCAGCAGGGCGATCAGACGTCGCCCGACGTGCCCGAGGCCAACGACCAGGCGGACGGCGCCAAGGACACCCCGGAAGCGAACGACACGCCCGACACCGGCAAGGAAGCGACGGGCGAGAAAGAGTCGGGCGTCGACGCCGACGGGCTCGGCGGCCACCAGGACCCCCCGGGTCAGGTCGACAACCAGCAGGACGGCAACAACTGACCAACAGTCCCAACCGACCCCACGAGAGCCGGGACCGCACACGCGGTCCCGGCTCTCGTCGCGTTGCCGACGGCCGCGCTACGACGACGACACCGCCGGAACGGGTCGCGCTGATCGTGCACCGGCGGCATCGGGCCGGACCGCAGCCCGGATCAGCCACACCAAGGCGACCGCCCGGATCGCGACGAAGACCGGCAATGCCGTCTCGACGGTGCTGATGTCCCAGAGACCATGGAACCGGCCGAACACCAGGGTGTAGATCGCGAGGTCCGCGGCGCAGAAGGTCAGCCAGTGCCGGCGGGTCAAGGGCAGCAGCACGAAGAACGGCACGATCCAGAGGTCGTAGTTCGGGGAGTACACCTTGTTCGTGAGCATGAACGCCGCGGTGACTGCCGCTGCGACCGCAAACGGATCCAGCCGGCGCCGCACTGCAAGCACACTGATCACCACGAGCGCAGCGACGAGCGTGAGCGCACCGACGAGATTCGCTGCCCGCGCCGGATCTCCGCTCGCGAGTCGATCAAGCCCAGGCAGACGAAGGACCCACGAGACCAGCGACCCCCAGGTGGCATGCCGGTGGCCCTGGAAGCGGGCCGGGTACCACCAGCCCTGCGCGCTCGAGAGCGCGACGGGTGCGTTGAGCACGACCGTGGTGATGGTGGCCCAAACCGCGAGGCGCCATGCGCCTCGCCGGTCTCCTTGACACCATCGCATCACGACCAACGGCGGAAGGAGCAGGCCCGGGAACACCTTGGCGGAGGCGCCCAGCGCCAGCGCGGCGCCAGAGAGGCGGAACCGGTCGGAGCGATACGCGAGGAGACCGAACACGGCAGGCACCATCGCGACGAGATCCCAGTTGTGGAACGCGTAGAGGAGCAGCGGAGTCCCGACGATCCAGCGCCAGAGCCGCCGACCGCCGGGTTCGCGCAGCAACCCGGTCATGCAGATCGCGAGCGCGGCGTCGAGGAGCGCATTGACCAGGAAGAACCCGCCGGCGCTGCGGAACAACGCGGCCGTCGCATACCCGAGGTACCCGATCACCACCGGGTACTCAACGCGTCGATCGAGGTAGGGCAGCGCTCCTGGAGACAGTCTCCACGCGAAGAAGCGACCGGGGATGTCGCCGAGCGCGGTGTGACCGCCGTGCCGGTACACCGCGAGCTGCAGCACCGCAGCAGCGCACAACGTGACAAGGGTCCACCCCACCGCACGACGCAGCGGGACCGTGGCTCCGACGTCCCCGCCTTCGCGTCGCTCCATCATCGGCAGAGCACCATCAGACGGGTGGAACGTCGCCGAGCGGGACCACGAGCGATGTCGCGAACCGTCGTATCTCGCGCCTCCGTGCCCTGCATGTGAGCGCAACGTACGGAGGCGCCGGTAAGGGAGCCGACTCGGCTCGGTTATCGACCGGCAAACACCTCCGCACCCCCAAAGGCATGCGAGATTCCTGAAGGCTCGCCGTGCGATGACCGGACGTTCACCCGAGCGTCGTCACACTGCGATGCGCGCGCACGAGCCGCGCGGACGCCTCCCTGCCCGGCGCCGCGCCCAGCTCGGCGCGCGCCTCCCGGAGTGGGTGGCCGAAGGAGTACGGATCCGGAGGCCGCCCACTCCCCCGCTCGTAACGCAGCAGCACCTACCGGACGATTCGGAGTCGTGGTCGAGCACACGACCGAGGCGCCCGTCATGATGCCGGGCCGGGACGGAAACCGCTGGGTGAGAGTGACCGTCAGATCAGGCGACGGCGCGAAGGCTCGGCCGGATGCGCCTCGCGAGCAGCACCCCCCGGGCCCGCGCGATCCACCCCCGGGCTCGTGTCCGGCTCAACGGCTCGGCCTCCACGGTCCACGCGGCGAGCGCAGTCACTGCGAGCGCAGTGCACGTCCCGAGGGCGAGCCCCGCGACAACGTCAGTCGGGTAGTGCACGCCGAGCTCGAGGCGAGACAGGCCGACCAGCGCCGGGAGCGCCAGACCCGCGCCGACCACGACGACACGCGGCCACACCCGCACCAGGACATGCGCGGCGACGACCACCGCGAGGCTGACGCCGAAAGCGGTGGCCGCCGTGGCATGACCGGACGGGAACGATGCATCGGATTCCGAGACCAACCGCCACGACGCCGGAGGACGCGGTCGCCCCACCGTGACCTTCAGCACCGCCGCGAGCGCCTCAGCGAAGACCACGGCGGTGAGCGGCACGGCGGAGAGAATCACCGGAAGCCCTCGGTGCCACAACCACACCCCGACCAGCGCGGCCAGCACGCACACCACCGCGACGCTCGCCCAGGTGTTGATGAAACGGGCCACCGTCACCAGGGGTCCCGTCCGATGGTCGATGAACCAGTCGAGCCGTTGTGCATCGACCCGCGCAGCCCCGTTCTTGGAGATCACATCCTCCGCGGCTCCGAGGAACACCACCGCGCTCAACCCGAATACGAGGCACCCCGCGAGCACCGCAGCGGCGAAGCGGGGAGCGGCGAGCACTGCACGCATCAGCGCTCGGAGACGAACGACCATCCGAGGATGCTACCGGCGGCCGAGATCGGCGGGCGCGCCGGACCGCCATTGGTCAGTCGACTCCGCTATCCGGTCGAGGGAAGCAGAAAGGAGCAGATCGCGACTCCGACGGCTTCGACGAGCAGCACGATCAGGACGCACGCAGCCACGGACACAACGACCGGGTGCGCTCGCGCGAACAGCACGGGCCGACCACAGCCGGCCATGACCACGCGTGTCATGGGTCTCCCGGTGGCTCGTGACACATGGCACCGGCAGTATTCCGCGTGTCGTGAGGGAGCCACGCGACGTCGGCCGCGCAAGGTGCTTTAGAGCACGGTACGAGCCCAGCGGCAATCGCCCATATGCGCATCGGTCAGCGAACGGCATTCTGCCGCCCGGGCGTCTCGTCACGTGGCCGCAAGCACTGCCTCCCTGACGAGTTCACGCCCGCGTCGTCTCAGACGCGACCCGCTGAGCGGTTCGACATCGGACGAGGACGAGCGCCACAGCAACACGACTGATGCGTCGGAGCGAGCGTCGAGGTGCGTGAGCGCCGACGATCCGCGTTGACGGAGGGTCGGGAGTCCGCCCCGCGTCGTATCGATCGCGCCAGGGTTGTCCTGCGCGAAGCAGGAATCGGAGACAGCGAGGGAACTGACGGTGCCAGAACCTCCAGTCGTGCCCCCCGGGGGCGACGAGGAGCCGGTGCTGCTGCCCACTTCGCTGGAGCGATTGCGCGTACGACCGGGCGGCGTGGACACCCGCCGTGTCACTCCGACCGGTGATCAGCAGCGTGGACGGGCCGTTGGGACGGGTGTTCGCTTGCGGATTCGCGGCTCGACGCACCGTCGGGCTCTCGTGCGCGAACACCGCGCCGTGCGGGGTGAAGGTGCCGCTCATCGCGCACACGCGGTCGTAGCTGCGCGGAGTTCGAGATCCAAGATACGCCGCGCCATACCCGCCGTCCGAGAGCCCGGTCACGCTCCAGTGGCCGTTGGTCCGGTACCGCCGATTCATCCATGACTGCAGGTCGACCGACACGGCCGCCCCGAGGTGTTGCTTCGCGGTGTCGGCGAACGCGCCGTTGGAGACGACGGGGCCGTGGCCGTCGGGCGCGACGCCGATGAACGGTGGCATGCCGGGGCGCGCGGCTGCGCCGGCGGGGTCGAACCCGGTGATGATGTCCGAGGGTGATCCGGGCGTGCCGTGCAGCATCTCGACCACGGGATAGCGCCGCATCGTGTGCTGGTACCCGACGGGGAGGATCACGAGTGCGGCACGTGCGCCGCCGAGCGACGGTGTCGGATACGTCACAGAGACGACGGTCGGGCGCGCCGCCGGGGTCGGAACGCTGGCCGCAGCGGTGATCGAACCCGCGACCGTCGCGGCGAGCACGGCGACCGTCGCGGGGAGCGCCCAACTGCGCAACGGTCGACGCGCGAATCGGACCCGGCTTCGTCCCGTTGGCCTCGGCGAGACGCCGAGTGCACGGCCGAGGCCGGCACCGACCACGAAGCTGCCGAAGTGCTCCCAGTCGGCCAGCTGGTGATGGAACACCAACCCGCCGAGGACCCACAGGAGGGCGAACCAGGTGAGGCGCCGACGCCGCATCGCCCCGACGAGCGCGCCGCCGGCGCCTGCGGTAACCGCCGACGCTCCATAGTCGAGGGTCGAGAGGGTCCGGGCGGCGAATTCGACACCCAGCGCCGAGCCGATTCCCAGCATCCCCGCGACAAGGACAGGACCGGCGAGTGCGGTCACGGCGGTGACGAGGAGTGCGCGTTTGCTGCCGGCAATCATCTCGTACACGCCGAGCATGACCGCGAGGGACAGCGCGATCGACACCGCCATGAAGGCATCGCGGGTCAGGAACTGGCTCGTGACGAGTGTCCCCCAGTGCCCCATCGACAGTGCCCGACCGCTGAACCCATACCGCAGCGCGACGCCGAGTGGGAGCTCGCGTGCAAAGACATGGAATCGAAACGCGGTCGCGACGACAGCGGCGATCGCAGCGGCGGTGACGAGTGGTCGGTGGACGCAGCGGCTTCGCACTGCAACAACTTCGGTGCGGATGTGCTCACGCATTGCGCCGCATCGCGCGTCGGAGTCCACCGGGGCAGAACGCGCTTACGACCGCCAGCATCGCCGCTGGGAGTTGGGTGCGCGACGGGGCGATCAACCACTGCGGTTCCCACGTCGGCGCGAACTTCTCCTTGTAGCGTCGGAGTGAGATGGTCGGGTACACGCGTTCGGCGAGCCTGCCGTGTGAGAGGGGCACCGCGCCGAGGCTCGCGGCCGGGATGCCGGCTTCGGCGAACTCGAGCAGGCTCGCACCGATGAGCAGGTCCATGCTCGGATTGGGGGCGTCGGCGGCGCGTCGCATGATGTCGAGCACACGGGCGTGGCCGTCGTCGTAGTGGCGCCACGTGACGAACCCGACAACATTGCCCGCCTCGTCGATTGCGACACGGCAATCGACGCGACGCGCGATCGTCGGATCGAAGCGACCGAGGGTGAAGCCCATCTCCCCGCCACGTTTGGTGGCCAGCCAGGCGTCCGAGACGGCGGCGACACCGCTGGCGACGTCGTCCGAGTACGGCACGATCTCGAGACCGGCGCGGCGGGCCGACGTGACACTGTGCCGGATGCTCGCCATGCGCTTGCCGGCGAGCGAGAAGTTGGAGAGGTCGATGAGGGCGTCGTCGGCGATGCGGAAGGCGTGCAAGCCACGCTCCTCGTACGGTGCCGGATCGGACAAGGCGGCGAACACCGGACGGCGGCCGGTGTCGGCGACGTGTTCGAGCACGCTCCCGAGGGCGTCGGCCTCGAATCCCGGAGGCGCGACGATGCCGGTAGGGAACACGGCCCAGCCGCGCACGGGCGCGTAGCCGGCGACGCCGTCGCCAGGGAGGCGAAGCACGGTGCGGCCGGGCTCGAGGTGGAACGGGCTCACGGGAGAGCGACCCCAGTGCGCCACGGCCTGTTCTGCGTCGAACGGAGCGGCGACCGGCGTGACTCGCGCGCGGCGCAACGTCGATGGGCTTCTCGGTGCGGTACGTGTCTGCATGGCACGACCTTGTGCTCCGCGTGCTTGCAGATCGCTGAACGGTCGCTGATCAAGCAGTCAGCCGACTCGACGACCTCGAGTCATCGCTGCGACGACGTCGTCCCGGTGCGTGCCGGGCCAGCGGTTGCCGTTGCTGGTGCCGCTGCCTACGTGCGGATGAGGACCCGGCGCCGGAGGAACCGCAGTGCGACCGCGCCGGGCACGATCGGGAGCCAATATGTGATCAACCGGTAGCTCAGGACGCCGGCGACGGCCGGCGGGGCCGCAGCCCCGAATGCGATCAACCCGGCCACGAGCGCAGCTTCGAGCGCGCCGAGTCCACCCGGGGTCGGGGCAGCCGAGCCGAGCGCGGAACCGGCGAGGAAGACGGAGATGAGCTCGAGCGTCGAGAGGTGGACGCCGCAGGCGCTCACGGCGGCGGCGAAGGCGAGACCATGACCGAAGGTGACGCCGAGTGTCCCGAGAAGTAGCCGCCCAAGTCGGCGCGGATCGGCGCACACGGGCGTGACCGCCGACCACACCTCACGCGTCGCGACCCGGATTCGTGTCCCGAAACGCCGACCGAGCAACGCGCCAACCGGCGCGGCCACGATCATCACCGCGAGGACGAGCAACCACGTCGAACCAGTTGGCAGCGCCACGGTGGGGCCGGCAATCGATCGGTGCACGAGTGCCAACGCGCCGACGGTCGCAATCAGATGCAAGAGAAACGATGCGGCCGAGGTCACGCCGACCGCGGCGACTGCTTGTGCGCGACTTGCGCCGTCGCGTTCGAGGTAGCACACGTTCGTCGCCATGCCGCCCAGCCCGGCAGGCGCGATCCGGTTCGTGCATGCAGCCGCGAGTTGCACTGCGGTCGTTCGCCCGAGCCGAAGGGGACGCCCGGACGCCGCGATGATCGCGACCGCAGCTGCGACGTAGGTTGCGGCGCCGAGGAGTGCAGTGACCACCAGCCCAAACGGGTTCGCGTGGAGGGCCGCCGCTAGTCCGTTCCCGAGCGTCGGTGCCTGTCGGGCGAGTAACACGATGCCGATGCCGATGGCGACACTGATCGCCGCGCGGCGAGCGACGCGAGCCACGCGGCGCGTGTCGACGCTCGCGTCGGCACGCGCGGCGCCGACGGCTGTAATCGTCATGGTCACGGCACGTTCGCTGCGCTGGGTCGGGCCGCGAACAGCACCCGGTCGAGCAGGACGAACTGGAGGATCCACAGGACGCCGAACCCACCGAGATGTCCGACCAGGAGCATCGCCGTGTGCATCATCGGACTCAGGTGAGTGTGCGCCGACCACGCGTCGGCGATGCCGACGGTCACCGTGGACAGCGCCAGGCCGGCGAACGAGAGGACCCAGAACGGCAACATCTCCCGCCAGACGTCGCTTCGGTCACGCTTACCCCATGTCCACCGGCGGTTGAGGTGGTACGAGGGAATGGTCGCGATGCTCGTGGCGGTGACGTTCGCGAGTGCGGCGTTGACTCCGAAGCCGGCGGTCGCCACGACGATCGTCGTGAGGCTGATCAGGGTCGTGACCACCGAGACGCTCAGGCAGCGGGTGAGCCGGCCAACGAGCCCGGTGCCGCCCGGCGCGACGTGAGGCTCTCGACCCAGGATCGCGGTCACGGCTGAACCCCTGCGCTGGCGACCTCCGCGTCTCGGCGCGACTCGACCTCGGACGACAGCGTCGGTGTCGCCACCCGGCCCCTGCCCACGCGCCGCCCTGGGATCCGATGATCGATCGCCCGGCGGGTCACCATGAGCAATGCCTCGCGAATGATGGCGCTGGACATCTTCGACGTACCGGCCGTCCGGTCGCGGAACACGATTGGAACCTCGTCGATGACGGCTCCGGCGTTGCGCGCACGGTCGGTCATGTCGATCTGGAAACCGAAGCCGGTGGTCGTCGTCGCCTCGACGTCGATCGCGCGGAGCAGGTCACTGCGGTAGGCGCGGAACCCGGAGGTCACGTCGGAGACCCGGAGTCCGAGGAGCGTTCGCGCGTACCAACCGCCCACGCGCGACAGGACCCGGCGTCGCTCGGGCCAACCCGGCGTCTCGCCACCAGGCACGTAACGGGAGCCGACGACCAGGTCGGCACCGAGCCCGACGCCCGCCACCAGCACCGGCAGATCGGCGGGATCATGGGAGAGGTCGGCGTCCATCTGGACGATCACGTCGTAGCCCTCGGCCAGGCCGCGCGCGAAGCCGGCGCGGTATGCCGACCCGAGGCCACGTGGACCCACACGCCGGAACACGGTGACGTGTCCGAGGTCGCGGCCGACGCCCTCGGCGAACTCCGGCGTTCCGTCGGTGCTGCCGTCGTCGACGACGAGCACATCGCCGGCGGGCAACGAGGCCCGAATCCTGACGAGGACGGTCTCGATGTTCTCGGCCTCGTTGAGGGTCGGCAGGACGACGAGGGTCCGCAGATCGCGGATGGGTGACGTCAGGTTGGTGTCGATCTGGTGGGGATTCACGATGGACTCCTTCAGGATGTGGCGAACGGATGGATGACGGGTACGGAGCAGCGCGAGGACAAGGGCGACCATCAGCAGGGGTCCACCGATGGCTGCGAGCGCGTGGAGCACGGCGTTGATGGAGCCACCGACCGGATGGCGTAGGACCTCATAGGTGGTGACGAGGACCAGGCCGCTCGCGGCGACGATGCGCGAGACCCGGCTGCGATGGTCGAGCGCCGCGGCGGGAAGTGCCCACGCTGTGTATCCGGGGAGCGTGTACGCCGCCCCGATCGCGAGCATCCCCGACGATGCAGCGACTGCGGTGCCGGCGGGACTACGGCGGTGGCGGATGATCACGGCGACGACCAAGGCGCCGAGAACGGCCAGCGCGACGTGCGGAGTCGGCTCGTGCAACCCGAGCGCGGACAGCACGTTCCAAGCCGACCCGCGTGAGTAGAGCGCGCCCGCTGTCTGCATGGGTGCGAGGAGCGCGGTGGTGCCGGCGACGAGGTAGCCGGCGCCGAAGGTGCCGCCTGCGGCCAGCGCGATGCGTCGGGCCGACCGACGGTCACCGCGGACTGCCGTGACGACCAGCAGGGAGACGAGGCCGAGCAGGCCGGTGACTTTGACCAGCGCCCCGAGCCCGCCGATGAAGCCAGCCGCGCCGGGACGATCCCGGGCCGCGAGGTAGACCGCAGCCAGCATCGCCACGCCGACGAGGATGTCGTTGCGCCCCGCGTTCACGATGTACATGGCAATCAGCGGATGGATCGCGAGGAACGCGACCGCCGCCGCCGAACGGGTGTGCCGCCAGACCAGCCACGCGCCACCTCCGAGCGCCAGGGCGGCCAACCCTTGGTAGAAGAGGCGCGTCGGCAGCACCGCGGTGCCGAGCAGCACCGCGGCAGCACCGCTCACGGCGGTGAACACCGGCCCGTAGACCGACGGCGTGTGCGCCCAGGTGCGTCCAACGAGCGACCGGAACGGATCGTGGGGGAACGCCGCCGGACCGTGCGTCCACGGACTCACGTGATGGACTCCCAGCATGCGGCCGTACATCGCGTAGGACCACATGGACCCGGTGCGGGGCATCACCGCGACGGCGCCGACCGTTGCTGCGGCGATCGCCGCGACGACGAAGCCGACGGTCAGTCCGCCCCACCTGCGGTCGGCCGACAACATCAGCAGGTAGGCCGCGCACGCGACAACCACCCCGGCGACGTGCTGCCCATTCGATAGCTGATTGCCCATGACGATCACCAGCGCGGTCGCCGCGACTGATGCAGCGAGCGCCGCCCGCGAGGTCCGACGCCGCCATCCCGTCGCCTGCGCCGGGGAGTCGATGGCCCGACTGATCGGCGCTGCGACGCGACTCGACGAGCCCGAGATCGGGCTCGGTGCGGTTGGGAGGGACGAGTGCGGGTTGTCGATCAGGGTCGGCATGGCCGCCAACATGGCGGGCGCGCGCTGAACGACCGTTGAACACCACCGGCCGATCGTCGCGGTGCGCAGGCGACGTCGCGGCTTGCGTGGTGCGAGGGGTCAGCGCGCGTCGACGGCCGGGAATCGCAGCACGAAGCACGCGCCCGACTTGCCGGCGTCGACCGAGATCAGGCCGCCGTGAGCTTCGACGATCTCGCGAGTGATCGCGAGTCCCAGGCCCGTACTCGCCCCGTCACGCGTGCGTGCGTCGTCGATCCGAGCGAAGCGTTCGAAGATCCGAGCGGCGTGTTCGACCGGGACGCCGGGACCGTCGTCGGTCACTCGGACCTCGATCGTGTCGTCGTGCTCGTTCACCGAGATGGCGACTTCGCTCTCCGCGTGCCGTTCGGCGTTGTCGATCACGTTCCGTAGTGCCCGCCGCAGTTGGTCCGGATCCCCGATTGTCTGCCCGCCGGACACCTGCGACACGTCGACGTGCACGTGTCCAGAGCGCCGGAGCCGGTCGGCTTCACGGAGGACCAGATCGTCGAGATCGACCGGGACACGCTCGCCGACCTCCGCGCCCGCGTCGAGTCGGGCCAGGGTCAACAGGTCGTCGACCAGTCGCTGCATCTCCGTGACTTCGTCGAGCGCATCGTGCTCACCGGCGCGCCAGTCTGGTTCGGTCGGGGCGGCCAGGTTCACTTCGAACCGCGCCCGCAGTGAGGTGAGCGGGCTCTGGAGTTCATGCGACGCGTCACTGACGAACCGTCGTTGCCGGTCCGCAGCGTCGTCGAGCCGGGCCAGCATTGCGTTCATTGTCCTTGCGAGCTTGCCCACCTCGTCCTCGGTGGGCGGCTCCGGCACCCGTCGGTGGAGGTCGCTCTCGCCAATGGCGTTGACCTCCGACCGGATCGCCTCCACCGGACGGAGCGCACGGCCCGTCACGCGCCAGGTCGTCAACGCAACCAGGCCCACGAGGAACGGCAACCCGACCGCAATCAGCTTCGTCATCGACTGCTGAGCGTCGGTTACCGCTTCGAGAGCCTCGCCGGCATAGATCGTCACGCGCCCCGTCGGCGTGGCGACCGTCCGCGCGACGATGCGGAACTTGCCGCCCACCGTTGCGACGGTTCTCGTCAGGAGTTTGGTGTCGCCCACCGGCGGTTCAACCGTGGCGACTCGCCCCGCGCCCCGGACGTTCTCGCTGGCCGCCAGCACCGTGCCGTCGGCCGCGACGACCTGGGTGAAGGCATCTTCCTCGCGTGCAGCGGTCAGCTCCTTGGGAAGGGACCGACGCTTCGCGAGCGCGGCGATGTCGTCCGCACGACTCGTGATGCTGCGCTCGAGTCCCCGGACCAGCGCTCGGTCCTGTACGACGATCAGGAGAACAGCACCGACGAGCAGCGCGGCGGTCACCACGACGGTGGCGAAGACGGTGGTCCGGACCCGGACCGTCGCGAACCAGCTACGCATCAGGGTCGATCCGGTACCCCGCGCCACGCACCGTCTGGATCGTCGCCCGGTCGAACGGCTCGTCGATCTTGCGCCGCAACCTCCGGACGTAGACCTCAACGATGTTGTCATCACCCTCGAACGCGAAGTCCCAGACATGCTCGAGCAACGTGCGCTTGCTCACTGCAACCCCGGCATTGTGCGCGAGGTACTCGAGCACCGCGAACTCGCGGGGACTCAGCGCGATCTCGGTCTCGCCTCGCCGACACCGGTGCGCAGCGGGATCCAGGTAGAGGTCTCCGATCTCGATCGCCGCCGGCCGCTCGGTTCCACCCCGACGGACCAGAGCCCGCAATCGTGCCAACAGCACCACGAACGAGAACGGCTTCGAGAGGAAGTCGTCGGCGCCGGTGTCCAACGCCTCGGCTTCGTCGTACTCACCGCGCTTGGCCGTGAGCATCAAGATGGGCGTCCAGTTGCTCGCTTCCCGCAGATTGGCGCAGAGTCGAAAGCCGTTGATCCCCGGCAACATGACGTCGAGGATGATGACGTCGTACTCCTGCTCGGTCGCCATCCACTGACCCTCGACACCGTCGAGCGCAACGTCGACCGCGTAGCCCTCCTGTTCCAGACCCCGGCGAACCGTCGCCGCGAGCCGCTTGTCGTCCTCGACCAGCAGGACCTTCATTCGTCGCCCTTCTCGTGTCGCCGTGACGCCACCGAACGTACTGACCGTTCGTTGAACAACCGCTGAACGGCCCGTGTTCGCGAACGTACCGGACACCGCCCACGACGCCGAGTCGCACCCCGTTCAGCAATTCAGTGGCCCGTCAACCCGTTGAGCCCACGCTCCTGCCGTGCTCGGGATCCACCCGGGCAACACAAGGAGGAACACGATGGAACGATCGACGAAACGTCTCACCCAGACCCTTGGAGCCGTCGGCATCGCCGCCGGCCTCGGGCTCGGCGCCGCTGGACTCGCATCGGCGGTCACGACGCCGGCACCGCCTTCGAGCAGCTACTCGACCGCGGCCACCACCCGGTCCAACGACGGCGCGGACAGCGGGAAGGACCAGAAGGACCCGCAGCTCAACGGCTCGATCCAGATCCCCGAACAGAAGGGCGAGAACGACGCCGCCGAGGCAGCCGCGCTCAAGACCGCGGCCAAGATCAGCCCTGAGCAGGCGAAGCAGTCCGCACTCGCAGCCGTACCGGGGACCGCCGGTGCAGTCGAGCTCGGCAACGAGAACGGCAGCGTCGTGTACGACGTCGAGGTCACGGCGAACGGCGTCACTACCGACGTGACGGTCGACGCCGGCAACGGCAAGGTCCTCGCACGCGAAACGGGTGAGTCCGGCGGACACGACGCGACCGACACCACCAAGGAGTCGGCGACCGAGAAGCCAGGAACCGAGCCCAACGACAACAAGTCGGGTTCCGAGAAGCCGGGGACCGAGAACAATGACTCGACCCAACCGGCGAACGGCAACACCACTGGCTGACCCACCACGGCCGGCGGCCGCCCGGTCCTCCCCCGGGCGGCCGTCCGGCGACGACAACCACCCGGTCCGTCCGATCACGGAACCGGCCCAGACCGCTCTGCGGGAACGCGGCTGGCCAGGAGGCGGCGCCGGTTGGGACGACTGCCCAACGGTCAGATCGACGGGGTCCCGGCATGCCGACTGCACAGCCGCTCGAACATCCTGCCTCCCGCCACGAGTCGTGCGCCACGCACCGTAGTGGGGTGGACACGCGCTCGGCTCCACGCTCGCGAGCTGATCGAACGAGAGATTTCCGCAAACTCGCCGCTCGATGACCGAACGCTCACCCGAACATCGCCACGCTGCGGTGCGCGCACACGAGCCGCATGGACGCCACCCTGCCCGGCGCCGTGCCCCGCTCGGCGCGCGCCTCCCCGGAGTGGGCGGCCGAAGGAGTACGGATCCTGAGGCCGCCCACTCCCCCGCTCGACGGGTCCGCGACCGGAGGGCCGACTCGGCCAGGCCGGGCCTCTGCGTTGCCTACCGCTACGGGGGTCCCGACGTGTTTGCCCGTCGATCACCGCCGCCAGGGTGGGCGCTGACCCTGGTCTCCCTACCTTCGGGCAGACGACCAAGGAGCTGCGCCCGGTGACCGTGACCCGCACCCGCCCGACCCGACAGGGAGATCAGCTGTGACCGCGACCCTCGAACGCGTCGCGTCACCGCTCCCGGCGCCACCCGTCCCTCCGATCGGCCGAGTCATCCGAGCGCGCCGGGTGCGGCAACTCGACGTCTGGCTCGTCGCAACGGTCGTCGTGGGCGCTGTCTTCCGGCTCTGGTCCCTCGGTTCGCAGAAGCTGAACTACGACGAGTCCTTCACGGCGATGGCCGGCCGACGTCCCGTCGGCAACCTGCTCGGGTATCTCACCGCGCACGACTCCCACCCACCGCTCGACTACCTGCTGCGCGCGCCGCTCGCGCGGGCGGGGGTGAGCGAGTTCTGGTTCCGGTTTCCGTCCGCGCTCTGCTCCATCGCCGCGGTCGCGCTGCTCGCAGTGTGGCTCAGGCCACGCGGCCGCGTCGCGGTGATCGCGACCGGGCTCTTCGCACTGAGCGCCTTCCAGATCGCCCACGGACGCGACGCCCGCATGTACGCCGAGCTCGAGGTGCTCGGCGTCGGTATCGCGATGCTGACCGACCACTGGCTGCGCCGCCCGGCCCGCCACCACGCACCACTCCTCGGCGTGCTCGTCCTCGCCGGCCTGTACACCCACGTCTCGATGTTCCTCCTCGCCGCCGGACTCGTCGCGGTCGCCGGGCTCCGACGCGACCGCGACGCCTGGCGCTGGCGCGGCGCGATCGTCGGCGCGATCGCCGTTTGGGCGGTCACCTGGGGCACGCACTTCGCGGTCCAGGCCCAGGGCGGCCACTCCTCGTGGATCCCCGCCACCACCTTCGACACGCTCACCACCGCAATCGCACGCGACATCACCTACGACACCGGGGTCGTGCTCCTCGTGATCGTCGCAGTCGTCGTCGGCGGGATCACGCTGGTCCCCCGCGATCTCCGGCTCGCCCGCGTCTGGGCCGCGCTCTTCGTCGTCCCCGTCAGCATCGGCGCCGTCGCAGGGCTCCATTTCCCGGTCGTGCTCGACCGCACCTTCACCCTCATGGCCTGGGCGCCCGGCCTCGCCGTCGCGTTCCTCCTCGACGCGGTACTGCGCCGGCAGCGGGTCGTCGGCGTCGCGCTCCTCGTCGCCGCGACGCTCGTGATCGCGCCCAGCGCCGCGTGGGCCGTCGGCGCCCGCTCCGGACCGTCCGCGCCGCTCACCGCGCTCGACACGAGGATCCGTCCCGGAGACGTCGTCGCCGTCCGGCCCGCCAGCAAACAACCCGAGATGGACTGGTCGCTCGGTGTTCGCCACCACCAGCGCATCCAACCGGTGACCGTCTCCGGCCTCGAGCGCGCATACTCCATCCGCCTCGGCACCGCACCACTGACCGGACGGACCTGGTACCTCGACTGGAGCACCCGCCGCTGGCCCGATCGCCCGATCCTCGGCACCACCAGCTGCGCCACACCGTGGCGCCACGGCGGAATGACCATCACCTGCATCCAGGGCGCGAGCGCCAGCACCCGAATCTGAGCAGTCGGTCCGTCGGACACCGTCTCGGCCGCCCGAGTCGCCGAGAGCAGACCTCGAGCGCTCAGGCGGGCGAGCTACCGTTCTACCCCCGCAGCTGCCCGTGCTCGAAGGTCACGAGCAGCGTCTCGTACTCCTCGTCGGTGAGGAGCTCGTCGAGGTGGGCGCCGGTGACTTCTCCGAACGTGCCGTTCTGGAACGTGTCCGGCGGCGGATCCCAGGCGTTCCAGTCGTCGGCCGCTGGGAGGACCGGATCACGCCAGGGAAAGTCGGCGACGATCAGGACGAGGTCTCCCCAGGAGATCCTCCCGGCGCGGTACTGACGGATGCGCTCGGTGATCGTGGGTTCGGGCGGAAGTTGTTCGGCCATGGTCCTCCTCGGCGTTGAGCCGTCAGAGGCGTCCGGTCTTTCTCGCCCAGGTCTCGATGTCCTTGCGGAGCCAGATCCGGCCGGCTGACAGTTCTGCCACCGGTTCAGGGAACTCATCGTGAGTGGCGACGATCGCGTTGACGCGCTGCCGTGTCACGCCGAGCATCGCAGCGATCTCAGCTACGCCAACAAGATCGAGTCGCACGCCTGGACTCTAGGGACGAGGTACGACGTCAAGGTGGAACCGGAGCCTCTGTTGCCGATCGACACTAGCATCGGCTATTGTTGATCGGCAATAGAGCAAGGCCCCGGCGGGTGCACGAACACCCCCGGGGCATGGACGGAACCCGGATGAGGGGTGCCGACATGGGTCAGCCTAAGCGGGCGCGTTGCGCGCCCGGAACGAGCGCGTTGGACCGGGAACTGCGCCTCGTCGCGTCCGCCCTGACCACGGAGGGCGTGCTGTCGGAGCAGTCCCACACTCGGATGCTCGATCTGCACGAGCGCTTCGGCCGGTTCGCAGCGGCGGGGTTCGGCGTCGAGCACCTGGGCGGGGTCGAGCTGGCGTGCGTCGACGCGTTCATTCGGGCGAAGGGCCGGGACCATCGGAGGCCGTCGGTGGCGACGATGCACCTCCGACGTTCCGCGGTGCGGCTGTTGTTCCGGATGGGCCGTTCGCTCGGCCTGGTGACGATCGATCCGGCGCTCGACGTCACGCTGCCGCCGCGCACGGGGACCGCGGGACGGCCGTTGACCGACGACGAGGTCGCCGTGTGCCGCTCGGCATCGCTCACGTCGCTGACGAGCACTCGTTTGTCTGCGGCGTGGGCGCTCGCCGAGGCGACGGCTCGGACTGCGGAACTCCCGCATCTGACGGTCGGTGATCTCGACCTCGATCAGGGACGCGTGTGGATCCACAGCAGCCCGCGGACCGAGCCGAGGTGGGGCACGCTGACGGACTGGGGCGCCCGGCAGCTCGAGCGGCACCTCCGAGACCATCCCGGTGCGGCGACACACCTTGTCTATGCCGGGTCGGGCTCGGCGGAGAGTCGGCAGGCGTCGTCATGTCAGGCTATCGGCGAGACACTGCGACGCGCCGGCCTCGGGCGTGAGCCGGATGTGCGGCCGGTGTCGGTCGCGGCCTGGGCCGGGGCAAGGGTGTTGGCCGAGACGGGCCGGATTGAGGTCGCCGCTCGCGCGCTCGGCGTGCGGAGCCTCGATCGCGCCGCGCGGATCATCGGCTACGACTGGCGCGACAGAGCGTGACGGCGTCGACGGCGGTCTCGACGTTCGAGCGGGTCGAGGCGATCTTCACGAACCCGGCGCTGTTCGAGCTGGCGGAGCTGGTGCCGGAGCAGGACTTCTCGCGCGGCGGCCGTCGCCGGGACTATCCGGCGTTCATGTGGCTCGCATTCGACGCGCTGCTCTCCGTCTACGGGTCGGCCCGCGCGGTGGAGGCCGAGCTCGCGCACCCGGTCGTCTGGGACTTCGTCAGGGCAATGGTCCGGGAGCGGTACCCGAAGGAACCAGACCGGTGGCTGCCGGAGACACCGATGCGCCGCCACCACTACACGTACGGCCGCAACCGCTACCTCACCGACCCGGCGATCCTCGACGCCCTCGCCGACCGGCACCGGCATCTCGCGTGCGACCAGGCGCGAGAACTGGGCCTGATGGACGCTAATGGTGGCGGTTCCTGGACGCATCCCGATCTGACCCGGATGCTCCACGCCGACGGCAAGGTCGTCACACCTCTGTTCAAGCACCGGCCCGGCGACACCCGCGTCGACACGACCACCGGCGAGATCCTCCCCCGCCGCATCGAGACCGACGGGCACCTCCACTTCCAAGGGGACGGCGAGACCGCCTGGGGCATCAAGTACGTGCTCGTCGCCGCCCGGTCCGAGCACGTCCATGGCCGCGTCATCCTCGACGTCGCCTGGGTCCCGAAAGCCGGCGGCGAAGCCGCCACCGCCATGGAATCCATCACGCGACTCGCGCCGCTGCTTCCCGGCGCGCAGGGTGTCATCTACGACACCGCGTTGCGCGGCGTCCACCACCAGAGGTTGTTGCGCGACCTCGGTCTCGTCCCGGTCAACCGCGTCACCGCGGCGAAGGCCGCGGTCAAGAAGCCGCGCCGGACGGGCGGGAAGAAGATCGCGAAGAGTGCGTACATCGAAGCGAAGACGATCACGACTCCGAGCGGGTCCGAGCAGATCCAGCTCTACGCCCGCGACGGTGCCATCGGCATCGGCGAGCTCACCGACACGGGCGACCTCACGTTCACGCCACTTCCCCGAGTCCGAACCCATCGGAGCAAGGACAAGAGCGGCAAGTACCGCTGGTACAACGACTACCGGCTCCCCGATACGTACGGCGGCGGGACCGTCACGGTCCGGCTCCACGGCAACGCCGAGGACGCGGCCCGGAAGCTGAACCGGACCGAGAACGTCCGGCCCATCCCACCCGGCGACCCCGACTTCGAACGCCTCTACCCCCGCCGCAACGACGCCGAGTCCATCAACCGCGCGCTCGACGACAGCCTCTGGCTCCGTCGCGCCCACAGCCAAGGCCAGGCCCGCCAGCAACTCAACCTGCTCGGCTACGCCCTCATGGTCAACGGCCTCGCCCTCCACCAGCACCGGCGACGACAACCCACCGCCCTCACCGCCTGATCGCACCACCGCCCGACCACCCGGGCGGCAGCGGCGCGCCCGGACCAGCCCCGAACCGCCGCCAACTACCGTCACGGCACGGACACGCACACCGCGCGTCCCAGATGCAGCCAATCCTCAGCTGAATCCCCGAGCGACACCGGGTTTTCTGCCATGTTTTCTGCATCCCCCGCCCCCGTGGGGCCGGCGCGAAACCGTTGCAGTGCAGGTCGCAGGTGCCGAGGGAGAGGGTCCGGGAACGGATTTTGTGAATTCGGGAACGTCGACGATGGCCATCCCCGCCGGGTGAGTGAGTCAACCACCGTGTTTGCGGCGGGGACCGTGGGTTGCTTCGTAGGCGGCGACCAGTTGCTGGTAGCTGGGTCCGCGGTCTTGGCCGTCTTCGTTTGACGTGGTTTGGCGCTGTTCCGAGAGTTCGGTGGTCTGCCTACGTAGTTCCATCTCGTGCCGGTCCAGCAACATGACGACTAACCGGTCGAGCATCCAGTTGCAGATCTGACGTTCCAGGTCAGGGTCGGTGCTCGTGTCCACCGACGGTTGCTCGTGGTGCGGGTTCGGAGCGTGTCGGCGCTGTTCCATCCGTGCGCGGACGGCCTCATCGACGGGTTCGTCGAGGCGCCGGCTCACGATGTAGCGCGCGTCGGCATCCCCAGATGCGTGTGCCGGTGGGACATCCAGGTCCAGCCACGATGCGCGCGGCGCGAACGTCTTCAGGGCGTCCTCCTCGCAGTCCTCGTAGATGTTCTCGAGATCGGGCGCGACCGCCTCACCGCGAAGGACGGCCTCGAACGATTCGTGAGGGGTCCGGCCGCGCCACGAGTTACGGCGGGCGTGGAGCAGGTCCACGCGCGCTGCCAGTTCGTCGATGTCGCGCGCGCTGACCCGCCGGCCACTCACAGGACCGGCTCCTCGGGCTCGTTCTCGAGCTGCTCCAACCGAGCCGTGACGGCCCGAAGGTCCTCGAGAACCGTTTCGTGGTGTCGAGTCTCTGCGAGCTGCAGGAGAGCAGTCGCAGCGCGCAGCCGCTGACCAGCGTCGCCTTCGCGCATGACGTCCACGATGGTGGCGATCGCCTCAGTCAGGTGATCTGCAGTCGCACCGGAAGCTTGGTCCCAGAGCTCGTGACGCCGCTGCCGCACACGGGCAGCGAAGGCATCGTTCTCGAGCCTGCGCGTTACGGTCCGCGTGCTGACCCGAGCGCGGTCAGCTGCCTCGACGTTGGTCGCGCCACGGGCGAGCGCGTCGATCAGCAGGTCGTCCCGCACCTCGCGCCCGACCGGGCCGACGTGGCCATCACTGTCTGCCTCGGATTCGATAGGCGACGTAGCGCCTTTGGGGCTCACGACGCGTCCGTCGCGGCGACGGCCTGCGCTCCCACGCCACCGTCCGAGGAACCGGGGGCACGCAGAGACGGGTCCCGGCGTGCTGCGCAGATTGCCTCAGCGCATTCGATCCATTCCTCGAGCTTCCCGTGGATCTGCGCCGCCACCACGCCCACCACAGCCTTGGTCGCGTACTCCTTCACCACCGGGTCCGGGTGGAGAGCCCCGATGAGCAACCAGCGGACCTCGGGCTCAGGCGAGCGCTCGAGCCGCTTGATCGTGAGGAGCAGTGCGATCATGACCTCGGGCCACGAGTAGGGCGTATTCGCCGTCTTCATGTCTTCAACCTCCACGTAGAAGTTTCTTCTTCTACGTATTGACTGGACTCGCAGGCGGTTGGACAGGACCGCGGCGCACATTTCCGGGGATCCGGACTCACGCCCCAATGCCGGCGGGACGAGAGATAGAAGTAGGAGCATTCGCCTCCGGACTCGTCGCCCACACTCGGCGTCCTTCTGAGACGCTCCTCCCCTCGTGCGCTGGGATCCTGCAACACCTATTCCGTTTGGACTCGCCGGAGGTTCGACAGGAGAACTCCGCGAAGTTGGCTTCAGTAGGAGCCCTTCTTGGGGTGCTCGACCCCGTGCTCCCCTGACGGTTGTCGCTTCCGTCGTCCGATCCTGCGCCTGGCGAACGAGCCCAGCAGGTCCGCCGGGCGTGACCTGTTCCCTGTACGGGCTGGAGCCATAAAGCCCCGACGCGACCAGCCACCAATGACGATGAGCGGCCACGCCACCGCCGCTACGCAGCCGCCCAGGTCAGGTCGACCTCCGAGTCGAAATACCGGTACGCGTCGAGGAGCCGGTCGGCGGCCTCCTCGCCCAGACCTGCCCGGACCAACCCGACGAGCACCCCACAGAGCTCCGGCTCGTGCCCATCCATCGGCCGCAGCCAATGGGCCAGCTCATGCAGAACGACCCACCGCCGCGCGAGCTGCGAGTGGAGATGGATTGCGGACCCGTCGCACCAACCGGCCCGCCAGTCGTCGGCAGCGACGTCGAACACGAACACCGGGACCGCGTCACCGCACCAACCGGCACGGGCAAGGACGTCGAGCGCGAACGCCTCGGCCTCCACCGTGGTGAGCGGTCCATCGTCGAGTTCCAGTTCGAGTTCGGCATCTTCTTCGGCGCAGTCGACCCAGTCGGTCTGACCCGTGAACTCGAGGCCGTCAGCCGTCCCGGCCGGGAGGCCGGAGTCCGCACGGGCCGGCCCCGTCGCTCCAGCCGATACTGAACACTTCGAGCCCAAGGACCTGCCGCGCGCTCAGATGCTCAGATGCCGAGCCACGTCGTCCCCGGTCGCTTCCTTGGTACCCATCGGTCCTCCTCGAGGATCGGGCCACCACAACGGTGACCACACCCTTTAGGCGGACTCGGGACGACTTCGACAGGACCACACGACGTCGAGCCTCAAGATTCCTTGACGCTGGTAACGGACCGGCCGCGGGGCGCTCTATTCGACTGTCGCCCACACCAACGCGTGGTCGCTGCCGGCGGTCAGCTTCTTCGGGTCCTCAATCTCTGTAAAGGTGCACCCGTCTCGGACACGGCCTCCTTCGCTTCGCTAGGTAAGGACAATGTTGCCGGCCTGTGACCCCGCCGGACGGGATCACCGAAACCTGCCCCCGGGCGTCGAGCGGGCCTCGGCCTGAGGGAAAATCCGAACGCGGCAACTTCCACCGTTCGGTGCGCAGTGACTGTTCATCGATACGCGCAAGACGACGCAGCGAGCGATCGCGTCCGGAACATCAACGCCACCCAACAGAGGACCACCCACCTCGAGCACTGAGGGATGCTCAACGGACGGAGAGGTGGCCGCTGTCTGTAGAACCGCATACCGGGCTCCGAGCGTTCAGAACGGCTCGGGGACGTGGCGGACCATCGCCTCCGCGCCCGGCGCCGGATCGTGAACCACCCGCTCGGGCAGCTTCACCCCGTGGGGCTCGACCGGCTCGTACGGGATGAGCCCCAGCAGGTGCGTGATGACGTTGAGCCGGGCGCGGCGCTTGTCGTCGGAGCGGGCGACGAACCACGGCGCCCACGCGGTGTCACTCGCCGCGAACATCGCGTCGCGCGCCCGGGAGTAGTCGTCCCAGCGCGCGTACGACTTCAGGTCCATATCCGAGAGCTTCCAGGTCTTGCGGGGGTCGTCGATCCGGCGCTCGAGCCTCCGGGTCTGCTCGTCCGGCGACACCTCGAGCCAGTACTTCACGAGAATGATCCCCGACTCGACCATCGCCTTCTCGACGCCGGGCACGAGCTCGAGGAACCGCTCGGCCTGCTCCTCGGTACAGAAGCCCATGACCCGCTCGACCCCGGCGCGGTTGTACCAGCTCCGGTCGAAGATCACGACCTCCCCCGCCGCCGGCAGATGGGAGATGTATCGCTGCACGTACATCTGCGACTTCTCGCGCTCGGTGGGTGCGGGCAGCGCCACGACCCGGAACACCCGGGGCGACACCCGCTCGGTGATCGCCTTGATCGTCCCACCCTTCCCCGCGGTGTCCCGGCCCTCGAAGACGATGCACACCTTGGCGCCGGTCCGCTTCACCCACTCCTGCAACGCGACCAGCTCGCCGTGCAGGCGGCGGAGCTCGCGCTCGTAGTCCTTGCGCTTCATCCGCGGCTTGCCGGCAGTGTCCCGTCTCCCGACCGGTTCGAGCCCAGGGCCCATCACGTCGTTCGGATCAGCGTGCTTGTGCTTCTTCTTGCTCAATGCGTCGTTCCTTCGTGGGAGGCCTCACCGCGTAGCCGTCGCAGGGTCAGCGTCTTGTCGATCCAGACGAGGAGCGGAACCAAGAGCGAGAGCGCCACGACGATCCCCCACTGGTCGCCGGTGAGCGACGTGGTGTCGAGCGCCCGCTGCAGCATGCCGAGCTCGACCGCAGCCCAGGTGAGGACCCACCCGACGATGATCCAGCCGAGGTAGGGGAAAATGGGGGCCGACCACGGCGCTTCGCGCTCGCGCCGGAGCACGAGGCCCAGGTTCACGGCGTTCAACGCGACCAGGGCGAACGCCATGGTCATGGAGACGGATGCTTTCGTCGTGCTCGGCTGGTCCGGACCCCAGCGCAGGACAGCAAGCGCGAGCAGTGCGACGAGGAAGCCACTGACCAGCCAACGGACGATCTGGGGCGGATTCACGATGCGGGTCCCGGGCTTGCGGGGCGGCCGTTGCATGACGCCCGGGTCGGGGACGTCGGCGATGAAACCAATCACCACGGAGACCACGACGAAGAACTTGCAGAACAGGAGCTGCATCGGGAAGAGAGCGACGCCGCCGTTTACGTTGAAGATCGTCGCGAGGACCATGAGCTGCAGTACCGACGAGAGAATCGTGAGCTGCAGCTTCACGTAGGACGTGATGCGCCGATAGATGTCGCGGCCGAGCTCGACGGCGCGCACGAGCGTGGCGAAGTTGTCGTCGGTGAGGACGATCTTCGCGGCCTGCTTGGAGACCTCGGAGCCGCTGCCCATGGCCACGCCGATGTCGGCCTGCTTGAGCGCGGCGGCGTCGTTGACCGCGTCGCCCGTCATCGCGACGATCTCTCCGGACTGCTGCATCAGGCGGGCGAGTCGCAGCTTGTCCTCGGGTGCGACTCTCCCGAAGACGTGGAGCTCGGGGAGCCGGCGCGTCACGTCGGCGTCGTCGAGCGACTGGAGCTCGGTGCCGGTGATCACGCCGGGTCCGAGGTGCAGCTCGTCGGCGATCGCCCGAGCGGTGATCGTGTGGTCGCCGGTGATCATCCGGACGTCCACCCCTGCGTCGAGCGCGACCTGGACCGCGTCGACGGCCTCGGCGCGCAACGGGTCGATGATCCCCACCAGCGCGACGAATGTCAGGTCCTCGACCGCGCCCATCGGGTCGGCGATCGCGCGCTCCATCGCGGCGTCATCGAGCTCGCGGGCCGCGAAGGCGAGGACCCGCAGACCCTGCTCGGAGAGGTGCCGATTCGCCGCGAGGAGGTCGTCTCGGACCTGGGCGGCCGGGACGACCTCGCCGTGCCACAGGGCGGTGCCGCACCGGTCGATGACGACGTCCGGTGCACCCTTGACCGTGGCGAAGTGCGGCTGGGTGATGATGCCGCCCGCCATGGCCTCGGTCCGGTCATGGAACGTGGCCATGAACTTGTACTCGGAGTCGAACGGGACCTCGGCCCGACGTGGGAACGCGGCCCGGGTCTCCTCCGCGCCGACGCCCATCTTCGCGGCGAGCACGACCATCGCTGCCTCGGTCGGGTCCCCGATCACCGAGCCGTCGTCGCCGACGGTGGCGTCGCTCGACAGCGCAAGCCCGAGGCCGAGCCGGTGGAAGTCCGGGGCGGCCGCACCGGCGACCCCGAGGATCGCGCCGGTCTTGGCGTAGCCACCACCTTCGACCTTGAACCAGTCGCCGCCGGCCAGCATCGTGGTCACCGTCATCGCGTTCATGGTGAGCGTGCCGGTCTTGTCGCTGTTGATCACCGTCGTGCCACCGAGCGTCTCGACGTCGGTGAGCGACTTGACGACCGCCTTCTCGCGCGCGAGGTGCTGAGCACCGGACGAGAGCATCGTCTGGACGAACGTCGGCAGCCCGACCGGGATCGCCGAGATCGCGGTGGAGATGCACAGCAGCATCAGTGTCTCGGTCTCCTGGCCGCGGGCGATCCCGACGATCGCGATGATCGCGACTGCGGTCCAGGCGATGATCCCGAACGCCTTCGTCATGCTGTCGAGCTCGCGCTGGAGCGGCGACTTGGTGCGCTGGGTGGCGTTGACCATCCCGGCGATGCGGCCCATCTGCGTGCGGGCGCCGGTCTCGGTGATGAGCACGGTGGCGGTGCCGCGGCTCACGTCGGTGTTCTGGAAGACGAGGTTGGTGCGGTCGCCGAGGGCGATCTCCCCGGCCGGGAGCACACCGGCGCCCTTGGCCACCGGCGCGCTCTCACCGGTGAGGGACGCCTCCTGGGTCTCGAGCGTCGCCGACGCGACGATCCGGGCGTCGGCCGGCACGATGTCACCCGCCTCGAGCAGGACCACGTCACCCGGTACCAGTTCGGTCGCCGGGATGGCCTCGACCGTGCCCGCCCGGCGCACGCGCGCGGTCGGCACTTGGAGCTGCGCGAGGGCTTCGACGCTCGCACGGGCCTTGAGCTCCTGGTTCGAGCCCATCACGACGTTGAACGTGACGAGGCACGCGACGAAGACGCCGGTGCCCACCTGGCCGATCGCGAAGCTCGCGAAGACCACGATGATGAGCATGATGTTCATCGGGTTCGCGAGCTGACCGCGGGCCACCGTCCAGAGTCCGGGGGGCGGCTCCGTCGGGAGCTCGTTCGGCCCGTACTGCGAGCGGCGCCGGTCCGCCTCGGCGGCGTCGAGCCCGCGGTCCGGGTCCACACCGAGTCGCTGCGCGGTCTCGTCGCCGGCGAGCTGGTACCACGCGGTCGGCGACGCCGGCGCGGCGTCGCCGGTTGCGAGCGGAGGGGTCGCGGTGCTCACGAGCCGAGCGTGGCGACGAGGAGCGCCTTGATCGTATGGAGCCGGTTCTCGGCCTGGTCGAAGACGATGCTGGCCGGCGATTCGAACACCTCGTTGGTCACCTCGAGCCCGCCGGTCATCCCGGTGTGCTCCATGATCTCCTTGCCCACGACGGTGTTCGTGTCGTGGAACGCCGGCAGGCAGTGCATGAACTTCGCCTTGCGGTTCCCGGTGGCGTCGAGGAGCATCCGGTTGACCTGGTACGGGGTGAGGAGCTTCACGCGCTCGTCCCACACGTCCTTCGCCTCGCCCATCGAGACCCAGACGTCCGTGTGCACGAAGTCCGCGCCCTTGACCGCCGCCGTGGCGTCATCGGTGATCGTCACGAGCGCGCCGGTACGGGACGCGATCTCGTTCGCCGTCGCCACCACGTCCTCGGGAGGACGAAGCTCGGGCGGGCCGGCGAGGCGCACGTCCGCGCCCATCAGCGCGCCCATCACGAGCAAGGACCGGCCCATGTTGAACCGGCAGTCGCCGACGAACGTATAGGTGAGCGCGTCGTACGGTTTCCCCGAGGCCTCGTGCATGGTGAGGAAGTCAGCGAGCATCTGAGTCGGATGCCACTCGGCAGTGAGGCCGTTGTAGACCGGGACCCCGGCGTACTCGGCGAGCACCTCCACCTCGGCCTGGGCACTGCCGCGGAACTCGATCGCGTCGTACATGCGGCCGAGCACCCGGGCCGTGTCCGCGATCGACTCCTTGTGCCCCAGCTGGGAGCCGGTCGGGTCGAGGTACGTGACGTGCGCACCTTGGTCGAACGACGCGACTTCGAACGCGGAACGGGTACGAGTCGACGTCTTCTCGAAGATCAGCGCGATCTCCTTGCCGGCGAGGTGCTGCACCTCGGTGCCGGCGTACTTCGCGGCCTTGAGCGCCTCGGAGAGCTGCAGCAGGAACCGCAGCTCGCGAGGCTCGAAGTCGATCTCCTTGAGGAAGCTCCGGTTACGCAGGTTGAAGGACATGGGGTCTGGTCTCCAGTCGTCGTGACGGGTCGGAGGCGCCTAGGACGCAGGTGGTGTGGTCGTCGTCGAGCTGGTCGTCGTCGACGAGTTCTCGACGAGTGCCTTCGTCGAGGCGAGCTTCTGTTCGAGCGCCTGCAGGGTGACGGTGTCGACCGCGCCCGTGACCGGCACGCCCAGGTCCGTCTGCAGCTTCTTGATCGCCTCACCGAGGGCATCGGACCACTGGCCGTCGATCGGCCCGTCCCAGTAGCCGAGGACCTTGAGCGCGCCCTGGATCGCAGCGTTCCGGTTCGACGCCGCCGCAGCTGCCTGGCTGTCCTTCTGCTGCACCTTGGCGTCGAGCGCACGCTGTGTCGGGCCGTCGGGCAGCCCCGTCACCGGCAGTCCAGCGTCCTTCTGCAGCTGTTCGACCGCGGCCACGGTCGTCGGGCCGTAGATGCCGTCGACCGTCCCGGTGGAGTAGCCGGCGGCGGCGAGATCCGTCTGCAGGGCCTTCGTGTAGGCGACCACCTGCTGGAAGGCGAGTGCCTCCTGCTCGTTCGTCAGGCATCCCGCTCCCGCAACCACCTGGATCCAGGCGATCTCGAGCGCGAACGCCGCCGAGTGGAGCTTGACGCCCGCTTCGCGGATCGGGGTGGTACTCACGACGCCCTTGCCGGCCGAGACGAGGTCCTCCTCCGCCTGGTGCACGCGCTCGACCGTCCCATTCGGCACGAGCGGCAGCGGGATGGTCGTCGAGGTCGTCGTCGACGGGGACGTCGAGCCGGTGGTCTGCTGCTCCTGCGCGGCTTGGAGCTCGGCCTTCGCCTTGGCCAGCTCGTCGTTTGCCTTCAGCACGTCCTCGTGGGCGTTCACCGCATCCTGCGCCGACGACTTCGCCGTCGTGTTGGCGAAACGAAGATCGGCGCCGCCGGTCTGGATGTCACCGACGGTGACCGCGTCGTCGTCGAGCACCTTGCCGTACCGGTCGAGGGTCTCGATGAGGTCCTGACTGCTGGAGCAGAACTTCTTGCTCGCCGACTCGAACGCCTTGGCGGCCGACGCGACGGTCGACTCCGCCGCCTTGACCTGCTTCTCGGCCTTCGAAACCGAGGACGTCGTCGTACTCGTTCCACCTCCACTTCCGCTCCCACTGCTGCATGCGGCGAGCGCGCCAACGCAACTTGCGAGCGCCACCGCACGCCGCATTGCCCGCTTGGAGATCCTCGACATCGAATCCGCCCTTCTGCGGTCAGAACGCGGGGTCGCGCTCGATCGGGCAGGTCATGCAGTGGCCGCCACCGCGGCCACGGCCGAGCTCGAAGCCCTCGATCGTGATGACCTCGATGCCAGCCTTCCGCAGCGCAGTGTTGGTCCCGACATTGCGCTCGTACGCGACGACGACGCCGGGTTCGAGCGCGACGACGTTGTTGCCGTCGTCCCACTGCTCGCGCTCGGCCTCGAACGTGTCGCCGCCGGTCTCGATCACACGCATCTCGGCCACGCCGAGCGCCGCGGCCATGCACTCGTGAAGCGGTCGGTCCTGCTCCTCGGTGACGAGATCGTCGGCCGAGGCGCCCGGTCGGATCGACCAGGTGCGAGCGCCGTAGACGACCTGCGGGAACAGTGTCACCAGGTCGCGGTCGCACATGGTGATCACCGTGTCGAGATGCATGTAGCTACGGGACTTCGGCAGGTGCACCGCGAGCACCTGAGTCGCCGCGTTCGCCCGGAAGAGCTCACGCGCGATCCACAGCACCGCCTGCGGGGTCGTCCGCTCCCCCATACCGATCATCACGGTCCCGTTGCCGATCGGCTGGACGTCACCGCCCTCGACGTGCGCGCGACCCCAGTCGCGCTCGCTTCCCCCGAGCCAGATCGGGAACGGCTCCGCCGTGAACAGCGGGTGGTGCCGGTACACGGTCTCCATGATCAGCGTCTCGGGCTTGCGCGCCGGCTTGGTCATCGGGTTGATCGTCACTCCGCCGAAGATCCAGCACGACGGGTCCCGTTGGAACAGGAAGTTCGGCAACGGAGGCAGGAGCAGGCTCGTCGGGTTCGCGGCCTCCCACTGCAGGCCGACGTCCCGGTCGACGTCGGCCTTCGTGATCCCGCCGATGAGGAACTCCGCCACTGTCGCCGGATCCGCGGTCTCCACCCACTCGCGGGCGCGCGGAGAGGCGGTGATGCCGATCTGCAGCTCGTTGAGGATGTGCTCGCAGACGAAGTCCTTGGCCTCCGGCTTCGCCAGCGTCTCGGCGAGCAGAGTCTCGATCTCGAACACCTCGACGCCCCGCTCGCGCATGACTTCACAGAAGGCGTCGTGCTCCTCCTTCGCCCGGCGCACCCAGATGACGTCGTCGAAGAGCAGGTCCTCCGCGTTCGACGGAGTCAATCTCTGATGCTCCAGTCCCGGGCGGTGCACCATCACGCGGCGCAGCCTCCCGACCTCCGAATGCACTCCGAGCGTCACGAGCGGTCCTCCTGGTCAGGCGACGCGATGGTGACGACACCATCGACGTCGGTGGCGATACGCGTGCCGGCAGTTCCGGCGACGAGTCCTTCGATGTCCGCAAGCGCGCCGATGGCGGCCGGGCGATTCGTGAGCCGGGCGAAATCGCACGCCGCTTCGACCTTGGGCAGCATCGACCCTGCGGCGAACTCGTCGCGGTGCCGTGCCAACAGCACGTCCGGATGTGCGGCCACGATGCGCTGCTGCTCCGGCCGCCCATAGGCGACGAACGCGGCAGGCGCATCGGTCGCCATCACATAGACGTCCGCGCCGAGGTCACGCGCGAGCAGGCCGCTGGCGTGATCCTTGTCGATGACCGCCTCGACCCCGACCAAGCGGCAGTCGACGGCGTAGGCCGTCGGGATTCCCCCGCCACCGGCGCAGATCACCACGGCGCCGCGCTCGAGCAGCCACGCAATCTGACGGTGCTCGAAAATGCGCTTCGGCGCCGGCGACGGAACGACGCGGCGCCAGTGATCGCCGTCGGGCCGGAACTCCCATCCGCGCTCCGCTCGGAGGCGCTCGGCCCCCTTCGCGTCGTACAGAGGGCCAACCGGCTTGCTCGGTGACCCGAACGCAGCGTCCGCGGGATCGACCTCGATCATCGTGAGCAGTGTGGCGAGCGGCCGCTCGAACGGCAGGCGGTTGCCGAGTTCCTGCTCGATGAGGTAACCGATCATCCCTTGCGTCTCCGCGCCGAGCACGTCGAGCGGATACACGGGCACCTCGGTGTACGCGGCGCCCTCCAGCGCGAGCAGACCGATCTGCGGACCGTTCCCGTGAGCGATCACGAGCTCGTGGTCCACGGCGACCGGCGCGAGATGCGCGCACGCGAGCGCGACGTTCGACCGCTGATTCTCGATGGTCATCGGTTCACCCCGGCGCAGCAGGGCATTGCCGCCCAACGCCACGACGACTCTCATGAAGGCCCTTTCCCCGTCTGGTCGCTGCGAACGATACATTTCCACACGCGTAGACATTGTGACGGCCATGCCGACGCACGCGTAGGGGAATGTCGATTCGAGTGCTCGACGCGCGACGTGCCGGCGAGAACCGGGGGCAAGGATGACGAACGAACGGCGGCCGGCGGCGGGCACTGGTGCAACCGTGCCGGAGGGGCCTCGCTTCGGGCTCACCACCGCGATGGCGCTCATCATGGGCTCGATCATCGGCGTCGGGATCTTCAATCTGCCGACGTCGCTCGCCTCGTACGGTCCGATCAGCCTCGTGTCGATGGCGCTCACCACGGTGGGGGCACTCGCCCTCGCCCTGCTGTTCGCGGCCCTGTCCCGGCGGCTTCCCGCCGATGGCGGTCCCTACGCCTACTCCCGGGTCGCGTTCGGGAACCGTGTCGGCTTTGCGAACGCGTGGTCGTACTGGATCACCGCCTGGGCCGGAAACGCGGCCATCGCGGTTGGATGGGTCCTCTACGTGGAGGAGTTCATCAACACCGGCCACGACAAGTGGGGATCGATCCTGCTCGTGCTCGTAGGCCTCTGGATTCCGGCTGCGATCAACCTCTCCGGCGTCAAGAACATGGGATCGGTGCAGGTCGTCACCACGATCCTGAAGTTCGCCGCGCTCGCGGTGGTCTCGACCGTCGGGTTTCTCTACGTGTCGAGTGCGAACTACACGCCGTTCAACGTGAGTGGCGAGGGCGCGATCGGCGCAATCGGCGGCGGGATGGCCATCGCCCTGTTCAGCTACCTCGGCGTCGAGACGGCCGCCGTCGCCGCCGGCAAGGTCAAGGACCCGGATCGGAACATCCCCAAGGCGACGATCTTCGGCACGCTCGCGACTGCGGTCGTCTACATGCTCTCGCTGACTGCGGTGTTCGGCATCCTCCCGACCGCAACGCTCGCGAAGTCGACGGCTCCGTTCTCCGACGTCGTGAACTCGATGTTCGGCGGCTCGTGGGCCGGTGACCTCATGTCGATCGCCGTGATCATCTCGGGGTTCGGCGCATTGAACGGATGGACCATGATCTGCGCGGAAATGCCCCGAGCCGCAGCGAAGGACGGACTGTTCCCGGAACGGTTCGAGCGCCTCAACCGCAAGGGCATGCCCGCCTTCGGCATCGTCGCATCGACGGCCCTCGCCTCGATCGCCATGGCGATCAATTACATGGGGTCCGACGGCGCCACCGTGTTCACCACCCTCGTGCTCATGACCGGCATCACCGCCGCGATCCCCTATGGCTACTCCGCCCTCGCCCAGATCAAGTGGCGACGCGCCGACCACCAGCGACTGGTGACCCCGCATTTCGTGCGCGACATGACCGTCGCCGTGCTGTCACTCGTGTTCTCAGTCCTGTTCATCTGGTACTCGCGGAACACCGGCCAGAGCTTCTGGGTCTACTGGGCCCCGTTCTTCCTCGCCGGCGGCGCCATGCTCCTCGGCATCCCCGTCTACGCAGCTCAACGCCGACGTATGACCGAACCCGACCCGGTCCCCGACTTCCGCTGAGCCGACGAGCCCGTGGAATCCACCCGTTCCGACACGCCGACGCCGTCGTTCTCGGTCCGCCAGGCCGCGTTCATCGGTGTCGGCGCCATGGTCGGCGCCGGAATCTTCTCGCTACTCGGCGCAGCCGGGGAGGTCGCCGGCGCCGCAGTCTGGATCTCGTTCGTCATCGCGGGCGTCGTCGCGATGCTCCAGGGCTACTCCTTCGCGAAGTTCGGCGCGCGCTACCCGTCGGCGGGCGGCCTGCTCGAGTACGTCGTGCGCGGCTTCGGGAACGGCCGGGTTCCGGGCATCGTCGCGTGGCTGCTCCTCGCCGCAAATGCGATCGTCACCGCGATGGTGGCCGTGTCGTTCGGCAGCTATGCGAGCGCAGCCGTCACCGACGGGAACGGCACCTGGATCAAGATCTTCGCCGTCCTGCTCATCGTCGCCATGACCCTGCTGAACATGGTCGGGTCAACGGCGGTCGCCCGCGTGCAATCCGTCGTCGTATTCGTCGTCATCGGAATCCTGGGCGTGTTCGCGATCGCCACGATCGCGAACATGGACCCCCACCTGCTGGCGTTCTCCGGCTATCCGTCAGCCAAGGACATCGTGTCGAGCGTCGCGCTCACATTCTTCGCGTTCCTCGGTTTCGGCGTCGTCACCTTCACGGCCAAAGACCTCCCCGACCCCCGTCGCCAACTCCCGCGCGCGATGTTCCTTGCCCTCGGCATCGCGACCGTCGTATACGTGGCCGTCTCGCTCGGAGTCTTCGGCACCCTCACCGTGCACGAGGTGATCGCTTCCGGCGGTACGGCGATCGCGGTTGCAGCCCAGCCGGTGCTCGGGCGCGCCGGGTACTGGATGATGAGCGTGACGGCGCTGTTCGCGACCACCGGTGCCACCAACGCCGGCTTGTACCCTGCTCCGGGACTCTGTGAGCAGATGGCCACGATCGGGCAGTTCCCTCCGGCGATGGGAGCCCGTTGGGGCGGTCGGTTGCCCGCTGGGCTCGGGACCACCGCGATCGTCGCCGCGGTACTGGCGGGCTTCTTCGACCTGAGTTCGATCGCGTCGATCGGCAGTGCGATCGCGCTGATGGTGTTCAGTCTGGTGACGGCCGCTCACTTCCGGGTGCGCCACGAGACCGGAGCGCGTCTCTCGCTCCTGATCCTGGCGATCGCCAGCACCGTGACCGTCCTCGTCACCTTCGCGGTCACCACCCTTCCCGACGAGCCTGGAACCGCCGTAGCCATCGTGGTCATCCTGATCCTCGCGGTGGCGCTCGACGCAGTGTGGAAGTCCCGCCGCCCCGCCGGGGCGGGCGCGGATGCGTGCGACTGACCCCGTTGACGACCTGATGACGCCCACGCGCAGCACGGCCTGGACGAGTCGTTGACCCCCACATCGCACCGTGACGACGAGCGGGACCTCCGGCTCTTCATCGTGCAGCTCGGAGCTGCGCTGAACGAGGTCGGAGAGCCCGTCGACTCGGTCCAGCAACGTCTGACCGCCGTCGCCCGGGTGAACGGGGTCCGGGATGTTCGGGTCAGCGCGTTTCCGACCCAGCTGATGGTCTCGATGGGGCGCGGCGAGCCCGCGGTGCTCGAGATCACGAGCGCGGAGGGCCCCGCCCGCCTGGACGCGATCGCCACCCTCGAGTCCACGGCCCGCGAGGCAGAGCGGGGAACGCTCACACCCACCGCCGGCCTGGCTCGACTCGAGACGATCCGTTCCGCGCCGCCGCGCTACGGCCGATTCGTCACACTCGTCGGATACGCCGTGTTGACCGTTGGGGTGTGCCTCATCCTGCATCCGACCGGTCGAGAGGTGGCGGCCGCCGCGGTGTTCGGCACGATCGTAGGAATCCTTCGACTCGTCGCCGGGAACCAGCCCACGCTCCGGATCCTGACTCCGGTCCTCGCGGCGTTCCTCGTCGCAGCATTGAGCACTCTCGCCGAGGCGCACGGATACACCGGAGCCGGGCTGCACGCGATGGTCGCATCGCTCGTCGTGTTCCTTCCCGGGGCCACCCTGACGACCGCGGTCCTGGAACTCGCCGCCGGTCAGATGGTGGCAGGCGCGAGCCGGCTGGTCGCCGGCTCGATGCAGCTCGCCATGCTGGCGTTCGGCATCCTGGCCGGAATCCAGTCCGTGGGCATGCCGGCACAGGTCGCGCCGTCACCCGGCGTGCCGCTCGACGCCTGGGCACCGTGGGTCGGGGTTCTCGTGTTCGGCGTCGGTGTCGCGGTGGCTTACTCCGCACCGCGCCGCTCGGTCCTGACCCTGATGCTGGTGTTGTACGCGGCGCGTGCCGGACAGGTGGTCGGCAACCAGGCCCTCGGCGCATACGTAGGGGCCTTCGTCGGTGCGGTCGTCATGATGCTCGTCGCGTTCTTCGTTGCGCGCCTGCCCTCGGCGATGCCCGCGCGAGCGCTGTTCGTGCCGTCGTTCTGGTTGCTTGTCCCGGGTGCCCTGAGTCTCATCGGCCTCACCGAGTACGTCGGGAAGATCGGCACGGCCGGGCCCCAGGACCTGCTCGCAACGGTCGCATCGATTTTCGCCGTTGCGCTCGGCGTTCTGGTCGGCACGCAACTCCTCGCGTGGGCGACCGCCACCGGCCGGATCGTGGGCGAGGTTTCGGACACGTTCTCGGTGCCCCGCTCCTGGTGGGCTCGCCTCCGGCGGCCATCGGCATCACGCGCGTCAACACCCACGTCGACGACGCCGCGTCGCCGACGGAGCGATCGCGGAGAGCAGCAGGGACCAGAGCACCAGTGATCGGAGTACACGAGTGACTCAAACCGCCGCCGCCAGCACCACCGTGACCGAACCTGTCGCCTGGCACGCGCTCTCCGTCGACGAGGTCGCTCACCAGCTCGCCGTGGATCCTTCCTCAGGCCTCACCTCCGACGAGGTCGCGTTGCGCAGCACGCGCTACGGCGCCAACGCTTTGCAGACGTCACCACCCACGCCGTGGTGGCGATTGTTGCTGAGCCAGTTCACCGACGGTCTCATCCTCGTGCTGGTCGGTGCGGCGATCCTGTCGTTCGCTATCGGCGAGGTCGAGGAGGCAGTGTTCATCGTGGTCCTCCTCGTATTCAACGGAGTCCTCGGGTTCTGGCAGGAGCGACAGGCTCAGCAGTCCCTTGCTGCCATCGAGGCGCTCATCGTCGCGCGGACCCGCGTCCGACGCGACGGCGTGGTGACCGAGGTGCCGGCCGACGCGATCGTTCCCGGTGACGTCGTACTACTCGAGGCCGGCGACACCGTGCCCGCCGACGGGCGGCTCGTCGTCGCGGCCCGACTGGCGATCGCCGAAGCGGCGCTCACCGGTGAGGCCGTTCCCGTGAACAAGGACACGCGACCCGTCGCGATTGACACGGTTCTCGCCGATCGAACGGATATGGCATTCACCCAGACCGCCGTGACCGCCGGCCGGGCCGAGATCCTCGTCACGGCGGTCGGCATGGGCACCGAGATCGGAAAGCTCGCGACCCTTATGGCCGCGGTCGAGAGCGAGCCGACCCCACTCCAGCGGCAGACCGCGCAACTGGGGCATCGCTTGGCGCTCATCGCCGGTGCCGCGGTGACGTTGCTCGTCATCATCGGGCTGGCGCAGGGCATGGCCGTGGAGAAGCTCGTCGTCGATGCCATTGCACTCGCCGTCGCGGCGATCCCCGAAGCCTTGCCGGCGACCGTCACGGTCACTCTTGCCATCGGAATGGGCCGCCTCGCGAAGCAGCATGCGGTCGTCAAGCGGCTGCATGCCGTCGAGACCCTTGGTTCGACGTCGGTCATCTGCAGCGACAAGACCGGAACGTTGACGCTGAACCAGATGACCGTGCGATCCGTGGTGTGCGGTGACGAGCGGCTCAGCGTCGACGGGCAGGGATACTCGACCGTCGGCAGCATCACCGGCGCCGGGATCGAGACCGGACTACCGGAGATGCGTCAACTCGCCGCGGTGGTCGCGCTCTGCAACGACTCAGTGATCCGTGACGAACGTTGCATCGGCGACCCCACCGAAGGTGCGCTCGTGGTCTTCGCCGCCAAGGCCGGCCTGGACGTGGCTGGCGCCCGGTCCCGATTCCGACGGGTTGCGGAGCTTCCGTTCGATTCGGCCATCAAGTACATGGCCACCTTTCACCAGGACGGTTCGGACCAACATCCCGCCTCGATCCTGGTCTGCGCGAAGGGCGCAGTGGAGAGCATCCTCGAGCACACGACCCGGATCGCCGGACCGGACGGCTCCGACCAGCCACTCGATGACACGGTCGCGGCATCGATCAAGGCCGCGGCCGATGAGCTCGCGGCGGACGGCCAGCGCGTGCTCGCCGCGGCGGGCGCGTGGATTCCCCGGTCCGCGGTGGACCTTGACGGCGATCTGCAGCCGTCGACGTTCCAACTGGTATTCCTCGGCCTCGTCGGGATCGTCGACCCACCCCGCCTCGAGGCCGGCGACGCAATCCGCGCCGCGCATCACTCGGGAATCGCGGTGAAGATGATCACCGGGGATCACCCCACAACCGCACATGCGATCGCCCAGGCGCTCGGGATCGAAGGGGCGGTGGTCCGAGGGGCCGACCTCGAGTCGATGGACGAATCCGAATTGCGCGAGCGAGTGCAGGAGATCGGGGTGTTCGCGCGGGTGGCCCCGGAGCACAAGCTGCGGATCGTCCGTGCTCTCCAGTCGCACGACCTGGTTGTGTCCATGACGGGCGACGGCGTCAACGACGCGCCGGCACTCGAACAGGCCGACATCGGCGTTGCCATGGGCATCACCGGAACGGAGGTCACCAAAGAGGCCGCCGACATGATCCTGCTCGACGACAACTTCACGACGATCGTCACCGCGGTGCGCGAGGGTCGTGCGATTTACGAGAACATCGTCAAGTTCGTCAGGTTCCAGCTCGCGACGAATCTGAGTGCGATCACGACCGTGCTCGCAAGTGTCGCCTTCGGGCTCGTGCAGCCGTTCACGACCATCCAGATCCTCTGGGTCAACCTCATCTGCGACGGGCCTCCGGCGCTCGCGCTCGGCGTCGAGCAACCGCGCGCGGAAGCGATGGACGCTCCCCCGCGTGCCCGGAACGAGCAGATCCTCTCGGCGTCGCGCCTGCGTGTGCTCTTGTGGCTCGCCGGGATCATGGCGATCTGCACGCTCGCGATCGTCAGCGTGTCCGTCCGTGAGGTCTCCACCAGGACGGCTGCGACGATGGGCTGGACGACCTTCGTGTTCGCGCAGATCTTCAACGTGTTCAACGCCCGATCCGAACGGGCCTCAGCCTTTGGGCCCGGCCTCTTCACGAACCGTGCGCTCTGGTGCTCCGTGACCGGCGTCGTGGTCGCCCAGATCGCCATCGTACGAGTCGATTGGCTGCGACGATTCTTCGACGCCGCCCGACTCGACGGGACCCAGTTCCTCATCTGCGTCGCCGTAGCATCAACAGTCCTCTGGCTCGAGGAGAGCCGCAAGACTTTCGTCCGTCGTCGAGACATCAGACTCGGTCACGATGCCGATGCCTCGGTGACGATCACGCATGACGGAGTGGCACGCGCCGACGCGGGCTCTGAGTGACGGACCAACGCAAAACCGGTCTCTGCCGGTGAAGGCAGTCCCCTGCAGTCGACTTGGCCTGCGGGAATCACCTTGAACCTGGGCGCAGTGCCGGCTCGATCGACATCCGCGCCGGTCGCCGCCGGACGACCGTCCGTCTGCGAACATCAGTCGCCACCACACGATCCCCTACCGGGGGTGCACGATGCTCGAGCCACTCGACAACATGCCGGACCGAGTCATCGGTTTCGAGGCCGTTGGAACGGTGCACGCCCGCGACTACGAGCAGGTGCTCGCCCCCGCCGTTCGTGCGGCGGCCGCGACCGGTGAAGTGCGCCTGGTCCTGCTGTTCGGCGACCGCTTCGAGGGTTACTCGGGTGGTGCCGCCTGGGAAGACGCGATGCTCGGCATCGACCACCTCGGTCACTGGAAACGCACCGCACTCGTTTCCGACGCAGCCTGGGTCAGTCACCTCGTGCATTCGCTTGGCTGGATGGTCCCGGGTCAGATCCGAGCTTTTGCGCAGGCCGAACTCGATGATGCCGTCGAATGGGCCTCACCCGAGTCCTGACACCGGCCCTGCCCAACCGGCCCCTGTCGACTCACACGAATCGGGTTCACGCGAGCAGCTTGGCCTTCTGTGCCGCGAACTCCTCGTCGGTGAGGACTCCCTGGTCCTTCAGGTCGGCGAGCTGCTTGAGCTGCGCGATGACGTCACCTTGACCGCTGGGAGCGGGGGCCGCGGACGGCGGTGGTGCGACCTGCTGCTCGTACGCGGCCTCGCGTTGGGCGTAGATATTTGCATCGCGCTCGGCGAACCTTTCGGCCTGCCGGCGCTGTACACGGCCAGCGACCGCGCTGGCGGTACCGGCCACCACGGCCGTTCGGGCGATCCCCCGCAGGAGTCCAGGCATCTTCTTTCCTCCGTCGTTCGGCCGCGGAGCGGCGCTTCAGTGCTCGAGGGCCTCGAGGGCCTCGATGAGGTCCTGGGCCGGGATGCGAGCCGACGCGACCATTTCGCCGCCCAGTCCGCGCGCGGCGGCGACGAACGGACCAGCCCAACTGTTTTCGTAGACGAGGAGGAGCGCCGTCGTCCCGGGCTCCATCGCGTCGGCTGCGGCGCCGACGTCGTCGTCTCCGAGCAGTCCTGAGCGAGCACCCGCGAACATCGTCAGGGATCCGACGTCTGCCACCGAATCGAGTGCCAAGCCGGCGAACGTCCCGTCGGCCTGCTTCTGGACGACGAAGAGATCGAACAAACGGATGATCCCGGCGTCGAGCAGCCGGACGATCTCGTGCGCAATCTCACCGGTGAACTGTGCCGACGGGAATTCGAGCAGAACGAAGTCGACAGGTCCGTGGACATCAGGCTGGGTCATGGAACTCCGTTCGGTGGGACTGGATGAGGATTGAGCGAGCGAGACGAGCGACGAGAAGGCTGCGGAACGTCTGGATCCGGGCGTCGGCGGTCTCCCGCACCGCGTGCCGGATCGCCGCATCGATCGAGGCGTCGTCGACGTCGCGGAAGCAACCGCGCAGCCTGTCGCGAACTTCGGCGACGAGCTGCTCGTCGCCGGACGCCTCACCGATCGGCACGGCACTCACGGACGGAATCCCAGTCGCGTCGCGGGTCGACCCGGGCCGGCCTAGACGCCTTCACCCTCGGGACCGCCGTACGCGGCCAGCGCGTACAGCACGGTGACGCCGACCGCGACATAGATCATCGACCAGATCGGGTAGTACGGCAGCCAGAACACCGAGGTGAACATCAGCACCGCTGCGGCCACGATGCCGACCCATCGACCGACCTGGGAACCCTGGGAGACCGCGATCCCGGCGAGGAGCAGGAGGATCCCGACGACCAGCCAGAGCCAGCCGTAGTTCTTCAAGGTGTCCCCGAGCAGACCGTCGTGCAGCGCCTGTGGGAGCTGGCCCTTGTAACGCAGCGCCCAGATGCCGTCGAAGATCCTCATCACTCCCGCAGTGCCGAGCACAATCGCGGAGAACAGGATGAGCCCCGATCCACGTCGTTCCATGATCCTCCTACCTCCTGAATATCCGGGTCGATGCCGATACGGCTTCGGTCAAGCGAGAAGCTTGGCCTTCTGCGCAGCGAACTCGGCCTCGGTGATGACGCCCTGCTCCTTCAGATCGGCGAGCTTCTGCAACTCGGATGCCGCGCTCCCGCCTCCGGACGCCGTCACCGACTGCACGTACTCACGCATCGCCGCGTCGTGGGCCTGCGCCGTCTCGATGGCGTGCTCCGACATCTTGTGCCCGCGTGCGATCAAGTACACGAAGATTCCGAGAAACGGGAGGATGATGACGAACAACACCCACATCGTCTTTGCGAAGCCGCCCAAGTCGTGGCTGCGGAAGATGTCGCTGAAGACCGTGATCAACAGCCAGATCCAGATGAAGAACAGGAAGAACCAAACCATCGACCAGAGAACCTGGCCCACTCCCCAGTCAGCGAACACGACAACCCTTCCGGCGATGGACGACGAGCGGCGGACCTTACAACAACTTGTACAAGCGTATACGTATTCTTGGTGTAGGAAATCTGGCGCTCGGTCACCGAGGGTGATACCGATCGACACTGATGATTGACGACGCACCGGCGCGGAGAGGTCCGCGCCGGCCCCCGGGGTCACCCTCCGGCCCCGCACAGGTGCGACGCGCGGTGCTCGACAGCGCCGCTCGTCTCTTCACGACCCGTGGGATGAACGCAGTGTCTCTGCGCGACGTCGCCGCCGACGCCGACGTCCAACTCGCTCTGATCGGCCGCTACATCGGCACGCGAGAGGACCTGATCCTCGCGGTCTTCGACGACCTCTCCATCAAGCTCGCGGCAGCCATCGACGACGATGGCCAAGGTGAGCAACATTCGTACAACAGCGACGCGGTGCTGTCCCAATGGGTGCGCGTCGCCGTCGAGCTCGTGATCGCCGGGCACCACCTTGTCGGGCGCAACGACTTCAACCCCGTGCTCTCGCTTGCACAGACATCCCAAGACCTCTACGGCCTCGACGACACCGCCGCCCGCATTCGGGCTGCGCAGATCTTCGGATCCGTGATGGGTTGGCGCATCTTCGAGGACTATCTCGTCGAAGCCGCCGGTCTCGGCGAGGTCAGCCGCGCAGCCCTTCGCGACGAGCTCAACCGCACGCACCACCGCCTCGGCGCCACACCCTGGCCATCGCCCCCCGATCCGGCGCGGCGCGGCCAGTCGCCCAAACGACCCCGAGCACGACGAGACACTCGCAAGAAGCGCTGAGCCAAATCGAGCTTCAGGCGCGAGCCGCGGCCGCGTCGGAATCCCGGGGCCCAGTCAAACAACACGCGCGTCACGCCGGTCGTCCGAGACGCCTTGATCTGCGTGCCCACCTTGGTGCCCGTCTCACCACGCAGTTCGCCCAAGGCGTCAAAGCATGCGGAGAGAAGTCGACTCCGGCTCGGGCAAGAAGAGCGAGGGAGGGACCACGGCGCAGCACAAAGCAGGCGGAAGGGCGATGAGGCCGCTGCGAGAAAGAAGGGCTGACCGCTCGACGCCGCCCTTCGGCAGCGACGGTGGGTGCAGCTCCGCGTCGGCCGCTCGTGGGCCCGCCGCGCCTGCTGGTCTGAACAGTTGAGGGCAGAGGCGCGGCCGTGGGACGGCTGGCTCGGAATGCTGGCACGACGCTGCCGATGGTCGGCTCGGTGATGACCAACGTCAGGAGCTGCTGCGCCCGTCGTCGAGGTGAACTCGCAATCTGCATTCGGCGCGGCGGGGATCGTGAGCGATCAACTCGTCGACGACGACCCGTCCGCCGGTGAGTTGCGCGACGCCTTCGGCCACACCGAGGTGGAGGTCACCGACGGTTTCGGGATCGGCCAGGGCGGCCGTCCGTCGACCGGCACGGCACCGGACCGGTGGCCGAGCGGGCGAAGGCCCACGCGGCCCGGTCGGCGGGACGCTCGCGACGCGGCTCCTCGACGTCGGGTGGTCGCCGGGCGGGTGAACCGGGCGCCGGTCGGGTCGCACCCGGACCCGTCCGCGCGGGTGCCGAGCCCGGTCAGGTGGCGGGCAGCGCGTCCTCGAGCCGCTCGACCTGCGGGAACAGGAGGTTGTTCTCCTTGTGCACGTGCAGGTGCGTGTCGGCCTCGAGCCGCTCGAGGTCCCGGTAGAGGACCCGGTACGACTCGCACCCGTCGGCCGGCGGCTCGTACCCGCCGGTGACCGTGCGCATCCGGGCGAGCAGCTCACCGACCGTGTCGTGATCGCGCAGCATCACCGAGATCGGGTTCCGCAGCGATCCACAGTGGAACGACGGGCGCTCGGTCGCGGTCGCGAGCTCCCGGATCATCGGGAACAGGACCCGCTCCTCCTTCATCAGGTGCGGCTCGAGGTCGGCCCGGATCTCCGACCAGACCGCGTCCACCTCCCGGAGCTCGGGATGCCGGTCGCCGTGGACCCCCACCACCTTCGCGACCAGGTCGCCGATCCACGGGAGCGCGTCGTGGAGATACGCGTGGTGCGTCGCCTCGATGTGGTCGACGAGGGCCGCGGTGTCGAGCTCCGCCCAGTCGGCCAGCCCCGACCCGTCGCGCGCGACCGCGGCATCGAGCGCCGCCCCGACCGCGGCCGGATCGAGTCCACGCGCCGCGCACGCGTCCGCCAGGCGCCGGCGGCCGCCGCAGCAGAAGTCGAGCCCCTGCCGCGTCAGCTCGCGCGCGAGCTCGGGGTGGTCGTCGACGATCGCGGCCAGCGTCGCCTGTGGATCGATGGTGGTCATGGTGCCGTTCTCCTCGGGACTCACGGTGCTAATCAGTGCCCCATCACGGGGGCGTCACCGACCTGGAACACGCCGACCGCGCCGCGCGCGGCGTCGTTGAACTTGTGGGTGACGAAGGCGTAGGAACCCGCCTCCGTGGGGGTGAACTCGACGAAGCCGCCCTGCGCCGGCATGAGGTCGAGCGCCTGCGATCCGCCCGTGCCCGGCTGCAGGAGGTACGCGCCCTCCTTGTAGACGGTGTCGAAGATGGTGCCGATCACGTGGAACGAGCTGCTCTGCGACGGTCCGTCGTCGAGCACCCACACGCGGATGCGGTCGTTCGGCTCCACGCGGATCGGCGCGAGCTTGTACTGGTTCGCGTAGCCGTTGAACACGACCGCGTCGTACTGCTCGGCGAGCATGTTGTTCAGGTCGGGATCACCGCCGTGCGCGCTGGCGTAGAGCTCGGACTGCAGCATCACGTACTCGTGGTCGACCTTGGGCAGGTCCGGCGGGTCGATGATCACCGCGCCGTACATCCCCATCCCGATGTGCATGAGCACCGGCGGCGTGCCGCAGTGGTACATGTAGATGCCGGCGTGCTTCGCGGTGAACGTGTAGACGTGCGACTTGCCCGGGTCGATCGCCACCATCGCGGTGCTCGGCGAGACCATCCCCGCGTGGAAGTCCATCGAATGGGTGATCGAGCCGTCGTTCACGATCGTGAACCGGAACGTGTCGCCCACCTTGCCGCGGTAGACGGGACCCGGGACGGTGCCGCCGAACGTCCACACCTTCTGCTTCACGCCCGGGGCGATCGCCACGCTGACCTCCTTGACGTGCAGCGTGACGTCGTGGACCGTCCCGGGCAGCGGGGCGGGCGCCACCGGATTGCGCGCCGTGAAGCCCGCCGGTGCGGCGGCGTTGAAGTCGATCGTCTGACCCGTCGACGCCGTCGCCGTGGCGGCCGACGCCTTCGGCGTGGCGTTCTTCGCGTCGCGGGAGATCGCGAGTGCTCCGATCGAGGCGAACAACGCGACCATCACGATCGCGGTGATCACGGCGGTCCAGACCCGGACGTTGGTGCGCGCCGTGAGGTCCGCCGGCCGACTCACCGATCCGGCTCCGAAGGCTGAATGCGTCGCCATGGCCACCCTCCCTTATTTCAGGTGATGGCTAGAACTATTCAGCCGACGCGAACTCCGTTCCAGGGCCGGAAGTCCCGGCATCGTCGGCGAGGCCGAGCTCGATGACGGTGATCGCACCCTCGGGGCACACGCTCGCGCCGAGCCGGGCGCTCTCCGCCAGCTCGGCCGGGACGTCCACGAGGTGGACGTCGATGTACCCCTCGGCGTCGAGCGAGAAGACCGCCGACGCGAACCGGGCGCAGTTGCCGTAGCCGTGACACAACCCGGGATGCACCCGGACCCGAACCGCCCGACCGTCGCTCACCGCGGGGACCCGGATTCCTGCGTCGCGGTCCGGTGCAGGCGCAGCCGGCACTGGGCACGACGGGGATCGCGCGCGACGAGCTCGGCGACGACGAGCCGGTCGTCGGTGAAGGCGGTGATGCCTTCCGCGATCCCCCGATGGAGCTCGCAGACCGTCTCGGGGTCGGCGAGGACACCCGACTCGAACGGGCAGGTGCGCAGCACGAGCTCGACCCGGTCGCGACGCGCGTTCCTGATCTCCGGCTCGAACCCCTGCCGCTCGATCGCGTCGAAGACGAACTCGAGCGGCGCATCGTGCGGATCCGGACCCTCGAGGGGACGCCCGACGGATCGCTTCCCGACGTCGTAGGCGGAATCACCCGTGCGGATCATCTCCGCGAGCAGGACGCTGAGGCGCTCGTACGGTCCGGTCGCGCCCCACCGGCTGTCGGCGGCGGGATGCGGTCGGTAGAGCAGCTTCGGCCGGCCGCGGGCACCGTCGGTCGCGCGACCTTCCGTCAGGAGCTCGGCATCGACCAGCTTGGCGAGATGCTGGCGGATCGCGTTGTGGTTCAGGCCGAAGTGCTCGGTGAGCTCGGCCACGTCGACCGGTCGGCCCTCCCCGACCACGTACTGGAAGATCGCGTGGCGGGTCGGGTCGCCGAGCGCCCGGGCCTGTTGTTGCAGTTCGGTCATCGTCCACCCCCCGAGAAGATCGCGGCCCCGTCCCGCGGGACCTGCTCCTGATATTCTAGCAGGGACTAGAACATCTCGATCGAGGAGTGAGACCGTGCTCGACGTCGAGCGGCCCGCACCGAGCCGTGACCTCGACGACCCGGAGGAGATCGCCGAGATGGTGCGCCGGTTCTACGCCGACGTGGCGCAGGACGACCTCCTGGGACCGGTGTTCGTCCAGGTGGCCCGGGTCGACTGGTCGGAGCACCTGCCGAAGCTCACCGCGTTCTGGTGTCGCGCCCTGCTCGACCGGTCCGGATACTCCGGGAACCCGTTCCAGGCCCACGCGTCGATCCACGCGCAGGCGCCGTTCACCCCGGCGCACTTCGAGCGATGGCTGGCGCTGTTCCACGACACGCTCGAGTTGGGATGGGTCGGGCCCAACACCGTCCGGGCCGCCGCGCTCGCCGACAACGTCGCCCGCGTGCACAGCCGCCAACTGACCGGCGTCGAGGTCGGGCCCGCCCGCTGATCCTCGCCGGTCCGTGACGACCGCGGCCGCGTCGGTCGACGGGACCCGCGTCGACGGCACCCCTGCCCGCGGCACGTTCGTCAGGTCTCCCGCAGCCGGCGCCCGGCCAGACCGCGGGCCCCGGTCGCGAGCATCCCCACGAAGGCCGCGGCCCAGGCCACCAGCGCGAGCGCGAGCGCGACCTTCGGCACCCACTCCAGCGCGTCCAACCCGATGGCGGCGCGCATCCGGAAGGTCGCGGCGCCGTACATCCCGAGCGGGAAGACGAGCGCCCAGTACGAGGGGTGGTAGCGGAGCGGCACCCGACGGATCAGATGGCGCCACACGCCGATGGCGATCATCAGCGGGAACCAGAACGTCGCGGTCGCCCACGCGAGGACGACGAGCATCTCGATCGCCGGTCCGAGCCGGTCGATCCGCGCCGACGCGGTCCGCGCGAGGAGCAGGTTGGATCCGGCGAGCACGGTGATCGCGACCGCACCGGCCGCGACCCATGCCGGTGGGTCGGCTTCGGTCGGCGAGAGCTCGAGGAACGTCCATCGCAGGAACACCATCGTCATGACGATCAGGTACAGCACGATGCCGAGCAGGAACGCCGCGAGGCAGGTGAAGGCCAGGAGGTCGCCGCCGTCACGCGCGAGCAGCAGGGCGCCGAGCACGGCGATCGACTCCGTGGCGACGGTGAGGAGGAACCACGTGCCGTTGATCCCGTCGCCCAGTCCCGGCTTCGGGCCCTTGAGCACCGCCGGGATCAGCGCCGCGTACACGAGCACCGCCCACAGGACGATCCCCGCCCACCAGAGGCCGCGACCGAGTCCCCACCAGCCGTGGACCACGATCGACGCGCCGCCGAGGACGTTCGTGCCGGCGACGACGGTCAGGAACGCGAAGCCCTTGAGATGGCTCGTGAGATCCTCACCGACGAGGCGCGGGTACACGAGCAGCCGGACCGCCAGCAGCACGAGCAGCACCACGAACGCGGCGGCCGCGATCGCGTACAGCACCTCGGCGAGCCCGAGCAGCTCCTGCTGGGCGGCGCCGATCGAGATGATGCCGGTGGCCATGACGAGCGCGAAGTAGCCCGGGAAGAGATGGGCGAGCGGCGAGCGCGGCGGATCGGCGATCGATGCCCCGGTCATGGTTCGAGCCACCGGTAGATCGCGGCCGACAGCACCGCGAGCACGACCGAGACCGCGGCGGTGGCCCAGGCGAGCGGTCGGTCGCCCGTCTGGAACGCCTCGACCGCCACGGTGAGCAGGAACACCTGGAACGCCACGAGGATGATGACGTAGACGAGCAGCGCGGAGGTCGAGCGGCGCGCCCCGCTCGAGACCCTCATGCGACGGTCCCGAGGGCCCAGATCTGCCCGTCGTCCCGCACCTCGACCCCGATCCGCCCGAGGGGACGGACGGGCGGGCCGGACAGGACCTCACCGGTGCGGGCGGCGAAGTTCCCCTCGTGGCACGGGCAGTGCCAGCGGTCCTCGGCGGCTTGGAAGAAGACGACGCATCCGAGATGGGTGCACTTCTGGCTGAACGCGACGACGTCGCGGTCGGCCAGCCGAACCAGGACCGCCGGGTCGTCGTCGGTCGGGTACGAGAACAGGAACGTGTCGCCCACCGCGACGGCGTCGAGCGCGACGATCCGGCGGGGTGTCCCCGTGTTGATCGTGTGCAGCTGCGTCCATGCGGCGAGGACGACGTTGCCCGCCGCCATCGCGCCCGCGCCGAGCACGAGGTAACGGGCGAACTCGCGCCGGCTCACCTCCTCCTCGGCCGCGGCCTCGTACGGGAAGTCGCGCTTCCAGCCGGGGACGTCGAGTGCCCGGTCGTCGGTCATCGGTCGCGGTCCCCTTCCTCCAGCCCGAACGGGTCGTCGAGCCAGCTCTGCTGCTTCCCCGCGAGGACGTCGAGCGGTCCCCCGGCCGAGTCGTCGACGACCGTGTACACCTTCGTCGCCACCCGTTGCCGTCCGAACAGGAAGTCGCGGACCAACGCGCCGCGCCGGCGCTCGCCGAACTGCTCCGCGGTCCCGAACCACAGCGCCTCGCTCGGGCACACCGACGCGCACATCGGCGCGAGTCCCTCGGACGTCCGGTCGAGGCACATGTCGCACTTCATCATCTGGTCGAACTCCACCAGGTACTTCGGCACGCCGAACGGACACGCGAGCACACAGTTCGAGCAGCCGATGCACCGCGGCTTCAGCGCCGACTGCACGATGCCGGTCTCGCTCTGCTTGATCGCATCGGCCGGACACACCTGCGCGCACGTCGGGTCCTCACAGTGCATGCAGACCGTCGGCGCAGTCTGGGTGGACTCGGCCCCGCCGATGTGGTCGAGGTGGATCATCGACTGGCCGCGATGGGTCCCGCACTCCATGCAGCCCTGGACGCAGGCCTGACACCCGATGCACCGGCTCTGGTCGATCACGAACACCGGCGCGTCGTCGATGCCGAACCTCACGGCGCGTCGTCCCGCAGCGTGAGATCCCGGGCGTCGGTCACGCCGGGACCGGACCCGGCGCGCGCGACCCGCACCGCGGCGACCTTGAACTCCGGCATACGCGAGATCGGGTCGAGCGCACGGTTCGTCAACTGATTGGCCGCCTGGGCGCCGGGCCAGTGGTACGGGATGAAGATGGTGTCGGGCCGGATGGTCGTCACGACCCGCGCCGGGAGGGTCATCGAGCCGCGCCGCGACTCGACGGTGACGAGGTCGCCGTCGGTGATGCCGAGCGGCGACGCGAGGTTCGGATGGATCTCGCAGAGCGGCGCCGGATACTGCTCGACCAGCCCGCCGATCCGCCGGGTCTGGGTGCCCGACAGGTACTGGCTGACCACCCGACCGGTGGTGAGCCACACCGGGTAGTCGTCGTCGACGACCTCGGCGGACTCCCGGAACGGCACCCCGTGGAACCGCGCCTTCCCGTCGGGATGGTTGAAGTGGCCGCCCTCGAACAGCCGCGGTGTCCCGGGGTGGCCGACGGACGGGACCGGCCAGAAGAGCCCGTGCTCGGCCTCGATCCGCTCCCAGGTCGCGCCGGTGTAGTCGGCGAGACCACCGCTCGACGCGCGGCAGAGCTCGTCGAAGATCTCGTGCGTGTTCGAGTACGGGAAGTAGTGGCCGCGACCGAGCCGCTCGGCGAGGTCGAGCAGGATCTCCCAGTCGCGTCGCGCCTCGCCTGGTGGCGTGACCGGGGCGTTGATCTTGATGATCCGACCCTCGCCCGACGTGGACGTGCCCTCGTCCTCCTCGTGGAGCGAGCCGGGCAGCACGACGTCGGCGTGCTGGCCGGACTCGGAGAGGAAGAAGTCGATCACCGTGTAGAACTCGAGCCGGTCGAGGGCCTCGCCGGTGAACGCGGTGTCCGGCGCCGACACCAGCGGGTTGAAGCAGATCGAGAGGAGCCCCTTGACCGCGCCGGCGTGGATCGCCTCGATGATCTCCTCGGCCGAGAGACCCTTCCCCGGGATCTCCGACTCGTCGCAGCCCCAGGCCGCGGCGACCGCGGCACGGTGCTCCGGGTTCGCGATGTCACGGTTGCCGGGCAGCTGATCGCACTTGTGGCCGTGCTCGCGTCCGCCCTGCCCGTTGCCCTGACCGGTGATCGTGGTGACGCCACAACCCGGCTTGCCGTACTTGCCCGTCGCGAGTCCGAGGTTGATCGCGGCCAGCACGTTGTCGACGCCCTTCGACTGCTGCTCGATGCCGCGGGCGTGCAGCAGCATCCCGGTCGCGGAGGTCCCCCACCACTCCGCGGCCTCCTCGATCCGCGCCGACGGGACCCCGGTGATCTCCGCCGCCCATCGCGGCGTCATGTCGGCGACCGCGGCGGCGGCCTCGTCGAACCCGACGGTGTGCGCGTCGACGAAGTCGTGGTCGACCCAACCGCGCCGGATCAGCACGTGGAGGACGGAGCCGAACAACGCCGAGTCGCTCCCGGGCCGTACCGGCAGGAACAGGTCGGCCGTGCGCGCGAGCGGGACGACCCGCGGGTCCTGCACGATGAGGCGCGCACCGCGGTCGCGTGCCCGCCAGATGTAGCTCGTCGTGATCGGGAAGGTCTCGGCGACATTGGAGCCGGCCACCCAGACGACGTCCGCGAGGGGGATGTCGCTCCAGGGGTTCGAGGCGCGGTCGATGCCGAGTGCCTTCTTGTTGCCGGCGCCGGCCGACACCATACAGAAGCGGCCGTTGTAGTCGAGGTTCGCGGTGTGCAGCGCGAGCCGCGCGAACTTGCCGATCAGGTAGCTCTTCTCGTTCGTCAGCGAGACGCCCGAGAGCATCGCGAATGCGTCGTCGCCGTAGGTGCTCTGGATGCGCCGGATCTCGCTGACGACCCGGTCGAGCGCGGTGTCCCACGAGATGCGGCGGAACCCTCCGGGCGCGGACGGGTCGCGTTCGAGCGGATGCAGGAGCCGGTCCGGATGGCTGCCCTGCAGGTAGCGCTTCACGCCCTTCGGGCAGAGCTTGCCCTCGTTGAAGGGGAATTCGTACCAGGGCTCGAAACCGACGACGGCGTTGTCGTGCACCTTGAGCTTGATGCCGCATTGCTGTCCGCAGAAGCAGCAGTGCGTCTCGACGACGTCGTCGATCTCGACGCCGGCGTCCCAGCCACCCGGCGGCGTCTCGTTGAGGTGGGGGCCGAAGCGTTCGATGAGCTCGGCCTCGCTGATCGGGAGCCGGGCCATCAGCCGAATCCTCCGACCCGGATCGACTGGGCGAGCGCGACGCTCCGGCGCCGGCACCGGGGACAGGTGTCCTGGTAGCTGCCCCCGGCCGCGGTGTCGTAGTCGAACCCGACCTCGGGCAGGACCGCCCGGAGATCGGCGACCTGCTGCGCGCTCGCGAACTCGCCGCCGCACCGCGGGCAGATCGCCGCGGGGCCCTCCTCGTTCGCACGCTTGTAGTACGCGACGCCGAGGTTCCCGGGTCGCTGGAAGATGTGAAAGAGCTTCCCGAACGGGATGTACATGAGTCCGAGGATGACCGTCAACGCGTGCATGGTGTTGAGGGCCGAGTAGAAGCGGCCGTCGAGCCACGTGCTCGACACGGTGAGGAAGAGCCCCGTCACCGACACGGCGAAGAGTCCCGCGAGTGCCAGGAAGTCGTTGCTGCGCTCGACGGCGAGCGCGCCCGGATCGCGGAGTCGTCGCCGCAGGAACACGAACACGCCACCGAGCACGAGCGCCGCGGCGATGTCGAGTGCGTGGAACGTCAGCCACCCGACGATGCTCTCAGCGTCGAATGAGACCGTGCCAACCTGCGCGACGTAGACGCGGTACTTCGACGCGTCCTGGCCGACGCTGCCGAAGTGCAACAGCCCGAGCGTCAGCGGGACCGTGACCAGTGCTGCGAGCACGCATCCCCAGAAGATGAGTTGGTGCGCGAGCCATCGCGCGCGTGAACGGCGGCGGATGAAGCCCTGCGCGACGAGTTGCGTCGCGACGAGTGACGGGAGCGCGAGCAGGTTGCGCGCGCGGTGCTTGCGGAACGCGTCCCAACCCCGTCGGTTCAACATGGCGGTCGGCGGCCGCCGCAACCAGACCGTGTAGCGGTAGACGATCCCGAACGCGGCAAAGAGAAGCCCGAACAGGTAGCCGACCAGCGCCGGGTCGAACCACGCGAGCCGGCCGCTCCCGAAGAACGTCAGCGCGATCAGGAGCGCGGCAGCGACGATCCCCCAGATGACCCCGGTCCGGTCCAGACGACCGCGCGCGCCCACACCGGGTGCCACGCTGTGAGCTGACCGGCCCTGCATCATGCGACTGTTCTAGATGACCCGTCCGGTCACGACCAGCGTCGGACACTCATTTCGATCGCGCCGGGACAAGGTGGTTCGGGACCAATGACCCTGGCCCCCGGAGTGGCGGAGGGTGACGCTCGACCAGGCTGCGCGCGACCCCTGGAGGGCAAAGGTGCGCACATTGACGGGAATTGGGACGAGCGAGTGTCGCCGACTGCTCGCCGCGGCGAGCACCGGCCGCGTCGGAATGGTCCACGACGGTGCGCCGGTAGTGGTTCCCGTGCAGTACGTCTTCGACGGGCGTGACGTCTTCTACCGCACACGCCGAGGCGGGCTCCTCGATCCTGGACCCGATCATCGGGATGTTGCGGTCGAGATCGACGGCACCGACACGCTCTACCACCTCGGATGGAGCGTGCTGCTGCGCGGCATTGCCCAGCGCATCGAGCAGCCGGCCGGGGTCCCCGTGATCCGACCGTGGATCCGCCACCCCGAGTCCTGCACGATCCACGTCGCGACCCGCAGTCTCACCGGACGTCGGATCGTCGACCGGTAGGTCACATTGGATCCATGTGCGGAACTGTTCATGGTGTAATATCTCTATCATCTGGTAGTTTTTTTGCGTGTGGGACATGGGGAGTGAGCAGCGGCTCAACGCACGAGGACGTGATCTCGCCGACGAACTCGAAATCAGCGAGCTCGTGCGTCGCTTCCACGCTGATGTCGCAAAGGACGACCGGCTCGGGCCACCGTTCAACTACGTCGCGCAAGTCGACTGGTTCGAGCGTCTTCGGAAGTTGACGGCGTTCTGGTGTCGGATCCTGCTGTCACAGCCGGGCTACCGCGGTAATCCACTCCGAGGCCACGTCGAGGTGCACGAACGCCGAGTGTTTACCCGCGCGGACTTCGAGCGTTGGCTGGACCTCGTCCATGAGCACGTCGACATCGGCTGGGCGGGTGCCAAAGCCGAACAGGCCAAGGCATTCGCACGACGCGTTGCCCGTGTGCACTCCCACCAACTCGGCGGCACAACGGTGGATCATCGACCTGCCGGCGAACCGACCGACGTCACCGTCGAGAACGAGTCCCCGCGGCAGTCCGCATGACGACCCGTCGGCCGCCACGGAACCGCGTTGGTCCGTGTACATCCCGGGCTTGCGACGGATCGGGAAGATGCCACCGCTGGGCGTCGGACGTCTGACCGCTCGACGACGAGGGCCACATCGATGCCCAGCTGCTGAGCGTGCCACCTGCCGACGCCGAGCGTGCATAGGCCGCCGCGGAGGCATGTCCGACGGTGCGATTTCACGATCATCGAACTCGTGACAGAACGAGACCTCGAATCGCCATCGCCCATCGACTGAGCGCCCGGCCCTCGCCGGGGACCTTGGTCCCTTCCGCCGCCCTGATCCCCCAAAGCATGCTCGTGAGGTGGCCGCAACTGCCCGTGGGACGAACGCCCGTCCACCCGCTCGCGAGCGCGCCATATGGCGTATGGTCGCGCTTCCGGCCGAACACGGCGGATGGGGGCTCACCATCGAGCCCATCCTCCTCGGACTGCTCGTCGCGCCGTCATGGGCGGGTGCGGCGATCGCACTCAGCGCGCTGGTCACGTTCCTCCTCCGAACGCCACTGAAGCTCACGATGGTGGACCACCGCCGCGGCCGAACCCTGCCCCGAACGAGGCTTGCCGCTCGCGTCGCGTTGATCGAGTTCGCACTGTTGAGTTCGTCGGCGATCGCTGCCGTCCTACTGTCAGGCTGGCATTGGCTCCTGCCCGTTGCGTGCGCGGCACCATTCGCCGCGGTGGAGCTCGGGTTCGACCTACGCAGTCGCAGCCGTCGACTCGCGCCCGAGCTCTGTGGCGCCGTCAGCATTGCGGCAGTGGTCGCGGCGATCGCGATCGCCGGTGGGCAGTCACTCGAGCTGGCGATCGCGTTGTGGCTCATCCTTGCCGCCCGCGCCGTCGGCTCCATTCCCTTCGTCCGCGCACAGATCGCGCGTATTCGCAAGCTGTCCGGCCGGTCGAGAGCGAGCGATACCGCACAGGTCGCCGCGGGTGCCGTGGCTGCGCTCGCGGTCGGCCTGACCTACACCGTCGCCGCCGGCGCATTCGCGGTTGCACTGTTGGGCGTCGTCCAGACCTTCTGGATCCGGCGGCCACCCGTCGCGGCGCGCACGCTCGGGATCCGCCAGATGATGTTCGGCTTCGCGCTCGTGGCGACCACCGCCGTCGGCGTGTGGGCCAACTAAACCTGGGGACGCGCTCGTAACCGTGCCGTGCGCCGGCGGCGGAAGAAGGCCTGGTGGGGCGCCAGGACGCTCATAGGAGGACCCCATGGGCGCACTTGGAGATCAAACGCTCTTGGGACCTTCGCCTCTTCGGAACGTTCGCTGGTTCACCGATCTAACCATGGGCGACAAGGACTACAGATGAACCCGAACCACGAATGCGCGATCGACCAAGCCACACTCAGTCACCTTCGGGTCGCCGGCCGTGAGCTGCTATTGCTGATCCGCACCGACCGCACCGACGTGTTGGTGAACCAGCCAGAACCATCGCCCCCCGATGCCGCTCGCAACGGAATCCTCGAGCAGTGGGCCGCTGCTCTCCAGGACGACGGCTGGGAAATCAACTGTGCCCGTACTGCTAGCATCGGGCTACAAAGGCCTCTGCCGCCCATTCCACGCATTGACGACGCGACAAGGCGTCCTCGTCCCATGTAGGCGCGCCAACGCACGGGTGCCAAGCATCGACGCTTCGTCCACCACCACCATCGCCCCCGGACTGAGGCCGTGCTCGTCGAGATCGAGCAGCAGCCGGGCAACCGTCGTTGCCGGCATCCGCGTCGAACGCGTGAAACCCGCCGCGGCCTCGAGCTCGGCCGCCGCGTTCGCAGAGACCGCCGCCCCCACGATAGGAACCCCGGCAGCGACGTGCGCAGCGACGATCGCTTCGATCGCGAACGTCTTGCCAGCGCCCGGACGTCCCGCCACCGGCACCACCCACGACGTCGGCCGGCACGCCGCGCGCACCATCGCTACCTGCTCATCCGACAGCTCGGCACGCGCCGCAAGAACCTCCTCAATGCTCTCCAATGGCGGAGTCTCCGTACGGGGCATCGCGGCGACAGCCAGCAGCTCGGCCTCAATCGCCGCGAGTTCCGGCGTCGTGTAGCGGCGCTGGGTGTACGAACGTCTACCGGAACGGCTCGGACCCTGCCCGCGCACAGTCCTGTCCGGGTTGCGGTTGCGTTCGACCACCACAGTCCGAGCCGAACCGAGGAAGGCGTCTGCCCACGCCTCGATGCCATCGGCGGGCAGCGCCGCACCGGCCGCGCTTGCGATCGCCTCGATCACATCCGTACGCGAGAACGTGGCGGACAACTCGGTGAGTCCTCGGGGACCCGCCAGGGCTTCGAAGAGTCGCTCACGATCGGCCGGCTCCGGCTCGCTTGGGTCGCCGAAGCATGCCGAGAGCGTCGAGAGATCGACGCCGAGTCTTGTCGCCTCGGCGCGCCATCGGTCTCGAAGCGCATCGGGCTCGACGCCGTAGTGCTTCGCTTTGCGTGTCTGCAGCGTCGCGACCTGCGCCGCCCGCGCCGATGACGAACCCGATTCCGACATTGCCGCTTCGATCTCGGTCCGGCGTCGTGAGAAGTGGCGTGTCAATTCCTTCGGCACACCGATGACCTCTGCGGTGCCATTGACCACCGGCTCGAACTGCACG
>WBZN01000063.1_pt1 | contig 163074 bp, 174 predicted proteins | sample 5204281 | NCBI WGS metagenome assembly WBZN01 (sample SAMN12344347, study PRJNA552823) | activated sludge metagenome | biome: Activated sludge suspended growth; feature: Nitrification reactor; material: Wastewater; isolation source: activated sludge from nitrification reactor of wastewater...
AGTGGAGCGCGGGCAGGTGTTGTGCAAGCCCGGCAGCATCACGCCGCACACGAAGTTCGAAGCCGAAGTGTACGTGCTGACCAAGGAAGAGGGAGGCCGGCACACGCCGTTTTTCAAGGGTTACCGGCCGCAGTTCTACTTCCGCACCACCGATGTGACCGGAGCGGTGGAGCTGCCGGCGGGGACCGAGATGGTGATGCCTGGGGACAACATCAAGATCGTGGTGGAGCTGATCAGCCCGATCGCGATGGAGCAGGGCCTGCGCTTTGCGATCCGCGAGGGAGGCAAAACCGTGGGTGCGGGCGTGGTTGCCAAGGTGATCGCGTGATCCCTGCGGCCAAAACCGTGGGTGCCGGCGTCGTCGCCAAGGTCATCGCATAAAGGGGTATTTCTTTTCCGAATCAGCCCGCGAAGCGGGCTGCTCTCGGACGGGGTCGAATGGCCCCGATGATGAAATCGATGGAGGCGGTGACTTTTCGGGCCATTCGACCCCGGTCAGTCCTCGCGTCAGCGATCAACTAGGCCAGTAGCTCAATTGGCAGAGCGGCGGTCTCCAAAACCGCAGGTTGGGGGTTCGAGACCCTCCTGGCCTGCCATGTTGAGCGGGTGTCGTGACAATGGCTGAAGTGCAGACAACGGACGATGCGTCGCCGAAGGATACGGCGCTGCTCGTCGTCTCGGGAATCGTCCTGCTGGCAGGCATCGTGGCCTTCTACTGGTTCGAGGAGCAGCCGCTCCTCGTTCGCGTGGCCATGGTGGTGGGTGCCCTGGCGGCGAGCCTCGGGCTCGCGTGGCTGTCCTGGTACGGACGGCAGTTCTGGCAGTTCGCGCTGGGTTCGCGCGTCGAGCTGCGAAAGGTGGTTTGGCCGGAGCGTGAGGAGACCCTCAAGACCACCTACGTGGTGTTCATCTTCGCCGGCATCATGGGCGTCTTTTTCTGGGCGCTGGACTGGGTGCTCACGTGGCTGACCCAGGCGCTGACGGGCCAGGGTTGAGTCGAGGTCAGGAGCATCTATGTCGCTTCGTTGGTATGTCGTCCACGCTTACTCGAACTTCGAGCACAAGGTTGCCGAGTCGTTGAAGGAACGCGTCCGCCGCGCCTCGCTCGAGCACAAGTTCGGCGAGATCCTCGTGCCCACCGAGGAAGTGGTGGAGATGCGCGATGGCCAGAAGCGCAAGTCGGACCGCAAGTTCTTTCCGGGCTACGTGCTCGTGCAGATGGAGATGGACGAGGAGACCTGGCACTTGGTGAAGGAAGTGCCCAAGGTCCTCGGTTTCATCGGCGGCACCAGCGACAAGCCGGCGCCGATCACGGACAAGGAGGCCATGGCCATCCTGCGCCGGGTCGAGGAGGGCGTGGACAAGCCCAAGCCGAAGGTGCTGTTCGAGCCCGGCGAGGTGGTGCGTGTCACCGACGGGCCGTTCAACGATTTCAACGGCGTGGTGGAGTCGGTGAACTACGAGAAGAACCGCCTGCAGGTGGCGGTGCAGATCCTGGGTCGCTCGACGCCCGTGGAGCTGGATTTCTCGCAGGTCGAGAAGGGCTGACATTTACAGGGGAGCTTCCCGGCGACGGGGGGCGTTTGCACCCAGGAGTTGAACAGTGGCAAAGAAAGTAACCGGCTATATCAAGCTGCAGATCCCGGCCGGCCAGGCGAACCCCAGTCCCCCCGTGGGACCGGCGCTGGGCCAGCAGGGCGTGAACATCATGGAGTTCTGCAAGGCGTTCAACGCGCAGACGCAGAGCCTGGAGAAGGGGTTGCCGACGCCCGTGGTCATCACGGTGTACAGCGATCGCAGCTTCACCTTCATCCTGAAGACCCCGCCCGCCTCGGTGCTGATCTGCAAGGCGCTCGGCATCCCGAAGGGCAGCGGCACGCCGAACACGGCCAAGGTCGGCAAGATCTCGCGCAAGCAGCTCGAGGACGTGGCGAAGATCAAGATGCCCGACCTCACCGCCGCCAGCATGGATGCGGCGCTGCGCACGGTCGCGGGCACGGCCCGCAGTATGGGCGTCGACGTGGAGGGCACCTGACATGGCGGCCATCGTGAAGCGGACCAAGAGCTGGAAGGACAAGATCCAGCCCGGCAAGCAGTACGGCATCGATGATGCGCTGAAGCTCGTGAAGGAGCTGGCCACGGCCAAGTTCAACGAGTCGGTGGACGTCGCCGTGAATCTCGGCGTTGACGCCTCCAAGTCCGACCAGCAGGTGCGTGGCTCCACCGTGATGCCGCACGGCACCGGCAAGACCGTGCGAGTCGCGGTGTTCACGCAGGGCAAGAACGCCGATGCGGCCCGCGCGGCGGGCGCCGACATCGTCGGCTTCGAGGACCTCGCGGAGAAGGTCAAGGCCGGCCAGCTCGACTTCGACGTGGTGATCGCGAGCCCGGATGCCATGCGCATCGTCGGCCAGCTCGGCCAGATCCTCGGTCCCCGGGGGCTCATGCCCAATCCGAAGGTCGGCACGGTGTCGCCGGATGTTGCGGGCGCGGTGAAGAATGCCAAGTCCGGTCAGGTGCGATTCCGCACCGACAAGGGCGGCGTGGTTCACGCGCAAATCGGACGGGCCGACTTCGACCCGGCCAAGCTCAAGGACAACCTGATGGCACTGCTGGCGGATCTGCAGAAGATCAAGCCGGCCACCTCGAAGGGCATCTACCTCAAGAAGGTGACGCTGTCCTCGACCATGGGCCCCGGCGTGCCGGTGGACCAGGCGACCTTGAGCCTTTGATGAGTTTGAATTGATGGAGGGTGGCCTCGGGTCGCAAGACCCGCAAGTCCCCACCATCGAAGACCGCAGGCGGGCCGCAGGGCCCTCAATGATCACCTGCGCAGATGGTGGGACCCGCCAGCGGATGTAGCTGACACGGTTCCGCCTCGGGTCCGGCGGCTGCGATGAGCGGCGCGCCGGTGGGCAGTTGCTAAGACGGGAGGACCGGATGGCACTCAAGTTGGAAGACAAGAAGGTCGTGGTGGCGGAAGTCAACGCGGTGGCGTCGAAGGCGCTGTCCGTGGTTGGCGCCGAGAACCGTGGCTTGACGGTGACGCAGATGACCGATTTTCGCGCCAAGGCGCGCAAAGAGGGCGTCTACGTGCGCATCGTCAAGAACACGCTCGCGCGCAAGGCGGTCGCCGGCACGTCTTTCGAGTGCATATCGCCGGCGCTGAAAGGACCGATCATCCTCGCATTCTCGCAAGACGACCCGGGCGCGGCGGCGCGCATCGTCAAGACGTTTGCGAAGGACAACGACAAGCTCGTGACGACGCTGGTTTCCTTGGGAGGACAGATGCTGTCCCCGAAGGATCTCGAGCGCGTGGCGTCGATGCCGACGCGCGCGCAGGCGTTGTCGCAGTTGTTGGGCGTCCTCAAGGCTCCGATTGCGAAGTTCGTCGGCACGCTGGCGGCACCGAACGTGAAGTTGGTGCGCACGCTGCAGGCGGTCGCTGATGCGAAGAAGGCGGCGGCCGGCTGACCGGCGGCTGATGCGGCGCCGCGTCCACGGATGCGGTGCAAGAGGCTTACCAGTTAATTCTTTTGGAGATTTCAATGGCTGTTACGAAAGACGAGATCCTCGAGGCGATTTCCAAGATGTCGGTCATCGAGGTGGTCGAGCTGATCGCGGACATGGAGAAGAAGTTCAATGTCACCGCGGCGGCACCGGTTGCCGTGGCGGCGGCGGGTGGCGGCGGTGGCGCTGCGGCTGCGCCGGCGGCCGAGGCCCAGACCGAGTTCACCGTGACCATGACCGAGTTCGGCGCCAACAAGGTGGGCGTCATCAAGGTCATCCGCGAGATCACGGGCTTGGGGCTAAAGGAAGCCAAGGACCTGGTGGAAGGCGCTCCCTCCACCGTCAAGGAAGGCGTGTCCAAGGCCGATGCGGAAGGCATCAAGAAGAAGCTCGAGGACGCCGGCGCCAAGGCTGCCATCAAGTAAGTGGCATTGGCGTTTGCCAGACGCGCAATCGAGCCTGCCGGTGCCTCACGGCGCCGGCAGGCCCGCGCGTCGGTTTCTGTTTTCTCGCCCGTGAAGCGGGCATCTGTCTACGGAGCCGTTTTGGCTCCGGCTGTAAACCGGCGCCGAGGCGCCTAGGAACCACTGACCATGGCGTATTCATTCACTGAAAAGAAGCGCATCCGCAAGAACTTCGGCAAGCGGCCGAGCATCCTGGGAACGCCCTATCTGCTCGCCATCCAGCTGGATTCCTATCGGCGCTTCCTGCAGGCGGAGATCACCGACGAGCGCCGCGAGGATGTCGGCCTGCATGCCGCCTTCGACAGCGTGTTCCCGATTTCCAGCTACTCGGGCAATGCCACGCTCGAGTACGTGAACTACCGGCTCGGCGAGCCGGTGTTCGACGTCAAGGAGTGCCAGCTCCGTGGCCTCACCTACGCAGCTCCGCTGCGCGTGAAGGTGCGCCTCATCGTCCTCGACAAGGAGGCCAGCGGCGCCAAGAAGCCCGTGAAGGACGTGCGCGAACAGGAAGTGTACCTGGGCGAGCTGCCGCTGATGACCGACAACGGCACCTTCGTCATCAACGGCACCGAGCGCGTCATCGTCTCCCAGCTGCATCGCAGCCCCGGCGTGTTCTTCGACCACGACCGCGGCAAGACCCACAGCTCGGGCAAGCTCCTGTTCAGCGCCCGAATCATTCCCTACCGCGGTTCGTGGCTGGACTTCGAGTTCGATCCGAAGGATTGCGTGTTCGCGCGCATCGACCGGCGCCGCAAGCTGCCCGTCACCATCATTCTGCGCGCCCTCGGCTTCAACGAGGAGCAGATGCTGGACATGTTCTTCGAGAAGAACGTGTTCCACCTGTCGAAGAAGGACATCGAGTTCGAGGTCATCCCGCAGCGCCTGCGCGGCGAGACCGCCTCCTTCGAGATCCGCGTCGGCAAGAAGGTCATCGTCGAGGAAGGCCGCCGCATCACCGCGCGCCACGTGCGTGACCTCGAGGAGGCCGGCGTGAAGCAACTGCCCGTGCCCATCGAGTACCTGCAGGGCAAGGTGCTGGCGCACGACGTGGTCAACACCGACACCGGCGAGATCCTGGCGAAGGCCAACGAAGTGCTCACCGTCCCCAGCGTCGGCAAGCTCATCGAGAGCGGCATCACCCAGGTGGCGACGCTGTTCGTCAACGACCTGGACCGCGGCCCGTACATCTCGGACACGCTGCGCATCGACCCGACCAAGACGCGCCTGGAGGCGCTGGTCGAGATCTACCGCATGATGCGTCCCGGCGAGCCGCCCACCAAGGATGCCGCCGAGAACCTGTTCCAGAACCTGTTCTTCAACGCCGAGCGCTACGACCTCTCGCCCGTGGGGCGAATGAAGTTCAACCGCCGCGTCGGCCGTGACGAGATTACGGGCTCGGGCGTCCTCAGCAAGGAGGACATCATCGAGGTGCTGAAGACCCTCATCGACATCCGCAACGGCAACGGCCACGTGGACGACATCGACCACCTCGGCAACCGCCGCGTACGCAGCGTCGGCGAGATGGCGGAGAACGCCTTCCGCATCGGCCTGGTGCGCGTCGAGCGCGCCGTGAAGGAGCGCCTGACCATCGCCGAGAGCGAGCCGATCATGCCGCAGGAGATGATCAACGCGAAGCCGGTGGCGGCCGCGGTGAAGGAGTTCTTCGGCTCCTCGCAGCTCTCGCAGTTCATGGACCAGAACAACCCGTTGTCCGAGGTCACGCACAAGCGCCGTGTCTCGGCGTTGGGACCCGGCGGCCTCACGCGCGAGCGCGCGGGCTTCGAGGTGCGCGACGTGCACCCGACGCACTACGGCCGCGTCTGCCCGATCGAGACGCCGGAAGGCCCGAACATCGGCCTGATCAACTCGCTGGCCGTGTATGCGCGCACCAACAGCTACGGCTTCCTCGAGACTCCGTACCGTCGCGTCGTGAACGGCAAGGTCAGCGACCAGATCGACTATCTCTCGGCGATCGAGGAAGGCCAGTACGTCATCGCGCAGGCCAACGCCACCTTGAGCGAGAAGGGCGAGTTCATCGACGATCTCGTCTCCTGCCGCAGCCAGAACGAGTTCATGCTGGCCGAGCGCGAGAAGATCAACTTCATGGACGTTTCACCGAAGCAGATCGTCTCGGTCGCGGCCTCGCTCATCCCCTTCCTCGAGCACGACGACGCCAACCGCGCGCTGATGGGCTCGAACATGCAGCGCCAGGCGGTGCCCACGCTCCGCTCCGAAACGCCCATGGTCGGGACGGGCATGGAACGCGCCGTGGCCATCGACTCCGGCGTCACCGTGGTCGCCCGCCGCGGCGGCACCGTGGACTCGGTGGATGCCTCGCGCATCGTGGTGCGGGTGAACGACAACGAGACCACGGCCGGCGAGCCGGGCGTGGACATCTACTCGCTCACCAAGTACACGCGTTCCAACCAGAACACCTGCATCAACCAGCGGCCGCTGGTGAAGTCGGGCGATGCCATCGAGCGCGGCGACGTGCTGGCCGACGGCCCGTCGACGCACCTGGGCGAGCTCGCCCTGGGCCAGAACCTGCTGGTGGCCTTCATGCCGTGGAACGGCTACAACTTCGAGGACTCCATCCTCATCTCCGAGCGCGTGGTGGAAGAGGACCGCTTCACCACCATCCACATCGAGGAGCTGACCTGCGTCGCCCGCGACACCAAGCTGGGACCCGAGGAAATCACCGCGGACATCCCCAACGTGGGCGACAACGCACTCGCCAAGCTCGACGAGGCGGGCATCGCCTTCATCGGCGCGGAAGTACGTGCCGGCGACATCCTGGTGGGCAAGGTCACGCCGAAGGGCGAAACCCAGCTCACGCCTGAAGAAAAGCTGCTGCGCGCCATCTTCGGCGAGAAGGCGAGCGACGTGAAGGACACCTCCTTGCGCGTGCCGCCGGGCATGGACGGCACGGTCATCGACGTGCGCGTGTTCACGCGCGACGGCGTGGAGAAGGATTCGCGCGCGCTGTCCATCGAAAAGGCGGAGCTCGAGCGGGTGCGCAAGGACCTGGGCGACCAGCAGCGCATCCTCGAGGATGACCTGTTCCACCGCGTGCAGGGCATGCTCATCGGCAAGTCCGCCGACAGCGGCCCGAAGAAGCTCAAAAGCGGCACCGCCATCGACGAGGCCTATCTTGCCGATCTGCCGCGCGAGCAGTGGTTCGAGATTCGCCTGAAGGACGAGGAGCTGAACGTGCAGCTCGAGACGGTGTCCGAGCGCATGAAGGCGCAGCGCCGCAACTTCGAGAAGCGTTTCGAGGAGAAGAAGGCCAAGATCACCGCGGGTGACGACCTCGCCCCGGGCGTCCTGAAGATGGTCAAGGTGTACCTGGCCGTGAAGCGCCGCGTGCAGCCCGGCGACAAGATGGCCGGACGTCACGGCAACAAGGGCGTCATCTCCTCGATCGTGCCGGTGGAGGACATGCCGTACATGGCCGATGGCACTCCGGTGGACATCGTGCTGAACCCGCTGGGCGTGCCCTCGCGCATGAACATCGGGCAGATCCTCGAGACTCACCTGGGCTGGGCCGCGAAGGGCATCGGCGCCAAGATCGGCCGCATGCTGGATGCGCAAGGAGCACTGGCCGAGGTGCGCAAGTTCCTGAACGAGGTCTACAACGAGACCGGCGGCCAGAAGGAAGACCTGAAGAGCTTCTCGGACAAGGACCTCGTGGAACTGGCGAGCAACCTGCGCCACGGTGTGCCGATGGCAACGCCGGTGTTCGACGGCGCGGGCGAGGAGGAGATCAAGAACCTGCTCAAGCTCGCCGACCTGCCGCCTTCCGGGCAGACGGTGCTGCACGATGGCCGTACCGGCGAGCAGTTCGAGCGTCCGGTGACCGTGGGCTACATGTACATGCTGAAGTTGAACCACCTGGTCGACGACAAGATGCACGCGCGTTCCACTGGCCCCTACAGTCTCGTCACCCAGCAGCCACTGGGCGGCAAGGCGCAATTCGGCGGACAACGCTTCGGCGAGATGGAAGTCTGGGCACTCGAGGCCTACGGCGCTTCCTACACGCTGCAGGAGATGCTCACCGTCAAGTCCGACGACGTCAACGGCCGTACGCAGATGTACAAGGCCATCGTCGATGGCAACCATGAGATGAAGGCGGGCATGCCCGAATCGTTCAACGTGCTGGTCAAGGAGATCCGGTCCCTGGCCATCAACATCGAACTCGAGAGCGAGGCTTAATCGACATGAAAGACTTACTCAAGCTGTTCAAGCAACAGGTGCCGGTCGAGAACTTCGACTCGATCAAGATCGGCCTCGCCTCGCCGGACATGATCCGTTCCTGGTCCTATGGCGAAGTGAAGAAGCCCGAGACCATCAACTACCGCACCTTCAAGCCCGAGCGAGACGGCCTGTTCTGCGCCAAGATCTTCGGGCCGGTGAAGGACTACGAGTGCCTGTGCGGCAAGTACAAGCGCCTGAAGCACCGTGGCGTGGTGTGCGAGAAGTGCGGCGTCGAGGTGACCCAGTCCAAGGTGCGCCGCGAGCGCATGGGCCACATCGAACTCGCCAGCCCCACTGCGCACATCTGGTTCCTGAAGTCGCTCCCCTCGCGCATCGGCCTCATGCTCGACATGACGCTGCGCGAGATCGAGCGCGTGCTGTACTTCGAGGCCTTCGTGGTGGTCGACCCCGGCATGACCTCGCTCCAGCGCGGCCAGTTGCTGACCGACGAAATGTACCTCGAGGCCATCGAGGAGCACGGCGATGAGTTCGACGCCCGCATGGGTGCCGAGGCCGTGCACGAGCTGCTGAAGTCCATGGACCTTCCTTCCGAGGTGGTCAAGGTCCGCGAGGAGATGGCCAACACCAACTCCGAGACCAAGATCAAGCGGCTGTCCAAGCGCTTGAAGCTCCTGGAGTCCTTCATCGAGTCGGGCAACAAGCCTGAGTGGATGGTGCTGACGGTGCTGCCCGTGCTGCCGCCGGACCTGCGTCCGCTGGTGCCGCTGGATGGCGGCCGCTTCGCCACCTCGGACCTGAACGACCTGTACCGCCGCGTCATCAACCGCAACAACCGCCTGCGCCGACTGCTCGAGCTGAACGCGCCGGACATCATCGTGCGCAACGAGAAGCGCATGCTGCAGGAGGCGGTGGATGCGCTGCTGGACAACGGCCGCCGTGGCCGCGCCATCACCGGCACCAACAAGCGTCCGCTGAAGTCGCTCGCCGACATGATCAAGGGCAAGCAGGGCCGCTTCCGGCAGAACCTGCTCGGCAAGCGCGTCGACTACTCCGGCCGTTCGGTCATCGTGGTCGGCCCCACGCTGCGCCTGCACCAGTGCGGCCTGCCGAAGAAGATGGCGCTGGAACTGTTCAAGCCGTTCATCTTCTCCAAGCTCCAGATCCGTGGCGAGGCTTCCACCATCAAGGCCGCCAAGCGGCTGGTGGAGCGCGAAGGTCCGGAGGTGTGGGACATCCTGGAAGAAGTGATCCGCGAACATCCCGTGCTGTTGAACCGCGCACCGACCCTGCATCGCCTCGGCATCCAGGCCTTCGAGCCGGTGCTGATCGAGGGCAAGGCCATCCAGTTGCATCCGCTGGTGTGCACGGCCTTCAACGCCGACTTCGACGGCGACCAGATGGCCGTGCACGTGCCGCTGTCCATCGAAGCGCAGCTGGAAGCGCGCGCGTTGATGATGTCCTCCAACAACATCCTCTCGCCCGCCAACGGCGACCCGATCATCGTCCCCTCGCAGGACGTGGTGCTGGGCCTGTACTACATGACCCGCGAGCGCGTCGGCGCCAAGGGCGAGGGCATGTCCTTCGGTGACGTGTTCGAGGTGCACCGCGCCTACGAAGGCCGTCACATCGACCTGCAGGCGAAGATCAAGGTGCGCCTGGTCGACCACGTGCGCGAGGTCAAGGATGGCCCGCTGGTGCAGCGCACCCGCACCATCGACACGACGGCGGGCCGCGCGCTGCTGTCGGAGATCCTGCCGCGGGGCATGAGCTTCGATGCCATCAACCAGGACATGACCAAGAAGACCATCTCGGCCACCATCAACGCCTGCTACCGCAACGTGGGCTTGAAGGAAACCGTGGTGTTCGCCGACCAGCTCATGTACACGGGCTTCCACTATGCGACGCGCGCCGGTGTCTCCATCGGTGTGGACGACATGGTGGTGCCGCAGAACAAGGTGAAGATCCTGGCCGGCGCCGAGAAGGAAGTGAAGGAGATCCAGGAGCAGTATTCCTCGGGTCTCGTCACCAACGGCGAGCGCTACAACAAGGTCGTGGACATCTGGTCGCGTACCAACGACCAGGTCGCCAAGGCGATGATGGAGAAGCTCGGCAGCGAGGAAGCCACCGACGTCAAGGGCAACAAGGTCCGGCAGAAGTCTTTCAACTCGATCTTCATCATGGCCGATTCCGGTGCCCGCGGCAGCGCGGCCCAGATCCGCCAGCTCGCCGGCATGCGCGGCCTCATGGCCAAGCCCGACGGCTCGATCATCGAGACGCCCATCACGGCGAACTTCCGTGAAGGCCTGAACGTGCTGCAGTACTTCATCTCCACGCACGGCGCCCGCAAGGGCCTGGCCGACACGGCACTCAAGACCGCCAACTCCGGTTACCTCACGCGTCGTCTCGTCGACGTGGCGCAGGACCTGGTGCTGAGCGAAATCGATTGCGGCACCAGCCAGGGCCTGTCGATCACCCCGATCGTCGAAGGCGGCGATGTGGTGGAGGGCCTGGGCGAGCGCGTGCTGGGCCGGGTCGCGGCGCAGGACGTCCTCGCCAACACCGGCGAAGTGCTGGTCGCGGCGGGCACGATGATCGACGAACCGCTGGTGAAGCTCCTCGAGAAGATGGGCGTGGACCAGGTCGTGGTCCGCTCACCCATCACCTGCGAGACCCGCTACGGCGTGTGCTCGCAATGCTATGGCCGTGACCTCGGCCGCGGGCATCGCATCAACATCGGCGAGGCCGTGGGCGTCATCGCGGCGCAGTCCATCGGCGAGCCGGGCACGCAGCTCACCATGCGCACCTTCCACGTCGGCGGCGCGGCCTCGCGGGCCGCGGCGGCGAACGGCGTGGAGGTGAAGAGCAAGGGCACCATCCGCCTGCACAACATCAAGACCGTGCGCCACGAGAAGGGCCACCTGGTCGCGGTGTCGCGCTCGGGCGAACTCGGCGTGGTGGATGAGTTCGGCCGCGAGCGCGAGCGCTACAAGATCCCCTACGGCGCCAACATCACGGTGAACGATGGCGATGCCGCCACGGCCGGGCAGTCGGTGGCCAACTGGGATCCGCACACGCATCCGGTGGTCACCGAGGTGGCGGGCTTCATCAAGTTCTCCGACTTCGTCGACGGCCTCACCGTCACCAGCCAGGTGGACGATGTCACCGGCCTGTCGAGCACCGTCGTGCTCGACCCGAAGCAGCGCGGCTCGGGAGGCAAGGACCTTCGCCCCGTGGTGCGGCTGGTCAACGGCAAGGGCAAGGAAGTCACCTTCGCGAACACCGACATCCCGGCGGTGTACGCGCTGCCGGCCGGCGCCATCGTGTCGCTGTCGGACGGCGCCGAGGTGTCGGTGGGCGATGTCATCGCGCGCATCCCGCAGGAATCCTCCAAGACCCGCGACATCACCGGCGGTCTGCCGCGCGTTGCGGACCTGTTCGAGGCCCGCAAGCCGAAGGACTCGGCCATCCTCGCCGAGCGCACCGGCACGGTGAGCTTCGGCAAGGAGACCAAGGGCAAGCGCCGCCTGATCATCACGCCGGAGTCCGGCGAGAAGTACGAGGAGCTGATCCCGAAGTGGCGGCACCTCAACGTCTTCGAAGGCGAGCAGGTGGAGAAGGGCGAGGTCATCGCCGACGGCGAGCCGAACCCGCACGACATCCTGCGCCTGCAGGGCGTGGAGGCACTGGCCAACTACCTCGTCCGCGAGATCCAGGACGTGTATCGGCTGCAGGGCGTGAAGATCAACGACAAGCACATCGAGGTCATCGTGCGGCAGATGCTGCGCAAGATCGAGGTGACGAACCCCGGCGATTCCAGCCTGCTGCGCGGTGAGCAGATGGACCGTGGCCGCTTGCTCGATGTCATCGCCAAGCAGAAGGCGGCGGGCAAGGAACCGGCGACCTGGGAGCACATGCTGCTCGGCATCACCAAGGCATCGCTGGCCACCGAGTCGTTCATTTCGGCAGCCTCGTTCCAGGAGACCACGCGCGTGCTCACCGAAGCTGCGGTCCGCGGTCTCAAGGACGGCCTGCGGGGCCTGAAGGAGAACGTCATCGTCGGCCGGCTCATCCCGGCAGGCACGGGCTTTGCGTACCATGCGCAGCGCCGCGGTGCGAACGATGACAATCGCCGCAGCTTCATGGACGTGGGCGGCGGGCTGGCGGACGCGGACGAGCCGGTGGCAGCCGGGGAGTCGGAGGTCGCTGAGTAGAAGTAAAAGGCCTCGAGGCCGTTGGTTCGAATCAGGGGCGGATAGCAGGCGTGCTGTCTGCCCCTTTGTTTTGGTCTTTTGTCCGCCGCACCAGCGCGGCGCGTGGTCGAGACCGCGGCGCTGCTGGCCGATGAGGTACTGCCGGAGCGGCCGTTGCGTCAATGGGTGCTGTCGCTCCCACCTGCATTGCGGTTCCTGCCGAAGATCATCGCCAAGATCCTCGCGCACCTGGAGAAGAGCGCTCCGGATCGCTACCAGGTGCGAGCTGCCGCATGGTGGCGATGGATGTCATGTCGCCTTACCTCGTAAGAGTCCCGCCAACCGCTCGTCCAATACGGCCGGTACTGGCTGCCCGACCTCGATCAACCGCGCTTGCGAATGCGATTGATGGATGAGCACGTTGCTTTCGAACGGCGATAGCACCGAAGGCACCACCAAAACAGCCGTGCGCTGCTCGTCATACCAGCGATTGCCGAAATTCTGGCTGATTGGATTTGTCTGACTCTCCTGCCAGCCTCTCAGACGGTTCTGATCCAGGACTTCACGGGATACCGTCGGTGGAATTCTCAGCTGTACGACGATCTGCTTCGGCGGTAGCTCGCCCAGGTTGAAATGGACAAGATTTTCGAGGACTGCCAACGCGTAACTCTCAGCAGCATGAATGACGTACCGGCCAGGACTCGTCCAGCGACCTCCCCATCGAAACGCACCTGCACCATCGAAGGGCGGCAGGCCTTCTCGCACGATTCGGTAGGCGATCAACTCTCCCTCAAACCGGGAGGCCATGGACACCGCGCTCGATAACCTCTTCAACTTCACGCGCACCCAACTCTGTCAGTGCCGCTTCAATGGGGCGCCGGCCAGCAAGTTCGGGATGAGGTCTCCACAAGAATTCCTGTGCCTTCTTCTCGTCGTTCCACACCCATTGCGCCAGCGCTGTAACGCGCGCCAGGCGCTCCGTGGTCGCGCTGTGAACCGGGCTCAAACGTCTACTGCGTTGATAGCTTGCTCGCGGTACCACTCGATTGCGAAGCTTGGCTCGCTCTCCCTCCGGAGCCGCGTGAGCCAGCACACGGTCCAGCGATGAACGCGGCAGGCCCGAGTGCACAGCGGCATCCAGATCGGCGAGCGTCTTGACGCCGCGCCCAAGCCCTGCCTTTCCGCCAAGGATTTCCACAACTTCTTTAGGGCCAACCATGATCACCTACCATCTGCATCATATGAGTCATATAGTAGCCTCAATTGAGGCGGCGAGCAATGCTTCGTCCATCATGCCCCGCCATTCCCATCACTCGTGACGCTATTCAGGGACGGCAATACATGGTGGGCGGATAGGGATTTCAAACCGTCCTCGCCCGCCGCCAACCGCGATCCCGGCACGCACCGCCCCTGCCCGACCGGTTCACCGCTCAGCCCAAACGCCCCTCACCTCCCAACCCCTGCGCCAGGTGACGCCCGGGTTGCTGCGGGCGCAGGTGACCCTGTTGTTCGAAAGTGCTGGCTTGCAGTCTCCGTTGTCATAAGCGAGTGATATTCCCTCATCGATGGAATCGCGCCGGGAGCCTATACTGGGGCCACGATAACGACACAGGGAGTGAAAACGATGCGGGGTCGATTCGCGTTGATGGCGGGGATGGCTGGTGTCGCAGTTGTGGCCACCGCCACTGTCGCTGCCGCTCCAGTCAAGCTGCCTGCCGGTATGAACGTGCCTCTCGAGTTACAGCATCACGTCAACTCTGCCTACGTTCCTGTGGGATCGCCGATCTATTTCAGGGTAGCGCACGACGTGAAGATCGATGACCAGGTCCTTATCCGCGCCGGATCGCTCGCGGTGGGGAAAATGGACCAAGCGCAAAAGCGTGGCATGGTTGGGCACAGCGGCGCGATGACGTTTTCGGTGCACACCGTTCCTGGTGTCGATGGTACGACGGTGCCGATCGAGGCTGATGCCTCGAAGACCGGGCGCAGTCGCGCGGGTGCCACGGTCGCGTGGACGCTGTTTTGGGGAGTCCCTGGGCTCATCACCAAAGGGGTCAACCCATACTTGGAGCGCGGATCTGAAATCAACGGAACCGTGGTTGTTGACACATTGATCGACCCAGAAAAGGCAACGGCGCAAGTGACTGCACCGGAAGCCGGGAAGGAACTGGAGATCACTACGTATAAGTTCGGCAATTCCAGTTCCCCCGACATCACGTTCGACATCGAGCGCGACAAGGATTTGAAAACGATATCGTTCGAGGTGAAGCCAGTGGTAGGACTGGCTGATCTGCCCGGCGCACTCAAGGCACTGAAGCTGGTCGCCGTCGATGGCACGCCCACTCCGGAAGACGTGCTCGCCGTCAGTGCCACCGACCACTCGGCGACCTTCGATGGCTGGCAGATTCTGAAGTTCTGCCGTGACGGCGAAACGACGCTGCGGTTTCGAGGGGCCAACGCCGGCGGTGACACCGTCGACGGTTCCATCCAGATACGCGTGAAGGTCAAGAAGAAAGGTTGAGAGAGATCAGGTTTCGTGCAGCCGCTTCGACATGCTCGGCGCCGGTTCAATGCGGCTGTAGCAATTCGGGCGGACATCGCCTCGGCATTGTCCGCGCGCAATTCCAGGTCGATGCGCTGGATGCCAGTCACGTCAGCCGCGGCGAACAGCCACTCTAGAAGTCGAGGATCTTCGCAATAACCCCCGGCTCCTCAATGCTCGCGATGACCTTGAGCCCTCGATCTCGATCCCAAGAACCCGCATCAGGCGCCGCGCCTGGCTCATCGCCACATGCCGCGGGATCGATGGCTTGACCGCAGCGGCGGCCGGTAGCGGCTCCGAGGCACCGATTCCCTGTGCGCTGGCGCACGCAGGATCTGCAGGCCCTCGTCGAACACATCGCCCGGCGCGTCGGTCGCACACTGGAGAAGCAGGGCCTGATCGAGCGCGACATGCAGAACGCCTGGCTTTCAGAATTCAGCGTCGCCGGTCCGGAGGATGATGGCGAGGCTGGCGGCGCTGGTGCCGCCACCGCGTCCGGAGGCAAGGACCTGTGCCCCGTGGTGCGGCTGGTCAATGGCAAGGGCAAGGAAGTCACCTTCGCGAACACCGACATCCCGGCGGTGTACGCGCTGCCGGCCGGCGCCATCGTGTCGCTGTCGGACGGCGCCGAGGTATCGGTGGGCGATGTCATCGCCAAGCAGAAGGCGGCCGGCAAGGACCAGGCGACCTGGGAGCACATGCTGCTCGGCATCACCAAGGCATCGCTGGCCACCGAGTCGTTCATCTCGGCGGCCTCGTTCCAGGAGACCACGCGCGTGCTCACCGAAGCCGCGGTCCGCGGTCTCTCTTCGCCAACGCCGCGACATCGATCGCCCGCGTGACGGTGTCCGCAGTGGTTGGCTCGGCGATCCACGCTCCATAGCTTGCCACGACCTCGCGCGCGGTGGCACTGGCGAGGGGGGTTGCAAGCTTGCGCGTGGCATTGACGTAGAACTCCTGCAGTACCTGGACTGACAACCGGCCCCGGCCCGACCCCCACAGTTCTTGAAGGAGCAATACCGAGCGCGCGCGCTTGGTACCCGCATCGGCGTCATGCGCATAGATCAGGATGCTGGAATCAACGAAGACGACGTCGTTCATGCAGCTCGTCGCGCGGGATCGAAGTACCGCCCAAGGGGAGTGGCGACTGCAGCAGGGCCAGGGCCCGACGACGGGCGGCACTATAGCGGGCATCCTCCGCCACCAGCTCGCGCAACTCGTCGGCCAGCAGCGCACTGACGCTCGAGCCGCGCCGCGCCGCCACGGCCCGTGCCTTCTTCAGCAAGGCGGGCTCGATCGCGACGGTGATGTTGTGCTTGACAGCCATCCGGATATGCTCAACTTGGCTTCACGTGTTGTACGTGAAGCGTGGCGGGGGAGCAAGTTTGTCATGGGCGGCCGCGGCGGTGATACAAATGCAAACGGCAGAAATGGCGGCCGACATTGCGGCTGTCCGCGTCTTCCTGCTCTACGGCATCGATCCGTTGGAAGCCGTTCCGCTCGAGCATTTCCGAACGACGACGGCGCTTCACAAAGTGCGCTGGCCGCAGATTCTGGCGGAAGTGACGCGGAAACGTGAGTCCATGAGAAAACTGCAGCGGACGCGGTGACGGGCGATGCCTTGCGATGACGAGGCGCTGCGCGCACAGGTTGTTGGCTGCCCGGATAGACGCGGCGCAGGCGGATACAACGTGGATGCACGCTCCGGTGTCGTGAAGCGCGTGCGTTCCTGCGACCCTGTCAAGGAGCTTTGACCGCACATGCCGAACCCGGACAAGGAACTGGATCGACTGCTGGCGGAGGTGCGGGCATGCCGCCACTGCGCCGCGGCGCTGCCCCACGGCCCGCGCCCCGTGCTGCAGGTGCATCGCGCCGCGCGATTGCGCATCATCGGCCAGGCGCCGGGCCGCAAGGTGCACCGGTCCGGCGTGCCCTGGGACGACGCTTCCGGCAGGCGGCTGCGCGACTGGCTCGGCCTGACGCCGGCACAGTTCTACGATCCGGCGAAGGTGGCGCTCATCCCGATGGGCTTCTGCTATCCCGGCAAGGCTCCCTCGGGTGATCTGCCGCCGCGCGCGGAATGCGCGCCGCTGTGGCATGAACGCCTCAATGCCCATCTGGACGATGTCGCTCTGACGCTGCTCGTCGGGCGCCATGCCCAGACGTACTACCTCGCAGCGCATCGCAAGCCGACGCTGCGCGACACCGTTGCGGCCTGGCGCGAGTACCTGCCGCTCGGTTATCTCCCGCTGCCGCACCCTTCACCGCGAAACCAGGCCTGGCTCGAGCGGCATCCGTGGTTCGAAGGAAAGGTGCTTCCCGTCCTTCGCGAGGCCATTCGCGCGCTGAAGCTGTAGCCCTCTGCTCCGCAGCTTGCGCCGCGCCTGCGCCAGGGTCGTCGGGACATGAGGATGGGTCCCGAGCGAAAGCGTCTTTCGCTGTCGGAAAAGCCGAGGCAGGCGCCTATCGGGTCGATGCTTTTCGATGATCCTCATAGCCGGCACCGAGACGATCGAAAGCACTGTCGTGGCCTAGAACGATCGCTTTCATGCATTCAGCAGCGGAAGCTTGCCAGGCATCGCTTTCGCCCATGCGGCTTGCTGCTCTCTTCTGGCGTAGCGCACACTTTTCGGCCTGCGCACGATGCAGACCCTGCCATCCATACCGCGCCAGGTACGCTTTGACCGCTTCAGGATCCTCGGCGCCTTCCAGAACTTCTGCCAGTGTAACGGCGCTGATCCACACCCTGGTTTTGGGCTTCTTTCGCAACCAGGTCAGGGCCGGCCCTTCCCGATTGTCATCTGCTATTTCATTCAGCAAGTCGATGATGAAGGAGGAATCGAGCAGGTACTTTTTCATCGGCGGGAAACACGCAAACGGGTGTCCCCCATCCGCTTTTGCGCATCCGCCAGCACATCGGCCGCAGTTTCAGAAGGCCCTTCGCGGATGAGCCGGCGTACGAAGCTCGCCTTCTTCATCTTGGCACTGCGCGCCCTGCGCTCGAGGAGCCGCTCCTCTTCCTCGGTCAACCTGACAGTGAGAATCGCCATGGCATGCTCAGATTGGCTGTATTTCTTTTGCATGTCTACTGAGCTGCCCGGCAATGGTCAGCTGGTCGCTGGTCGTGCGCCTCGTGATTCAGTTGCGCGGCGCGAACGACCGGATGCGCATGTGGCGGAAAGCGAGCTCGCCCTGATGGTCGCCTTGCAGGCCCAGTAATCCGCGAGGTGCTTTGCCGTACGCCGGGAACTGGCCGAACTTGCTGCCCGCCACGCGCGCGCGCCAATCGGCGCTGCCGAGTTCATAGTGCACCACGCGCCGCCCGTTGAGCCAGTGTTCGACATCGGCGCCGCGCACGATGATGCGCGCCCTGTTCCATTCACCAAACGGCTTCACGACACCGGCCGGCGCGCCATACAGCGCGTAGTCGGCTGCGGCCGAGGTCAGCCGGTTGGCGCCGTCGGACGTGTTGGCGTCATCGAGCAACTGATACTCCGGCGCGCTCCAATAGATGTGATCGTATTGCCGCGTGCCGCGATAGAAGACGCCGCTGTTGCCGCCGCGCCCGATGCGCCATTCGAATTCGAACTCGAAGTCGGCGTATTCCTCGGTACTGATGAGGTCCTCGCCCTCACCCTGCTTCGACAGCACGCCGTGCTCGATGCGCCAGCCGGCGGGCAAGCCCTCGCTGGTCCAGCCCCGCCAGGCCGGCGCGCTGTCGTCGAGCAGCAGCGGACGCCAGCCGCCGGGGGCATGTCCGTGCGCGCGACCTGCGGCATACGGCGCCGGCGCGAGCAGGGCCGCACACAGCCCGACGAACATCGCAATACCGTGCGCACGAGCGGATTGGCACACCATGTCTGCGCTCTCCCTCAGGACAGGTTGAGTTTGTCGAGCAGCCACTGCGGCGGCGGCTCCGGCCGCTGCTGAGGCACATTGCCCAGGTAGTTCACGTCCTTGCGGCCGATGGGGCTCGAGTAGAAGCCTCCGGCACACAGGTCGCGGAAGCGCGCGAAGAATCGGGCAGCGGTCTTGAATTCCGGCGCGGCGCGTTCCTCGCTGCAGATATCATTGGCGATCTTCACACGCTCGTCATCGCTCAATGCTCCGAACTCGCGCGTATGGCGTCGGCGGCTCTCCGCTTCCAGCCACACCAGACCATCGAGCACGACGCCGCGATCGGCCTGCTGATCAGGATACGGCGCGCTGATCCACTCGTCGATGAAATCGACCACGTTGGCGGCGCTCGCGGCGGGCGAATGCTCATCGGCCGGAATGATCACGTCGGCCAGCATCACGGCGAGCTTGCGCTGGTCGGCGTTCAGGGTCAGCGGCCAGACATCGCCGCGCGCATACACATCGATCAGCCGCGGATCGGTGCCGTAGCCCCTGCCGGAAGATTTGCGCGCACCGTGCATGCCGGCGGCCCGAGCCGTCGTGGTCGCAGCGGAGATTCCACGCAACCCCGGCCAGGCCGCGCTGGCCGCCAGCACCCATTTCAGACTCGTGCGCCGATCCATCACAGCTCCTTGCGCCGCATGCGTTCGAGAATTCCATCGGCCGCGCGCCAGGCCAGCGCCATGATCGTGAGCGTCGGGTTCTTGTCGGCGTTCGACGCGAACACGGCGCCGTCGGTGACGTAGAGGTTGTCGACATCCCAGGTCTGGCTTCGCGCGTTGGTCACCGAGCGGCTCCGGTCGGCGCCCATGATCGCGCCGCCCACTTCATGGATGATCGAGCCGCCTGGTGCGATCGCGGCCGCGCCGTCCTTCTCGACGGCGCCCTGCACGCGCCCACCCATCGCTCCGATGATCGCGGCGAACGTCTCCTGCATGTGCACGGCCTGCCGGCGCTCGTGATCGCTCCACTGCCAATGGAAACGCAGCACCGGAATGCCCCACTTGTCCTTGACCTGCGGATCGATCTCGCAATACGAGTGTTCGTTGGGGATCATCTCGCCGCGCCCGTCGAATCCCACGAACGAGCCGTAGTACCGGCGCACGTCCTCCTTGAAGCGCCGGCCGTAGTTGCCGCCATTCAGCCATTCGAGGCCAGCGCCGGTGTCGAGCCCCGGGATGTGGCGGCCGCCGTCGAATTCGATGTGGTAGCCGCGCGCGAAACCCAGCTTGCCCGCGAGCTGTTCCTTGTAGAGCCACCAGGGCGTGTAGACCTGCAGGCCGCCGGCGGAGTCGTCGTTCATCGGCGGCAGGCCCTCGAGCAGCGGCACCTGCCCGCTCACGCTGCTGCCCACGGTGTCCATCAGGTACTTGCCGACTTTGCCGCTGGAGTTGGCGAGCCCCTGCGGATGCTGCGCGCTCTTCGAATTGAGCAGGATGCGCACGGTCTCGCAGGCGCTGGCCGCGAGCACCACCACGCGCGCGCTCGCCGTGCGTGTCCGGCCGGTGTGGCGGTCGATGAACGTCACGCCGTTGGCGCGGCCATCGCGGCCCAGCGTCACCTCGTGCACCATCGCATCGGTGCGGATGTCCAGATGCCCGCTGGCGAGCGCCGGCGGAAGATGCACGGTGGTGGACTGATAGTTGGCGCGCAGCGAACAGCCGCGGCCGCAGGGCGTGGTCCAGATGCAGGTGCCGCGCGCACGCATGTCGGCAGCGAGGATACGCTGCGCACGCGCGTTGCCCGGATGCAGGCGCTGAGGAATGCGCTGGTAGTCGAGCGCCTGCGTCAGCACCGCGCGATGGCCGGGAATGACCGGAATTCCCAGCCGCTTTGCCCGCTGCGCGAACAGGCGGTCGCAGAGGATCGGCGGCGGCGGCGGCAACAGGCAGCCCGGGCCGGAATCGGGTGTGTTCTCGAGCCCTTCGTTCGACCCGTAGACGCCGATCAGCATCTCGACCTTGTCGTAGTAGGGAGCGAGATCGGTGTAATCGATCGGCCAATCGAAACCCAGACCATCGCGCGTGTGCGGCTTGAAATCGTACGGGCCGTTGCGGAGCGCAATGCGGCCCCAGTGATTCGTGCGACCGCCCAGCATGCGTGCGCGCCACCACTCGAAACGCCCGGCGTGATCCTCGGCGGCGCGCGTGTACGGCTCGCCCGGCACTTGCCAGCCGCCATCGACCGTCGCGTCGTAGAAACCGAAGGGCTTGTCCGGCGTGTTGGCGTCGGCGAGCGGCGCCTGGTCGGGGGTGTGGAACATGGGCACTTCGCGGATCGCATCGTAGTGGCGACCGGCCTCGAGCATGAGCACCGAGGCGCCTTCCATCGCCAGCGTGTACGCCGTCTGCCCCCCGCCCGCTCCGGAGCCCACCACGATCGCATCGTAGCTCCGCCTTTGGGAGCGATCGTTCACGAATGACATGCCGGCTACGGTACTGGTTTGCGTGGCGCGAGGGCAAGTGTCCCGCAACCATGCGTGGATGCCGGGGTTGCGTGAGAATCAGTCGGCGAGCGTCACATCGGAAAGCCGTCGTCCGCTGCAACCCGCAGCCGCCGCAGCGCCTCCCTGTACGAGACCAAATGGACGTGGGCGGCGGGCTGGCGGATTCGGACGAGCCGGTGGCAGCGGGGGAGTCGGAGATCGCGGAGTAATAGTAAAGGGCCTCGAGGCCGTCAGTTCGAATCAGGGGCGGTAGCATGCGTGCTATCCACTAATGTCCGCGGTACCATTGTCAATTTTCTAACACAATGATAAAGTTGTGTTGTGATTCCTGATTTTGATATGAACACTGGTAACTTGCCGGTTGGTGAGCACTTGGCTTCATGGCAGGAATTTGTGGATCGCTACGGATATACATCCTGGCGGAGACGTTTACTGGATGGCCTGCTTCATGCGCTTCGTCTGTTGCGGAATGCCGGCTGCATGCGCGTCTACATCGACGGAAGCTTCGTGACCGCAAAGGAAGAACCTGGAGACTTCGACGCCTGCTGGGATGCGGAAGGACTGGATTTTGACTTGGTGGATGAGCGACTGCTGATTTTCGACAATGGTCGGGCCACGCAAAAAGCTGCGTTTCTCGGCGAACTGTTCATTGCCGACTCCCGCGCCGATCCTCAGGGCACGCTATTTCGTGACTTTTTCCAGACCGATCGCGACGGGCAGCGCAAGGGTATCATCACTATTGACCTGAAGAACTTGCCATGATCACCAATCAACGCCAGTACCTCAACACTCAAGCTCAGGCCGAGCGGTTCCGACAAGCCCTGGCCGCGCCCGATCCGAAAGGGCTGCACCCGAAGGCGGTAAAGGCCATGCGCGATGGATTGCGCAGCCAGCTTCAAGACCTGGAAGCGGAACTTGCCGAGTACGACGTCTTGCGGCGCGGCCAAGTGGCTACGTTGGAGGCTGAGTCCATTGTGGGTATCGGCGAAGCGCTGATTAAAGCGCGTATCGTCCGCAATCTCACGCAGAAGGAGCTTGCCGAACGATTGTCGCTGGCCGAGCAGCAGATACAGCGCTACGAAGCCACGCAGTACCGCGGCGTGGCGGCTGAGCGATTGCAGCAGGTGGCTGATGCGCTCAATCTGCGTGTACGTGAGGTGTTCACTCTCGAGGAGGTTTGATGCGCGGTGGGCGCGCTTCAGTGCAGTGAACATCAGGCGCTGCTGTTCGCATTCGTGCGCATTCAGAGTCGCTCAATCCGCGAGCACCACATCTGATAGCCGTCGTGCGCAGGCCCATGCCCCCGCTTGATCGAGCCCTGCGCGGTGCCGATCACCCGTCACGCCGATCACGCGCAGGCCCGCGGCCGCAGCCGAACGAACTCCGCTGACCGAGTCCTCGAAGGCCAGAGCATCGTTCGCTACAACCCGCAGCCGTCGCAGCGCCTCCTGGTACGGCGTGGGGTGGGGCTTGGGACGGGTCACGTCCTCGATCGCCACCAGCGTGGTCACCGAGGGGCTCATGTTGAGGTGCGACAGGATTGCCGCGGCGCTGTCGATGAGCGTGCCGTCCATGTCGAGCAGCAGGGCGCGTGGCCAGGGAAGGGTCAGCATCGGGACCAATTGCGCATGTGTGTCCTGTCAGTCCTGAATCAGCCGGGCGATGCCGGCAATCGCAAACAGAACGCTGCTCCGCCACCTTCCGCCGGCTCGTGTTCCACCGTGCCGCCGTGCTTGCCGGCCACCACCCGCACGAACGCAAGCCCGAGCCCCGCGCCTCCGGGATCCTGGTCTCCCGCCGACAGTCCGCGCTGGAACCGCTGGAACAGCTTTCCCTGCCGGTCCGCCGTGATGCCGGGGCCCTGGTCCTCGATGCGCACCTGCCAGCCTTCCTTCGCGGGTCCCAGCGACACCTGTACGCTGGATCCTTCCGGCGAGAACTTCACCGCATTGCCGAGCAGGTTGATGAGCGCGCGCGCGAGCATGTCGCGATCACCCACGACGGGCGCGGGTGCCTCGGGCATGCGGATGGCGAAGCCGATGTGCCGCGCCGTCGCGGCGGCCCAGACCTCGTCGAGCGCATCCTGCAGGGCATCGCGCAGGTCGAGCGGCGCGAAGCGCGTCGCGGAGATGAACTGGGCGCGGGCCAGGGCGATGAAGCCATCGGCCAGCGCGAGCGTGCGCGTGGCGAGCGACTCGATGCGCGCGGCGGCTTCCTCGCGCGGCAGTTGCCGCGCGGGATCGCGCAACAGCCGGGACAGCGCGATGAGCGAGGTGGACGGGCTGCGCAGGTCATGCGAGAGGAAGCGGATGAGATCGTCGCGCTCTCGCTCGGCGCTCTTCAGCGCGGTGACATCGGCGATGTCGAGCACCGAGCCGGCACGCTCGCCATGGCTGTCGCGGAACGGGCTGATCCGCAGCATGCGCTCACGCCCCTCTCGATCGCGGAACTCCACGCTGGCCGGCGCCTGGTGCGAGAGCGTCGCGAAGCCGGTTCCGTGCGGTTCGAGCATCGGGTCGAGGAGCCCCGCGACCGAGCGGCCCGACAGGGCCTCGCCGCTCGCCGCGCCGAACAACGCGGCCGCCGCGGCATTGGCCAGTCCGATATTCCCTTGGCCGTCCACCAGCAGTGCCGCATCCGGCAGGCTCGCGATGGTGCCGGCCAGCAGTTCACGCAGGTGGCGCAGCCGAGCGGTGGCGTCACGCGCCCGGTCGATGCGTCCCTGCAGGGTGTCGTGGATGGCCAGCGGCGTGCGCACCGCCGCGGCGACCGGCAGGGGTTCGGCCGCGAATTGCGCCAGCTCCTCGTCGAGGAAGGCCTGTGTCGCCTCGAGCCGCCGCCAGCTCCACAAGGGGTAGGCGAGGACCAGCGCCATCAATGCCGCGGAAGGGGGCCACCACAGTTCGGCCAGCCGCAGCAGCAGCAGGCTCGACAACAGAGTGCCGGCCGCGAGCCCGACGATAGTCAACAATGATGCGCGCGGGGACAGTCGCAGGAAGCCCAGGAATCCCAGCACCAGGGGCAGGAGCGAGGCTGCCGAGCCGAACGCTGCACCCAGCGGCCGCACCACCTGACGCGCACGCAGCGCCGCCAGCACGTTGGCGCTGATCTCCACGCCCGGCATGGCCACGCCTTCGCCGGAGCGCGGCGTTGGAAAGGCGTCCGAGAGGCCCTGCGCCGTGGCGCCGACCAGCACCAGCGCTCCGCGCAGCGCACCCTCCGGTATCCGGCCGTGCAGGACATCAACGTAGGACAGGCGGCGGAAATGCCCGGGGGGCCCCAGGAAGGGGATCAGGATCTGATCATCGCGGGACCAGGCATCACTGGGCGGCAACGCCGGCGCGCGCTGTCCCGCCGGCGGGGTTCCCCGCCAGCCGCCGGCTTCGAGCAGCGCGAGCGCCATGTGCGGGCGGTTGGCGCGTCCCGCGCCTTCATGCAGGAACACGCTGCGGGCAATGCCGTCACGGTCGAGCTCCAGGTGTACGTGGGCGAGCGCCGCCGCCGCGGCCGCCAAAGAAGGGATCGGCAATACCTCGCGCGGCGCCCGATCCGCCCGTTGCCAGTCGGCGATCAGCGGCAGCACCGTGGGTGGCCCGGCGCGCATCGTCGCCGCCAGGCGCGCATCGTCCTTCGCATCGCCGGAAGGCTCGGTGAGGATGATGTCCAGTGCCACCGCGCGGGCGCCCGCGGCGCGCAACCGGTCGAGCAGTTCGGCGTGCACCGATCGTGGCCAGGGCCACTGTCCGATCTGCGCGAGGCTCGCATCGTCGATGGCGACGATGACCACGTCCTGTGGTGCGGGGCCTCGCGGCAGGCCCGCATCGTACAGCAGCAGGTCCTCGCGCCAGAACGCATCGAAGCGCAGTGCCGCCAGTACGCCGGCCGCGAGCAGCGCGAGCAGCAGCATCCATTGCGCGAGCAACGGATGCAGTGCGCGGGCACGGGTCACAGGAAGGGCAGCACCAGCAGCAGCGGCGCTGCCTTCGCCCACCAGGGAAGCGGCACGTGGATGCGGCGAGGGCCCGACCAGGGTCCGGGCTCACCGTCAGCATCGGTGGCCTGAAGGCGTGTGAAATACGTGCCGGGCTCCAGTGGCGGAAGGCTTCGGCCCGGTTCGGCCGAGGGCACGTCGGCCACGATCTGCTCGAAGCGTGCGTCGTGGGCGACCTGCAGCCGGAAGCGCTGGCCCGGCTTTGCGTCCCAGGTGAGCTGGGGCGTCCGTCCTGTCACCTGCGCCTGCGTGATCTCGATCGGCGGGGCCTTGAGGCTGAAGCGTCGCGCTGCGCTCCAGGGGCCTGCCGCGCCTGCTGCATCCCGCGAGCTGGCCCGCCACCACCAGGCTCCCGGGGCGAGATCCTGATGCCACTGCGTGTCGCTGAGCACGCGATCGATGTCAGGGTGGCCGAAATCCGCATCGGTGCTGATCTGCAGCCGATAACCTGCGGCCCCGGTCACCGGTGCCCAGCGCACGGCGAGGCCGGTTCCGCGTGTGGAGGCGCCTTCGGCGGGCTCCTGCAAGGCCGGCGGATCCGGCAGGCGGTGGCGATGCACCTCGCGCACGGCATCCCGCCCCGCCAGGCCCAGCCCATCGACGCTGCGCACGCGCAACCAGTAGCGACCGTCGGGCTGGCTGTCGAATGCCAGCGGCGCGGACGGGCCACGAGCTTCCGCCAGTATTTCGTGGAAATCCGCATCCGTCGCGAGCTGGGCGCGATATTCCTTCGCGGCAGGCACCGGCGCGAATTCGACGCGCAAGGGTCCTTCCGACCATGGCTCCGGAACCGCGCCCAGATCGGGAGGCGGCAGGAGCAGGACGGGCGGCCGCGGGCCGCCCGCATCGGCCAGGGTGCCATAGCCCTCGTTCACATCCACGCCCCCTGGCGTTCCGCGGGCGGCCGACACGGCCACGCGCCCGCCCACCACCTCGGTGCGATCCGTCGCGTCGGCCGCGATGCTGCGCCTGAACTGCGTGCCGCGCACCGCGCTCACCGCCACCGGCGTGCGGATCCGGAAACGTCCCGCATCGCCCTGCGGCTTGACCTGGGTCTCGGCGCCACCGGACTGTATCTCGATCAGCGTGTCGCGGCGTCCCGTGCCGCTGTAGCGCCGCAGTTGCCCCAGCGTCACGGAGCTGTCCGGATCGACGTCGATCGTCGAACCGTCGGCCAGCTGCAGGGTGAGGTGGCTGCCGCTGCCGGTGACCAGGCGCGCGCCCTCCGCGACCGTGTCGCCGCGTTGCAGGGCCACTCCGTCGCGCGTGGCGTTGCCGACGAGGCTGATGACCTTGGCCGACTCCACATCCGCGCGCAGCCACTCGCGCGGAATGCGCAGCAGCGTACCCTGCGGCATCCGGTTCGGTTGGCGGACGGCGTTTCGCGACTGGACCTCGCGCCAGCGCGCAGGATCCTTGAGCAGGCGGCGGCCGATGCCGATGAGCGTGTCACGCGGCAGCGTGCGGTAAGGGTAGTCAGCCTCGTCGGGCGATGGCACCGAGGCCTGTGAGGCCTGTGAGGCCGGCCCGGGCGGCGCGTTGGCCCGCTCGGCCGCGGCGGCAGCGGTGACGAGCAGGACTGCCATGCACAGCGCCAGGGAGCGCCAGGAGAAGGATCCGTGAGAGTGCCCGTGCAGTCTCATGTCGGGGCGTTGCCAACGGCCTCGAGCCGATAACCGTACCCGTAGACCGGCGTCAGCCGTACGCCGCTCGCGCTCGACAGCCCGAGCACGTTGCGCAGCCGGCTCACATGCGTGTCGATGGTGCGGGTGGTGACCTCGCCGCCCCGGCCCCAGACGCTTTCGAGGATGTGGGCGCGGGAAACGACCTTGCCGAGATTGCGGAAGAAGAACAGCGCGACCTCGTATTCACGCCGGGTGAGTTCCACGGCAACCGAGTCCTTCAGGATGACACCTTGCGCCAGGTCGATGCAGAAGGGAGGCACACGGATCTCGCCGGTGGGCGGGCCCGCATTGCGGCGGCCCAACGACTTGACCCGGGCCAGGAACTCGCGTTCCCGTGCCGGCTTCACCAGGAAATCGTCGGCGCCGGCTTCCAGCGCCTGCACGATGTCGTGCTCGCTGTCGCGGTGGGTCAGGAACAGGATGGGGGTGCGGGCGGCGAGCTGTTCGCGCGCCTTCTTCAGCACCTCGATTCCGCTGATGTCGGGAATCTCCCAGTCGATGACCAGCAGGTCGAAGCTCTCGTAGCCGAGCTTGTTCAGCAACGGGCGGCCGCGGCTGAAGAGGTGCACGCTGTGCCCGTCCTTCTCCAGCACCTGGCGCAGCCAGCCGGCCTGGTCGGCATCGTCCTCGAGAACCCCGATCCGCATGCCGGTATCTTAAGGCACCATGGCGCTCGCTGCCCATCGATCGCCTGTTTTCCGGGCATTTTCCGGGCCGTGACAGTTGTTGACACTATCCTGTCCATTGATGACAGTTTCGCCCGCCTGCGCCCGGTAGGCTCCCTTGCCGTGGAACTTGGCTGCATCTGAGCCTGATCCACTGGGTATCGCGCCAAGGACGGCGCGATGCTTCCGTCAAATTCCTGGCAAGGGGCATCCATGAACTTCTCCACGGGACATCATCTGGCGTTGTGGTCGTTGCTCGGCGCGCTGTCGGCCTCCGGTGCACAGACCGCCTCCGCGGCGACGGCTGCGTCCTCCGGCTGGACGGGCAAGGGAGAGGCTGGCCTGCTGCTCTCGCGCGGCAATGCCGAATCCACGTCCGCGAACGCGAAACTCGACCTGGCCCTGCAGGCGGACATCTGGAAACACTCCCTGTTCTTCGGCGCCTTGTACGGCAAGAACGCGGCTTTCGCCACGGCCCAGCGCTTCGAGGGCCGCTACGAGCTGGATCGCGCCATCACCGACCGGATGTTCTGGTTCACCGCGCTGCGCGGCGAGCAGGACAAGTTCTCGGGTTTCGCCTACCAGGCGACGCTCACGACCGGCGTGGGCTACAAGTTCATCGACACCGATGACACCAAGCTGTCGGGAACGCTCGGCGCCGGCTATGCGCGGCTGCGGCCACAGACGTTCTTGAAGGATCCGGTGAGCGGCGAGGTGCTCGACCGCATCAAGGAAGACGCCACGGGCAGCGCGATCGCCACGGCGGGCCTGGCCTATGAACACCGGCTCACCGGCAACACCAAGGTCGTGGACAAGCTGCTGATCGAGACCGGCTCGAAGAACACGGCGACCTCGAACGACCTGTCGCTGCAGGTGGCGATGAGTGATGCCTTCGCGCTCAGCGCGGGCTACGCCATCCACCACAACAGCAAGCCGCCCGCCGGCACCAAGAAGATGGATCAGCTCACCACGCTGAACCTGGTCTACAACTTCAAGTAGGCGGTGTGTCCGGAGAGATGGGAGATGCGGGTGGATCGATGGAACGCCGTCCGATCAGTCCCGCCAGACTCGTCGATCGCATCATCGACGAGTACGGAGGTGTTGCGGGCCTGGTGGCGCAGTTCGACCTGCATGGGCTGGGCGCCATCATCCGATCGTGGATGGCTGCGGGGCCCAAGGAGCGGATCTCCGCCTCCCAGCTCCGGTCCGCTCTCGGACCCGGGTTCGTGCTCGACCTGGCGGCGGACTGCGGCCGGCCGGTACCGGAACTGGTCCAGGAGCTGATGGCACTGCTGCCGGTGGGCATCGGCGAACGTGCGCCGCGAGGCCTCGTTCCCTGGTAGGCATGGCGCTCCCTTTCGCCAGGGAAGCGCGGATAGAATGTCGCCTTCCTCCCCAGCGGATGCCGGCATGGATCCAGTCAAACTCGAGGCCCTGCGCGCACGCTTCGGCGATGCCGGCGTGTTCGACATCGACGACCCCGTCCTGAAGGCCGCCGCCGATCGCATTGCGACGCGCGATGGGCGGCGCACACTGCCGTACTCCGGGGTCTCGACCTTCTTCGGGCTGCCATTGCGGGAAGACGCTGCCGGACTCGATGTGGCGGTGGTCGGCGTACCCATGGACCTCGCGGTGTCGAATCGGGCGGGCGCCCGGCTCGGTCCGCGTGCGATTCGCGGGGTCGAGCGCATCGGCCCCTTCCATCACCGTTACCGCGACGTGCCCGCAGCGCACGTGAAGGTGGCGGACGTCGGCGATGTTCCCTTCCGCAGCCGCTACAGCCTCGAGCAGTCGCACGCCGACATCGAGGCGTACTATCACCGGCTCGTCGCCCAGGGCGTGCGGCCGCTGTCGGCGGGCGGGGACCACAGCATTTCCTGGCCGATATTGAAAGCGGTGGGCGCGAAGCGGCCGGTGGGCATGATCCACATCGATGCGCACTGCGATACCGGTGGCATCTACGATGACACCAAGTTCCATCATGGTGGGCCCTTCCGGTACGCGGTGCTCGACGGCGTGCTCGATCCCGAGCGCACCATCCAGATCGGCATCCGCGGTGGCTCGAATGTCATCTGGGAGTTCTCCTACGCCTCCGGCATGACCGTGCTCAACATCGAGGACTTCACCGCCATGGGCGTGGAGGCAGTGGCGCAGAAGGCGCGCGAGGTGGTGGGCGATGGCCCGGTGTACCTGTCCATCGATGTCGATGGCTTCGATCCCGCCTTTGCGCCCGGCACCGGTACGCCCGAGGTCGGCGGCATCACGCCGCGCGAGGGCCTGGAGCTGCTCTGGCGGTTGCGCGGGCTCGATTACGTCGGTGCCGACGTGGTCGAGGTGGCGCCGCAGTACGATGCCACCACCAACACCGCGCAGCTCGGGGCACAGCTCCTGTTCGAGGAACTGGCCTTGCTCGCACTGGGCACGAAGCGACCGGGTGGATGAGCGGTGAGCGCCCGGACTTCCGGAAAACGGTCCGGCATGACGGTGCTGCCGCGGCAGCGCTACCGCCGCATGCCGTGGAAGAATGGCGGCGGCATCACCTGGGAGATCCTGCGCGAGCCCGCCGATGCGGAACATTACGACTGGCGCCTGTCGATGGCCGAGATCAGCGCCCCGGGTCCCTTCTCCGATTTCAGCGGCTACCAGCGGCATCTGCTGCTGTTCGAGGGACCCGGCTTCGTGCTGAAGGCGCCTGGCGAGGCGGACCGGACGCTGACCCGCCGGGGTGATCTCGCCAGCTTCGATGGTGCGCTGCCCATGCAGTGCGAGCTGCCGGGCGGGCCCTGTACCGACCTCAACCTGATCGTGCGGGCGGACCTGCCGGTGCGCGTGAACGTCGTGAGCCTCGCCAGCACGTGGCGGCACGTGGCAGGGCAGGGCAGGACGGTGCTCGTGGCGCTGGAAGCCTGCCGCCTGGAGATCCTGGAGGGTGAAGCCGTGGAACTCGCGCGCGGCGATACGGCGCTGGTCGAACCCGGGGTGCGGGTGAGCGCCGCGGCGAACCGCTCGCCCGGGGCGGCCCTGTTCGTCGCGGTGCTGGGTTCGCGCGAAGGCCGCTGAACTACGCGGGCCGTTCGGCTCCCAGCGGCGCGAGTTCCCCTTCCCATTTCGCCACCAGTGTCGAGGCCACGGCGTTGCCGACGACATTGGTCGCGCTGCGGCCCATGTCGAGCAGGTGATCCACGGCGATGATCATGACCAGGCCCTGCTCGGGGAGGCCGAAGTAGCTCAGCGTCGAGGCGATGACCATCAGCGAGGCGCGCGGCACGGCCGCCATGCCCTTGCTCGTGACCATCAGCAGCAGCAGCATCACGAGCTGCTGGTGCGCGCTGAACTCGACGTGGAAGATCTGCGCGATGAACAGCACCGCGAACGCGCAGTACATCATCGAGCCATCGAGGTTGAACGAATATCCCAGCGGCAGCACGAAGGAGGCGATGCGGCGGCTGACACCAAAGGTCTCCAGCCGCTCGAGCGTCCGGGGATAGGCTGCCTCCGAGCTTGCGGTGGAGAAGGCGATCAGCACCGGCGAGCGGATCATGGACAAAAGCTGCCGCACGCGCGGGCCGATGGCGAGGAAGGCCGCCAGTGACAAGAAGGCCCACAGCGTGAGCAGGGCGACGTAGAACCCGCCGACGAAGCGCGCGTACACCAGCAGCACGCCGATGCCCTGCGACAGCACGGTCGCGGTGAGGGCGGCGAACACGGCGATGGGCGCCAGCGCCATCACGTAGCCCGTCAGCTGGAGCATGATGAGCGAGACCTGGTCGATCCAATCCACCAGCGGCTCGGTCCGTGCGCCCAGTGCAGCGGCGGCCACGCCGAACAGCACCGAGAACACCACGATCTGCAGGATCTCGTTGCTGGCCATGGCCTGCACGATGGAACTCGGGATGATGTGATCGAGGATGTCCTTGAGCTCGGGCGTGGTGGCCTTCGGGATGGCGGCTTCCGCGGCCATCGGCATCTGGGCAAGTCCCACGCCGGGCTGGAACGCCTGTACCAGCAGTACGCCGATGGTCATCGACACGAGCGAGGCGAAGATGAACCACCCCAGCGTCTTGCCGCCCACTCGCGCGATCGAGGCGGTGTCCTGCATGCGCGCCACGCCTACGGTGAGCGTGGAGAACACCAGCGGCGCGATGATCATCTTGATGAGGTGCAGGAAGGCGGTGGTGACCAGCGACAGGTTCGCCGCGGTGGCCTTGGCGGTGGGGCCGGTGCCCAGCCATTGCTGCAGCAGCAGACCCGTGAGCGGGCCGGCGATCATGGCGATCACCACCCAGGTGGTCAGGCGATTCCTCATCTCACATTTTTATCACAGCGCCGAGCAGTTGCCGCAGCAGACCTGACAGGTCGGCAGCGCGCGAGGGCTCGTACCGGTCCGGCGCCCGCTCGTCCAGGTAGGCCTCCTGGGCGATCTCGAGCTGGATGGCATCCACTCCGCGCGCGGGGTCGCCGTAGTGGCGCGTGATGTAACCGCCCTTGAATCGGCCGTTGAGCACCGCGCTGAACCTTTCCTGGGCGCCGAGCGCCTGCATCACACCCTGCTCGCGCCGGCGCGAGCAACTGCGGCCATCGGCGGTGCCCACGTTGAGGTCCGGCAGCCGGCCCTCGAAGAACAGCGGCACGCGGGAGCGGATCGAGTGCGCATCCCACAGGATGCAGTGCCCGTGCTCGGTCCGGATCGTGTCGATGGCCTCCGCCAGCCTGCGATGATAGGGCTGCCAGTACTGTTCCACCCGCTGCCGGATCCCGGCGGCGTCGGGCGCCTGGCCGGGCTGGTACAGGACTTCGTCGCGGAAGCTGCGGGTGGGGCAGACGCCGGTCTCGGCCTGCCCGGGGTACAGGGGCGCACCGTCGGGGGGGCGGTTCAGGTCCACCACGTAGCGCGACAGCGTTGCCACCAGCAGCGTGGCACGCAGTTCGCGATGCCAGGAGTAGATCTGTGGCACATGCCAGTCGGTGTCCGGCACGGCCAGCGCCGTGGGCGTCATGCGGGCGCGCAGGCTTTCGGGGATGTGCGTGCCGGCGTGCGGGACGCTGATCAGCAGCGCGCTGTCGCCGGGTTCGAAGAGGAAGGGCGCGGGTTCCATGGGCACGCCCGCTCAGCCCGACAGCGAGGGCAGGATGGAGGACGACGGCGCGACGAATCGGGCGCCCTGCACCCACTGGCGTGCGGCGGCGAGATCCGGCGCGAAGAAGCGATCGGCGGCGTAATGCGGCACTTCCCCGCGGATGACGCCATGCACCTGCTCCAGCGCGGCCGAGGAGCGCGCGGGACGGTGGAAGTCGATGCCCTGGGCCGCGGCGAGCAGCTCAACGCTGATGATGGCCGCGGCATTCTCCGCCATGCGCAGCACGCGCCGTGCGGCGTGCGTGGCCATGCTGACGTGATCCTCCTGGTTCGCGGAGGTGGGAATGGAATCCACGCTCGCCGGCGCGGCGAGGGTCTTGTTCTCCGCGACCAGCGCCGCCGCGGTCACCTGCGCGATCATGAAGCCGGAGTTCAGGCCGCTGTTCTCCACCAGGAACGCCGGCAAGCCGCTCATCTTCGGATCCACCAGCACGGCCACGCGACGCTCCGAGATGCTGCCGATCTCGGCGAGCGCGAGCGCGAGTGTGTCGGCCGCGAAGGCCACGGGCTCGGCGTGGAAATTGCCGCCGGAGATCACCTCGCCGGAGTCGAGGAACAGCAACGGGTTGTCGGTCACCGCGTTCGCCTCGATGACCAGCGTGCGCGCCGCGTGGGCGATCAGGTCCAGGCAGGCGCCCATCACCTGCGGCTGGCAGCGGAAGGAGTAGGGGTCCTGCACGCGCGTGCAGGCCAGGTGCGAGGCGCGGATCTGGCTGCCGGCGAGGAGCGAGCGCATCTGCCGCGCCACCGCGATCTGGCCCGGCTGTCCACGCACCTGATGGATGCGGTCGTCGAAGGGCGCATCGCTCCCCTTGAGCGCATCCACCGACATCGCGCCCGCGACCAGCGCGGCGCCGAAGACATCCTCCGCGGCGAACAGGCCCGCCAGCGCGATCGCCGTGGAGACCTGCGTGCCGTTGATCAGCGCGAGGCCCTCCTTGGGCCGCAGCGCCAGGGGCGCAAGCCCCGCAAGCTCCAGGCCGCGCGTGGCCGGCAGCAGCTCGCCGCGATGGCGCACCTGACCCACGCCCAGCAGCACCGCGCTCATGTGCGCGAGCGGCGCGAGGTCGCCGGAGGCGCCCACCGATCCCTGCGCCGGGATCAGCGGATACACCTCGCGGCTCAGCAGCGCGTTCAGGGCATCGAGCACCGCCAGGCTTACGCCCGAATAGCCGCGCGCCAGGGAGTTGATCTTCAGAGCGAGCACCAGCCGCACCACCGCATCGGGGAGCGGCTCGCCCACGCCGGCGGCGTGCGAGAGCAGCAGGTTGCGCTGCAGTTGCGCGAGTTCCTCGTTGGCGATGCGGGTCTGCGCCAGCAGTCCGAAGCCCGTGTTGATGCCGTACGCGGCATCGCCCTTGGCGATGATGCGGTCCACCAGCGAACAGGAGGCGCCGACCCGTTCGCGGTCGGCTTCATCCAGCGGGAACGGCGCGGCCTTCTGGTACAGCCGGCGAAGCGTGTGCAGCGCGAGTCGATGGCTCATGGCTTCACCCGGTCGTGATCATCGGAAGGTTGAGATGTTGCTCGCGGGCGCAGCGGATCGCAATGTCGTAGCCGGCATCGGCGTGACGCATGACGCCCGTGCCCGGGTCGTTCCACAGCACGCGCGCGATGCGCCGGCTGGCAGCATCCGTGCCGTCGCAGACGATCACGACGCCGGAGTGCTGCGAGAAGCCCATGCCGACGCCACCGCCATGGTGGAGCGAGACCCAAGTCGCGCCGCTGGCGGTGTTCAGCAGCGCATTGAGCAGCGGCCAGTCGGACACGGCATCCGAGCCATCGCGCATCGCCTCGGTCTCGCGATTCGGGCTGGCCACCGAGCCCGAATCGAGGTGATCGCGGCCGATCACCAGCGGGGCGGAGAGCTCGCCGCGCGCCACCATCTCGTTGAAGGCGAGTCCGAGGCGATGCCGCTGTCCCAGGCCCACCCAGCAGATGCGCGCCGGCAGGCCCTGGAAGGCGATGCGCTCGCGCGCCATGTCCAGCCAGCGATGCAGGTGGGCATCATCGGGGATCAGTTCCTTCACCTTGGCATCGGTCTTCGCGATGTCCTCGGGATCCCCCGACAGGGCTGCCCAGCGGAACGGCCCCACGCCACGGCAGAACAGAGGCCGGATATACGCGGGAACGAAGCCGGGAATGTCGAAGGCCTTGGCAACTCCCTGCTCCTTGGCCATCTGCCGGATGTTGTTGCCATAGTCGAACACCGGCAGGCCCAGGGCCTGGAACTCGAGCATGAGCTGAACATGCTTCGCCATCGAGGCCTTGGCCGCCGCGGCGGTGCCGCCCGGATCGGAGGCACGCCTCTCGTCCCACTGCTCCACGCTCCAGCCCTGCGGCAGGTAGCCGTTCACCGGGTCATGGGCGGAAGTCTGGTCGGTGAGCGCATCGGGGCTACGCCTGAGGGCGCGCAGCTCGGCCAGCACATCGACGATGTTGGCGCACAGCGCCACCGACACCGCCTTGCCCGCCCGGTGAGCCGCCGCGATTCGCGCCAGCGCATCATCGAGATCGCGTGCCTGCACATCGACGTAGCGGGTCTCCAGGCGCTTGTCGATGCGGCTCTGCCGGCATTCCACCGCGAGCATGCTGGCGCCGGCCATGGTGGCCGCCAGCGGCTGCGCGCCGCCCATGCCGCCGAGTCCGCCGGTGAGGATCCACTTGCCGGCGAGATTGCCGCCAAAGTGCTGGCGGCCCATCTCGACGAAGGTCTCGTAGGTTCCCTGCACGATGCCCTGGCTGCCGATGTAGATCCACGAGCCCGCGGTCATCTGCCCGTACATGGCGAGCCCCTTGCGGTCGAGCTCGTTGAAGTGCTCCCAGGTGGCCCAGTGCGGCACGAGGTTGGAGTTGGCGATGAGCACGCGCGGGGCGTCGCGATGCGTGGGGAACACGCCCACGGGCTTGCCCGACTGCACCAGCAGCGTCTCCTCATCGCTCAGGGTCTTGAGCGTCTCGACGATGCGGTCATAGCACTCCCAGTTGCGCGCCGCGCGGCCGATGCCGCCGTACACCACCAGTTCGTTGGGGTTCTCGGCCACCTCGGGGTCGAGGTTGTTCATCAGCATGCGCAAGGGGGCCTCGGTGGTCCACTGGCGGGCGTGCAACTGCGTGCCGCGTGGCGCACGAATGGGACGGGAGCGGTGCATCGTGGGCATGGTGATCCTTCCTTCAGGGGCGAAAGCGCCCCGACATTTCGTAACGCGAACCGGGGTAGTACAACCGTGCCACCGAGGCGATGGCGCCGGCAGTCCAGGTGCGCCGCAGCACCAGCAGGCAGGGCTCATGCCGCTTCATCTGCAGCAGCCGGCGCGTGGGCTCATCCGGCACCACCGCGCGCAGGATGTGCTGGGCCTCCTGGAGCGGTGCGGTGCGCATCAGGTACTCGTGCGGCGTGGTGCGGATGAAATCCACCCGCAGGTAATCCGGTGCGATGGCCGGCAGCACGCAGCGCTCTTCGAGCTGGATGGGCCGCTCGTTCTCGTGATGCACGATGACCGAGCGGAACAGCGGCGAGCGCGGGGCGATGCCGAAATCCGCCGCCAGGTCGCCCACGGCGCGCACTTTTTCCAGCGAAACCAGCTGCGCGCGGTGCGTGCCGCCGCGCTCGCGGATCTCATCGGCGATGTTGCGGATCTGCAGCGGATGAGCCTGCGCGCCGCCCTGCGCCACGAACGTGCCCACGCCGGCGATGCGCACCAGCACGCCTTCGTCCGACAGCTCGCGCAGCGCGCGGTTGGCCGTCATGCGCGACACGCCGAAGGACTTGACCAGCTCGTTCTCGGAGGGCACGCGACTGGCCGCGGCCCACTTTCCCGAGGCGACGTTCGACAGTATGTGGCGCTTGACCTTGAGGTACAGCGGCTGGGTGGGGGAGTCGGGCATGCTTGAATGCTAACCTGTATAGACAGGTATGGTCAAGACAAGTCGCGAATGACCCGCGGCAGTACAGTCTGGGTGCCGGCCTGCGCGCCGCTCGCAAGGGGCGGGGCTCCAAGCCCGCCGACGCTCGTGGGACTTGGCGCTGCCCCACGCGGGGCTGCGGCCGTGAGGTGCGGAATGCATTTGCATGGATACTGAGCAGTTTTTGAGGCGGAATTCGGCGTGAGTTGGGGTACGCTAGTCGCGTATAGCGTGCGGAGAATGGATATGCAGTTCACAGCGGTGTTTCAACGGGTACGAGGTGGATATCTTGCCTTCGTGGAGGAGCTTCCCGGCGCCAATACTCAGGGCGCCACCCTGGCAGAGGCCCGTGAAAATCTGGCGGAAGCCATAGAACTGGTGTTGGAGGCAAATCGCACTTTGGCCGAGGAATTGGTTGCGGGCCGCCGCGTCAAGCGTGAGCCCATCACCGTTCCGGCGGCATGAAACGTCGGGATCTCATTCGGCGGCTCGACTCGCGCAGCGCATGCCGCCCATCGCGCACCACTGTTCGGCCACCCACGATCACTGCGCGGCGGCGCGTAACGCAAATCTCTACGAAGCGGGCGAAAACAGGCGTACCATTGCGTAGAAACCGCCGGTAGGATGGATTCTCATGCAAGCCACCACCGTCGAAGTACTGGTTACCAAGGCTAAGTTCGATCCACAGATTGCGGTTGCAGTCGCCGAAGCCATTGACATGGCCATCAACAGCGCACAGCTCATCACCGTTCCAGTCCTCGACGCCCGGCTGGCCGCGCTTGAGGCGCGACTCGATGCCCGCTTTGCAGGCATCGATGAGCGCTTCAAGACATTTGAGGCCCAAGTCGGCGAGAAATTGTCCGTGTTCAAGTCCGAGATCATCCGTTGGGTGTTTCTCGTCATGCTCGGCAACGTCGCTTTGTCCACCGGTGCGCAGGCGCTGCTGAATACGCTGCAGCGATAGCATCTCCCGCCGTCTCGTCCGTACCCTAAGATCGCGGATCCTTAGATCGATTTTCCCATCCAGGCGCCAAAGTCCCGGCGGCTCGACTCGCGTAAGCTGTGCCGTCCATCGCGCACCACTGTTCGGCCACCCACCATCACCTCGCGTATGGCGGCGCGGCCACCGCCGAACACCAGCCGGTCCAGCGCGCTTTCCGGCGGGGCGCCGGCCATGTTGGGGTGATCCGCATCCAACACCAGCCAGTCGGCGCGGGCGCCGGGACGTAGCTCGCCCACCGGTTGGCCGAGGGCGCCGGCACCGGCGCGCGCCGCGTGGGCCCACAGGCGCTCGCCGATGTGGCGCTGCGTCTTCGCGGCCAGCACCGCGCGGCGGCGGCGTTTGAGCCGCTGCTGATACTCCAGCCAACGCAGCTCCTCGGCCGGATCCACGCACACCTCGCTGTCCGAGCCGATGCAGGCAAGACCGCCCGCCTGCAAGAAGAACCCCGTGTCGAACAGGCCATCGCCGAGATTGGCCTCGGTGGTGGTGCAGATGCACACGCTGGCGCCGCTGGCGGCGATGCCGCGCAATTCCTCGCGATGCGTCTGCGTGGCATGCACCAGGCACCAGTGCGGCGTGAGTACGCCGCGGTCCAGGAGCCACTCCACCGGTCGCTTGCCGGTGGCGGCGAGGCAGGCCTTGACTTCCAGTACCTGCTCGGCGATGTGGATGTGCACGGGCATGGCGGGGTCGATCTCACGCAGCGCCGCGCTCACCTCCGCCAGTGCCTCGGCGCCCACGGCGCGCAGGCTGTGGAAGGCCGCGCCCCAGCGCAGCAGCCCGGCGCGATGCGCGGCGGAATGCGCTGCCGGGTGCGCGGCGCGGTTCTGCGCGCGAATCAGCTCCACGAACTCGGCGGTGCCCAGGTAGAAGCGCCGCTGGTCCTCGCGCAGGGGCTTGGCGCCGAAGTCGCTGTGCTGGTACAGCACCGGCAGGAAGGTGAGTCCAATGCCGGTGGCGTGCGCCGCAGAGATGATGGCCGCGTGGAGCGGGTTCGCGTCCTGGCCGACCTCGAGCCCGGCCCCATATGCCGCGCCATCCTCGTGCCGGTGCAGATAATGAAACTCCGCCACCGAGGTGTAGCCGGCCTCCAGCATTTCGATGAACAACTGCCGCGCGATCAGCTCCAGTTCCGAAGGCGTCACGCGGTTCGCCAGCGCATACATCGCGTTGCGCCAGGTCCAGAAGCTGTCGCGCGCCGATTGCCGGAACTCGGTGTCGGCGCTCATCGCGCGCTGGAAGGCATGGCTGTGCGCATTGGGCATGCCGGGCACGATGAAGCCGCGCACCTCGGCCGCGCGGTGATCGGCGGCAGCGCCTCCATGCTCCACCGCGCTGATCATGCCCTGCGCATCCACCTGCACCTGGACGTCGCGTTTCCAGCCATCCGGGAGCAGGGCGTGCTGCAGGCGATAGGTGTTCATCGGCTTGACTATACCTGTGCGCATCGCCTAGCGTGAATTCATGACCGACGATGCGCTTCCCTGGGACAGTCTCATTCACGGCGTGCACCTGGCGACCCTGGCGCAGGCAGTGGGTCTCGGCGAGCTGCGTGACGGCGCCATCGCCATTCGCGGTGAGCGCATCGCCTGGCTGGGTCGCGCGGGCGAAGGGCTCGAGCGCGCGGCGCGCATGAACGCGCCCACCCGCGATCTGCGCGGCGCCTGGGCCACACCCGGGCTCATCGACTGCCACACGCACCTCGTCTACGGCGGCAACCGTGCGGCGGAATTCGAGCAGCGCCTGAAGGGCGCCAGCTACGAGGAGATCGCGCGCGCCGGCGGCGGCATCCAGTCCACGGTCAATGCCACGCGCGCGGCCACGGACGATGAGCTTCTGCACGCGGCCGTGCAACGCGCGGCGCGGCTGTGCGCCGAGGGCGTCACCACAGTTGAAATCAAATCCGGCTACGGCCTCAACCTCGAGCAGGAACTGCGGCTGCTGCGCATCGCGCGTGCCGTGGGCGGCGAGCTGCCGCTGTCGGTGCAAACCACCTTCCTGGGGCTGCACGCCCTGCCGACCGAGCTGCGCGAACGGCGCGGCGAGTTCGTCGATGCCGTGAGCGGCGCCTGGCTCGAGGCCGTGGTCGAACAGAAACTCGCGGATGCGGTGGATGCCTTCTGCGAGGGCATCGCGTTCACACCGGCCGAGACCGAGCGCTTCGTACGCGCGGCGCGCGCCCGTGGCCTTGGGCTTCACCTGCACGCGGGTCAGTTGAGCGACCTGGGTGCGGCGCAGCTCGCTGCCCGTCACGGCGCGTGGTCGGCAGATCACCTGGAGTACGTGGACGAGGCCGGCATCGCCGCCATGGCCGCCGCCGGCACGGTGGCGGTGATGCTGCCGGCCGCGTTTTACACGCTGCGCCAGGATCATCCGCCGCCGGTGCCGGCGCTGCGGCGCGCCGGCGTGCGCATGGCCGTCGCCACGGATTGCAATCCCGGCACCGCGCCCTGCACCTCGCTCCTGCTGGCGATGAACATGGCCTGCACGCTGTTTCGCCTGACGCCGGAGGAGACCCTCGCCGGCGTCACGCGCAACGCCGCCGCCGCGCTGGGTCTTGCGGATCGGGGCGTGCTGGCGCCGGGCCTGCGCGCGGACCTGGCATTCTGGCAAATCGAGCGGCCGGCGGAACTGAGTTACGCACTGGGCGCCAACCCTTGTGTTGGCGTGATCCAAGGCGGAAGATGGCTGCCATCATGAGCAGCCAACCCAATGTCGAATCCCTGATTCCCACCATCGGCCACTGGATCGATGGCGCCCTCCACACGCCGGCATCCGCGCGGACTTCGGAGATCTTCAACCCGGCAGCGGGCTTGGTGCAGGCCAGGCTCAGCCTCGCCGATGCGGGCCTGGTCGATGCGGCCGTGAAATCCGCCGCCGCCGCGTTCCCCGGCTGGGCCGGCACGACCGCGCTGCGTCGCGCCCGCGTCCTGTTCCGCTTCAAGGAGCTGGTGGAGGCACGCGCGGATGACCTCGCGAGGCTGATCTCGCGCGAGCATGGCAAGACCGTGAGCGATGCCCGCGGCGAAGTCACCCGCGGCCTCGAGGTGGTCGAGTTCGCGTGCGGCATCCCGCATCTGCAGAAAGGCGAGTACAGCGACAACGTCGGCACCGGTATCGACGCGTACTCCATGCGCCAGCCGATCGGCGTCGCCGCCGGCATCACACCGTTCAATTTCCCGGTGATGGTGCCGATGTGGATGTTCCCGGTGGCGCTCGCCTGCGGCAATACCTTCGTGCTCAAGCCGTCCGAACGCGATCCCTCGCCGAGCCTGCTGCTGGCGGAGCTGCTGAAGCAGGCGGGGCTCCCGAAAGGGGTGTTCAACGTGGTCAACGGCGACAAGGAAGCGGTGGATGCGCTGCTCGCGCATCCGGATATCGCCTCGATCAGCTTCGTCGGTTCCACGCCCATCGCCAAGCTGATCCAGGAGCGCGGCACGGCCGGCGGCAAGCGCGTGCAGGCGCTGGGCGGCGCCAAGAATCACATGGTGGTCATGCCCGATGCGGATCTCGATCAGTGTGTCGAGGCGCTGGTGGGTGCGGCCTACGGCTCCGCGGGCGAGCGCTGCATGGCCATCTCGGTGGCGGTGGCGGTGGGCGATGCGCTCGCCGACACGCTGATCGGCCGCATCCGCGAACGGCTCAAGACTCTGCGCATGGGCCTGCCGGACCAGCCCGACACGGAGATGGGTCCGTTGATCACGGCGCAGCATCGCGACAAGGTCAAGGGATACATCGACCTCGGCGTGCAGGAAGGCGCGCTGCTGGCAGTGGATGGTCGCGGCGCGGCCGAGCAGGCCCGGCTCAAGGGCTTCTTCATGGGCGCCTGCCTGTTCGATCGCGTGCAGCCTTCCATGCGCATCTACCGCGAGGAGATCTTCGGCCCCGTGCTGTGCGTGGTGCGCGTGCCGACGCTGCAGGCTGCGGTCGAGCTGATCAACCAGCACACCTTCGCCAATGGCACCAGCATCTTCACGCGCAGTGGCGAGGTGGCGCGCAAGTTCACCGCGGAGATCCAGGTCGGCATGGTCGGCGTGAACGTCGCCATCCCCGTGCCCATGGCCTTCTACAGCTTCGGCGGCTGGCGCTCCTCGCTGTTCGGCGATCACCACATCTACGGCATGGAAGGCGTGCGTTTCTACACGCGCATGAAGGCGGTGACGCAGCGCTGGCCGGCGCCGCCGGCGGGCGAGGCAGCCTTCGTCATGCCCACGATGCGCTGAACGGCAGCCGGGGGAAGACGGGAAGGCCGGGCGTGCACCGCCCGGCCTGCTCGCATCTCACGCGCCGGCGTCACACCGGCATCAGCCGCGCCGTGTCGCGGCGGCATGGGCCGCGGCGAGGTGCTCGCTGCCGACGCTGCGCACCGCGCGCTCGATCGCTTCCTGCTGGCAGGCCCTGGCGCGCACGGCGCGCCACAGGTCGCGTGAGTCGCCATCGGGGCACACCTGGCGGGCGGCGGCGGCGATGCGCTGGTACAGCGTGCGGGCGCCGGCATCGGTGGACAGGTTGAGGTCGGCGTAGCGCACCGTCGCCGAAGGCACATCGGCGGCGGCGCCCGCGGAAGCCGTACCGGCGGCGATGAGGCCGGCGGCCAGGACGAGGGCGGCAGCCGCGGCGCGGCCTGCAGAGCGGGTCAGTTCGAGCGTCTTCATGTTCGGTCTCCTTGCGTCGGGTTTTTGGGTCATCGCCGTTGCGATGGGACATATGAAACCCCGGTTGGCCCTTGCGAATCAGCCGATGCATCACGGGTTCGTCCCCGTGGCCGACGAGTTCGTCCCGGACGGGCTCTTGGCCGGCTCGAAAAGACCCGCCGATGCCTTAAAGTGGACCCATGAACGAATCGCAGACCCCGGCCCGCGAATCCCAGCGGCTGCTGTTCGCCATCCTCACCGGCTACTGGGTGTACGTGACGCTGTCCAACATCCTGTATGCGGCGAGCATGAACGCGGGCTTCATTACCATGAACAGCGAAAGCTATTTCGCGCCCTGGGATGCGCGGGTGGTCCAGCACCTCGTGCTCTTCCCCGCGCTGCTGGCCAGCGTCTGGGCATCACTGCGCATCGGCTGGCGCCCGCTGGCCACCGCGTTGCCCATGCAGCTCGTCATCGCGGCGGCGTTCGCGCTGCTCGGCTCGCCGGCGCTCACCGTCGCCCAGATCCTGCTGAAGAACGAGGAGTTCACGCATGCGCACAAGTCGATGGGTCTGTCCGACTGGTTCGACCAATCGAACCTGTCGCTGTGGATGGCCAGCGCCACCAGCATGTTCCTGGCCTATGGTTTCGGCCTTGCGCTCGTGACGGGCTTCTCGCTGTACCGGCGATTCGCGGCCGCACAGCTCCAGGTGAGCCAGCTCGAGCGCGAATTCAGCGCAGCCCGGCTTGCCGCCCTGCGCATGCAGCTCTCGCCGCATACGCTGTTCAACCTGCTGCACGTCATCCATGGCCAGATCGGCTGGGAGCCGAAGGCCGCGCAGTCGATGATCGTCAAGCTGGGCGATTTGCTTCGCCGCCTGCTGCGCGCGGGCGAACGCGATTTCGCGCCGTTGGCCGATGAGATGCAGTTCGTGCGTCTCTACCTCGACCTGCAGCAGCAGCGCTTCGCCGACCGCCTGCACATCGAGTTGCCGGCGCGCGAGTCACTGCCGGCACTCTGGGTGCCGAGTCTCGTGCTCCAGCCACTGGTGGAGAATGCCGTGGTGCATGGGCTCGCCGGACACGACGGCAAGGTCACGGTGACGGTGGAGGTGAGCCTGGCCGGCGAGGAACTGCACCTGCGCGTGCTGAACACGGCGCCGGCTCCGGACTCATCACGGGGAGGCGCCAGCGGTGGCGCCCCTTTCGGGGTGGCCACGGCCGCCAGCGGCTCCCTCGCCCGTGGGGAGGGCATCGGTCTTGCCAACGTGCGCGAGCGCCTGTCGGTGCAGTTCGGTGGCCGCGCCCGCTGCAGTTCCGGGCCCGGCGAGGGCGGTGTATGGTGCGCCGAGATCGTCCTGCCCCAGCTCCGCGACGCCAGCGCCGGCGGGGCCTGAAGCGGCCGGACGCGGGAGCCAGGGGTGAACGTGATCATCGTGGATGATGAGCCGGCGGCGCGTCGGGCCCTGCGCGAGTATTGCGCCAACGATGCCGGCCTGACCGTGACCGGTGAGTACGGGGATGCGTGCGCGGCCATGGAAGCCATCCGATCGCAGCCACCGGAACTGCTGTTCCTGGACATCCAGATGGATGGCATGACGGGCCTGGAGCTCGCGCGCCAGCTCGATCCCGAGCATCTGCCGCTGATCGTCTTCGTGACCGCCTATGACCACTATGCGCTCGAGGCCTTCGAGGTCAGTGCGGCCGACTACCTGCTCAAGCCCTTCGATGAGGATCGTTTCCAGGCAACGCTGACCCGGGTGCGGCGGCGGGCGGCGGCGACTGCGGCACCGCAGCGACAGGACGACCTCGCCGCGCTCCTGACGCGACTATCGCGGGCGGCGGGGAGCCTCGGGCGTTCCCGGCTCATGGCCGAGTCCGGTGGCCGGTTGCACATGATCGAGGTGGGGGATGTGGAACTGCTCGAGGCTGACCGGAATTACGTCAAGCTGGCCGTGGGCAGGGAGACCTACCATGTCCGCAGCACACTGGCGCAGGCGGAGAAGTCGCTGCAGTCCGAGCCGATGCTGCGCATCAGCCGCTCCTGCCTGATCAACATGAATCACCTCCGGGAGGTGAGCCGGACGCCCCGGGGTGACTTCATCCTGGTGCTCAATGGCGGCCGGACGGTCACCAGCAGCGAAGGGTTTCGGGAGTCCGTGCGGGACTACCTCGCGCGGCTGCGAATCGGGGCCGAGGAGGGCGACTAACTGCTGCTGCATCGCAGCAATCTCCTTGACACCTGCCGGGCCGGTTCCTACAATTCTCGGCCTTTGTCGCCAGGCTCCGTACCGCCGGCGGCACACACTCTCGTATCCACAGGCCGCGCCTTCGTGCGGCCTGGATTTTTTTGAAAGGTAGTGAAGGGATATGGCGACGACCAGTCAGTTGATCCGCACGGGCCGAAAAGAACCGGCGTGGAAGTCCAAGGTGCCGGCACTCGCGGCCTCGCCGCAGAAGCGCGGCGTCTGCACTCGCGTGTACACCACCACGCCGAAGAAGCCCAACTCCGCGCTACGCAAGGTGTGCCGCGTTCGGCTCACCAACGGCTACGAGGTGTCGAGCTACATCGGCGGCGAGGGCCACAACCTGCAGGAGCACTCGGTGGTGCTGATCCGCGGCGGCCGCGTCAAGGACCTGCCGGGCGTGCGCTACCACACGGTGCGCGGTGCGCTCGACTGCGCCGGCGTCGGCGATCGCAAGCAGGGTCGTTCCAAGTACGGCGCCAAGCGTCCCAAGAAGTAATTCCAAAGTAGGTCCACCATGTCCCGCAGATCCGCCGCTCCGCAACGCCACATCCTCCCCGACCCGAAGTTCGGGAACGACATGCTCGCGAAATTCATCAACATGGTGATGGAGCGGGGCAAGAAGTCCGCGGCGGAGAAGATCGTCTACGGCGCCATCGACCGCATCGGCGAGAAGACCGGGCGCGCCGGCGGCGAGGCCATCAACGTCCTGCAGACCGCGCTCGACAACGTGAAGCCCGTGGTCGAGGTGAAGTCCCGCCGCGTCGGCGGCGCCACCTACCAGGTGCCCGTCGAGGTGCGCGCCAATCGCCGGCAGACGCTCGCGATGCGCTGGGTCATCGAGGCTGCGGCGGACCGGAGCGAGAAGTCCATGGCGCACCGTCTCGCGGCGGAGCTGCTCGAGGCTTCGGAGAACCGTGGTGCCGCCGTGCGCAAGCGCGAGGACACGCACCGCATGGCGGAGGCCAACAAGGCCTTCGCGCACTACCGCTGGTGAGCTGAAGTCCCGCGAGCCGCCTTAAGGGTCCGCGGGGCCGCTGTAACGAGGAACCCGCCGTGGCACGTACGACCCCCATCGAGAGATACCGCAACATCGGTATCTCGGCGCACATCGATGCGGGCAAGACCACGGCCACCGAACGCATCCTGTTCTACACGGGCGTCTCCCACAAGATCGGCGAGGTGCACGACGGCGCGGCCGTGATGGACTACATGGAACAGGAGCAGGAGCGCGGCATCACCATCACCGCCGCGGCGACCACCTGCTTCTGGAAGGGGATGGACAAGAGCTTCCCCGAGCACCGCATCAACATCATCGACACTCCCGGCCACGTCGACTTCACCATCGAGGTGGAGCGTTCCTTGCGCGTGCTCGACTCCGCCGTGGCCGTGTACTGCGCGGTCTCCGGCGTGCAGCCGCAGTCCGAGACGGTGTGGCGGCAGATGAACAAGTACGGCGTGCCGCGCGTGGCCTTCGTCAACAAGATGGACCGCGCCGGCGCCAACTTTCTGCGCTGTGTGGAGCAGATCCGCACGCGCCTGCGCGGCAATCCCGTGCCCATCCAGTTGCCCATCGGCGCCGAGGATGCCTTCACCGGTGTGGTCGACCTCGTCAAGATGAAAGCCATCTGGTGGGACGATGAAACCCAGGGCATGAAGTTCGAATACCGCGACATCCCCGCGGAGATGAAAGCGCAGTGCGACGAATACCGCGCGAAGATGATCGAAGCGGCCGCCGAGGGCGATGAGACGCTGCTCAACAAGTACCTGGAAAGCGGCAATCTGAGCGATGAGGACATCAAGCGCGGCCTGCGCGCGCGCGCCATCCGCAACGAGGTCTGCCTGGTCACCTGCGGCTCGGCCTTCAAGAACAAGGGCGTGCAGGCGGTGCTGGATGCCATCATCGAATACATGCCGGCGCCCACCGACATGCCGCCGGTGAAGGGTCATGACGAGCGCGACAAGCCGCTGACGCGCCCGGCGGATGACAACGCGCCATTCGCGGCGCTGGCCTTCAAGATCCTGAACGATCCATTCGTCGGCAATCTCACCTTCTTCCGCGTGTATTCCGGAACGCTCAACTCGGGCGATGCGGTGTTCGTTCCCAACAAGAACCGCAGCGAGCGCATCGGACGGCTGTTGCAGATGCACGCCAGCGACCGCTCGGAGATCAAGGAAGTGCGCGCCGGCGACATCGCCTCGGCGGTGGGTCTGAAGGACGTGGTCACGGGCGACACGCTGTGCGATGAGAACAAGGTCATCATCCTGGAGAAGATGGAGTTCCCCGAACCCGTCATCTCGGTGGCGGTGGAGCCCCGGACCAAGGTCGACCAGGAAAAGATGGGCGTGGCGCTGCAGCGCCTGGCCAAGGAAGACCCTTCTTTTCGCGTGCACACGGACCAGGAGTCCGGCCAGACCATCATCGCCGGCATGGGCGAGCTGCACCTGGAGATCATCGTCGATCGCATGAAGCGCGAGTTCAAGGTCGAGGCGAACGTGGGCAAGCCGCAGGTCGCCTACCGCGAGACCATCCGCGCCAAGGTCGAATCCGAAGGCAAGTTCGTGCGCCAGTCCGGTGGCCGCGGCCAGTACGGCCATGTGTGGCTGAAGCTCGAGCCGCTGGAGCAGGGCAAGGGCTACGAATTCGTCAACGGCATCGTCGGCGGCTCCGTCCCTCGCGAGTTCATCCCGGCGGTGGACAAGGGTATCCAGGAAGCGATCCAGACCGGTGTGATCGCCGGCTACCCCATCGTCGATGTGAAGGTGACGGCGTTCGACGGCTCGTACCACGATGTCGACTCGAACGAGATGGCCTTCAAGATCGCCGCCTCCATGGGTTTCCGCGAGGGCTTCCGCAAGGCGAAGCCTGTGTTGCTCGAGCCCATCATGAAGGTCGAGGTGGTGACGCCGGAGGATTACTACGGCGACATCGTCGGCGACCTGAACCGCCGGCGCGGGCAGATCACCGGCATGGAGGATGGCCCCTCCGGCAAGGTGGTCACCGCGGAAGTGCCGCTGGCCGAGATGTTCCAGTATTCCACGTCCATGCGCTCGATGAGCCAGGGACGCGCCACGTACACGATGGAGTTCGCCAAGTACATGGAAGTGCCGAGCAACGTCGCGGAAGCCGTGCTGAAGAAGGCTTCCTGATCCCTAAACCCGCAGAACGCATCGAGAGGTAACGCCAGTGTCGAAGGGGAAGTTTGAGCGCACCAAGCCGCACGTGAACGTGGGGACGATTGGTCATGTGGATCACGGCAAGACGACGCTGACGGCGGCGTTGACCAAGGTGATGGCGGAGAAGTTTGGCGGGGAGTTCAAGGCCTACGATCAGATCGACAAGGCCCCCGAGGAGCGGGCCCGCGGCATCACCATTGCCACCGCGCACGTGGAGTACCAGAGCGATGCGCGCCACTACGCGCACGTGGACTGCCCCGGGCACGCGGACTACGTGAAGAACATGATCACGGGCGCTGCGCAGATGGACGGAGCGATCCTGGTGGTGAGTGCGGCCGATGGGCCGATGCCCCAGACCCGCGAGCACATTTTGTTGGCCCGCCAGGTGGGCGTGCCCTACATCGTGGTGTATTTGAACAAGGCCGACATGGTCGATGACGCGGAGCTGCTGGAGCTCGTTGAGCTGGAGGTGCGGGATCTGTTGACCTCCTACAAGTTCCCCGGGGACAAGACCCCGATCGTGATCGGCTCGGCGCTCAAGGCACTGGAGGGCGATGCGAGCGATATCGGGGTGCCCTCGGTGCTCAAGCTGGTGAAGGCGCTGGATGACTACATTCCGGTGCCGAAGCGTGCGGTGGACGGAGCGTTTTTGATGCCGGTGGAGGATGTGTTCTCCATTGCGGGCCGCGGCACGGTGGTGACCGGGCGCATCGAGCGCGGGATCATCAAGGTGAACGATGAGGTGGAGATCGTGGGGCTTCGCCCGACGACCAAGACCACCTGCACGGGCGTGGAGATGTTCCGCAAGTTGCTCGATGAGGGGCAGGCGGGGGACAACGTGGGGGTGCTGCTGCGAGGCACCAAGCGTGAGGAAGTGGAGCGCGGGCAGGTGTTGTGCAAGCCCGGCAGCATCACGCCGCACACGAAGTTCGAAGCCGAAGTGTACGTGCTGACCAAGGAAGAGGGAGGCCGGCACACGCCGTTTTTCAAGGGTTACCGTCCGCAGTTTTACTTCCGCACGACCGATGTGACGGGAGCGGTGGAGCTGCCGGCGGGGACCGAGATGGTGATGCCTGGGGACAACATCAAGATCGTGGTGGAGCTGATCAGCCCGATCGCGATGGAGCAGGGCCTGCGCTTTGCGATCCGCGAGGGAGGCAAAACCGTGGGTGCCGGCGTGGTTGCCAAGGTGATCGCGTGATCCCTGCGACCAAGACCGTGGGCGCCGGCGTCATCGCAAAAGTAATTGCTTGAGCGTTGCGATGTCGCGACGCTAATTAACCAGGACTATCAAATGGCTACTAATCAAAACATCCGGATCCGCCTCAAGGCCTTCGATCACCGGCTCATCGACAAGTCCGCGAAGGAAATCGTCGACACCGCGAAGCGCACCGGCGCGACCGTCAAGGGCCCCGTGCCGCTGCCCATCAAGATGGAGCGCTTCACCGTGCTGGTCGCACCGCACGGCGACAAGGACGCGCGCGATCAGTTCGAGATCCGCACGCACAAGCGCCTGATGGACATCCTCAATCCCACCGACAAGACCGTCGATGCGCTGATGAAGCTGGAACTGCCGGCCGGCGTCGACGTACAGATCAAGCTGAACTGAGCTTCGCGGGCCGGCGCGTCCTCGCCGGCCGATTTCCCGCGTTACGCTCTGCGCGAGCGTGTGCTTCAGGCTGCGGCCGTCATCACATCATGTGGAATATGGACGCTATTCCACGAAGATCGGATGATCGCATCGCCATGCCGACGGAAGCGCTGAGTGATGTCGAGTTGGACGAACTGGAGCGCTCCGAGATCCCCGAGGAGACCCGAGAGTTCGATGTGCTGGTGCCCGAAGGCTGGTAAGTGGCGCTCGACCGCGCGCGGGGCAGGTAATCGGTAGCCGCGATTCACGGTGCGCGCCAATCTTGCTCACGAAGCCAGATGTCAAATTCGCCTGATTTGACCGGCTTGCGCACATAGCCTTCCGCATGACGGGCTTCTTCCTCCCGAATTCGAACTCGTCGGATTTCAGCTTCAAGCGCGTCACGAATGAATGCCGATCGAGAGGCATTCCGAGCCCGACTCATTTTATCGACGAGCCGCCACCCAACCACGCTTCCAGCGCACGGGCAGCGCAGAATATTTGCCGCGCTGGCGGCACGCCGAAGGGCGGCCTTCCGCGGATGGATCCAATGTAGTTAGCGCGCAGCTTCTTTGTATGCCCGCAATACTGCATTGATTCGCGTCTGATAGCCTGATTCTGTGGCCCGAAACCACTTCAGTACATCGGCGTCGATGCGAAGTGAAACCGAGCTCATGGGTTCGAATTCTGCGCTGGATTCGAAAGTGTACTCGCGTGGATAACGCACCAATGCGTCGAGAATGGAAGATGTCTGGCGTTGCGTCGGGTGAGGACGGCACCGTCAAGTGCGCTTCTGGCGTACACTGGGATCAACATCAAGCTTCCCCTCCCGGAGAACATCATGTGGTCCCGCCTGCTCCCCGCAACGTCGTGCTTCATCCTGACCGGCCTGTGCGCCGCGGCGGATCTTCCCGACGAAGCGGCGCTTGCGAAGATGAGCGCGCGTTTCGCGCCGGTGGACATCGAGGTGGATCTCTCCTCGCTCCCGGCGCAGGAGCGCGCGGCGGTTGGCGACCTGGTGCGCGCGGCCGAAGTCATCGACGGGCTGTTCCTGCGCCAGGTCTCACCGGACAACGAATCGCTGTTGCTGCGCCTGTCGGCGGACACCTCGCCACTCGGCCGGGCGAGGCTCGACTACTTCGTGCTGAACAAGGGGCCGTGGTCCAGCCTCGATCACGAGCATCCTTTCCTGCCCGGCGTCGGCGGGAAGCCCGATGCGGCGAATTTCTACCCGGCCGGTACGGACCGCCAGCAGATGCAGTCCTGGTTCGACGGGCTGCCGGCGGCGCAGCGTGAATCCGCCACGGGCTTCTTCACCACCATCCGGCGCGATGCGGCGGGCAAGCTGGTGGTGGTGCCCTACAGCCTCGAGTACCAGGGCGAGCTGCAGCGTGCCGCGCACTGGCTGAGATCAGCCGCGGGACACACGAGCCAGCGCACGCTCAAGGATTTCCTCGAGAAGCGTGCCGATGCCTTCGGCAGCAACGACTACTACGCCAGCGACATGGCATGGATGGACCTCGATGCCAGCATCGAGCCCACCATCGGGCCCTACGAGGTCTACCAGGACGGCTGGTTCAACTTCAAGGCGGCCTTTGAGGCCTTCATTACCGTCACGGACAGCGAGGAGAGCGCCAAGCTCGCACGGTTCAGTTCGAAGCTGCAGGGCCTGGAGGACCGGTTGCCCATCGACGCGAAGTACCGTCACAAGCTTGGCGGCGCATCGCCCATTCGCGTGGTCAACGTGGTGTACAGCGCGGGCGATGGCAATCATGGCGTGCAGACGGCGGCCTTCAACCTGCCCAACGATGAACGCGTGGTGGCGGCCAAGGGTTCGAAGCGCGTCATGCTGAAGAACTTCCAGCGCGCCAAGTTCGACAAGGTGCTGGTTCCAGCCTCGCAGCTCACGCTGGCGCCGGCCGACCGGACGCTGGTGTCCTTCGAGCCTTTCTTCACGCACATCCTGATGCACGAGCTGATGCACGGACTGGGTCCGCAGACCATCACCGTGGCGGGCCGGGAGACCACGGTGCGCCAGGAACTCAAGGAACTCAACGGTCCGCTGGAGGAAGCCAAGGCGGATGTGTCGGGCCTGTGGGCGCTGCAGAAGCTGATGGACGATGGCGTGCTGCCGAAGTCGCAGGAGCGCGCGACTTACGTGACCTTCCTCGCATCCGCGTTCCGCACGCTGCGCTTCGGCCTCACCGAGGCGCATGCCAAGGGCATGGCCTTGCAGTTCAACTGGCTGCTGGATGCCGGCGCGGTGCGCGCGCAGGCCGATGGCACCTTTGCCGTGGACTTCAAGCGCGTCCGGGCCGCGGTGGCGGGTCTCACGCAGGAGATCATGACCCTGCAGGCCACCGGGGACTACGCGGGAGCGAAGCGCCTGAGCGAAAAGATGATGGTGATCCGGCCGGAGGTCGCGGCGGCGCTGGCGCGCCTCGACGGACTGCCGGTGGACATCCGTCCGCGGTTCGTCACGGCCGCGACACTGACCTCGGCGCAGTAGGACAGGCGGCGCATAGCGACAGGGTGTGACGCTCCTGCCTCACACCAGCCGCACGTCGACCCCTCGCGCGCGCAGCTCTTCCACGGCATCGGGATTCGCGGCGCGATCGGTGATCAGCAGGTTGATCTGCTCCACCCGCGCGATCAGCGAGACATTGCGGCGCATGAGCTTGGACGAGTCGGCGACCACCACCACCTGGCGTGAGATGGCGATCATCTTGGCGTTGAGCTGTGCCTCGCCCAGGTGCGGGGTCATCACCCCGACCTTCGGGTCCAGTCCGTCCGCGCCGAGGTAGAGCCGGTCGGCCTGCAGTGCTTCCAGCGCAAGCTCCGCCATCGGCCCCGACAGCGAGTTCGACTCGCGGCGCAGGATGCCGCCGGGCATGATCAGCCGCACCGAGGGCACATCGATCAGCAGCGCGGCGATGTTCAGCGCATTGGTGATCACGTTGATGGAGCCGATGTCGAGGGTGCGGATGCAGCGCGCGATCTCCGCCGTGGTGGTGCCGGAGTCCAGGATGATGGTCTCGCCATCGCGGATCAGCGCGGCGGCCGCCTGCGCGATGCGCAGCTTCTCGCCATGGTGCTGGAGCTGCTTCACGTCCAGCGGCGCATCGTCCTGGACGCTCAGCGCGCCGCCATGCGTGCGGGTGAGCGCGCCGGCATTCTCGAGCGTGGTGAGGTCCGCGCGGATGGTGACCTGCGAGATGCCGAAGCGGCGCGCGAGATCATCCACGGTCACGCGCCCTTCGGCGCGCACCAGTTCGCAGATGCGCCGCCGTCGCTCCTCGATCAGCAATCCGGGTTCGTTCGCAGCGCGCATCAGGCCGGCGTCGCCTCCAGCAGCAGGAAGCGATCGAACTTCACCATCAGGCGCGCTGCCGGCGCAGCCACCTCGCCGAGATCACGCTCGTTGAAGTAGTCGCGCAGGCGGTAACGGCCCTGCGCCAGGCCCGTGATGTTCACCGGACCGCTCCAGTCTTTCGCGTAGAACGCATAGTACAACTTGCCGGACTTCTCGATCACGTGGGTCTCGGGCTTGTCGAATCCGATGTCGTACAGCTCGCCGCGATACCGCCCCCTTGGCAGCAGATGCTGGTTATATAGCGCGATCCATCGACGCCACAGTTCCTCCTTCTGCGGCGTCAGCAGGAACGAGTCCTTGGGCTTGGGGTCCCGCGGCCAGGTGAACTTGGTCGACAAGACGGCGCCGATTCCAACCGTGGAGGCGAAGTCGTCCTGACCATCGCTGAGTTCGACGTGATCCCCGGCAAAGGGTGCACTGGGACCGAGCAGCGCCTTGAGGCTCTTTCCCTTGTGCCGCACCTGCCAGGAGGATTCGGGGTCCGCGGCCGGTGTCTGGTTGATGGAGGCGAAGTTGAACAGCGAATCGGAAGTCCCGCAGGGACACAGCTCCATGACCACTTCCGGGTCGATCCCGCGCGCCGTTTCGTACAGCGCGCGGAAGAAGTCCTGCAGCTTTTCCACCGACTCCTCCGGCCGCGCATGGTGGTGCGCGGGGTTGTAGCAGGGCGCCACGCCATTCAGGTGCTGGCCGTCGATCTTCAGCCCCGCGAAACCCCACTGACCGATGAAGCGGCGCACGAGGTCCTGGGTGAAGGTGACGGTCCTGTCGTAGGCCGGGCAGAGGTAGAAGCTGTTCCACCAGGAGACGAGCTGGGGCGCGCCATCCTTGTCCAGCAGCAGCATGTCGGCATGGTCGTGCAGCAGGTCCGAGCCGGGCGCCGCGGCCAGCGGTGCCACCCACAGCCTGGGCTTGAGCGAGGCTGCGCGGATCTGCTGCACGAGCCCTCGCATGTCCTGCTCGCCGCCCGGGTACTTGCGTGGGTCCAGGTTCCAGTCGCCGACATTGGACTGCCAGCCATCGTCGATCACCGCCCAGCGCAGGCCGAGTTCCTTCACCTTCGGCAGCGTGTCCACGATGAGCTGCGTGGTGCACTCGCGTTCGTAGCCCCAGGCGCACCAGATGGGTTCGTAGGCGGCATCGGGCGGTGAGGGCGGTGCGAGGCCGCGCTCGGCCATGATGCGACGATACGCATCGAGCGTCGCGAAGTGATCGCCGGTGTGGGCGGCGATGAAGCACTCAGGCGTGTTGAATCCCTCGCCGACCGCGAGCGGACGCTGGCGTTCGCCGGTGATGCACAGCCGGGCGGACTCCTGCCTGCCCGTGAGCGGCAGCGAAACGAGCTGTGGCCGCAATTCCAGGTGCCCCACCGCGAGGCCCACGTCGCGCCGCCAGACATCCACGATGGGAACGCCGCCGCCATAATCCGAGGCGTTCATCCCCATGAAGTTCGCCTGCTCGAAGCCGGGTCGCACCGGCTGCACCCAGTCGCGCCGGTCCTGATGCGTGCTGCCGCAGTAGGACCAGAAGGGCGGTGCGCCACTGTCCGTCGCGGCGTGGGTGGCAGCGGGCCGTGCCGGGAACTCGAGGTCTGCGTTGCGCCACTCGCTCACCTCGAGGGTGCGCGCGGAAGTGTTTCTGTAGCTGACCTCAAGGAACAGGAAGCCCGGGTAGCGGTTGTACAGCGAGACGGTGACGGTCTTCTCGACCTGATCGTCGCTGAGCCCGACGACCGTCAGCGCCGTGCCAGGCCCGTGGGGTCCGTCGAGCCGTCTCGAATCGGACCGACGCAGCGCGAATCGCTGCACCCGGGCGCCGTTTCCGAACAGCAGCGTTTCGCTCGGCGCCCATGCCGTGAGCGGTTGCGGCACACCGGAGGAAGCGAGGCCCGGATGATCCAGGCGCGAGCGCAGGAATTCATCGAAACCGATGCGCAGCATTCCATCGCCGATCTGTGGCAGGGCCGTGGGGGCGGCACCGGCGTTCCGGGTGCCCAGCAGCGTGGCGCCAGCCACCAGTTGAAGGAATTCCCGCCGGGTTGTCGGTAATTTATGCATCGTTCGTAAGCCCCTTGACACTTTCGAAAGCGTACGAAATAGTAATCGAAAATAAACTAGCTGATTTTCGGGGATCAATGCTTTCGTTTTCTTTCGTATTTGTCAAGACACTGGCAAGGCTTGCATGAGCCGCCGGGCGGGGCTCCTGTTCGCCCTGGTCACCACCGCCTTCTGGGGTGTGTGGGGCGCCTTTGCCGGACGGCCGGCGGACAATGGCTTTCCCGAAACCCTCATCTACGTGGTGTGGGCCTTCACCATGATCCCGCCTTGCCTGTTCGCGCTGGGGCGCGTGGGCTGGCGCTGGGAACACGACGGCCGCTCGGTCCTGCTCGGTTGCCTCATCGGCTTCACCGGTTCCGGCGGCCAGATGCTGCTGTTCCACGCGGTTCATACCGGACCCACCTACCTCATCTTTCCGCTGGTGGCGCTCTCACCGCTGGTCACCATCGCATTGTCGGTGGTTTGGCTGCATGAGCGCGTCACGTGGATCGGTGCGCTGGGCATCGTGCTCGCGATGCTGGCGCTGCCGCTGTTCGATTATGTACCGGGCGAGGGATTCGGTGGGCACGGGGTAGCCTGGTTCCTCTATGCGCTGATCGTGCTCGTCGCCTGGGGCGTGCAGGCATTCTTCATCAAGCTGGCCAACCGCTCGATGTCGGCGGAAAGCATCTTCCTCTACATGACGCTGACCGGCCTTGCGCTCATCCCGCTCGCCTTGTACATGACGGACTTCGCGAGGCCCATCAACTATGGTCTCTCGGGCCCCGGCCTGGCCGCGATCACGCAGATCCTGAATGCAGTGGGTGCGCTCACCCTGGTCTACGCCTTCCGCTACGGCAAGGCCATCGTCGTCTCGCCGTTGACCAATGCCGGTGCGCCGCTCATCACCTCGCTGATCTCCCTCGCACTGCTCGGCCTCGTGCCGCAGACCCTGAAGCTCGTCGGCGTGGGGCTTGCGTTCGCAGCCGCGGCCCTGCTCGCCATCGAACCGGAGGAACCGGCCGCTGGAGCCGGCGCATGAACGCCTTGCTCGAGGTGGTCGAACGGCACCGGGCCGGTGCCGTGGTGGGCATCACCTCGGTCTGCTCCGCGCATCCGCTGGTGATCCGTGCGGCCCTGGAGCATGCAAAGGCGCTGGAGCGATGCGCGCTCATCGAGGCCACCTCCAACCAGGTCAACCAGGAGGGTGGCTACACGGGGCTGGTGCCAACGCAGTTCCGCGACCTCGTGTGGAACCTCGCCGACGAGGTTGGCCTGCCTCGCGAGCGCGTCCTGCTGGGCGGAGACCATCTCGGGCCCAACCCCTGGCAATCGGCCTCCGCGAAGGATGCGATGCAGCGCGCCGAGGTAATGGTCATGGGGTATGTCAGCGCCGGGTTTCGCAAGATCCACCTGGATTGCTCGATGCCCTGCGGCGATGACACGCGGCCGCTGAGCGATGCGCTCATCGCGGAGCGCAATGCGAGGCTGTGCGCCCGCGCGGAAGGAGCCTGGCGCGCGGCCGGCGGCGAGGCGCCCATGTACATCGTCGGCTCCGAGGTGCCGACGCCGGGCGGTGCGCACGAGACCCTGCAGGAACTGACGGTGACGAGGCCGGAAGCCGCGCTGGCGACACTCGAGGCGCATCGCGCTGCATTCCTGCGACTGGGCCTCGACTCCGCCTGGCAGCGGGTGATTGGCCTCGTGGTTCAGCCGGGCGTGGAGTTCGACGAAGTGCACGTGATCGGTTACGCGCCGGAAAAAGCCCGGCGGCTCAGCGAGTGCATCGCCTCACAGCCGCACCTGGTGTTCGAGGCGCACTCCACCGATTACCAGTCACCTGAGGCATTGGCCTGCCTGGTTCGAGACCATTTCGCGATCCTCAAGGTGGGGCCGGCATTGACCTTCGCGCTGCGCGAGGCGGTGTTCGCCCTCGACCAGATCGAACGGGAATGGCTGGGCGAGCAGCAGGGCTCGCAGGTGCGCGCCACGGTGCTCGCCGCCATGCGCAAGAATCCGCGGCACTGGGAGAAGCATTACCGGGGATCGGGGCACGCGCTGGAACTCGAGCTCGCCTACAGCCTCAGCGATCGCATCCGTTACTACTGGCCGGTCCCGGAAGTGGCGCAGGCGATGGCGCAGCTCGAGGCCTCGTTCAGCAAGCCAGGGCTGCCTTTGCCATTGCTCGGGCAGTACCTGCCTTCTGCCCAGGAAGCCGTGCGCCGCGGGGAGATCGCGACGAGCGCGCACGACCTCATCTCGCATCACATTCGCAAGGTGCTGGCCGGATATTCCGCGGCCTGCGATCAGATGACATGAAGGACAACAGGGGGACGCATCACATGAAACGCTCCATGAAACCGGTCTTCACATCGGCCCTGGCCTTGCTCGCCATGTTCATCGGCGGCAACGGCTCCCCGGCGCGAGCCGCCGATGCAGCGGCCGATGCGCCGAAGGACGCCCAGGGACCCAGCGCGGAGGAATCACTGAAGGAGATCGTGGTGGTGGGCCTGCGGGCCAGCCTGGAAAAGTCCCTCGACATCAAGAAGGATGCGGCGGTGGTGCTCGACTCGATCAACTCGACCGAGCTGGGGCGTTTTCCGGATGCGGATGTCGCCGATTCGCTCAGCCACCTGCCCGGCATCACCATCCAGCGAACCACCGGCGGTGAGGGCCAGAAGATCACGGTGCGTGGCCTGCCCGCCGAGTACAACATCGTGACCTTCAACAACCGCATCATCGCCAGCGATGACGATGGGCGGGACCTGGCCTTCGATGTGCTGCCCTCCGAACTGATCGCCGGCGCCGACGTGCTCAAGTCCTCGCAGGCCTCGGCCACCGAGGGCAGCATCGGCGGCTCGGTCAACCTTCGTTCCGTGAGCGCCTTCGACAAGGCGGGCTTCCATGCCGGCGTGCACGCAGAAGGCGACTACAACCGGATGTCGCACCTCAAGGGCCAGAAGTACTCCGCGTTCATCTCGAATACCTTCGCCGATGACACCTGGGGTTTCGTGCTCGGGGGCGTGCACTCGGATGCCAAGATCCGCACCGATTCGCTGAACGCCTACAACCAGAACTTCTACGGTCCGGCCACCTATCCGTACGATGGCTCGGGCAATGCCGTGCCGCTGACCGCCACGCCCTGCTGCATCACCTTCGGCTCGATCTTCGACGACAAGAAGCGCGACGCGGTGTCCGGGCGCCTGGAATGGCGGCCGAGCTCGGCGTTCTCGATGTCCCTCGACGGGTTGTACACGCGCCTGCGCGATCCGCAGATCGGCTACAACGAGTCCTACTACTTCGCAGCCAACGACGATGGCACGCCCTGGGGCGATGCGGTGGTGAAGGACGGAGTGATCACCGCGGTGACGGTGAACAACTTCCAGCCGGAAATGGTGAACAACACCATGAACCGCAACGTGAAGACCTCGATGTTCGGCTTGAACGCCACCTGGAAACCGAATGACCAGCTTTCGTTCACCTTCGATGGCTACCACTCGACGGCCAACCGGCCCGAAGGCGGGCAGGACACCTTCGTGACCGCTGGTCTCGTCAACAACTCGCCTACGGCCGAGGACATCCTGTACTTCACGGACCTGCCCAACAGCCTGCCGGACATCAACGTGGTGCTGCCGCCCAGCCAGATCGGCCTGTCGGCCTGTCCCGCAGGCACGGCCAGCGCCACCAAGGCCGGCTACTGCTCCTACACCGCCCTGATGAACTCCGGGTTCCTCAACGACAACAAGTACTGGTCGACGCACTATGTCGGGATCAACGGCTACTCGGTGCACGACACGGTGTCGGGGTTCACGCTGGATGGCGCGTGGGATGCGCAGGGTTCGGTGTTCCAGAAGCTGAAGTTCGGCGTCGGTTATACCGACCGCAAGAAGACGCGCAGCGATTCCAGCAACGACTGGACCAACGGCTCCGGGCAGTATGGGAATCTGTACCAGACCGCCGGCTGTCCCGTTCAGTGCAACCCCTACTCGTTCGCCTCGCAGGGATTCAATGTCATCTCGATGATGAGCCTGCCCAACTTCATGCCGGGCGCCGGCGGGTCGTATCCGACGATACTTCCGCAGCTCGATGCGGCGCAGTTGTTCGCGTTCCTCAAGAGCCTGGATGGCAAGCCCAATCCCTTCTTCTGCACCAGCCTGCCGTGCACGGATCTGTTCAACTTTGCCTCGACCCTGCCGCAGGTGAACCCCTTCAATTCCTATGCGGTGACGGAGAAGACGGTTTCCGGCTACGTGCAGGCGGACTTTTCTTCCGAACGCTGGTCGGGCAACCTGGGCTTGCGCGTCGTGCACACCAAGACCTCCGCCGACACGGCCTCGGCCGTTCCCGTTGCCCTGTGGACGCCCGACCCCAACGCAAGCAGCGTGCAGACCTGGAACGTGATCTACGGCACCTCGCAGCCCATCGGCGCCAGGGGCAGCTACACCCTGTTCCTGCCCTCGCTGAACTTCGCCTACTGGGTGGTGCCGCGCCGCCTGCAGGCTCGCTTCGCGGTGGCCGAGACCATGTCGCGCCCGAACCTGAGCGCCATGGCGCCGACCTCCTCGAACAACGCGATCAATGGCACACCGGAGCTGTTCTACAACGGCACGGCCGGGCTGAAGCCGGTGAAGGCGCATCAGGCTGACTTGTCGGTCGAGTGGTACTACGCGCCGCATTCGGCTTTGTCGTTCGCGGTGTTCGGCAAACAGATCCGGGATGACATCTATACGCCCACGCTCGTCGATCAGGACCTGGGCACGATGCAGTACGTGGGCGGTCCGCCGGGGACGGTGCCTGGCACACCTTTCCACTGGACGGTGTATGCGCCCGTCAACGGCGCCAAGAGCACGGTGAGCGGCATCGAACTCGCCTGGCAGCACATCATGGAGAACGGCCTCGGCGCCCACATGCAGTACACGGCGACCAAGAGCGGCTCGGTCAACGCCGCACCGCCCACCACCTGGACCGTGGGCCTGCTGTACGAGAAGGGACCGATCGCGGCCGATGTCACCTGGGATCACCAGGCGGGCTACACCGTGGCTTGCGCGGGGTGCACGGAGATCCCGGACTGGCCGGCGGTGGCAAAACCCTTCAACTGGGTCACCGCCAGCCTGCATTATCATTTCGGTGAAGGATTCGAAGTGTATCTGGAGGGCAAGAACCTGACCAATGCCATCACGCGTGCCTACCTCAACGGCGATCCGCTGCTGCCCTGGGCGCCGGGCCAGAGCGTCGGCGCGAGCCAGAGCGGAAATGGCCTGGGCTACAGCGCCTATGGGCGCACCTATGTGCTGGGCGCCGCTTACCGGTTCTGAAGCCATGTCCTGCGCAACCCATACGGCGCGGGAGATCGCGCAGCAGCCGGCCTTGTGGTCACAGGTGGCGCAGCTGGTGTCGGGCGATCAACGTGCCTGGGCGTTCCTCGAGCCGCTGATCCACGACCCCTCGATGCGGGTGGTGCTGACCGGGGCGGGCACCTCGAGCTACATCGGCGAGTGCCTCGCGCCGACGCTGATGCGCCGGCTGCCGGGTCGCGTGCAGGCCATCGCCACCACCGACCTCGTGGCAAGTCCCGCGACCTGGTTCGAATCCGCGACCCGGACACTGCTCGTGTCCTTCGCCCGTTCGGGCAACAGCCCTGAAAGCGTGGCGGCCGTGGACCTGGCGGAACGGCTGGTGAGCCGGTGTGCGCACCTCATCGTGACGTGCAACGGCGAGGGCGAGTTGTATCGTCGCTCGGCGTCCCTGCGCTCCGCCTGCGCGCTGCTGCTGCCGCCCGCGGCGAACGATCAAAGCTTCGCCATGACCTCGAGCTTCAGCGGCATGCTGCTGGCCGCGGCGACCGCGCTGGGCGCCATGCCCGCGGCGCCCGAGCGCATGGACACACTGGGGGGCCTGGCCGCGCAGGTGCTGGACACCTGGGTGCCGCTGATGCAGGAGCTGGCAGGCACCGGCTTCGAGCGCGTGGTCTACCTCGGCAGCAATGAGCTCAAGGCGCTGGCGCGCGAGTCCTCGCTGAAGATGCTCGAACTCACGGACGGGCAGGTGGTCTCGGTGGCCGATTCACCCCTCGGCTTCCGCCACGGACCCAAGACCATCGTGAACGGGCGAACGCTGATCGTCATGTTCCTGAGCAACGATGCCCACACGCGCCGGTACGAGCTCGACCTGCTATGCGAGCTGCGCGGCGATGGCGTGGCGGGGCGCATCGTGGCGCTGAGCAACCGCGCCGACCTGCCGCAGCATCCCGACAACCGGCTGCTCGTGCCGCGGGAGGCAGGCGCTGCGGATCCCCTGGGCGACCTGGACCTGTGCCTGCCCTACGTGGTGTTCGCGCAGTCGCTGGCGATGCTGCGTTCGTTGTCTCTGGGGCTCTCGCCCGACCTGCCCAATGCCGCGGGCACGGTGAACCGCGTGGTGCAGGGCGTGACGATCCACGCCTTCGGATCCTCGCGGTGAGCACCTTCCTCGGCGTCGATGGCGGGGGCAGCAAGACGCGGTTTCTGCTCATCGATGACACCGGGCGAACGCTCGCGGTGCACGATGAGGGCTCAGCGTATCACCCTGAGATCGGCTTGCAGGCGCTGGCCGCGATGCTGGCGCGCGGCGTCGCGTTGGTGCTCGCGCGTGGCGGCGTGCGCGCGCAGGACTTGACCTATGCCTTCTTCGGACTGCCCTGCCATGGCGAGGACCGCGCACTGGAGCTCCAGCTCGATGCCTTGCCCGCCGCTGCGCTGCCATCTGGCCGCTTTCGCTGTGGCAACGACATGATCTGCGGATGGGCCGGTGCGCTGGCTGGCGAGTACGGGATCAACGTCGTCGCCGGGACCGGCTCCATCGCCTATGGCGAATACGCTGGCCAGAGCGCGCGCGCCGGCGGCTGGGGCGAGCTGTTCAGCGACGAGGGCTCCGCCTACTGGATCGCGCGGGAGGGCTTGCGGCTGTTTTCGCGCATGGCCGATGGCCGTGCGCCGCGGAGCGGGCTGTACGAACTCATCCGCAAGCGATTTGGTCTCACCGAGGACATCGAGCTGTGCGCCGCGGTCTACGGCAAGGAAACGATCCAGCGAAGCCAGTTCGCGCAGTTGTCGAAACTGGTGGCACAGGCCGCCCTGTCGGGAGATTCGCAGGCGCGCGCGGTGTTCAACGCCGCCGCAGGAGAGCTGGCCGACCTCGTGGATGCGGTGCGCCTGCGATTGCAGGTGCCCCCGGCGGTCGAGCTACCGGTGTCCTGCACCGGCGGGCTTTTCGAGTTGCGCGAGCTGCTGATGGCGCCCTTCGGCGCGGTACTTGCGAGCCGGAAGGGGCGTTACCGGCTGGCGCCTGCGCGGCTCACGCCCGAGGCGGGCGCCGCGCTGTACGCGGCGCGGCTCAGCGGAATGCCTCTCGCCGGGCGGGCCATCGAGGCGCTGAGCACGCACGGTTTCACGACGGCGTTCTCCACTTGAGACCTTCGAAGCGCGCGTAGTCCCGGTCGGTGGTGATCCACTCGGAACCGGATTCGATCGCCAGCGCGGCAAACCACGCGTCCTGCACGAGATTGCCGGTTGCGGCGCATTGTCGGCAAAGGACTTCGAAGATCGACCAGTGTCTTGCGCCGGGTACGAGGGCGGTCGCGTTCGGCTGGCTCAGCAGGGCGTTGCAAAACGCGAACGCATCGCTGCACGAACTCGGTCGCGCGAAGATCCGCGGATGCGTGCAGATGCGCACGACGCTGGCCAGAACCTGCGGCGACACACCGTAGGCGGCCGACCCGTTGACGGTGGATTCCAGCCAGGCCTTGTATCTTTGGTGGTCCTGCGCGTCGCTGCGAAAGGCATAGATGAGGACGTTGACGTCGGGAAGGATCAAGGGTTTTCGTCCATCCGGTCGAGCAGGGCGGCGCTGTCATTCAGGTCGACCCCGGGCAGCGTTCCCCCTCCCGCACGGCACTCCGGAAGCTCGAACGGCACCCGTTCCTCGCGTCGCATGGGGTTGCGCAGCACGAGTTCCAACCCTTGCTCGATCAGCGAAGTCAGGGTGGTCCTGCGGGCGACCGCCTCCTTGCGGGCGCGTCCCAGAAGGGCGTCATCCAGACGAACAGTAGTTCTCATATGTCAAAGCATATAGGAATGTATGTCTGTATGTCAATCGCTTACTGACAAGGGATCGCATCGCAAAGTTGACCTTCCTCGCACCTCACGTATACTGCGCGGCTCCATTTTTCAAGGCCGGAGCGCGTGGGTGCGCACGCCAGTCATCCGCTTTCAGGGTGCTGGGGTACGCGGTCCAGACCGCCGGCTCGTGCAACGGCAGCGGGTGCCAATCGCAGCACCCGCGGTGTGAGGATGAAGGACATGTCAATCGGACTGGTTGGCCGCAAGTGCGGCATGACCCGTATTTACAATGATGCCGGCGCCGCCGTGGCGGTGACGGTCATCGAAGCCCTCCCCAACCGGGTCTCACAGGTCAAGACCGACGCCAACGACGGGTATTCCGCCGTGCAGGTCACCGTGGGCTCGCGCCGTGCCTCGCGTGTCACCAAGGCCCTGGCGGGTCATTACGCCAAGGCCAATGTCGCGGCCGGGTCTACCGCCGGCGAGTTCCGCATAGCCAAGGCCGACGGCGAGAAGTACGCGCCGGGCACCGAGATCAAGGTCGACGTTTTCACCGTGGGCCAGGTGGTCGATGTCACCGGCACCACCGTCGGCAAGGGTTTTGCCGGCACCATGAAGCGGCACAACTTCAAGGGCGGCCGCAAGACCCACGGCAACTCGGTCTCGCACCGCGCGCCGGGCTCCATCGGCCAGCGCCAGACCCCGGGTCGCGTCTTCAAGGGCAAGCGGATGTCCGGCCACATGGGCGTGGTGGATCGCACCATCGAGAACCTGAAAGTGGTGCAGATCGATGCGGCCCGCAACCTGCTGCTGATTTCCGGTGCGGTGCCGGGCGCGGAAGGCGCTCGGGTGGTCATCCGTCCGTCCGTGAAAGCCATCGGCCAGGCGCGGCGCAACAAGCTCACGCCGAACAAGGCCACGCCGGCGGCGGCCGGCGGCAAGCCCGCGGCCAAGCCGGCCAAGGCCGAGAAGAAGTAACCGATTCATCCAGGTCACATGCCATGAAGCTCGAGCTAGTCAATTCGGCAGGCGCGGCGCCCATCCAGCTCTCGGATGAGGCCTTCGGTCGTGCCTACAACGAAGCCCTGGTGCACCAGGTCGTCACGGCCTACATGGCCGCGGGCCGCGCCGGCACCAAGGCGCAGAAGACCCGCGCCGAAGTGCGCGGCGGCGGCAAGAAGCCCTGGAGCCAGAAGGGCACGGGCCAGGCCCGCGCCGGTTCCAACCGCAGCCCCATCTGGGTGGGCGGCGGCCGCGCCTTCGCCGCGCGCCCGCGCGATTTCGCGCAGAAGGTCAACCGCAAGATGTACCGCGCCGCCATGCAGAGCATGGTGTCGGAGCTTATCCGCCAGGGCCGGCTGCTGGCCGTGCAGTCACTCGAACTGGCCGCGCCCAAGACCAGGATGCTGGTGGGCAAGCTCGGCGAGCTGGGCCTGTCGCGCGGCCTCATCCTGGTGGAGGCCTACGAGGAGAAACTGTTCCTCGCGGCGCGCAACCTGCCGCACGTCGAGGTGCTGGCGGTGGCCTCGCTCGACCCCTTGAGCCTCATCAAGCATGACAAGGTGCTCGCCACCGTGGGTGCGCTGAAGCTGCTCGAACAACGCCTGGGTGCTGCATGAACAAGGAACGATTGATGAACGTGCTGATCCAGCCGCACGTGTCCGAGAAGAGCGCGACGGTGGCCGAGAAGGCCAACCAGTACGTGTTCCGCGTGGTCGACGATGCCACCAAGGGCGAGGTTCGCCAGGCCGTCGAGCTCATGTTCGAAGTCAAGGTGGCGGACGTGAACGTGCTCAACCGGCCCTCGAAGAAGCGCCGCTTCCGCAACGTTGCCGGCCGGCGCAGCGGCTTCAAGAAGGCCTATGTGCGCCTGGCCGATGGCCAGAGCATCGATTTCACGGGCGCGGCGAAGTAAGGAACGACGATGGCACTCATCAAGCTGAAGCCCACTTCGCCGGGCACCCGTTTCGTGGTGAAGGTCGACCGCTCGCACCTGCACAAGGGCGGGCCGCTGGCCTCGCTCACCGAGAAGAAGAACCGCTCCGGCGCCCGCAACAACGCCGGCCGCCAGACCACGCGCCACATCGGCGGTGGCCACAAGCAGCGCTACCGCATCATCGACTTCAAGCGTGACAAGGACGGCATCCCCGGCATCGTCGAGCGGCTGGAGTACGATCCGAACCGCACGGCGCACCTCGCGCTGGTGCTGTACAAGGACGGTGAGCGCCGCTACATCCTCGCGCCCAAGGGCGTCAAGGCGGGCGATGAGATCCGCTCGGGGTCCGATGCGCCGATCAAGCCGGGCAACTCCATGGCGCTGCGCCATATCCCGGTGGGCAGCACCATCCACAACATCGAGCTGAAAGTGGGTCACGGCGGGCAGCTCGCGCGCAGCGCAGGCGCCTCGGCCCAGTTCGCCGCGCGCGAAGGCATGTACGGCACCGTGCGCCTGAAGTCCGGCGAGATGCGGAAAGTCCACATCGACTGCCGCGCCACCATCGGTGAAATCGGCAACGATGAGCACAACCTGCGCGTCTTCGGCAAGGCCGGCGCGGTGCGCTGGCAGGGCGTGCGTCCCACGGTCCGTGGCGTCGTGATGAACCCGGTGGATCACCCCCACGGTGGCGGTGAGGGCAAGTCCGGCCAGGGCAACCCGCATCCGGTCAGCCCCTGGGGTCTGCAGACCAAGGGCAAGAAGACCCGCGCCAACAAGCGCACGGACGGCATGATCGTCCAGCGCCGCAAGAAGTAAGCAAGGAGTACCCTCGTGCCCCGTTCGTTGAAGAAAGGCCCGTTCGTCGACCTGCATCTCTCGAAGAAGGTGCAGACGGCTGTGCAGAAGAACGACCGCCGCCCGATCAAGACCTGGTCGCGCCGCTCCATGATCGTGCCCGACATGGTGGGCCTGACCATCGCCGTCCACAACGGCCGCCTGCACGTGCCCGTGCTGGTGTCGGAGAACATGGTGGGCCACAAGCTCGGCGAGTTCGCCCCCACGCGCACCTTCAAGTCGCACTCGGGCGACAAGAAAGTGGCCTCGGAGTAAGCCATGCAGACCAAGGCAATCCTGCGCCACGCGCGCATCTCCCCGCAGAAGTGCCGGCTGGTCGTGGACACCATCCGCGGCAAGTCGGCGACGCTCGCGGTCAACACGCTGAAGTTCATGCCGCAGAAGGGCGCGCGCATCGTGCTCAAAGTTCTCGATTCGGCCATCGCCAACGCCTACAACAACTTCAACGCCGACGTGGACGAACTCAAGGTCACGGGCATCGAGGTGGCCGCGGCGCCGACGTTCAAGCGCTTCCACGCCCGCGCCAAGGGCCGCGGCGTGCGCATCACCAAGCGCAACTCCCACATCACCGTTCAAGTCTCAGACGGCAAGGCGTAAGGTCCCATGGGTCAGAAAGTCAATCCAGTCGGCATCCGTCTCGGCATCACGCGCGAGTGGTCGTCCAAGTGGTACGCGAACTCCAAGACGTTCGCGCCCAACATCTACGCCGATCACCTGGTGCGCAAGCTCCTGAAGAAGAAGCTGGCGGATGCCTCGGTGAGCCGCATCCACATCGAGCGCGCCGCGCGCCGCGCCAACATCACCATCCACACGGCGCGTCCCGGCATCGTCATCGGCAAGAAGGGCGAGGACATCGAGAAGCTCCGCCAGCAGGTGGCGAAGATGCTGGGCATGACCATGCAGGACGTGCGCATCAACATCGCGGAGATCCGCAAGCCCGAGCTCGATGCGCAGCTCGTGGCCGAGGGCATCGCGCAGCAGCTCGAGAAGCGCGTGATGTTCCGCCGGGCGATGAAGCGTTCGGTGACCAACACCATGCGTTCCGGCGCGCTCGGCGTGAAGGTGCGCATCTCCGGCCGCCTGAACGGCTCGGAGATTGCACGCACGGAGACCACGCGCGAGGGCCGCGTGCCGCTGCACACCTACCGCGCCGACATCGACTACGGCCTGGCCGAGGCGCAGACCACCTACGGCGTGATCGGCATCAAGGTGTGGATCTTCAAGGGCGAGGTGTTCGACCAGCCCGAGCAGGAGGCGCCGGAGGCGGAAAGTCCGGAAGGCCCGAAGGCAGCGGAGAGCACGGCGCCGGCCGTCGCCGCTCCCGCAGCCGCCACCCCGGCCGCCGGATGACCAGGTAAGCCAACATGATGCAACCGAAGCGGACCAAGTTCCGCAAGCAGTTCAAGGGCCGCATCGGCGGCAAGGCGCAGCGCGGCAACACCGTGGCCTTCGGCGAGTTCGGCCTCAAGGCCACCGACCGCGCGCGCATGACGGCCCGCGAGATCGAGGCGGCGCGGCGTGCCATCTCCCGCTACGTCAAGCGCGGTGGGCGCATCTGGATCCGCGTCTTCCCCGACGTGCCGATCACCCAGAAGCCCCTCGAGGTGCGCATGGGCAGCGGCAAGGGCAACGTCGAGTACTGGGTGGCCAAGGTGCTGCCGGGCAAGGTGCTGTTCGAGATGGAGGGCATCAGTGAGCAGAACGCGCGCGAGGCCTTCCGGCTCGCGGCGGCCAAGCTGTCGGTGTCAACGGCGTTCGTGAAGCGGCAGGTGCGGTGATGAAGGGCAAGGATTTGCGCGCCAAGAGCGCGAAGGACCTCAACGAGGAGCTGCTGCGGCTGCGTCGCGAGCAGTTCAACCTGCGCATGGCGCGGGCCACGGGTCAGGCGGCGAAGCCGGATCAGTTTTCGAAGGTGCGCCGCAATATCGCGCGCGTGAAGACGGTGCTGGCCGAGGGCCGGCGCACGGGAGGTAAGAAGTGATGGCCGCCGAGACCCCAGCGACCGAGGTCGCGACCACCGGGCAGCGTCTGCTCACCGGCAAGGTGGTCAGCGCGAAGATGAACAAGACCATCGCCGTGTCGGTCGAGCGGCTGGTGCGCCACGAGATGTACGGCAAGTTCATCCGCCGCACCACCAAGCTCCTGGCGCACGATGCCAACAGCGAGAGCAAGGAAGGCGACACCGTCACGATCAAGCCTTGCCGGCCGATGTCGCGTCGCAAGTCGTGGGTGCTGGTGCGCGTCGTCGAACGCGCCCGGGCCGATTGAGGAGCCGCCATGATCCAGTTGCAGAGTACGCTGAACGTGGCCGACAACAGCGGCGCCAAGAGCCTGATGTGCATCAAGGTGCTGGGCGGCTCGAAGCGCCGTTACGCCGGCGTCGGCGATGTCATCAAGGTGAGCGTCAAGGACGCCATCCCGCGCGGCAAGGTGAAGAAGGGCGAGGTCTATGACGCGGTGGTGGTGCGCACCCGGCGCGGCGTGCGCCGACCGGACGGCTCGCTGATCCGCTTCGACACCAATGCGGCGGTGCTGCTGACCAACAAGCTCGAGCCCATTGGCACCCGCATCTTCGGACCCGTGACGCGCGAGCTGCGCAACGTGCAGTTCATGAAGATCATCTCGCTCGCGCCGGAAGTGCTTTAAGAGAGTCGAAGTCATGAAGAAGATCAGAAAAGGCGACCAGGTGGTCGTCATCGCCGGGCGCAACAAGGGCCGCCGCGGCGCCGTCATCGAGGTGCTGGGCGACAGCCACGTGAAGGTCGAGGGCCTGAACCTGGTCAAGAAGGCGCAGCGGCCCAATCCGCAGGCGGGTGTCGCCGGCGGGCTGATCGAGCGCGAGGCGCCGCTGCACGTCTCCAACGTCATGCTGTTCAACCCGGCCACCCAGAAGGGCGACCGCGTGGGCTTCAAGACGCTGGCCAGCGGCAAGAAGGTGCGCGTGTTCAAGTCGAACAACGAAGTGGTGGACGCATAAGTCATGGCCAGGTTGCAGCAACAGTATCGCGAGAAGATCGTGCCGGAGCTCAAGAAGAGCCTGGCGCTGAACAACACCATGCAGGTGCCGCGTATCACCAAGATCACGATCAACATGGGCGTGGGCGAGGCGGTGGCCGACAAGAAGGTCATCGACGCGGCGGTCGCGGACCTCACCAAGATCAGCGGCCAGAAGCCGGCGGTCACCAAGGCCAAGAAGTCGGTGGCGACCTTCAAGGTGCGTGACGGCCAGGCCATCGGTTGCAAGGTGACGCTGCGCGGCGCGCGCATGTACGAGTTCCTGGACCGGCTGGTGAGCATCGCCATGCCGCGCATCCGCGACTTCCGCGGCATCAGCGGCCGCTCCTTCGACGGCCGCGGCAACTACAGCCTCGGCGTGAAGGAGCAGATCATCTTCCCCGAGATCCAGTACGACCAGATCGATCAATTGCGTGGCATGGACATCACCATTTCCACGACGGCGGTGGACGACAAGCACGGTCGGGCACTGCTGGAAGCGTTCAACTTCCCGTTCCGAAAGTAGGAATCGAGCGAATGGCAAAGACCAACATGATCATGCGCGAGAAGAAGCGCGTGAAGATCGCGAAGAAGCACGCCGCCACGCGCGCAGCGCTGAAGGAGTCGATCCGCGATCCGAAGACCGATCCGGAAGCGCGCGTCGAGGCGCAGGCGAAGCTGCAGAAGCTGCCGCGCGATGCGAGCCCGACCCGGCAGCGGCGCCGTTGCGCGATCACCGGGCGCCCGCGCGGTGTGTACCGCAAGTTCGGCCTGGCCCGCACGAAGCTGCGCGAAGCGGCGCATCGTGGCGAGATCCCCGGCCTGTCCAAGGCGAGCTGGTGAGGCGCGCATCATGAGCATGACCGATCCGATCGCCGATCTCCTGACCCGCATCCGCAATGCGCAGGCCGCCGGCAAGCCCAGCGTGGGCATGGGCGCCTCGCGGCTGAAGCTCGCCATCCTCTCCGTGCTGAAGCAGGAGGGATACATCGGGGACTTCTCCACCAGCAACGAGGGTGGCAAGAGTTCCGTGTCCGTGGACCTGAAGTACCACGACGGCCGTCCCGTCATCGACCGCATCCAGCGCGTCAGCCGCCCCGGGCTGCGCATCTATCGCGGCAAGGACGAACTGCCCAAGGTGCTGGGCGGGCTGGGTGTCGCCATCGTGTCCACGCCCAAGGGCGTGATGACCGACAAGCAGGCGCGCGCGGCCGGGACCGGCGGCGAAGTGCTGTTCGTCGTCCAGTAGTCGATCCAACGAAGGGCCATCCATGTCTCGAGTCGCAAAGAAGCCGGTCGACCTGCCCCAGGGGGTGACCGCCACCATCGCCGCCGAAGTGGTGACGATCAAGGGCGCCAAGGGGAGCCTGACGCTGCCGCTGCAGCACGGCATCAAGGTGGTGCAGAAGGACAAGCATCTGGAGGTGCAGCCCGGTGGCACCGAGGGCGCGCAGGCGCTCGCCGGTGCCGCGCGCGCGCACCTCGCCAACATGGTGTTGGGCGTGAGCAAGGGCTACGAAAAGAAGCTCGAGCTCGTGGGCGTGGGCTATCGCGCCGCGGTGCAGGGCAAGGCCCTGAACCTCACGCTGGGTTACTCGCACGCCATCGTCTATCCCATCCCCGAGGGCATCAGCATCGAGACGCCCTCGCAGACCGAGATCCTGGTGAAGGGCACCGACCGCCAGCGGGTCGGCCAGACCGCCTCCGAGATCCGGGCGTTCCGCGCGCCGGAACCCTACAAGGGCAAGGGCGTGAAGTATTCCGATGAAAAGATTTCGCTGAAAGAAGCGAAGAAGAAGTAAGGCCATGAAACTGCACAAGAAGGACATCCGCCTGCGGCGCGCCACCCGTGGCCGCGCCAAGATCCGCGAGCTCGGTGCCGTGCGCCTGTCGGTGCACCGCACGCCGCAGCACATCTACGCGCAGATCTTCTCCGCTACTGGCGATGCGGTGCTCGTCGCCGCCTCCACGGTGCAGAAGGACGTTCGCGGCGAGTTGAAGGCCACCGGCAACGTCGAGGCCGCGAAGGCCGTCGGACGGGCAATCGCGGAGCGGGCCAAGGCCTTGGGGCTAACCAAGGTGGCCTTCGACCGTTCAGGGTTCATGTATCACGGCCGTGTGAAGGCGCTGGCGGATGCCGCGCGCGAAGCCGGGCTTGAGTTCTAAGGGAGCATCGAGACGCTATGGCAAGAGTTGAGAAACCGATGTCCGGTGACGACCTGCTCGAAAAGCTCGTCGCGGTCAATCGCGTCGCAAAGGTCGTCAAGGGCGGCAAGCAGTTCGGCTTCACGGCGCTGACCGTGGTGGGCGATGGTGCGGGCCGGGTGGGCTTCGGCTACGGCAAGGCGCGCGAGGTGCCGGTGGCCATTTCCAAGGCGATGCAGCAGGCGCGCAAGAGCCTGGTGAACGTCTCGCTGAAGAACGACACCCTGTTCTATGCGGTCAAGGGCCGGCATGGAACCACGCGGGTGTACATGCAGCCGGCGGCCGACGGTACCGGTGTCATCGCCGGTGGCGGCATGCGCGCGGTATTCGAGTGCGCCGGGGTGCGCAACGTGCTGGCGAAGAGCTACGGCTCGCGCAATCCCATCAACGTGGTGCGCGCCACGATGGATGCGCTGACCAAGCTGCGCTCGCCCGAGGAATTCGCCGCCAAGCGCGGCAAGTCCGTCGATGAGATCACGGGCTGAAGGAACCAGAGGACGAGAGGTCATGGCGAACGACAGGATCAAGGTGACGCTCGTGAAGAGCCTTCACGGGCAGCTCTCGAACATCGTGGCATCCGCGCGCGGCCTCGGGCTGCGGCGCATCCGCCACTCGGTGGTGGTGGCCGACACGCCCGCTAACCGCGGGATGGTGAACAAGGCCGTCCATTTGTTGAAGGTGGAGAAAGCCTGATGAGATTGAATGTGATCAAGCCCGCGGAAGGGGCCAAGCGGCCGCACCTGCGCGTCGGCCGTGGCGCATCCGCCGGCCAGGGCAAGACCTGCGGCCGCGGCGTCAAGGGACAGCGCGCGCGCAAGGGCGGCTACCACAAGGTGGGCTTCGAGGGCGGCCAGATGCCCCTCCAACGCCGCCTGCCGAAGATCGGCTTCCGGTCGGCCATCAAGGCCACGCGCGCCGAACTCACCCTGACCGACCTCATGCGCGTCGAGGGTGGCGAGGTGACTCTGCCGGGGCTGCTGAAGGCCAACCTGGTCCCGGCCGGCACCGAGAAGGTGAAGATCATCCTGTCCGGCAAACTCAGCAAGGCCTACGTGGTCAAAGACAAGTCCATCACCGCGACCCAGGGCGCCCGCAGCGCCATCGAGGCCGCTGGCGGACGTCTCGAAGGCTGATCCAGCAGGTATCCGCACGTGGCCACATCAACCGCCAGTCCGACGACCACCCTGGCCGACATCACCCGATTGTCGGATCTGCGCAAGCGGCTGTGGTTTCTGCTGGGCGCCCTGATCGTGTACCGGGTGGGCACGTTCATTCCCGTGCCCGGCATCGATGCGGCGCGGTTCGCGGACTTCTTCTCCACGCAGCAGGGCACGCTGCTGGGCATCTTCAACATGTTCTCGGGCGGTGCGCTGCAGCGCTTCTCCATCCTCGCCCTGAACGTCATGCCCTACATCACCTCCTCGATCATCGTGCAGATGATGTCCATGGTGGTGCCGTCCTGGGCGCAGATCAGGAAGGAGGGCGAGTCGGGCCGGCGCAAGCTCATGCAGTACACGCGCTACGGCACCGTGGGGCTCGCGGCCTTCCAGGGCTTCGGTGCGGCGGTGGCCATCCAGCACTCCGGTGGCAACCTCGTGACCAACCCAGGTCCCCAGTTCCTGTTCGTGGCGACCCTGTCCATCACCACCGGCACGCTGTTCCTCATGTGGCTGGGTGAGCAGATCACCGAGCGCGGCATCGGCAACGGCATCACCATGATCATCGTCGCCGGCATCGTGGCCGGACTTCCCCGCGCCGTGGGCAGCACGCTGGAAATGGTGCGCTCCAGCGAGATGAACCCGCTGGTGGTGGTGCTGATCATCGCCGTGGTGATCCTCGTGACCCTGTTCTGCGTGTTCGTCGAGCGGGCGCAGCGCCGCATCCAGGTGAACTACGCCAAGCGCCAGGTCGGGCGGCGCATGATGCAGGGCCAGAGCACGCACCTGCCGTTCAAGCTCAACATGGCGGGCGTCATCCCGCCGATCTTCGCCTCGAGCCTGCTGGTATTCCCGGCCACCGTGGCGCAGTTCTTCGGCAACAGCCCCAACCCCAACATCTGGCAGCGGGCCTTGCAGAAGCTGGCCGCCGCCCTCAATTATGGGCAGCCCCTGCACGTCATCCTGTACGCGGTGCTGATCATCGGCTTTGCCTTCTTCTACGTGGCGCTGGTGTATGACGCGCGCGATACGGCGGAGAACCTCAAGAAGGCCAACGCCTTCATCCCGGGCATCCGCCCAGGCCAGCAGACCGGCGAGTACCTCGACCGCGTGCTGTCGCGGCTGACGCTGTGGGGTGGCCTGTACATCATGGCGGTGTGCCTGTTGCCCGAGATCATCCGCATGGTGAACCCGGGCATCCCCTTCCAGTTCGGGGGCACCTCGCTCCTGATCATCGTGGTGGGTGTCATGGATTTCGTGGCGCAGGCCTCATCTCACGCCATGTCGCATCAGTACGAAGGCCTCATGAAAAAGGCGAGCCTGCGCGGTATCGGGAGCAAGAAATGAAAGTCCGTCCTTCGGTGAAGAAGATTTGTAAGAACTGCAAGATCGTGCGCCGCCGCGGCGTGGTGTACGTCATCTGCGTCGATGCCCGGCACAAGCAGCGCCAGGGCTGATGGTCGCAGGGCTCTGGTGAGCTTGTTCATTGATTGAACTCAGGTTTTTGGTTAAACTTCCGCGCTTTTTTGGCGCGAGCACGGTGGAGAGATAGATGGCGCGTATCGCCGGCATCAACATTCCGATGAACAAGCATGTGGTCATCGGCCTCACCCATATCTTCGGCGTCGGGCGCTCGCGCTCGCAGGACATCTGCCAGGCCGCTGGCGTGAAGCCCCACGTCAAGGTCAAGGACCTGACGGATGCGGAAGTGGCGTCGCTCCGTTCGCAGGTGGCGAAGTTCGCGGTCGAAGGCGACCTGCGGCGCGAGGTGTCGATGAACATCAAGCGCCTGATGGACCTGGGCTGCTACCGCGGCATCCGCCATCGCAAGGGTCTGCCGCTTCGCGGCCAGCGCACGCGCACCAATGCGCGCACGCGCAAGGGCCCGCGCAAGCAGGCCGTCAAGATGAACGCGCCCCCGGGCAAAATGTAATCCAGCTAAAGGAACACCGACCCCACCATGGCTGACAACAAGCAGTCTTCCGGCCAGGCCACCGACAAGGCCGGCAAGCCGGTACGCAAGAAGGTGCGCAAGAACGTGCTCGATGCCATCGCGCACGTGCACGCCTCCTTCAACAACACGATCATCACCATCACCGACCGGCAGGGGAACACCCTGTCGTGGGCCACCTCCGGCGGCTGCGGTTTCCGCGGTTCGCGCAAGTCCACGCCCTTCGCCGCGCAGGTCGCGGCCGAGCGTGCGGGCACTGCGGCCCAGGAGCACGGCGTGAAGAACGTCGAGGTGCGCGTCATGGGCCCCGGGCCCGGGCGCGAATCAGCGGTGCGCGCGCTGAACGGCTGCGGCTTGAAGATCACCAACATCGAGGACGTGACGCCCATCCCGCACAACGGTTGCCGTCCGCCCAAGAAGCGTCGCGTCTAAGGCGAAGGTTCCCCAAGATGGCCAAATACGTAGGTCCGAAGTGCAAGCTGTCCCGTCGCGAAGGAACCGACCTGTTCCTCAAGAGCGGCGTGAAGCCCCTGGAATCCAAGTGCAAGCTCGAGGTGCCGCCGGGCGGCGTCAAGAGCGAGCGCAAGCAGCGCCTGTCCGAGTACGGCCTGCAGCTGCGCGAGAAGCAGAAGCTGCGCCGCATGTACGGCGTGCTGGAGCGCCAGTTCCGCAACTACTACCTGAAGGCCGCCGGCCGTCCGGGCGCCACGGGTGAAACGCTGCTGAAGATGCTCGAGTGCCGTCTCGACAACGTGGTGTACCGCATGGGCTTCGCCGCGACGCGCGCCGAGGCGCGCCAGCTCGTGGCGCACAAGGGCGTCGAGGTGAACGCCAAGGTGGTCAACATCGCCTCCTACCAGTGCAAGGCGGGAGACGTGGTTGGACTGCGCGAGAAGGCGAAGAAGCAGACCCGCGTGGCGGCCGCCCTCGCCATCGCCGCCCAGGTGGGCTTTCCGGACTGGGTCGAAGTCGATGACAAGAAGATGTCGGGCGTGCTCAAGTCGGTGCCGGACCGCCAGGAGATCCTCCCCGACGTGAACGAGAGCCTCGTCGTCGAGTTGTATTCGAAGTAATCACATCGCGCACCCGCGCAACGGCGGGTGCCGAAAATCTCAGCAGCAGGTGGTATCCATGCAGGGTTCTGTCAACGAATTTCTGAAACCCCGGGTCGTCAAGGTGCAGCCGCAGTCCCCCCGGCATGCGCGCATCGTCATCGAGCCGTTCGAGCGCGGTTTCGGCCACACGCTCGGCAATGCGCTGCGGCGCGTGCTGTTGTCCTCGCTTCCCGGCGCCGCCATCACCGAGGTGGAGATCGAGGGCGTGCTGCACGAGTACACCGCCATCGAGGGCGTGCAGGAAGACGTGGTCGACATCCTGCTGAACCTCAAGGCCGTGGCCATCCGCCTGCACACGCGCGACGTCGCCGAAGTGCGCCTGCACAAGAAGGGCCCGGGGCCCGTGACCGCGGGCGACATCGCCGGCGACCATGACCTCGAGATCTTGAACCCCGACCTGGTCATCGCCAACCTCACCAAGGCGGGCGAACTCGCCATGTCGCTGAAGGTGGAGCGTGGCCGCGGCTACCGCCCCGCCGTGCAGCGCGCGGCCTTCGAGGAACAGACCCGCCCCATTGGCCGGCTGCAGCTCGACGCCTCCTTCAGCCCGGTGCGCAAGGTGACCTACAACGTCGAGAGCGCGCGCGTCGAGCAGCGCACCGACCTCGACAAGCTGATCCTCGACATCGAGACCAACGGCACCATCGACCCCGAGGAGGCGATCCGCCGTGCCGGCGGCATCCTCAAGGACCAGCTCTCGGTGTTCGTGGACCTGCAGGGCCAGGACGAGTCGATCTCGAAGGCCACGGAGACGCAGTTCGACCCGATCCTGCTGCGCCCCGTGGACGAGCTCGAGCTGACCGTGCGCAGCGCCAACTGCCTCAAGGCCGAGAACATCCATTACATCGGCGATCTCGTGCAGCGTACCGAGGTGGAGCTGCTGCGCACGCCCAACCTCGGCAAGAAGTCGCTCACCGAGATCAAGGAAGTGCTCGAAAGCCACGGCCTCACGCTCGGCATGCGCGTCGACAACTGGCCGCCCCCGGGGCTGAAGCGCGACGACGAGCGCGAAGCCATCTGACGGGACGTTGCTCACAGGAATCCAGGTTTGAATCACCATGCGTCATAGAAACATCGGGCGACAGCTCTCCCGCAATACCGCACATCGCCACGCGATGCTTCGCAACATGGCGGCCTCGCTCCTGAAGCACGAGACCATCCGCACCACCGTCCCGAAGGCGAAGGAGCTTCGCCGCGTGGTCGAGCCGCTGATCACCCTCGCCAAGGCCGATTCCATGGCCAAGCGCCGCCTGGCCTATTCGCGCCTGCGCGATGAGGCGGTGGTGGTCAAGCTGTTCGAGGACCTTGGCCCGCGCTTCAAGGCGCGCGCCGGTGGCTACACGCGCATCCTCAAGATGGAACTGCGCCCGGGCGACAAGGCCGACATGGCCCTGATGCAGCTCGTCGACGGTCCGGCCAAGGCCGAGGCCCAGGACGACCCGCAATCCGGGGGCAAGGCCGCCAGGAAGGCTGCGCCGAAGGCGGAGAAGGCCGGCAAGAAGGCTTCGAAGAAGGCCGAGGCCGGCGGCGAGCCTGCCGCCAAGCCGAAGCGCAAGCGCGCCGCGGCCTGATCCCCACCCGCGCCGCGCGTCCATCGCGCGACGATTGTTTGCAATTGGGCACGCGCCGGCGGCCATCGGGTTTTGCATCGGGAGGGCGGCTGACGTACGCTCCTTTCGTTTTCGAAGAAGAAAATCCAGAGGAGGAGAACGAAAATGAGCTTCGGTTCAGAGTTCAAGGAATTTGCGATGAAGGGCAACGTCGTTGATCTCGCCGTCGGCGTGATCATCGGCGGAGCGTTCGGCAAGATCGTCTCGTCGTTCGTGGGCGATGTGGTGATGCCGCCACTGGGCAAGGCCATCGGTGGGGTCAATTTCACCGACATGGCGCTGGACCTGGGGCTGGGAGCCGATGGCAAGACGCCGGTGCTGCTGAAGTACGGTGCGTTCCTGCAGTCGGTCTTCGACTTCCTGATCATCGCATTGGTGATCTTCATGGCGATCCGCGCGATCAACCGCCTGAAGAAGCCGGATCCGGCCGCGCCGCCGCCGCCGCCGCCGCGCTCGGAAGTGCTGCTGGAGGAAATCCGCAACCTCCTCGCGAAGAAGTAGGCTCGCGAAGCAAGTAGGCGTCGAGCGCCCTGGCACCCGGCTTGCGCCTGGTGCCAGGGCCTTCATGCGCGCGCGAATAGGCGGCGAGTCTATGCGGCGACCGCGGCGAACGCGTCCCGGGTGAGGTTTTCCGGACCTGCGCTGGTCGCAACCACGTTGTCCTCGATCCGGATGCCACCGAAAGGCTTCAGGGACTCGACCACCGGCCAGTGAATGAGTTCGCGGCGCTTGTCGGCGGCCGCGGCCTTGAGCAGCGAGTCGATCCAGTAGATCCCGGGTTCGATGGTCACCACCAGGCCAGGCTCCAGCATGCGCGTGAGCCGCAGGTAGGGATGCCCTGCGGGACGCGCCCGCTCGCGACCCGCCGGATCGCCCATGACACCGCCCACATCGTGCACCTGCAGGCCGAGCAGGTGGCCTATGCCATGGGGAAAGAAGGCCATGGTGAGACCCGCTTCCAGCGCATCCTGCCCGGCCAGGGTGGTCAGGCCCGCCGCGGCGAGCACATCCCCCACGCGCCGGTGCGCGCTCAGGTGCACCTCGCGGAAATCCGTGCCGGCGCGCACCTCTGAGCACATCGCCTGCTGCGCCCCGTCCAGGGCGGTGACGAGGTCGGCGAAGATCCCGGGCCCTGCCGCATGCGTGCGGGTGATGTCCGAGGCGTAACCGCGATATTGTGCGCCGGCATCCAGCAGGAAGGATCGCCGCTCGGCCGGTGCCGAGCGGTCCAGGTGCTGGTAGTGCAGTACCGCGCCGTGCTCATTGTAGGCCACGATGTTGTTGTAAGGCATCTCCTCCTCGCGCTGGCCGCAGGCCTCGAGATAGCGCATGTGCGCCTGGTACTCGGAGCCGCCGGAGCGGAAGCAGTCGAGTGCCGCGCGGTGCCCGCGGGCCCCGAGCCGGCTCGCGCGGCGCATGCATTCCAGTTCATAGGGTGTCTTGATGGCGCGGTCGTAGTGCAGGCGCGAGAGCAGTTGCGTCGGGTTCACCGCTGAAGGGTCCGCGCCCGCAAACGCGGCGGCTGGCCCGATGAGCGCCGCGCGCTCCAGCGACTGCCAGTGCGCGGGGGCGTCCGCCGGGGTGGCGAAGGTCACGAGGTCGAATTCCCGGGTCCAGCCCTCCGCCGGCACGGCGGGAGGCTGATGCCAGAAGTCCTCCGGCCGGTGGAACAGCAGCGTGGGTCGCCGGCCTGGCCGATGCACGATGGCACAGTGGGGATGCCCGACCAGGGGCACCCAGGCCTTGAAATGGGGATTGGGCTTGAAGGGGTAGTCGTAATCATCCAGGAACAGGGTGAGCGGTGCGCCGGCGTGGATCACCACCGCATCGAACCCGCACGCCGCCAGCGCCCGGTCCATGCGTTGCATGATCATCGACAGATGCGCTGGGTACAGCGCGTCCAGGCTGTCATTCATCGGATGTGTCCTCGAGCAAGGTCAGGTCGTCCCGCGGGCGCCGCGGCGAAAAACGGCCTGGGGAAGGTAAACAGGTTAACCCGGGCGGCGCGAAGATGCGTTAAAGGCGTGTTTGCCAGTGAACAATAATCTTCAAAAAGCCCTTAAACATGTTTGAAATTATAGCAAAACCCTCTAAAATCGCTGCCCGCGATCTGGGTAAAAACCCAAAGACAAACTAGTTTGCCTTGGTTGTTTCTCCTCCTTAAATTTTTCTGGGGTATCGATAGATGAAGACCAAACTTGCTCTCAGCGCTTTCGTCGCCGCACTCGTGCTGGGTGGCTGCGCCAAGAACGAGCCTGCTCCGGCGCCTGCCGCTGAGCCGGCTCCGGCCCCCGCTGCCGAGTCCGCGCCTGCCGCGATGGCTCCGGCTGCGGAAGCTGCGTCCGCTGCCTCCGGGGCGGCTGATGCCGCTGCTTCGGCTGCTGATGCTGCCGCCTCGGCCGCTGCACCGAAGTAATCTCGCTTCGAAGCTGATTGCACAGGCCCGGCAGGCGCACCATACGGTTCGCTTGTCCGGGCTGTGTTTTTTTGCAAGAGGAGGCTCCCTTGCTGGTCAGCATCCGTGACTGCAAGCACCTGCCGAAGGACCGCCAGTGGATCGAGTCGATCTACAGTGAGTACCTGGATGACCTGTCCCAACTGAACACCGGCATCTTCCCGGTGATGGTCGAGGACTCTCCCCGCGAGGAGGAGATCTTCGCCAACTGGTTCAACAACGATCACTCGCATCCGCTGCTCATCATGAAGGGCACGGAAAGCGTCGGTTTCGCGCTGGTCACCCGGCCCAGGGTGGCGGGGAGCGGGAACCCGGCGGCGGAGTACCTGCTGTCGGAGTTCTTCATCCGCAAGCCGCACCGCCGCGTCGGCATCGGCCGCGAGGCGGCCACGCTCATCTTCAATCGCTTCGCCGGTGAGTGGGAGATCATCGAGTACAGCCGCAATCCCACGGCGGTCGCTTTCTGGCGCGGCGTATTGTCTCGCTATACGCGGGGCAGCTTCCAGGAGCGCGTGCGCGATGGCGAGGTGCGGCAGCGGTTCCGCACTCCCGATGCGCCCAAGGGACCGCCGGCAGGCTCGAGTTGAAATCCTCGGCGCTTGTGAGGCTCGTGGCGGGAACATGGCTGGGCGGGCTGCTGCTGGCATCCCTCCCGGCGCACGCCGCCATGGGAGCCCGTCTGGCCGCCTGCGCGCGCATCGGCGATGACGCCGCGCGGCTCGCCTGCTACGACGCCCTGGCAGGACGGACCCTCACGGCCACCCCGGCGTCCGCCTCTCCGGTGGCGCCCGTCGCGGCGGGAACGGCGGCGGTCCCGGCTCCCGCACCGCGGGATCCCGTGGCCGCCTTCGGCGATCGCGGCCAGTTGCCCGCGGCCCAGGCTGCCCGGGTCCAGCAGCCCCGGCGGGTGAATTTTCACCTCAGCAAGGTCGAGCCCCTGCCGGGCGGCCTGTTCCGGCTGACCATGGACAACGGCCAGGTCTGGGCGACACGCGAATCCGACTGGGCGCTGGATTTCAGCGCCGGCGATGAGGTCACCATCCAGCGCATGGTCGCCGGCGGTTTCCGCATCTCGCATCCCGGCCAGGGCCGCAACGTCTCCATCGCCCGCGTTCTGTGATGCCGTCGCGTTCTGTGACGCGGTTCCGGTTCCGCGGGCGCCGCTGAGCGCCTCCGGTACTCCTGCGCGGCTCATCCATGGCCGATTCAAGTTGCCCGCCGGGTTGCCGAAAACCCCTGCAGTGACGTGGCCAATGAGTGGACCCCTTCTATGAGCGTGGAGGCAGCCAGCCCCCAAGGACAATCGGCGCAATCGGCCGCCTTCGAATTCGTCCGTTCCCTGTCGGTGGAACTGTCCGGTGGACGGGTGGAACTGCCGTCCTTCCCGGACGTCGCCGTGCGGGTCAGACGCGCCCTGGCCGACGAGAGCTCGACCGTGGACCAGGTGGTGCGCATCGTGGGCTCGGAGCCCGCGCTCGCGGCGCGCCTGCTGAAGATGGCGAACTCGGCGCTGCTGAACCGCTCGGGCAAGCAGGTCACCGACCTGCGCACCGCGGTGAATCGCATGGGCCACAACATGGTGCGCAGCGCGGCCATCTCCTTCGCGATGGCGCAGATCCGCGCCGCGAGCAAGCTCAAGGGCCTGGAGAAGTTCCTCGAGGACCTGTGGGAATCGAGCACGCAGGTGGCGGCGATGTCCTTCGTGCTGGCCTCGAGGCTCACCAAACTCAACCCCGATGAAGCGATGCTGGCAGGGCTCCTGCATGCGATCGGCAAGCTCTACATCGTCACCCGCGCCGAGAAGCACCCGATCCTGTTCATGCAGCCCGAGGCCATGCACGACATGATCCGCGACTGGCATGCGGCGATCGGCAAGGCCATTCTCGAGAACTGGGAGTTCTCCGAAAGCATGGCCGAGGCGATCGCCTTGCAGGACGATCTCGCGCGCGAGTCGGAGGATCCGCCGAACCTGGGGGACGTGATCGCCGCGGCGCTGCTGATCAGTTCCTTCGCCACGGACCCGAAGGGGCTCGAGGCGGCGATGCAGGGCTCGCCGGTGATCGACCGGCTCCGCCTGAACGGCGAGAAGTCCGCGGAGATCATGCGCGAATCGGCCAACGAGATCGCGAGCCTGCGCTCGGCCCTCAAGGGCTAGCGGTTGCTTCCTGCAGCACCGCGAGAACCGAGTCGGCGAGATGGCCCACGTTGCGCGGCGTGATGCCGGCGATGTTCACGCGGCTGTCGGGCACCATGTAGATGTGATGCTGCTCGCGAAGCTGTACCACCTGCGGTTGCGAGAGCCCCAGCAGCGAAAACATGCCCCGCTGGGATTCGATGAAGTCGAAACGCCCGCTGCCGGACTTCTGGCGCAAGGTAGCCGACAGCAACCGGCGCATCGACTGGATGCGGCCGCGCATCGCGTCCAGTTCCACTTCCCAGGCGCGGCGCTGGCCGGCGTCGGCGAGGATTGCGGCGACCACCGCGGCGCCGTGATCCGGCGGCATGGAGTAGATGCTGCGCGCGATCTGCAGCACGTTGCTCAGCATCGAGTCCGAGCGTTCCGCCCGTTCGCCCATCAGCAGGAGCGCGCCGACCCGCTCGCGATACAGGCCGAAGTTCTTCGAGAACGACACGGCCGCCAGCACCTCGGGCAGGCGGGCGGCCAGCAGCCGCAACCCATGCGCATCCGCCTCGAGCCCGTTGCCGAAGCCCTGGTAGGCGAGGTCGATGAAGGGGATGAGCGAGCGCTCCTCGAGCACGGCCAGCACGTCGTTCCATTGCGGCTCGGACAGGTCGGCGCCCGAGGGGTTGTGGCAGCAGGCGTGCAGCAGCACCACATCACCCGGATTGCAGCGACGGAGCGATTCGAGCATGTCCGCGAAACGCAGCCGGCCGGCCGCTGCATCGTAGTAGGGATAGCGGGCGAGGGTGAGTCCCGCTCCGCCGAGCAGCGGCATGTGGTTGCCCCAGGTCGGGTCACTGACGTGGACCACGGCCTTCTGCCCCGAGGCGCGGATGAGCTCGGCGCCCAGGCGCAGCGCGCCGCAGCCTCCCGGCGCCTGCACGGCGCGCACCCGGCCTTGCGCGAGGGCCGGATGTGAACTTCCCAGCACCAGGTCGGCGACCAGCGTGTTGAACTCGGCCCGGCCCGCGGGCGCGACATAGGTCTTGGTCACCTGCGCCGAGAGCACCTGGCCTTCGGCGCGCTGCACGCACGCCAGCACCGGTGTCTGGCCGGCCTCGTCGCGGAACACGCCGACGCCGAGGTCGACCTTGTCGGGGGAATTGTCCGCCCGGAAGCGGGCCATGAGCCCTAGAATCGCATCTTCGGGCAGCGCTTTGAGATCCTGGAACAATGCGGTACTCCCTTGACTGCGGCGATTATGCAGCGCGGCGGCATTCGATGCCACGCTTCCTGCGCCGCGCACCGCTCCTGCTCTGGCTGCTGGCCTGCGCGATACCCGCCGCCGCGGCCGCACCAGCGCGCATCGTCTCCCTCAGCCCGCACATCACCGAGCTGTTCTTCGCCGTGGGCGCCGGCGGGCGCCTCGTGGGAGTGGATGCGTGGAGTGACTACCCGGCCGAGGCGCGCAGCATCCAGCGCGTGGGCGATGTGTTCGCCATCGACATCGAGCGCCTGCTCGCGCTGCGCCCCGATCTCATCGTCTACTGGAAGAGTGGCACGCCGCAGCGCCAGCAGCAGCAGTTGCAGGGGCTGCACCTGAACCTGCTGGGTACCGAGCAGCGCCATCTGGACGACATCGAGTCCGCGCTGCGGGAGTTCGGCCGCATCACCGACAACGCCGCGAACGGCGATCGCGCCGCCAGGCGATTCCGCGAGCAGCGGCAGGCGCTGGCCGCGCGCTACGCGGACCGGGCGCGCCTGACGGTGTTCTACCAGGTGTGGGACCGGCCGCTGTATACGCTCAATGGCGAACATGTGGTGAACGAGGTGCTGGATGTCTGCGGAGGACGCAATGTCTTCGGCGATCTCACCGGTCTCGCGCCGGTGGTGGACGTCGAGTCGGTGCTGGCGCGCAATCCGGATGTCATCATCATCGCCGCCACCGGCGCGGAGGGCGCACGGCAGGCGGGCGCCTGGAGCCGTTACCCGGACATGCGGGCGGTGCGCGAGCGGCATGTGTACACGCTCGATCCCGACCTGCTGAACCGCATGTCGCCGCGCATCCTCGGGGGAGTGGAGGCGTTGTGCGGGGTGCTCGATCAGGCGCGCGCCAGCACCGGCGCGAGATAGCGCCCGGTGTGCGAGGCCGGGTGCGCGGCAATCTGCTCCGGCGTGCCCGTCGCGACGATGCGGCCGCCGCCATCACCCCCTTCGGGTCCGAGGTCGATCACCCAGTCGGCGGTCTTGATCACATCCAGGTTGTGCTCGATGACGATCAGCGTGTTGCCTTCATCGCGCAATCGCATCAGCACCCGCAGCAACTGCTCGATGTCCGCGAAGTGCAGCCCCGTGGTCGGTTCATCCAGGATGTAGAGCGTGCGGCCGGTGGCGCGCTTGGACAGTTCCCGCGCCAGCTTCACCCGCTGCGCCTCGCCTCCCGACAGGGTGGTCGCACTCTGCCCGAGCTTGACGTAGGACAGCCCCACGTCGAGCAGCGTCTGCAGTTTCGAGGCAACCGCCGGAATGGCGGCGAACACGGGGCTCGCATCCTCGATGGTCATGTCCAGGACCTCGAAGATGTTGTGGCCCTTGAAGCGGATCTCCAGGGTCTCGCGGTTGTAGCGTCTTCCCTTGCAGACATCGCAGGCGACGTAGACATCGGGCAGGAAGTGCATCTCGACCTTGATGAGCCCGTCGCCCTGGCAGGCCTCGCAGCGGCCGCCCTTCACGTTGAAGCTGAAGCGTCCCGCCTCGTAGCCGCGGGCGCGCGCCTCGGGAACCGCCGCGAAGATCTCGCGGATCGGCGCGAACAGCCCCGTGTAGGTGGCCGGATTCGAGCGCGGCGTGCGTCCGATGGGGCTCTGGTCGATGTCGATGACCCGGTCCAGCGCATCGAGTCCGGTGATGCGCTCGAAGCCCGCGGTGCCCGGCGCGGCGCGGTTCAGTTGCGTCGCCACCGCTCTGAGCAGGGTGTCGTTCACCAGGGTCGACTTGCCCGAGCCGGACACGCCCGTGACGCAGGTCAGCGCGCCAAGCGGGAACTCCGCGGTCAGCCCCTTGAGATTGTTGGCGGTGGCGCCGACCACCGCGAGCATCCGTGAGCGGTCGAAGGGCAGGCGATGGGACGGCACCGCGATGCTGCGCGTGCCGGCGAGGAACTGCCCGGTGATGGAGTCCGCGGCCGCGGCGATCTGGGCAGGGGTCCCCTGCGCCACGATCGCGCCACCGTGCACGCCTGCGCCCGGACCCAGATCCACGATGTGGTCGGCCTGGCGGATGGCGTCCTCGTCATGCTCCACCACGATCACGGTGTTGCCGAGGTCGCGCAGCCGCAGCAGGGTGTCGAGCAGCCGCTGGTTGTCGCGCTGGTGCAGGCCGATGGAGGGTTCATCGAGGATGTACATCACCCCCACGAGCCCCGAGCCGATCTGGCTGGCGAGCCGGATGCGCTGCGCCTCGCCGCCCGACAGCGTGTCGGCGCTGCGTTCGAGGGTGAGATAGGACAGCCCCACGTCGGCGAGGAAGCCGAGCCGGCTGGTGATCTCCGTGACGATCCTGGCGGCGATCTCGCCGCGCCAGCCGGGCAGGGTGAGCGCGCGGAAGAACTCGAGCGCCCGCTCCACCGACAGCGCGGACAGCTCGGGCACGTTGCGTCCCTCGATGAACACATGTCGTGCCGCGGCGTTCAGGCGCGCGCCCTTGCAGTCGGGGCAGGGCCGGTTTGAGCGGTATCGCGCCAGCTCTTCGCGCACGGCGCCCGACTCGGTCTCCCGGTAGCGCCGGTCGAGGTTGTTGACGATGCCCTCGAAGGCATGGCGGCGACGCAGCGTGCCGCCCTTGCCGTCCAGGTAGCGGAATTCGATCTGCTCCTCACCGCTCCCGTACAGCACGAGTTGGCGGATGCGCTCGTCCAGCGACTCGAATGGCGCCTCGATGTCGAACTTGAAGTGCCGTGAGAGCGACTGGATGAGCTGGAAGTAGTAGGCGTTGCGGCGGTCCCAGCCGCGCACGGCCCCGCCGGCCAGCGAGAGCTGCGCATTGCCGACGATCTTCTCCGGATCGAAGAACTCCTGCGTGCCCAGCCCGTCGCAGGCGGGGCATGCGCCCACGGGGCTGTTGAAGGAAAACAGCCGCGGCTCGAGCTCGCCCAGGCTGTAGTTGCAGATCGGACAGGCGAACTTGTCGGAGAAGATGCGCTCCTCGCCATCCCCGGCGGACAGCGGTGCCAGCCGGGCCACGCCGTTGCCGAGCTTGAGTGCCGTCTCGAACGACTCGGCCAGCCGTGGCGCGAGGTCGGCGCGAACCTTGAAGCGATCGATGATGGCCTCGATGCTGTGCTTGCGGCGCGCATCCAGCGACGGCGCGGCGTCCAGGTCGACCACCTTGCCGTCGATGCGGGCGCGCACGAAGCCGCGCGCCTGCAGGTCCTCGAGCACTTCGGCATGTTCACCCTTGCGCTCGGCGATCACCGGCGCGAGCAGCATCAGCGCGGTGCCTTCCGGCGAGGCCAGCGCGGCATCCACCATCTCGCTCACCGTCTGTGCGGTGAGCTCGATGCCATGCTGCGGACAGCGTGGCGTGCCCGCGCGTGCGAACAGCAGGCGAAGGTAATCGTGGATCTCGGTGACCGTGCCCACGGTGGAGCGTGGATTGTGCGAGGCGGATTTCTGCTCGATGGCGATCGCCGGCGAGAGCCCTTCGATGGTGTCGATGTCCGGCTTGTCCATCATCGACAGGAACTGTCGCGCGTAGGCGGACAGCGACTCGACGTAACGGCGCTGTCCCTCGGCGTAGATGGTGTCGAAGGCGAGCGAGGACTTGCCGGATCCTGACGGGCCGGTGAAGACGATGAGCCGGTCACGCGGCAGGTCGAGATCCAGAGCCTTGAGGTTGTGGGTCCTGGCGCCCCGGATGCGGATGTTCTGCATTGAACCGGTTACTATACCCGCCGCGTCAAGGGCCGGGCAAAGTGCCGGCCGCCGGCGTTGCGATGGCGAACAGGCGATGAAAGCGATGGAATCAGGACAAGCCTCCTTGAGCATGCTGCCGGCGGAGCGACGCGCAACGGCGGCGCTCACCGGCATCTACGCGACGCGCATCCTCGGCCTGTTCCTGCTGCTGCCGGTGCTCGACCTGTACGTGCGTTCGCTGCCGGGCGGGTCGCAGCGGGCGGCCGGCTTCGCGGTGGGTGCGTATGCGCTCGCCCAGGGTCTGCTGCAGATTCCGGCGGGCCGGCTGTCGGATCGCATCGGGCGCGAACCGGTGATCGCCGGCGGCCTCGTGCTGTTCATCCTCGGTTCATTGGTCGGCGCCTTCGCGTCGTCGGTGACCGGCGTGATCCTCGCGCGCCTGCTGCAGGGCGCGGGCGCCATCTCCTCGGCGGTCACCGCGCTCGTGGCCGACGTGACGCGCGCGGAGGTGCGGACCCGTGCGATGGCGGTCATCGGCATCAGCATCGGCATCAGCTTCATCATCTCGCTGATCGCGGGACCCGCCCTCGACGGCGCCTTCGGCGTGCGGGGCATCTTCGCCTGCATGGCGGTGCTCGGTGTCGCGGCGGGCGGGGCGCTGCTGCTGGTGCCGCGGCCGCCGGCGGGACCCCGCAAGCTGCGCGATTCCGCCCTGACGCCGTCCCTGTGGCGCGCGCCGCTCCTGCTCACCTACATCGGCATCTTCAGCGTGCACTTCGCGCTCACCTCGACGTTCGTCGCCGTGCCGCAGATCCTCAACGACACCCTGCACATGGATGTCTCGACCCACTGGCGCGTGTATTCAGCCGTGTTCGGCGCATCGCTCCTCATCACCCTGCCGCTGCTGCGGTTGTTCGAGAAGTCGGCGGAGCCGCGCCGCGTGACGCAAGGGGGAGTGGCGCTGCTGGCGGTGGCGCTGGCCTGGATGTTCGTCGGCGGGAACAGCGCGTGGGGGTGCTACGTGGGCATGGCGCTGTTCTTCGGCGCGTTCAATTTCCTGGAGGCGCAATTGCCGGCGCGGCTGTCACTGGTTGCCGATGCCGAGTCCCGGGGCGCGGCCATGGGCATCTTCGCCACCGGCCAGTTCATCGGTGCGGGCGTGGGTGGAACGCTGGCCGGGCTGCTGCTGAACGCGGGCTGGCCGTTGGGGAACGTATTCGGCGCGGCGGCCGTGGTGGTGGTGGTCTGGTTGGCAAGCCTCCTGATTCTGCACGATCACAACGCCTGAAGGCGGCGGCCGGTCTGCCCGCAGGGTGTACAATCCTTCCCCTCGAAACCACGGTCCTGCAGGAGTCCACGATGTCGCGCGGCGTCAACAAGGTCATTCTGGTCGGCAACCTCGGCGCAGATCCCGAGACGCGCTCCATGCCCAGCGGCACGAGCGTCACCAACATCCGCATCGCCACCAGCGAGTCCTGGAAGGACAAGGCCTCCGGCGCCCAGCAGGAGCGTACCGAGTGGCACAACGTCGTGCTGTTCGCCCGCCTGGGGGAAGTTGCCGCCGAGTACCTGCGCAAGGGCTCGCAGGTGTTCATCGAAGGCAAGCTGCGCACCCGCAAGTGGCAGGACAAGCAGGGCAACGACCGCTACACCACGGAGATCGTCGCCGACAACATGCAGATGCTCGGTGCCCGGGGCGGCGGCGGCGGCGGCGGCGGTGCCGAACGGGGCGGCGGCATGAGCGCTCCGCCGCGCGATGACTACGACCAGTCGCCGGCGCCGGCGCCGGCGGGCGGCAAGGAAGACTTCGACGACGACATCCCGTTCTGACGCTGCGAAACCCGGCGCGCCCGACTGCGCTCACGGCCGGCTCCCCCGGGAGCTAGTCGTCGGCCAGGTCCTGGCCCGGGAACAGCACCTCGTTGAAGCCGAAGAAGCGCAGGTCGCGGATGCGTCGCGGGTAGAGGATGCCGTCCAGATGGTCCACCTCGTGCTGCACGACACGGGCGTGGAACCCTTCGGCCTCACACTCGAAGCGCTGGCCGGAAGGCTCGAAGCCGGCATACCGCAGGCGCCGCCAGCGCGGCACGAGGCCGCGCATGCCGGGCACCGACAGGCAGCCCTCCCAGCCATCCTCGGTTTCCTCGCTCAAGGGTGTGAGCGTGGGGTTGATCAGCACCGTGTCGGGCACGCTTTGCGCGTCCGGGTACCGGGGGTTGGCCTGGACACCGAAGATGACCACGCGTAACCCGACGCCGATCTGCGGAGCGGCGAGGCCAGCCCCGTTCAGGTGCCGCATCGTGTCGCGCATGTCCGCCAGCAGCGCGGCCAGGTCGGCCGTGGCGAATTCGCGCACCGGCTCGCTGAGGGCCAGCAGGCGCGCATCGCCCATTTTGAGAACCTCGCGAACGGCCATATAGAATGCAACATCGCATATGAAAGCCCGCCTGTACATCAAGACCTACGGCTGCCAGATGAACGAGTACGACTCGGACCGGATGCGGGACGTGCTCGGCCGGGACGCAGGCCTCGTGCAGACCGAGGATCCTGCGCAGGCGGACGTGCTGCTGGTCAATACGTGCTCGGTGCGCGAGAAGGCGCAGGAAAAGGTCTTCTCGCTGCTCGGTGAGTGGCGGGCGTTCAAGCAGGCGAGGCCGCACGTCATCATCGGCGTGGGCGGCTGCGTGGCGTCGCAGGAGGGCGAGGCGATCACGGCACGCGCGCCGTTCGTGGACCTCGTGTTCGGCCCCCAGACCCTGCACCGCGTGCCGGCGATGATCGATGCGCTGCGTCGCGAGGGGCGCTCCCAGGTCGATGTGAGCTTTCCCGAAATCGAGAAGTTCGACTCGCTCCCGCCGGCCCGCGCGGCGGGCGCCACCGCATTCGTCTCGATCATGGAAGGCTGCAGCAAGTACTGCAGCTTCTGCGTGGTGCCCTACACCCGCGGCGAGGAGATCAGCCGTGACTTCGAGCAGGCGCTCGCCGAGGTGCGGGCGCTGGCCGCGCAGGGAGTGCGCGAGGTGACGCTGCTGGGCCAGAACGTGAATGCCTATGCGGGACGCATGGCCGACGGCGCGCTCGCTGACCTTGCGCTGCTGATCCACGCCATCGAGGGCGTCGAGGGCATCGAGCGCATCCGCTTCACCACCTCGCACCCGCTGGAGTTCAGCGACAGCCTCATCGAGGCCTATGCCAATGTCGGCAAGCTGGCGAACTTCCTGCACCTGCCGGTGCAGAGTGGCTCGGACCGGATCCTGGCCGCGATGAAGCGCGGCCACACCGTGCTCGAGTACAAGCAGAAGTTGCGCCGGCTGCGCGCGGTGAGGCCCGACATCAGCATCTCCACCGACATCATCGTCGGCTTCCCGGGCGAGACGGAGGCGGATTTCGAGGCAACGCTCCGTCTGGTGGCGGAAGCCGGCTTCGACCAGTCCTTCAGCTTCATCTACAGCCGCCGTCCGGGCACGCCGGCCGCATCGCTCCCGGGCGAGGTGCCCGCCGATGTCGGACATCACCGGCTCGCCCGCCTGCAGGCGCAGCTCAACTCGCAGGCCCGGGACATCTCCCGGCGCATGGTCGGGAGCGTGCAGCGCGTGCTGGTCGAACGCCCTTCGCGCCGCAATGCCGCGCAGCTCGCCGGGCGCACCGAGAACAACCGCTGGGTCAACTTCGACGGACCCTCGTCCCTCATCAACCGCTTCGCCGAGGTTCGCATCACCGAGGCGCTGCCCAATTCCCTTCGTGGCCGGCTGCTCGAGGCCGGCGCGGACTGCGCATGAACGAGCCGGAGCCGGTCACTCGCGAGCTTGCGCTGCCGGCGGGCGAGAACCCGCGGCTGCTGGAGTTGTGCGGGCCGCTGGATGAGCACCTGCGGCTCATCGAGTCCCGCCTGGGCGTGGAGATCCGCCGCCGCGGCAGCCGCTTCCAGCTCGTGGGGCCGGAGGCGGCGACCGAACGTGCGGCGGCCGTGCTGACCGGACTGTATGAACGCTCCGGACGCGAACCCATCGACGCCGAGAGCGTGCACCTGGCGCTGTCCGAGGCCGGCATGAACGAGGGGGCGACTGCCGCTGACGGTGCTCCCGATGAACTGAAGGTGCGAACCGCCCGTGGCGCCCTGCGTGCACGCGGACCCAACCAGGCTGGTTACCTCGCCAATATCCGCAGCCACGATCTCACCTTCGGCATCGGTCCCGCCGGCACCGGCAAGACCTACCTCGCGGTGGCCTGCGCCGTGGAGGCGCTGCAGTCCGATCGCGTGCGCCGCATCGTGCTGGTGCGCCCGGCGGTGGAGGCGGGTGAACGGCTGGGTTTCCTGCCGGGCGATTTGTCGCAGAAGGTCGATCCCTACCTGCGGCCCATGTACGACGCCCTCTACGAGATGATGGGCTTCGAGCGCGTGGCGCGGCTGATCGAACGCAACGTCATCGAGGTGGCGCCGCTGGCGTTCATGCGCGGACGGAGCCTGAACGACTCCTTCGTGATCCTCGACGAGGCGCAGAACACCACCAATGAGCAGATGAAGATGTTCCTGACGCGCATCGGCTTTGGTTCCAGGGCCGTGGTCACGGGCGACATCACCCAGGTGGACCTGCCGAACTCGCGCCAGTCGGGGCTGCGCACGGTCATCGACATCCTGCACGGCGTGGCGGGCATCGCCTTCACCTTCTTCAGTTCGCGCGATGTGGTGCGCCATCCGCTGGTACAGCGCATCGTGCAGGCCTACGAAGCGCAGGACCCGGAAAATCACGGGGATCCGGAGCCGCGTGCCCCGCGCTGAGTCGCTGCCGGGAGCGGTGGGTCTGATCGAGGTGCAGCTGGCGGCGCGCCGGCCCTGGGTTCCCGCGGCATCTCGCCTGCGTTCGTGGGTGAGCGCCGCCATCGATGGCGCTGCCCGTCACGCCTCTCGCGCCCGGCCCGCGCGCCGCGCCAAGCCGGTCCTCGCCCTGAGCCTGTGCATCCAGGTGGTGGGGATACGGGCGGGCCGGCGCCTCAATGCTCGCTGGCGAGGCAAGGACCGCGCCACCAATGTCCTGTCCTTTCCCGGCCCCGGCCCGCTGTCCTGCGGGGAGTGCCTGCTCGGTGACATCGTCATCTGCGCGCCGGTGCTCGCGCGCGAGGCCCGGCAGCAGGGCAAGACGCTCGAGGCGCACTGGGCGCACATCGTCATCCACGGCGTGCTGCACCTTCTCGGGTTCGACCACGAGCATCCCCGCCAGGCACGCCAGATGGAGGGCCTGGAGGTGCAAATCCTTGAAGGACTTGGGTTTTCGGACCCCTATGGGCCTTTCTAGTATCCTTCGCTCCTATGCCTGAACAGCCTAATGCCGGGAGCACCGGCCGCTGGTTGAAGCGAATCACGCAGTCGATGTCGGGGGAGGCGCGCGACGTCGGCGAGCTCATCGAGGACCTGCGCGCCGCCAGCGAGCGTGGCCTGCTGGACGGTGATGCGCTGGTGATGCTCGAGGGTGTGCTCGCGGTGGCGGACATGCAGGTCCGCGACATCATGGTGCCGCGCTCGCAGATGGTGATCGTCGAGCGCGACGAGCCCCCGGAGAAGCTCCTGAAGCTGGTGGTCGAGTCCGGTCACTCGCGCTTTCCCGTGATCGGCGAGGACCGCGACCAGGTGGTGGGCGTGCTGCTGGCCAAGGACCTGTTGCGCCTGCACCAGGAGGGTGAGGACTCCTTCGAGCTGCGCGAGTACATGCGGCCCGCCGTGTTCGTGCCCGAGAGCAAGCGCCTGAACGTGCTGCTGAAGGATTTCCGCCGCAGCCGCAACCACATCGCCATCGTGGTGGATGAGTACGGCGGTGTCGCCGGCCTCGTCACCATCGAGGATGTGATCGAGCAGATCGTCGGGGAGATCGACGATGAGCACGACGTCGATGACGACCTGTCGATCCGCCGCGAAGGCGAACGCCAGTTCACCGTCCGCGCGCTCACCCCGATCGGTGAATTCAACGAATACTTCGGCACGGCCTTCTCCGATGAGGAGTTCGACACCATCGGCGGACTGATCATGCAGGAATTCGGCCGGCTGCCCCGGCGCGGGGAAGCGATCCTGATCGGACAGCTCGAGTTTCGCGTGCTGCGCGCCGACCGGCGCCGCATCGACACGTTGCGCGTGCTCACGCCCACCGACATCCAGCCGCCGCCAGACGAGCCCTCCGCTTGACCATGACCGCCGGTGCTGCCGGCGACCCGGAATTTGCGCGGGGCTGGGGGCCGGGCGCCCGGCCCAGGCTCCTGGCCGGATTCGCCGCCGGTGCGGTGCTCAACCTCGCCTTTGCGCCCTTCGGCCTGTGGCCGCTGGCCGTGCTGTGCCCGGCATTGCTGTTCGCGCTGATCCGCTCGCGCGGGCCCTTCGAGGCCGGCTGGGTGGGCGCCTCCTTCGCCGCTGGGCTGTTCGCCTTCGGAACCTACTGGCTCTACACCAGCATCCACAAGTTCGGCCAGGCACCGGTGTGGCTGACGCTGTTCCTGCAGGCCGGGCTCATCGCGATCATGGCGGTGTACAGTGCCGCGCTGTGCTGGACGGCGAACCGCTTCTGGCTGCACGCGGGAGCCGTGCGGCAATGGCTGGTGTTGCCCTCGTTATGGGTGCTGCTCGAGTGGGTGCGGGGCTGGGCGCTGTCGGGCTTTCCGTGGCTGGCGCTGGGATACGCGTTCACCGATTCACCGCTGGCGCCTTGGGCGCCCATCCTCGGGGTCTATGGCCTGACCTGGTGCGCCGTGCTGCTGGCGGCCACCATCGAGGGTCTCTGGCGTCCCGGCATCGGTGCGCGGGCACGCCTGCTCGTGGGAGCCGCGATGCTGCTGCTGGTGCTGGCGCCCTTCGGTCTTGCGCGCCTGTCGTTCACGACGCCCGCGGGCGCGCCGATTCCGGTGGCGGTGGTGCAGGGCGCGGTTCCGCAGGATGAGAAGTGGATCGAGGGCAATCGCGAGGCGACGCTCGAGAGGTACGCGAACCTCACCGCGACGCAAGCCTGGGGCGCGCGCCTCATCGTCTGGCCGGAGGCGGCCATTCCGATGCTCTCAACCGAACTCACCGATTTCTTCCGCGCACTGCGCGAAGCGGGCCAGCGTCACTCGGCCGATTTCGCGATCGGGCAGTTGCGCTATGACCCTCAGACCGACCAGTATCACAATGGCCTGCTGGTGGTGAACGCGCAGGGAGAGGGCTGGTACTACAAGCGCCGGCTGGTGCCGTTCGGCGAGTTCTTCCCCGTGCCGTCCTTCGTGCGCTCCTGGATGCGGCTGATGAGCCTGCCCTACACGGATATGACGCCGGGCGGTGAGGACCAGCCCGTCCTGCACGCTGCCGGCCAGCCGCTGGGCCTCACCATCTGCTACGAGGACGCCTATGGCAGCGAGCAGCGCGCGGTGCTGCGCGAGGCCACGCTCCTCATCAATGTCACCAACAATGCCTGGTACGGAGATTCCACCGCGCCGCACCAGCACCTGCAGATTTCGCGCATGCGCGCGATGGAGGCGCAGCGCTACCTCGTTCGGGCTGCGAACGATGGCATCTCTGCGGTCCTCGGCTCGCGCGGCGAGGTCATCGCCCGGCTGCCGCAATTCAAGCCAGGCGTGCTGCGGGCCGAGGTGAAGCCGCTGTCGGGCCTGACGCCCTACGCCCGCTTCGGCAACTACCCGGTGCTGGGCCTCGCCACGCTGGCGCTGCTGCTGGCCTGGCGGCGCCGTTCGCGAGGCTGATTTCACCTCCAGGGCCGCCTATAATCGGTTTGCATCACCTTCGGATTTCCGCGGGAGATGAAGATATGAGCGCTACTTCAAAAGGCATCCAGCAGAAGGTCCGCGAGTTGGCCGAGCAGCTTCCTGAAGATGCAACTTGGGAAGATGTGATAGAGGAGGCGCGCTTTCGCAGGGCCGTGGAAGCGGGTATTGCTGCTGCGGACCGCGGTGCGTTTGCCTCGGAAGGTGAAGTTCAGGCAGCCTTCGCCAAGTGGGGCGTGAAGGTTTGAGGGTCCGTTGGACTCGGCCGGCGCTGGCAGATTTCGTCGAAACCCAGGAATACATCGCCAGAGAGAATCCGGATGCCGCAGTTCGAATCGCGGTTGGTTGTCTACCGCAATCAGAGTGACGTCGTCGAAATCCTTCGTTTGTGGCACGGCCGCCGGGATTGGCGGAACGCATAGCCGCGCCCATTATCGAATCAACGGCACGCGGATTTTCGAGCACAATACGCACATGCAGGAACGATACGACCCTGCGGCCGTCGAGGCCGCCGCCAGAACCTATTGGGACCAACACCGCTCATTCGAAGCCAAGGAGAACGCGCCGGGCGAGAAGTACTACTGCCTGTCCATGTTCCCCTATCCCAGCGGCCGGCTGCACATGGGCCATGTGCGCAACTACACCATCGGCGATGTGCTGTCGCGCTTCATGCGCATGCAGGGGCGCAACGTGCTGCAGCCCATGGGCTGGGATGCCTTCGGCCTGCCGGCCGAGAACGCGGCCATGGCCAACGGCGTGCCGCCGGCGAAGTGGACGATGGAGAACATCGCCACCATGCGCGCGCAGTTGAAGTCACTCGGCTTCGCGCTGGACTGGAGCCGGGAACTGGCCACCTGCGAGCCCGGGTACTACCGCTGGAACCAGTGGTTCTTCCTGCGCATGCTCGAGGCCGGCATCGCCTATCTCAAGACCGGCGTGGTCAACTGGGACCCGGTGGATCAGACCGTGCTCGCCAACGAGCAGGTCATCGACGGGCGCGGCTGGCGCACCGGCGCGCTGGTGGAAAAGCGCGAGATCCCCATGTACTACCTGCGCATCACCTCGTATGCGCAGGATCTGCTGGACGCACTGTCGCACATGCCCGGCTGGCCCGAACGCGTGCGCACCATGCAGGCCAACTGGATCGGGCGCAGCGAGGGCGTGACCATCGGCTTCCCCTACACGCTGGCCGGCGAATCGAAGGTGATGCGCGTGTTCACCACCCGCGCCGACACGCTCATGGGCGTGACGTTCTGCGCCGTGGCCGCCGAGCATCCGCTGGCGCTGCATGCCGCGAGAACCAATCCTGCGCTGGCTGCGTTCCTGGAAGAATGCCGGCGAGGCGCGGCAACTGAAGCTGAGCTCGCCACGCAGGAGAAAAAGGGCATGCCCACCGGGCTGTCGGTGCGGCATCCCATCACCGGTGCCGAGGTGCCGGTGTGGGTGGGCAACTACGTGCTCATGGCCTACGGCGAAGGCGCGGTCATGGGCGTGCCGGCACACGATGAGCGCGATTTCGAGTTCGCGCGCAAGTACCGCCTGCCCATCGCGCCGGTGATCGATGTCGAAGGCCGCACCTACGATGTCTCGCAGTGGCAACCCTGGTATACGCAGGAGGGTCAGTGCTGCAATTCGGGCCCCTACGATGGACTGCCTTCCGCCGCCGCCATCGAGCGCATCGCGGCGGACCTCGCCGCCAAGGGACTGGGCGAGAAGCAGGTCACCTGGCGGCTGCGCGACTGGGGCATTTCGCGCCAGCGTTATTGGGGCTGTCCCATCCCCATCATCCATTGCAAGAACTGTGGCGCGGTTCCCGTGCCTGACGAGCAGTTGCCCGTGGTGCTGCCGCCGGACCTCGTGCCCGACGGCAGCGGCAATCCGCTCAACAAGCACGCGGCCTTCCTGGATTGCCAGTGCCCGAAGTGCGGCAAGCCGGCGCGGCGCGAAACCGACACCATGGACACCTTCGTGGATTCGAGCTGGTATTTCCTGCGTTTTGCCAGCAGCGGCAACGCCAAGGCGATGGTGGACGCGCGTGCCGATTACTGGATGCCGGTCGACCAGTACATCGGCGGCATCGAGCACGCCATCCTGCACCTGCTGTATTCGCGCTTCTGGGTGCGCGCGATGGACCAGCTGGGCGTGGTGAAGCTGCGCGAGCCCTTCGCCAACCTGTTCACGCAGGGCATGGTGCTGAACGAGGTGTTCTTCAGAAAACCGGCCAGCGGGCGCATCGAATACTTCAATCCGGCGGACGTGGAGCCGAGATTCGACGCGGCTGGTGCGCGCGCCGGTGCCGTGCTGCGCGCCGATGGCGCGCCGGTGGAATCCGGCGGCATCATCACCATGTCGAAGTCGAAGAACAACGGCGTGGATCCGCAGGCGCTGGTGGAGCAGTACGGCGCGGACACCGCGCGGCTGTTCACCATGTTCGCAGCGCCTCCCGAACAGACGCTGGAGTGGTCGGATGAGGGTGTGCAGGGCGCGTTCCGGTTCATGAAGCGTTTGTGGAAGGCGGTGCATACCCATGTCGGCGCCGGGCTTCCGCCCGTGCTGCAGGCTGCCGGGCTCAGCGAGCCGCAGCGCGCGATCCGCCGCCAGGCGCACCAGACACTCTCCAAGGTCACCGATGACATCGGCCGGCGGCGCACCTTCAACACTGCCATCGCATCGGTGATGGAGCTGCTCAACGCGCTGTCACGATTCGAGGATTCCAGTGCGAGTGGGCGGGCCGTGACGCAGGAGGCGCTGGAGATCGCGGTGATGTGCCTCTCGCCCATCGTGCCGCATGCCGCGCATGCGCTGTGGAAGGCGCTGGGACACGAGCGCGCCATCATCGATGAACCCTGGCGCAGGCCGGATGAGTCCGCCCTGCAGCAGTCGGTGGTGGAAGTGGTGGTGCAGGTCAACGGCAAGCTCCGCGGCCGCATCTCGGTGCCCGTCGGGGCCGCCGAGCCCCTCGTTCGAGAGGCCGCGCTCGCCGATGCCGGCGTGCAGAAATTCACCGCGGGCCTGACCGTGCGCAAGGTGATCATCGTTCCCGGCAAGCTCGTCAATGTGGTGGTGGGATGAGCCCGCGCCGGGTCAGCCGGGCATTGGTGGGGCTGGCGGCCGCAGTCGCCGCCTGCGTGGCGGCGGGCTGCGGCTTCCGGCTGGCGGGGAGTGAACCGCTGCCGGCCGTGGTGGCGCGGCCGTACCTGTCGTTCGAGGACTCCTACACCGATTTCGCCCGCGCCTTCGAGCGTCACCTGCAGAATGCCGGCGCGCAGATCGCCTCCAGCGCACGCGAGAGCAGCGCCTTGGTTGCGATCACCCACGACGAAGTCCGGCAGCGGGTCCTGTCGGTTTCCGCCCGCAACATTCCGACCGAGTTCGAGCTGACCTATTCGGTGACCGTGGCCGTGCAGGCGGAGGGCCGCGAGTTGATGGCGCCGCAGGTGTTGAGCCTCACCCGCGACTACAGCTTCGATGAGAACCGGCTGCTCGCGAAGGAACATGAACAGGATGTGCTGCGCCAGCAGATGGCGCGGGATCTCGCGGTGATCGCCGCCCATCGGCTGGCGAGCCTCAGGAGTGGCGCCACGGCCACGACGGCGGAACCCGCAGCTCGCTGAAGGCCACGTGCTCCTGCTCCAGAACATCGACCGGCTCGCCCTGCACCTGCTGCTCGATCGCTTCGGCATGGAATTGACCCTGGTGGCGCCGCAGGAAGTGATCCCGGGTTCCTATTGGGGGGAGAGTGAAGCGGGGCTGATCGGCAACCGGCTGTATGCGCGCCTGGACACACCGCTCCATTCAGTGCTGCACGAGTCGGCGCACTACATCTGCATGTCGCCGGAGCGGCGTGCGCAGCTGCACACCGATGCGCAGGGAGACCATGCCGAGGAGTGCGCCGTGTGTTACCTGCAGGTGCTCATGTCCGATGCGCTGGGCACGCCGCGCGAGCGCACCTACCGCGACATGGATGACTGGGGATACAGCTTCCGCCTGGGCAGCACGGCGCAGTGGTTCAACCACGATGCCGACGATGCGCGGCTGTGGCTCCTGGATCATCAACTGACCGACACGGCCGGGCGGCTGACCTACCAGTGCCGTTCCTGAGCCGCGGGCGCGCGGCCAGGCTCGAGGGCTGAGCATCACCGCCTCAGGCCGCGCGAGAGCAACCGGGCATCGAATTGCCGCAGTACCGGGGACTCGCGCCCGCAAGGTCCCATCAGCGCGAACTTGGTGAGCGCATCGGCCAGCGCCGCCGTGGGTGCGGTGATGGCTGCGATGGATCGGCGGGAGGTGGTTGCCACCGGGCTGCGGAGATAGTAGCCGCGATGGCCGGGAGGTCGATCCGCCGCGGCGAGCACGCTCACGGCCATGGCGGCGTCTCGCAGGCGCACGTCGCGGCCCAGCGCCGCGCAATGGATCCGGCGCCTGCGCCTGCCGAAGGTGCGCAGGTCTCCGCCCGCATTGACCAGGCCCGCATCGCTGCCTGCCGCCAACATGGCCTGGATGGCGAGATCCACGGCATGGCCTTTCGCGATGCCGCCCAGGTCGAGCTGCAGGGAGCGCCGCTTGCGCACACGCCAACCCTCCAGCAACTCGAGGTCCGCAAGACGGCCCGGGCCTTGAGGCAGGCACGGGTCGAACACCCCGTGGGTCGCGGTGTTGACCTGCCTGGCGAGTTCCAGGACCCGCCAGGTCTCGGCATCCACCTGCACCTCCCGATGGCAGGCAGCGGTCGACAGGCGGTGCAGGTCGCTTCCTGCGCGCGAGGGGCTCATGAGCTGCTCCACCCGTTGAATCGCCTGCCAGGCGCATTCCAGCGCGGTTTGGGCCGTTCCAGGGTCGAAGGCCTCGGCTTCCAGGGCGATGAAGGTGCCCATGGCAATGCGCAACCGGCGCTGGCGGGCCATCCGTACTTGTCCTGCCTTGCCCACGCAGCGGTTAATCCATATACTTGTTAAGAATGATTCGCATTATCAACTGTATCCTGCATTGCGGTCGGATGCGAAGACACTGACGAACTTCCGGGGAAGCATGACATGGCAAGGGGATGGACTTCGGGCTGGATCAGGGCACTGGGCGCCTCGCGCTGGTTCTTCTTCGCGATGCTTGCCTCCTGCACGGGGGGAGCCAAGGTCAGCAGCGGGGGCGCCGATGCGGGTGGCGTCCCCGAGCCCGCGACGCTGTCCGCAGCCGCCGCGCTCGGCGAGGAGATCTTCCATGATCGCAGCCTGTCTGCCAGCGGCACGCTGTCCTGTTCCAGCTGCCACGTGCCCGATCATGCCCTGGCTGGGGGCGACGGGCTGGCCGTCCCATTGGGTGGCGCCGATGGCACCCGCCAGGGGCTGCGCAATGCGCCGTCATTGCGCTACGTGCTGTACACGCCTTCGTTCCATTTCGAGTCCGACGGCACTCCCGTGGGCGGGTTCGACCGGGATGGCCGTGCCGTCTCGCTGCGCGATCAGGCGCGCGGACCCTTCCTCGCGGACTTCGAGATGGCGAACGCCGATGCGGCGGCGGTATCGCGGCGGCTGGCCGCAGCCGGCTATGCAGATGAATTCCGGGCGCAGTTCGGCGAGCACATCTTCGAGGACCCGGCGGCGGCGCTCGATCGTGCGCTGTTCGCCGTGCAGCAGTACGAGATCGAGGATCGCCAGGAGTTCGAGCCCTTCACCAGCAAGTACGACTACTTCCTCGCCGGCAAGGTGACGCTCAGCGAGTCCGAGGCGCGGGGCCTTTCGTTGTTCAATGATCCAAACAAGGGCAACTGTGCGGCCTGTCATCCCAGCGCGGTCGGCGCGGATGGCTCGCCGCCGATGTTCACGGATTTCACCTACGACAACCTCGGCGTACCGCGCAATGCCTCCATCGCGGCCAATGCGGATCCGGGCTACTACGACCTGGGCGCTTGCGGGCCGCTGCGCACCGACATCGCGGAGCACACGGAACTGTGCGGGGCATTCAAGGTGCCCACCTTGCGCAACATCGCGCTGACCGCACCGTATTTCCACAACGGGCAGTTTGCGACGCTCGAGCGGGCGCTGGAGTTCTACGTGCGGCGCGATACCCATCCGGAGGAGTTCTATCCGCGGGGGGAGGGCGGGCAGGTGCGCAAGTTCGACGATCTTCCTCCCGCATACCAGGTGAACGTCAACCGCACCGAGGCGCCCTACAACCGGCTGCCCGGCGATGTGCCGGCGCTCGATGCCGCCGAGATCGCCGATGTGATCAGTTTCCTCGACACCCTGACCGACGGATTCCAACCCTAGAGGCCTTGCGCACATGAACCTTCTACGAATGCTGATGATCGCCACACCGCTGATGGCGCCAATTGCACATGCGGCGACCACCGAAGAGCTGGAGGCACGGGTGGGTGCGCTCGCCGAGCAGTTGCGACAGGTGCAGGCCGAGCTTGCCCAACTGCGGCAGGCGCAGGGCACGCAAGCGGGAAGCCTGCCGTCCACGGTGGCGTCGAGCTCCGTCGGCTCGCCCGCGCTCACGCCTGCCGCGAACGGCAACGTCGCCGGGCAGGGCGCGCCGGTTGCGCCGGCGGGTGAGTCCTCCGCGCCGCTGAGCTTCTGGGGGTACGGCGAGTTGAACTACTACCACCCCACGCGCGACTCCGCGCAGACCACCGCCGATGTGGCCCGGCTCGTGCTCGGCGCATCGTACCGGTTCGATGAGAACACGCGCTTCTTCAGCGAGCTCGAGGTCGAGCATGGCGTCAGCTCGGCCGAGGACCCGGGCGAGGTGGAGGTGGAGCAGGCGTTCATCGAGCGCCGCTTCACCGATGCGCTGTTCCTGCGGGCGGGCCTCGTGCTGATCCCCAGCGGCTTCCTCAACGAATTCCACGAACCGACGCGCTACTACGGGGTTGCGCGCAACTTCGTCGAGACGGGCATCATCCCCACCACCTGGCGCGAGGGCGGGATACAGCTCCTCGGCAGCACCGAGGCGGGCTTGAGCTGGAGCGTGGGCGTGACCACGGGCTTCAACCTCAACAAGTGGGATGCGGCTTCCGGGGAAGGCCAGGAATCCCCGCTGGGGGCCATCCACCAGGAGCTGGCGCAGGCTTCCGCGCGCGATCTGTCCGGATTCCTGTCGTTGAGCTACAGCGGTGTTCCCGGCCTGCGGCTCGGGGCCTCGGCCTTCACCGGCGGTGCCACGCAGGGCCAGTCCGCGCTCGGCAGCGCGCGCGTCAGCCTCTGGGAAGCGCATGCGCGCTGGTCGCCGGCGCAGTGGGAATTTTCGGCGCTCTATGCGCGTGGCCACATCAGCAACACGGCGGTGTTCAACCTGCGCACGCTGGGATCTCCCTCTCCGATTCCGGAAGAATTCTTCGGCTGGTATGGTGAAGCGGCCTGGCACGCGATCGACCGGGGCAACTGGTCGATCACGCCCTTCATCCGCTACGAGCGGTTCAATCCGGCCTCGGCCTACGCCGACCTGGGCCAGGGCCTGACGCCCGACGCGCTGCGGGATCGGGAGGTGTTCACCGGAGGCATCAACTGGATGATCGCGCCCGGCGTGGTGGTGAAGGCGGACTATCTCGGCTTCCGCCACGGCAGCGGTGACAACCGCTACGATCTGGGCCTGGGATATCAATTCTAGTAAGCATCTAGTATGCGCAGAAAAGTGATCTGGCGTGGCCTGCTCGCGGGTGCACTGCCGCTGAGCCTCGCGCCCGCCACGGCCATCATCGCCGCGGACTACCTGTCGGTGGAGGATGCGCAGCGCGCGGCATTCGCGCAGGCCGGGCGATTCGTGCCCGTGGCCCTCGCGTTGACGGCGGAGCAGCGCCGCCGCATCGATGAGTTGGCGGGACCGCAGCCTCGCCGTGGCAATCTGCGGATCTGGAAGGTGGAGCAGGACGGCGCCGCGGCGGCCTGGTTCTTCGTCGACGAGGTCATCGGGCGGCAGGACCTCATCACCTACGCGGTCGGGATCGGTGCCGACGGGAATCTCACGCCCATCGAGGTGCTGTCCTATCGCGAAAGCCACGGCGGGGAGATCCGCAATCGCGCGTGGCGTTCGCAGTTCGCGCGCCGCGCCGATCTCGGCGCGCTGCGGTTCCGGGCCGACATCAAGAACATCGCCGGCGCGACGCTGTCCTCCGAGCACGTGACGGAAGGAGTGCGCTGGATCATCGCCCTGTGGCAGTCCGTGCTGAACGTCCCGGCACCATGATCGGATCCAGCGTCCCGCGCAGCGTGCCGGGCGCCGAGCGCGGCTGGCTGTACGTGCTGGTCGGCGGCTTGTGGGCAAGTGGCATCGCGTGGCTGGTGCTCGACCTGTGGTTCTCTCGCGCGGGCGAGTTCGGGCGCGAGCCGCACCCGCTCTCCGCGCCACTGCTGCTGCTGCACGGCGTCGCCTCGCTCCCCGTGCTGTATCTCGCCGGATGGGTCTCCTCGCGCCACGCCACCCTGCAATGGAAGCTGCGCAAGCGTCGAGCGAGCGGCAGCCTGTTCGCGCTGCTGCTGGTCGTGCTGGCGGCTTCCGGCTTCGCGCTGTTCTTCCTCACCGGCGATGCCGCGCAACGGTACTCTGCCGTCGCTCATGAAGTGATCGGCGTGCTCGCTCCCTTGTCCGTCCTCGAACATTGGTTCACCGGTCGCCGGCGCGGGTCACGCGAGACAGACGAATCGGCGTGACCCGCGCCCGCGCAGGCGCTGTCGACGCGCGAGATGGCGCGGGTCAGCCGCCGCCGCTGGCGTACAGCTCGCGCGACATGGTCAGCGCCGAGAGCGTGCCCTCGTAGTAGCGCTGGCGCTCGCCGGTGACCTTGAAGTCCATCGACTCGTAGAACGTGCGCGCCTCGTCGTTGTCGGCGCGCAGTTCGAGATCGAGGCGGCGCACCCCGGCCGCATCGGCGGTGGCCAGCAGCCAGTCGATGAGGCGACGCCCGCAGCCCTGCCGGCGCCATTGCGGCAACACGGCCAGCAGGTTCAGGTGGGCGGTGTCATCGGCGAATCGGGCGATGGCGAAGCCGACCAGGCGGCGATCGCTGCGGGCCACCACCACCGAGCAATGCCGGTCGAGGATGTGGCGCGCGACCCGGGAGGGGGTCCAGGACCAGCGAAGGCCGCGCTCAATCAGGTCGCGCGACAGCCGCGCGATGCGGTCCGCCTCGTGCGGTTGCGCCAGCCCCAGCGTGACGATCTCACTCACGCATCACCTGCTTCGGTACCGGTCGGTGGCGCTGACCAGTTCATGGGTGTTGGCCGGGTCGAAGGCAGAGTGTCCCGCCTCGGTAACGATGCGCAGGTCCGCCTCCGGCCAGGCGCGGTGGAGTTCCCACGCGCTCATCGGCGGACAGACCACGTCGTAGCGCCCCTGCACGATGGTGGCCGGGATGTGGCGGATCTTCGGCACATCGTCGATGAGTTGGTTCTCGTGCCGCAGGAAGCCGCGATTGACGAAGTAGTGGCACTCGATCCTCGCCATGGCCAGCGCGAAATGATCCTCGCCGGAGTGCTTGATGCTGTCCGGGTTCGGACGCAGGAAGCTCGTCGAGCCCTCCCACACCGACCACGCGCGCGCCGCCGCCAGTGCGGTGCGCTGGTCGGGACCCGTCAGGCGCTTGTGGTAGGCGGAGAGGAAATCATCGCGCTCTCCCGGTGGGATCAGGTCACGATAGGGCTCCCAGAATTCCGGGTACATCGCGGAGGCGCCGTACTGGTAGAACCAGCGGATCTCCTGGTAGCGCAGCAGGAAGATGCCGCGCAGCACGAGTTCGGTGACCCGTTCGGGATGGGCCTGGGAGTAGGCGAGGGCGAGGGTGCTGCCCCAGGATCCGCCGAACACCAGCCAGCGCTCGAGCCCTAAATGCTTTCGCAGGCGTTCGATGTCGGCCACCAGGTGCCAGGTGGTGTTCTCCACGAGGCTCGCGTGTGGACGGCTGCGGCCGCAGCCGCGCTGGTCGAACACGATGATGCGGTAGTGCTGGGGGTCGAAGAACCGGCGTGCGCGCGCATCCGCGCCACCGCCCGGCCCGCCATGCAGGAAGATCGCGGGCTTGCCCTGCCGGTTGCCGCTCTCCTCGTAATAGATCTCGTGCAGGTCCGAAACCCGCAGGTGATCCTTGCGGTAGGGCTCGATCGGCGGGTACAGGGTCCGCAATGCCGGGGATGCGGCGTCCGACGCCGTTGCGCGGGCCGCCGTCCTGCCGTGCCCGGTGTGCCGCGCGGGCGCGGGACGTTTCACGGCGGCGGTGCGGGCGCCGGCGGCGGGCTTGCCCGTGCCAGGCTTCGTCTTCGTGCGCGTCACGCTGCCGGCACGCCCGGCGTTCCTTGCCGTCCGGCGGTCGCGCTCAGCCACGCTGCACCATGGGTCCCAGGGGGCGACCTCCGATCAGATGCAGGTGCAGGTGATAGACCTCCTGTCCGCCATGGCTGCGGCAGTTGAACAGGAGGCGATAGCCGTCCCTGGCAATTCCCTGCCGGCGTGCGAGGTCGCGGGCGACGATGACCATGTGGCCGATGAGCGCCTCGTCCTGGTCGGGGATGTCATCGACGGTTTCGATGACCTTCAGCGGCACGATCAGGATATGTGTCGGTGCGACGGGCCGGATATCGGTGAATGCGATCACCCGGTCATCGCGATGCAGCACATTGGCCGGCAGCTCGCCGGCGATGATCTTTTCGAATATCGTCGCCATGTCGACTCCCATCCTCTTGTTCTTCGTTTTCGCATCTTAACGCGGGCGCGCCAGGCCCGCCTGCGGCCCGAGTGCCTGGCCGGGATGCCCCCGCCGGTTCCGCTCGTACGGACTTCTCCGTATCCAGCTTGCCCTTGCAGGTGCGTTACCTTGCGAACGGATGCTATTCACGAGGGAGGAACCCAGGGCTTGGGTAACGATTCAAGGCCACGATGTGGTAACGAAAGGGGAAGCGATTCCCTTTCCGGGTTCCTTTTAACCTTGATGCTGCGTGACGACCATCACATGAACGGTTTCCACCCCACCGGACGCGTGGAAATAGGAACGATTCTCATGTACAGTTCTTGAATGGTCGCTGTGTTGAAATCCTGGGTGGATCCTGCGACGCAATATGGCGTCCCGCTGACGGAACTTCGTTCCGGGGTCGAGGCGCGGGTGGTCTGCATTCAAGGCAACGATGATGCGGCCGGCCACGAGCTGGCCCTGCGACTCTCCGAGCTGGGGTTCCTCCCGGGCGAGCGGGTCCGGATCGTGGCGCGCGGATTCCTCACCGGCGAACCGCTGGCGGTGCGGGTCGGGACCGGCACGTTCGCGCTGCGCCGTTTCGAGGCAGCCGTGATCCGCGTTGAACCCGAAGGTCACCTTAGAGGCTGATCCGCATGGACGGGTCCATCGCCGCCGCCTTCTCGCCGCTGGTCGCACTGGTGGGCAACCCCAATTGCGGCAAGACCGCCCTGTTCAATGTGCTGACCGGCAGCCGCCAGAAGGTGGCCAACTATGCCGGCGTCACCGTCGAGCGAAAGGAAGGCACCTACCTCAGCGGCAACGGCAGGCGCATCCGCATCCTCGACCTGCCGGGAGCGTACAGTCTCGATGCGCTCACGCCCGACGAACAGGTCACCGCCGATGTCCTCACCGGGCGCACGGCGGGCGAGGGACGCCCCGACTTCATCGTCTGTGTCACCGACGCCACGAACCTGCGCCAGAACCTGAGGCTGGTGCTCAGCCTGAAGCGCCTCGGTCTGCCGATGCTGGTGGCGCTCAACATGAGCGACATCGCGCGCCGCAAGGGCATCCGGATCGACGCAGCCCGCCTGTCGGATGAACTGGGCGTACCGGTGGTGGAGACCGTGGGCGTACGCCCCTCGGGTGTCCAGGAACTGGTGAAGGTGCTCGATGCCCTGCCGCGGTCGGCGACCCGCTCATCCATTCCCGTTCCCGCTGACCTCGGACGGGCGCGCACCGAGATGGAAGTCGAGCGCGACCAGGCCGAGGTTCGGCGCATCCTCGCACTCGTCGGGGCCGACCGCATCGAGGGCCATACCCGGAGTGACGCCATCGATGCAATCGTGCTGCATCCCTTCGTGGGTCCCCTCATCCTCGCCATCACCCTGTTCCTCGTGTTCCAGGCGGTCTTCTCCTGGGCACAGTGGCCGATGGATGTGATCAAGGACGCGGTGGCCGCGGTCGGTGCGGCAGCCGCTTCGCTGTTGCCCGACAGCCTGTTCAAGAGCCTGCTGGTGGATGGCGTGCTGGCAGGGGTGGGCAGCGTGCTGGTGTTCCTGCCGCAGATCATCATCCTGTTCTTCTTCATCCTCGTGCTCGAGGAGTCGGGTTACCTGCCGCGGGCCGCCTTCCTGCTCGATCGGATCATGGGCAGCGTCGGGTTGTCGGGGCGTTCCTTCATCCCGCTGCTCTCGAGTTTCGCCTGCGCCATCCCGGGCATCATGGCCACGCGTACCATCCAGAATCCGCGCGACCGGCTCACCACCATCATGATCGCACCGCTCATGACCTGCTCGGCGCGGCTTCCCGTGTATGCACTGATCATCGGCGCCTTCGTTCCGCGCCGCTCGGTCTGGGGCGGCTTCGAACTGCAGGGACTGGTGCTCTTCGGGCTGTACGTGGCGGGCGTGCTGTCGGCGATGGCGGTGGCATTCGTGCTCAAGCACCTGCAGGGTCGCAGGCTGCCGCAGCCATTGCTGCTGGAGTTGCCGGCCTATCACCTGCCGAACGTGAGGAGCCTTGCCATCGGCCTGTGGCAGCGCGTGGAGATTTTCATGTCGCGGGTCGGTACCATCATCCTCGCCTTGATGGTCATCCTGTGGGCGCTGTCGAATTTTCCGGCGCCTCCCCCTGGCGCCACGGGACCCGCGATCCAGTACAGCATCGCGGGTCACATCGGCCGGGGCCTTGCCGTCCTGTTCGGACCCATCGGCTTCAATTGGCAGATCTCGGTCGCGCTCGTGCCCGGGCTCGCGGCGCGCGAGGTGGCGATCGCTGCGCTCGGCACGGTGTATGCGCTGTCGGCAACGGGCAATGATGTGGCCGGCGCGCTCACGCCCTTGATCTCGCATTCCTGGGGTCTGCCCACGGCGCTGTCGCTCCTGGCCTGGTACGTGTTCGCGCCGCAATGCCTGTCGACGCTGGTGACGGTGCGTCGCGAGACCCGCTCGTGGCGCTATCCGCTCATCATGGCCGGCTACCTGTTTGCGCTCGCCTATCTTGCGTCCTTCCTCACATACCGCCTGACGCTGTGGGCGGGGGGTTGAGCATGTCCCGGGGCCTGGATCTCGTCCTCGTTGCCTCGATCTTCCTGATCGCGGCGCTGTACGCGTTCGCGAGCCTCGCGCCGCGCGAGTGGCGACGGCGCTTGCTGGCGGCGCTGGGATCGCTGGTGGCGCGGCTGCCGGGCGGTGCTCGCATCGGCTCCCGCCTGCTGATGGCGGCTGCCGCGGGCAAGGCGGGCTGCGGCGGCTGTCAGGGCTGCGGCCCGGCCCGGGCGGTGAAGCGATCGCCGGAGGCGCGGGTGCCGTTGACGGACCTGCGCTCCCGCCGTTGATCGCAACGCGCGGTGAATGCGCGCGCCTCCATGCGCGCGACTTCGGTCCCATGGTCGCCCTGACTAGCGCATCCGTGCTGCCGGGCGACGGAGATCATAGTAGGTGCATGGCACTTCGCGCGCGTTGCGGCGTCGCGCGAATCGATGGGCGTTATGTCATTTTCAGGTGGTGGCCGCATGGAGACCTGGCATGAACGGCACGGAAATGCTGGAAAGCAAGCTCGCCTTCCTCGAGCAGGCGATCAACCAGCTCAGCGATGAAGTGCTTCATCAGCGCACACTCATCGAGAAGCTGCAGGCGCGGCTCGAGCACTTGGCGATGCGCCAGGACGCGGCGGGCGCCGCGCAGGCGCTGGCGCCGGAGGATGAGAGGCCGCCGCACTACTGAGCCTGCAAGTGTCTCGCCGGCACGAGCGCGTCGCGCAGTCTGATGCGCGGGCGGATGCGAAGGGGGAACGCCGTTCAGCGGCCACTGAAGCGTGGCGCGCGCTTCTCCCGGAAAGCCAGCACGCCTTCGGCAAAATCAGCGGTATCGCCCAGCTCCGACTGGAGCGTGGTTTCCCGGGCGAGCTGTTCAGCGAGGGTTGCGGGCGGCTCTTCGTTGAACAGATGCTTGATGCGTGCGTAGGCTTGCGTCGGGCCCTCGGCCAGACGTCGCACGAGTGCCGCGGCCGTTGCGAGCAGGTCGGCATCCTCGACGCAGTTCCAGATCAGTCCCCAGTCCGCGGCCTGCTGGCCGGTGAGCGCCTCGCCCAGCAAGGCCAGGCCCTTGGCGCGCGCGGAACCGACGAGGCGTGGCAGGTGATAGGTGCTGCCGAGGTCCGGTAACAGCCCGAGCCGGGGCGCGAACAGTTGCATGAAGCTTGCCGAGCGCCCCGCGAGCACGATGTCTCCCGCCAGCGCGAGGCTCACGCCGGCACCGGCCGCCACTCCCTGCACCGCCACCACGACCGGCACCGGCAGCCCGTACCAGGCCTGGATCATGGGATTGAAATGCGACTCGAGCCGCGCGCCGATGTTGCCACCGACGCTGAGCGCCGGATCCTCGAGCAAGCCACCCTGCACCACGTCGGCACCCGCGCAGAAGCCGCGGCCGGCGGCGGTCAGCAGAACGGCTCGCACCTGCGTGTCCGCCTCGATGGCGCGCGCCGCCCCGAGCAGATCCTCCAGGAGCTGGCGATTGAAGGCGTTGAGCTTGTCCGGGCGATTCAACGTGACCTGTGCCATCGCATCGTGCCGCTCGAACAACAGGGTCTCGAATTGCATGGGCGATCCTTGCAGCAGTGGATGGGCGCACGCTATCACAGGATGCATCGCCGGACAGGCGCGCACCGGCGATTGCACGTCGCTGCCAATTGCACGGCGCTGCCGGCACGGGATAGGCTGGGCCCGTGCCCTCGATCCCTATTCCCGCTTGAGCGCCGCCGGCCTGATCCCTCCCGCGGAAGCGACTGGATTGAGGGTGGAGACCCACCTCGATCCGCAGCCGGTGCGCGAGGCATTCGAACGCGAATCCTCGCATTTCGATTCGATGCCGGAGCAGGGCCAGTGGCTGCACCTGTGGCAGCCCCGCCAGGGTCTTGCCATCACCCCGCTGGAAGCGGGGCACGCGCACTTCGCCGCGGCTGCCGCGCAGGCAGCGGCAGCCGGATTCCCCGTGGAGGTGCGACGCAGCGGCGGCGGATGCGTGGCGCTGGGCCCCGGAATGCTGGTCATCAGCCACCTGTACTGCACGCCATACAACGACATCGACCGCAGCTACCGGCGGTTCGCCGCCAATCTGGTGGCAGCCGCCTCGCGCCTGAAGATCCGGATCGGAGTCGGTCAGGTGCAGCGCTCGTACTGTGATGGCCGCTTCGACCTGCGGTGGCGGAGCCTCAAGGTCGGTGGCATCGCGCAGCGCCGGCGGGTGGGAAGCCGCCAGACGCGCGCCTGGGTGCAGGGCGTGCTGTCGGTTGAGGCGGGCAGCTCCGGCTATCCGGTGCAGGTGCAGTCGTTCTACCGTGCCCTCGGATCTGAACGGGATGCGGATCCAGGCGTCTGCGCGACACTGGCCCAGGCCATCGCGGAGGATGCCCCGCTCCTGCCACGCTTCGCCCAGGCCGTGCAATCCGTGTTCTGCGTGTCCGCCGCCCGTGGCATGTGCGAGTAGGCGGGCCGGGTTACACTGGAGGGATGGCAATTCCCAATGCGCTGGCGGGCCGCTTGTCCCTGCCCGTCATCGGTTCACCGATGTTCATCGTCTCCACTCCCGCGCTGGTGCTCGCGCAGTGCAAGGCCGGAATCGTGGGGTCCTTTCCGGCGCTGAATGCGCGGCCCGAGTCGCAGCTCGATGAGTGGCTGGACCAGATCACGCGCGAACTCGCCGATCATGCGCGCAGCAACCCGGGGGCGAGGATCGCGCCATTTGCGGTCAACCAGATCGTGCACTCGAGCAACACGCGGCTCGAGCACGACGTGCGGATGTGCGTGAAGTACAAGGTGCCCATCGTGATCACCAGCCTGCGCCCGCCGGCGGAGGTCGTCGCGGCGGTGCACGGCTATGGCGGGCTCGTCTTCCATGACGTGATCAACCAGCGGCATGCGCGCAAGGCGGCCGAGCAGGGAGTGGATGGCCTCATCGCGGTCTGTACCGGCGCGGGCGGGCACGCGGGACTGCTCTCGCCGTTCGCGCTGCTGAAGGAGATCCGCAGCTTCTTCGACGGTACGCTGATCCTCTCCGGCGCGATGAGCAGCGGCGCGGACGTGCTCGCGGCGCAGGCCATGGGGGCGGACCTCGCCTATCTCGGCACGCGGTTCATCGCCACCGACGAGGCCAATGCATCTCAAGCGTACAAGCAGATGCTCGTCGATTCCGATGCCGAGGACATCATCTACACGCCGGTGTTCAGCGGTGTGTCGGGCAACTACCTGCGCGGCAGCATCGAGCGCATGGGGCTGGATCCCGCCAACCTGCCGCCCGCCGAGAAGGGCAAGATGAACTTCGAGGCCCGCGACGGCCATGAGATCAAGGCGTGGAAGGACATCTGGAGCGCAGGCCAGGGCGTCGCCGGCATCCACGACGTCCTGCCGGTGGCGACGCTCGTCGAGCGCATGCGCCGCGAGTACGACACCGCGCTCGCCGCGCTCAACGCCGGGCGTCCGGCTCCTTGAGTCCGGTTCCCCTGTGCGGGGGCGGCGTGCTGCCGATGCCCAGGTGCGTCGCGGTGCGCCGATGAGGATCACACCCGATCGCCTACCCGGGCAGCTTCGCGCCGAACCCGGCGGTGCCATCCTCGTGTCCGGAGACGAGGCCCTGCTCACGGGCGAGGCCGCCGATGCGATCCGCGCGCGTGCGCGCGAGGCGGGCTTCACCGACCGCCAGTGCTTCAACGTGGAACGCGGGTTCGACTGGGACCTCCTGCGCAGCGCCGCGCGTTCCTTGTCGCTGTTCGCCGAGCGGCGCCTGCTGGAATTGCGCATGCCCGGCGGCAAGCCCGATCGTGGCGCGACCCTGCTGGCCGAGATGGCGCGCAATCCCGTGCCCGACACGCTGCTCCTGATCCTGACGGAGCGGCTAGACCGCAAGTCCACCGACGCCGAGTGGGTCCGGGCCGTGGAGAAGTATGGCCTGTGGGTGAATGTGTCCCCGGTCAGCGCCGAGGCGCTGCCGGACTGGCTGATGCGCCGCGCCGCCGCGCGCCAGGTGGAGCTGGACACCGAGTCGGCGCGATTCCTCGCGGCGCGGGCGGAGGGCAATCTGCTGGCCGCGGCGCAGGAGATCGACAAGCTCGCGCTGATCAAGCCCGGTGCGCGCGTCGACCTCGAGACCGTGCGCGCGTCGGTGGGCCACAGTGCGCGCTACGATGTCTACGCGCTCGCCGATGCCGCCTCGCGCGGCCTCGCGGCGCGCGCCCTGCAGGTGCTCGCCGGCCTTCGGGCCGAAGGCACCGAACCCACGCTGATCCTGTGGGCATTGGGGCGCGAGATCCGCGGCCTGTGGCAGGCGCGCGAGCGCGACCGGCTGCGAAGCGGCGGCACGGGCAGCAACTGGAATATGGCAAACCCGCCGAATGCGGCATCGATGGCGCGCGCGCGCCAGCTTCCGCTGGCCGACCTGCTGCGCGAGGCGGGGCATGTCGATCGCATCATCAAGGGCCAGCAACGCGGCGATCCCTGGACCGCGCTCACCGCACTGACCGCGGCCCTGGCCGGTGTTTTGCATCAGCGCCTGCTTTCAGGCAGGGTAGCCCCATGAATCCCATCGGAATTTTCGGCGGCACCTTCGATCCGATCCACTACGGTCACCTGCGCACGGCGTTCGAGCTGCAGCAGGCGCTGCGGCTTGCCGAGGTGCGTTTCCTGCCCGCGGGCAACCCGCCTCACCGCCAGCAGCCGCTGGCGGATGCGTCCTTGCGCCTGCGCATGGTGCAGGCGGCCACCGAGGGCCATCGAGGCTTCATGGTCGACGATCGCGAGGTGCGAAAGTCGGGCCCTTCATATTCGGTCGAGACGCTGGCCGAGCTGCGGCGCGAGCATCCCGACCGGAGCCTGTGCCTGATCGTCGGCATGGACGCCTTCCTCAGCCTGCCGAAGTGGCATCAATGGCAGGAACTGCTGCAACTTTCCCACCTCGTGGTCGCGCATCGTCCCGGCTGGCGGGCGCCGGCCAGCGGCCCACTGGGCGAGTTGCTCGTGGACCATGGCACCGGTCGCATCGCCGACCTGCACGACCGGCTCGCGGGCCACATCTTCATCCATGCCGTCACCCAGCTCGAGATTTCCTCCACCGAGCTGCGGCTGCTGATCGCATCGCAACGTGATCCGCGCTTCCTCATGCCGGATGCGGTGCGTAAAATCATCATGGATACTGGGTGTTACCTGGATCCTCCCCAGCACAAGTGAGCCAAGCAGACGCATGACATCCTCTCCCCGGCGCCCGGCCCGGAAGCGCCCCGCCGCAGCAAAGCCCGCCGCGCGACGCCCGGCCAAGGCCAAGGCTCCCCGCCGTGCCGCTGCGCCACACCTGAAGGACATCATCACCGCCGCCCTCGATGACATGAAGGCGCTCGATGTCAAGGTGATGGACGTTCGAGGACTCACCGATGTCGCCGACTACATGATCATCGCGAGCGGCACTTCGGATCGCCACGTGCGCTCCGTGGCCGAGCGGGTGGTCGAGAAGGCGAAGGCAGCGGGCTTTCGCACGCATGGTGTGGAGGGCAGGAACGACTCGGAGTGGGTGCTGATCGACCTCACCGACGTCATCGTGCACGTGATGCTGCCGCGTACCCGCGAATTCTACGGACTGGAGAAGCTGTGGGACCTGTCGGCGGCGCGGCGTTCGGCCGCACGCGCCTGAACCGGCGCACCTTGCCATGAGATGCCGGGTCATCGCCGCAGGCACCCGCCTGCCGGCGTGGGTGGATGCGGGATTCCAGGAATACCAGAAGCGGCTGCGCCAGCCGGTCACGCTGGAGCTGCGCGAAATCCCGCTCGGAGCGCGAAGCGCGGGTGCCGCCCGGGCGAAGCAGCGCGAGGGCGAGGCGATGCTCGCCGCACTGGGCCGCGACGATCACGTGGTGGCGCTCGATGTCGCGGGCCGGTCCCTGTCCAGTGAGCAGCTCGCGGCATGGCTGCGCCAGCGGCTGGGCGAGGGCAGACACCTGGCTTTCCTGATCGGCGGTCCCGACGGACTGTCCGGCGACTGCCAGTCGCGCGCCGAGCTGGCGTGGTCGCTGTCCCCGCTCACCTTTCCCCACGGACTGGTGCGAATCATGCTGGCCGAGCAGATCTATCGCGCCACGACCCTCATCGCCGGCCATCCCTACCATCGTGCCTGAGTCATCCGCGATTCCCGCAGCCGACGTGTACCTGGCCTCGGGGTCGCCCCGCCGCCAGGAATTGCTGCGCCAGATCGGCGTGCGGTTCGAACTGCTGGTGGCGCCGGTGGATGAATCCCGGCGCGAGGGGGAGGCACCGGTGGAGTACGTGCAGCGGCTGGCACTGGCCAAGGCGCGCGCCGGACGGCAACGGCTGGCCCGGCGCGACGACCGGCCGGTGCTCGGCGCGGACACGACCGTGGTGCTGCAGGGAAGGCTGCTGGGCAAGCCTGGGAGCGGCGCAGAAGCGGTGGAGATGCTCCTGGCGCTGGCCGGCCGCACGCACGAGGTCCTCACCGGCATCGCCCTGTGTGGTCCGACGGGCGAGTGGCAGTCGCTTTCGCGCAGCGAGGTGAGCTTCGGCGACATCGATGCGACACAGGCGCAGGCGTACTGGGACACGGGCGAGCCGGCGGACAAGGCTGGCGGCTACGCCATTCAAGGGTACGGGGCGCGCTTCGTCCGCCACCTCTCGGGCAGCTATTCGGGAGTGATGGGCCTGCCCCTGTACGAGACCGCGCAGCTGCTGGTCAGGGCGGGGGTCGCCCTCTGGCGGTGCGCATGAGCATCGAGATCCTGGTCAATGCGAGTTCGCAGGAGGCGCGCGCGGCGGTGGTCGAGAACGGGGTGCTGCAGGAGGTGTTCCTCGAGCGCGCCAGCCGGCGCGGACTGACCGGCAACATCTACAAGGGCAAGGTCTCGCGCGTGCTGCCGGGAATGCAGGCGGCCTTCATCGAGATCGGCCTGGAACGCACGGCCTTCCTGCATGCCTCGGATATCTTCGACCCGCGGCATGCCGACACCGGCATCGAGCCGCCGCGCAACGACAACATCCGCGAGCTGGTGGCCGAGGGGAGCGAAATCCTCGTGCAGGTCGTGAAGGATCCGCTGGGTACCAAGGGCGCGCGGCTGACGACCTACATCACGCTGCCGTCGCGCTACCTCGTCTACATGCCCCACGGCCGCGGCATCGGCATCTCGGCGCGCATCGAGGTCGAGACGGAGCGGGCCCGGCTGCGCGAGGCACTGGCGGGTCATGGTTCGGACGGAGATGGATTCATCGTGCGCACGGCCGCCGAGGATGCCCCCGCCGAGGCGCTGCGCGCGGACATGCTGTACCTGCGCAAGCTCTGGGAAGTGGTGCGCATCGACGGCCTGAAGGCCCGCGCCGGCGTCCTGGTGCATGCCGACCTGCCGCTGCGGTTGCGCGCGCTGCGCGACCTCATGACCGCGGAAGTCGACCGGGTGCTGGTGGACCATCCGGCAGCCTTCAGCGAGATGCAGGAATTCGCCCGGACGTTCATGCCGGAGGCCCTGTCCCGCATCGAGCTCTACGAGGAGGTGCGGCCGGTCTTCGACCTGCATCACGTGGAGGAGGAGATCCAGCGTTCGCTCGACCGCAAGGTGGCGCTCAAGTCCGGAGGTTACCTCATCATCGACCAGACGGAGGCGATGACGACCATCGACGTCAACACCGGCGCCTTCGTCGGCCACCGCAACCTCGAGGAGACCATCTTCCGCACCAATCTCGAGGCCTCCGTGGCCATCGCCCGCCAGCTCAGGCTCCGCAACCTCGGCGGCATCATCATCATCGACTTCATCGACATGTCGGAGGCCGAGCATCGCAAGCAGGTGCTGCAATCACTGGAAAAGGCGCTGGCGGGGGACCATGCCAAGACCAGCATCTCCTCGGTCTCGCCGCTGGGCCTCGTGGAGATGACCCGCAAGCGCACGCGCGAGAGCCTGGAACATCTGCTCTGCCAGCCTTGTCCAAGCTGCGAGGGCCGGGGCTTCGTCAAGACGGCCGAGACGGTTTGCCACGAGGTGTTTCGTGAGATCCTGCGACAGTCCCGCCAGTTCGACTTCGAGCAGTTGATGGTGCTCGCGCACCAGGACGTGATCGAACGGCTGCTCGACGAGGAGTCGGCGCAGCTCGCCGAACTCGAGCTGCTGACGGGCAAGCCCATCCGCCTGCAGACCGAGGCGCTGTACGGGGTCGACCAGTACGACGTCGTCGTCATGTAACCGCATGGCGCCGACGGCTTTCCCGAGCTTCAGGAAGTGGATGCTGTACACGGCGGCCGGACTCGTCCTGCTGCTGCTGGCGGCGATCACCGCCACCAAGATCGCGCTCGACCGGGTACCGGCCTACCGTGCGCAGATCCAGGACTGGGTCCGGACGCAGACGGGGTTGCACCTCCGGTTCTCCTCCGTGAGCCCATCGCTACGCTGGTACGGACCGGAGCTGCATTTCGAGGATCTCGAGCTGCGCTCGGCCGATGACCAGCGCCGCATCGCCCGCGCGCGCGCCGGGAGCGTCGCCCTCGATGTCTGGCGGCTGATCGCCAACGCCAGGCTCCTCGCTGGCCGCGTGCGGCTCGACTCCCCGGAACTCGTGGTCACCCGGCTGGGGCCTGCGCGTTTTTCCATCGGCGAGGGTCTCGAGTTCGGACAGGGGCATGGCGACCTGCGTGCCTCGCTGCGAAGCCTTCCCGCCGGCCACCTGGAAATCCGTGACGCTCACCTGGTGCTGCTGGATTGGAACGACGCCTCGCCGCGGCTGGAATTCAGCGGCCTGGACCTGGAGGTGGGCCGGGCCGGCGATCGCATCGCCACCGAGGCGGCGCTGCGCATGCCCCGGCAACTCTCGGGAGTCTTGCGGCTCAAGTTCACCGTGGCCGATTTCGGCGGCGTGGATCCGGTGCGCTGGAGTGCATCGCTCCGGGCGCGCGATGTCTCGCTTCCGGGATGGCACGACCTGCTGCCCGGGTTCTCCAACGCCGTGCAATCGGGCACGGCCCGCATCGACCTGTCGGCCGCCGGCCGGGGAGAGGAGGAGTTCCAGGCCGGCCTGGAGCTGAGCGCGCGCGATTTCCGCGCTGCCGGCGCCACCCGGACACTGCCGGAGGTCGGCGGCACGTTCAATCTCGCGCGCAGCGGTGAGCGTTGGGGTTTCGATGGCGATCGCGTGCGCTCGGGTGATCCGAATGCCGACGGACAGACGCGCTTCTCGGCCAACTGGCGCCTGCGCGCGGGCTCGCTCCTCGCGCTGGAGGCGAAGCTCGACCATCTCGACCTGGAAGCGCTCGCACCGCTGGTCGCGGTGCTGCCGCAGAAGGATCTGCGCGATGCCATCAACTCGAAGGATGCTTCCGGCACTTGGTCCGATGCGCGCTTCAGCTTCGACGCCGCGGAAGGCGGCAAGCCCGCCCGCTGGCAGGTGCGCGGCCGTTTCAGCGGCGCCGGCATCGCGCCGATCGGTCGCGCGCCGGGCGTCAAAGGGGTGTCGGGCACTCTCGAGGGTGATGAGCGTGGTGGCCGGCTCGCGATCGACGCTCCCGGTGCGATCGTGTCGTGGCCCGAGCAGTGGCCCGGCCCGGTCAGCTTCCAGCGCTTCGGCGCCACGCTGTTCTGGCAGCGCGATGCGCAGGGCCTGCTGGTCGCGAGCCGCAACATCGAGCTCACCAACCAGGACCTGTCCGCGCAGGCCCAGCTCGCCGTGCGCCGGTTCGAGGATGGCCGGGCACCGGAGATCACCCTCGCCAGCGTCGTGCGCAATGTCGTGGCGAGTTCGGCGCCCCGTTATCTCCCCCGGCGCAACATTTCGCCCAAGGCCATGGAATGGCTCGAACACGCCTTCGTCAGCGGTCACGTGCCCGAGGCCCGGTTCGTGTTGCGCGGACCGGTGCGCAACTTTCCCTTCCGCGATGGCAGCGGTCTGTTCCTGGTGCGTTTCGCGGCCGACGACCTGGCCCTCAACTACCGCGACGACTGGCCTCGCATCGAGAACCTGGGTTTGCAGGCGGAATTCCGCAACCAGGGGCTCTCGGTGGTGCTGCGCCATGCGCGCGCGGGCGATGTCGAGGTGCAGGCGGGTGATGCGCGTTTCCCCGACTTCCGCACCGGTGAGCTGAGCGTCCATGCGCAGACCCACACCGATGCCGTCTCGAGCCTGAAGTTCCTGAGCGCCACGCCACTGGATGCGTTGGCCGGCAATGCCTTCTCGCGGGTCGATGCCTCGGGGCCCCTCGACGCGACGGTGGACCTGTTCCTGCCGTTCAAGCAGTTCGATCAGCGCCGCGTCCAGGTGCGCGCCGAGCTGCTCGGGGTCAGCCTCGCATACAAGGGATCGCGCGCCGTGGCGAGCCAGTTGCACGGCAGCGTGCGCATCGACAATGCGCAGGTGCCGGAAGCACAACTGCGCGGTGAAGCCCTCGGCGGACCCCTGTATGTTCGCGCACGCGCGCCGCGCGGGCGCGAGGACCGGGCCACCCAGCTCGAGCTGCGCGGCACGCTCAGTGCGGAGGCACTGAGGTCGGCCTTCGACATCCCGACCGAGGTGCTGCCCGAGGGCCATGCGGAATGGCGCGGAATCGTGCGCCTGGCACCGCTTCCCTCACGGGAACGCTGGGTGCGGGTGAGCAGCAACCTCGCCGGATTCGAGATTCGACTGCCGGCGCCGCTCGACAAGCCGGCGGGAGAGTCCTGGCCGGCAACTGCGCAGGTCGAGTGGCTGAAGGGGCCGGGTCCCCTGCTGCACGCATCGCTGCCGGGTATCGGTCACGGCGTCGTGCAGTGGGATGCGGAAGGGCGCGTGGAGCGCAGCGCATTGCAGTTTGGCGAAGCGCCGGCCGTCACCAGCTCGCAGAACCGGCTCGCGGTGGGCGGGGATGTGAAGATCCTGGACCTGTCGGGATGGCTCGCCCTTCGCGATTCCCTGCGCGGCTCCCCGGTGTCCCCGGCGCATACCGGGCCTGCGCTGGCGGAACTGATGCAGGATGCTTCGCTGTCGGTGGGAGACCTCTACTTTCACGCCCTGGCCTTCCACGATGTCCAGCTCGCCCTGCGCGTGAACGGGCCCGACCTCGCGGTGCACGTGGAGGGCCCGCAGACCCAGGGCGACCTCGATCTCCCGGCGGACACGGGCAGCAGGTCTTGGCGGCTGCGCTTCACGCGGCTGAAGATCGATGACCGGCCAGGCAGCAGCGCCGCGCAGCCGCCCTCGGAAGCGCCGGTGGCGCAGGCCGGCTCGCCCGTCTCATCTGTCTCGTCCGTCTCGCCGCGCAACATCCCGCCGCTCACCTTCTCGGCGGCCGATCTTGCATGGGGAAGCCAGAAGGTCGGTGCCGTCGAGGCGACGCTGGTGCGCGCCGAGGAGGGCGTGGCGCTCGAGGCGCTCAAGGTCAAGAGCCCGAGCTTCAGTCTCGAGACGAGCGGCGCGTGGACGGGTCCGGAGGCCGGCCTTGGCCACCTGGAAGGCATCCTGGTCAGCAACGATGTGCAACAGACGCTCGCACAGTTCGGCTACGCCGATGTCGTCCAGGGCAAGGCGGGGCGGCTCGAGTTCGACCTGAAGTGGGCGGGCATGCCCTCGCAGGCGGCGCTGGCGAGCCTCAATGGCCGCGTGAAGCTGGAGGTGACCAAGGGCCAGATCATGGACCTCCATCCGGGGGCCGGCCGCGTCTTCGGACTCGCCAGTGTTGCAACGCTTCCCCGGCGGCTGTTCCTCGACTTCTCGGATATCACCGACAAGGGCCTGGCGTTCGATGCCATCCGCGGCGAATTCGAGCTGCGCAATGGCGATGCCTATACCAGCAACCTGCTGCTCGAGGGTCCCGCGGCCGACATCGGTCTGATCGGCCGGGTGGGCCTTGCAAAACGCGATCTCGACCAGACTGCAGCGGTAGCAGGCAACTTCAGCAATTCGCTGCCGCTGGCCAGCACCCTGGCCGCGGGGCCGGTGGTCGGCGCCGCGGTGCTCGTGTTCACGCAGGTTTTCAAACAGCCGCTCAAGGGGCTGGTGCGCGGGTATTATCGGATCACCGGCACCTGGGAAAATCCGCAGATCGAACGGGTGAAGAGCGATGCGGCCGCTGCGGCGACGCGGCGCGAATCGCAGGAAGTGCACCAGTAGCGCGAAGGCAGGAATCGATGGGCATCGTAGCCGCCATACAGATGAATTCGGGTCACGTGGTCGCGGACAACCTCGCCGCCGCGCACGGCTTGCTGCGCGAGGCCAAGGAGCGGGGTGCCGAGCTGGCCTGCCTGCCCGAGAACTTTTCCTTCATGGGCGTGCGCGACCGGGACAAGCTCCAGGTCGCGGAGGTGTCGGGTGCCGGCCCGGTGCAGGATTTCCTCTCCGCCACGGCGCGGGCCCTCGACCTGTGGATCCTCGCCGGCACCATCAACCTGCGGCCTTCCTCGGGCGGGCGCGTGGCGAATGCATCGCTTCTCTACGATGCCGGCGGGCGCTGCGTCGCGCGCTACGACAAGATCCACCTGTTCGACGTCGGTATTCCCGGTGGCGATGAGGACTATCGCGAGTCCAGCCATGTCGAGCCTGGTGGTGCGGTGGTGGTGGTGGACACGCCCGTCGGACGGCTCGGCATGTCCGTGTGCTACGACATGCGGTTCCCGGAACTGTACCGTGCCATGGTCGATCAGGGTGCGCAGTGGCTGGCCATGCCGGCCGCGTTCACCGTGCCCACCGGCCGTGCGCACTGGGAGTCGCTGCTGCGCGCCCGAGCCATCGAGAACCTGTGCTACGTGGTCGCACCTGCGCAGGTCGGCATGCACAGCAATGGTCGCGAGACCTATGGCGACAGCGTGATCATCGACTACTGGGGCAAGGTGCTCGCGCGCCTGCCGGAAGGGCCCGGGGTCATCACCGCCGGCTTCGATCTCGCCGAGCAGGAGGTGACACGCGCCCGCTTCCCCGCGCTTGCCAATCGCCGGCTGGTCCGCCAGCCCGCACAGGTGAGCGCATGAGTGGCGGGCTCGATACGGCGCGGGAAGTCATCCTGCGACCCTCCGGTCTCGACACTCCGGCGCTCAACCGGGTGCTCGGTTTGGTGATGAGCCGCGGCATCGATTACGCAGACCTGTATTTCCAGCTCTCGCGCGAGGAGTCCTGGTCGCTGGAGGACGGCATCGTCAAGGAAGCCTCCTACAACATCGAGCAGGGCGTGGGCGTGCGGGCGATGAGCGCCGAGAAGACCGGCTTCGCGTACACGGACGAGGTGCAGCTCACCGCACTGGAGGAGGCCGCCGGCAGCGCACGCGCCATCGCCCGGAGCGGGGCGAATGGCGCCGTGCAGGCCTGGGCGATGCCGGCGCAGCGCGGGCTCTATCTGCCCATCGACCCGCTGGACACCATCCGCGACGAGGACAAGGTCGACTGGCTGATGCGCCTCGACGCGCATGCGCGCCGTGCCGATCCACGCGTGAAGCAGGTCATGGCTTCGCTCGCCGCCGCTCACGAGGTGGTGCTCGTGGCCGCCAGCGACGGTACGCTCGCCGCGGACGTACGGCCCCTGGTTCGCATGAACGTGTCGGTGATCGTCGAGCAGAACGGCCGGCGCGAGCAGGGCTACAGTGGCGGAGGCGGGCGCTTCGGCTGGGATCAACTGCTGCGCGGCGATGCCCCCTTCCACCACGCCGACGAGGCGGTGCGCCAGGCACTGGTGAACCTCGAGGCCGTGGCCGCACCGGCAGGGCCCATGACCGTCGTGCTGGGTCCGGGCTGGCCAGGCATCCTGTTGCACGAGGCCATCGGCCATGGCCTGGAAGGCGATTTCAACCGCAAGGGCACCTCGGCGTTCACCAACCGCATCGGCCAGAAGGTGGCGAGCGAATCCATCACCGTCGTCGACGACGGCACGATCGAGTCGCGGCGCGGTTCGCTCAACATCGACGACGAAGGCACGCCGACCCAGTGCACGGTGCTGATCGAAAACGGCATCCTGCGGGGATATCTCCAGGACAAGTTGAATGCGCGGCTCATGGGGGTGAAGCCCACCGGCAATGGCCGGCGCGAATCCTTCGCCCACATGACCCTGCCACGCATGACCAATACCTACATGCGGGCCGGTACCACGCCGCCGGAGGAGATCATCGCCTCGGTTCCCCGCGGACTGTATGCCGTCAACTTCGGTGGCGGCCAGGTGGACATCACCTCGGGCAAGTTCGTGTTCTCCGCCTCGGAGGCCTACACAATCGAGAACGGCCGCATCGGTGCGCCCGTCAAGGGCGCCACCCTGATCGGCAATGGACCCGATGTGCTGACGCGCGTGGCTCTGGTGGGAAACGACCTGAAGCTGGATGCCGGTGTCGGCACCTGCGGCAAGGAAGGCCAGTCCGTCCCGGTGGGCGTCGGGCAGCCCACCCTGCGCATCGACGGCCTCACGGTGGGCGGCACCGGCTGAGCCCGCGCATTTCTGCGCAAAGGCGAAGCCCGCGGGCCTCGCCGCGGCACTCATCCGAAGGCACACTGCGTCCACGGTTTCCCAGGATGGGAAGGCCCACGAGGGGTCAGGGCGGGAAGCCCTCCGTCGCACGGCCGACGCCTGCACGCCGCTCCCGGTTGCACCGGTTCACAGGCGTCGCGCCGCGTGTTTTGCATAATCCCGTCACGCGGCCCGTTCGTGCGATGTGTCGCAGTGCCTGGTTCCCCGCCCCGCTAACCTCTCTCCCGCAAGAGCCAACCGCTGCGAGGAGCGCGCATGATCGACCCCGGCATGACCGGCACTTTCGAGCTGAAGATGCCCCAGGAGCTCGTCTCCCACTCCCGCCGCGTGGGTGCCGATGCGCGCAAGTCCCCCGAGATGAAGGTGGAAGGCTTTCGCAGCTCGTGGTTCTCGCGGCTGATGGAGAAGCTGATCGGTCAGGATTGAGCTGGCGGCTTCCCGCCGCTGCGAAATAGGTCAAATCACGAGCCCAGCCGGACCCCGGCCGGGTTAGCATGGTCCCGTCAGTCGAGGGGACCCGCATGCGACTCGCCAGTCCGGTGTATGAAAGCCTGCCGTACGCGTACGTCGGACTCGGCTGGACCGCGATGGTCCTGTCCTATCTCAATTCCGGCAGCTCACAGGGAACCCTCGCCTTCGTCCTCGGTCTCATCGCGCAGGTCGCCGGGCTCACCATCTACCTGCACCGGCAGGACTGCAGGTCGCGGCGGTCGCAGTATCCTTGCGAGCGCATCGAAGAACCCTGATCCCTGATCGCCTGCGTTTTGCGGGATTGTCTTTCTCGCTTCGTCAGTTTCACCGTTGCAGGTTGCGTCAGTGAGCGGGAGGAGAGTCTCCTGTTGCGCGTGGGCGCGCGGTGAAATCCCCGTCTTGCCGCTATGGCGGCTAGCGCACCTGGCGCCACCAGGGCATCCATCGAAGCAGCTCAGCGCCGCCAAACGCGGCAAGACGGCCGCGCTCACACGCGCAACAGGAGACTCTCCTCCCGCTCACTGACGCTTCAGCGTCGGGGAGAGCTGCAGGCAGAAGGCAGTACTCGCGCTCGCAGGTGTTCCCGTCAAGGGTGGAAGTTCGCAGGATCCTTCTCTGCGGAGTGAGTAGAGGACAGGAAGGCAAGCCGGATCAAGCGAGGGTGGCGTTGGCTCGCAAGCGGCGCGAGGAGCGAACCGGACCGGAATGCAAAGCTCTTCGCCTGTCCCGAATCCCGGATCGTGAGTCTCGAGTCCCCCTCCGAACTCTCCACCCGACCGCAGGTTCCTGGCTGGCCCTGACCTTTCCCCGACCACGCCGAAGCGTCAGCGGCTGGAAGAGGAGTGCTCTTCTGCGCGTGTGAGCGCGGCCGCTTCGACGCGCAGAGCCGCGCTGAGCGGTACGCTGGAATTCACGGTGACCAAATGTGCTCTAGCGGCTCACCGCGTCGAAGCGGGGCCTTCACCGCGCGCCCACGCGCAGAAGAGCACTCCTCTTCCAGCCGCTGACGCAACGACCCTGGCCAGAAGAAAGGTCAGCGCCAGCCAGGACCCCGCCGTCAGGTTCCGACGTCTTCCTTCAGCACCTGCGTCTCCGGATGCTCCGCGCTCGCCCGCAGCCGCGGGACGCGTTCGTCCATGTACATGATCTCGTGCTGTCCGATCACCACGACGTCGCCGTCGTTGAAGTTGTGCTTGCGCACCCGCTTGGATTTCACGTAGATGCCGTTCGTGCTGTTCAGGTCCTCGATCACGCAGTTCTCGGGCGTGGTGATGATCTGGCAGTGGTGGCGGCTGACGAACTTGCTGTCGATCTGCAGGTCGTTGTCCGGGGTCCGGCCGATGATCAGGCGGCCGGTGCGCAGCTCGCGCTCATCGACGGTCTTCGCTTCGTGTCCGATGAGGATGCGCGCGACGGGCGGCTCGTTGCTGACCGTGGGCTGGGTCGACTCGTGCGGGATGTGCGAGACGTGCGGTCTGCTCGGCTCGAAGCTCGGAGCCGTGACCTTGGTATGGCGCGCCGAGAACTCCACCCATTGCAGCTCGTCGATGGCCGACTGGACGTCCGCCAGGTTCACGGTGTCGCGCTCGCCGGCGAAGGCCGCCATCATGGCGGTGTCGCACAGCGTGTTGATCAGTCGTGGCACGCCGCCGGTGTAGCGGAAGATCACCGGGTAGGTGTCGTCCTCGAAGATGCGCCGGCCCTGGGAACCCGCCACTTCCAGCCGGTGGTCGATGTAGGCGCCCATGTCGGCCTGGGACAGGGCCGAGAGGTGGAAGCGCAGGCGCACGCGCTGCACGAGCTGGGTGAGCTCGGGGGAGTCGAGCTTCTCGTTCAGCTCGGGCTGGCCCGCCAGGATGATGCGCAGCACCTTGTCCTTGGTGGTCTCGATCCCCGAGAGCATGCGCACTTCCTCGAGCACCTTGTGGTTGAGGTTCTGCGCCTCGTCGATGATCAGCAGCACCTTGCGTCCGGCGGCGTACTGCTCCACCAGGAACTGGTTCAAGGTCGCGAGCACCTCCGGCTTCTTCATCTTGAAGGGAGAGAAACCGAACTGCACCAGCACCGATTGCAGGAAGGCGGTGGGGGAGAGCTGGGTCTGGTTGATCTGCGCGACCACCACGTCCTTCTGCAGCTCCTTGAGGAAGGTCTCGATCAGCGTGGTCTTGCCGGCGCCGATCTCGCCGGTGATGACGACGAAACCGTCGGTGAACCAGATTGTCGATTCCATGTACGCCTTGGCGCGCGCATGGTGCTTGCTGAGATAGAGGAATTGAGGATCCGGACTGAGGCGGAACGGCAGTTCGTTGAGTTTGAAATTCTCTAGGTACATGCAGTGCGTTCCGGTCGCGGCATCCGCGCCATTCTAAGGGATTTGGTTGGCCGCGTGGCGGAGTGTACGTCAGCGGCGGGCGCGAGTCCCGGTGCGGAAATTCCTTATCGATCAGCGGGTTTGCACGATTTTCAAGGCGGCCCGCAGTGCCCGGTCGCGAGCCTTCGCGGTGGCGGCCAGCACGGTGCAGTGTCCCAGCTTTCGTCCCGGCCTCGGGTCCTTGCCATAATCGTGATAAGCGAGGCCCTCGATGGCGAGCAGGCGGCGCCTGTCGGGCAACTCGCCGATGAAGTTGATCATGGCGGCGTGCCCCAGCGCGCGGGTGGAGCCCAGCGGCAGCTCGCAGATGGCGCGCAGGTGGTTCTCGAACTGGCTGCAGGCGCAACCCTCGATGGTCCAGTGCCCGGAATTGTGCACGCGCGGCGCCATCTCGTTGGCGATGAGCCGGCCCTTCGCCACGAAGAACTCGATCGCCAGCACGCCCACGTAACCGAGCTCCTCCATGACCCGGCGCATGTGGCGGCGGGCTCGCCGCTCGATCGCGGGCTCGACCTGCGGCGCGATGGACACGCGCAGGATGCCGTCGCGATGCGTATTTCGCGCCAGCGGGTAGTAGCGGATCTCGCCGCGGCGCGAACGCACCGCCACCTGCGAGACCTCGTGCGAGAAGGGCACGAACCCTTCGTAGATCAGCGAAGCACCCTCGAGCGTGGCGAGAGCCGCCTCGAGGTCCGCCTCGCGGCGGATGCGCGCCTGGCCCTTGCCGTCATAGCCCAGGCGTCGCGTCTTGAGCAGGCCATCGGCGCCGATGCGGCCGACTGCCCGGCGCAGGTCGGCCAGGCTGTTGATGGCGGCATGGGGCGCCACGGGGATGCCGAGCGAGGCGAACAGGCGCTTCTCGAGCAAGCGGTCCTGGCAGATCGACAGCGCGCGCGCCGAGGGTCGCACCGGTGCGAAGCTGCGCGCCAGCCGCAATGCCTTCGCCGGCACGTTCTCCCAGTCGAAGGTCAGCACGTCGGAGCCGCGCGCCAGCTCGGCGATGCGCTCGGCATCGTCCAAGGCTCCGGTCAGAAGCGGGGCCACCTGGGCGGCGGGCGATGAAGCTTCCCGGTCGAGGAAGCGGCACTGGATGTTCAAGGGGTAGCCGGCGAGCGCCATCATTCGGCCAAGCTGTCCGGCGCCCACGACCCCGACCTTGCGCTGGCGCAAGTCCTTCAAGAGGGGCGGGGATCCGGCCGCGCCAGCACGGCCTCGGTCTGCGCGCGGCGGAAGGCTTCCAGCCGTCCGCGCAATGCCGTGTCCTCGATCGCGAGGATGGCCGCGGCGAACAGGGCCGCATTGCGTGCGCCGGCGACGCCGATGGCGAAGGTGGCCACGGGGATGCCGGCAGGCATCTGCGCGATCGAGAGCAGCGAGTCCATGCCATTGAGGGCCTTCGACTGCACCGGAACGCCCAGCACCGGCAGCGCGGTCTTGGCAGCCGTCATGCCAGGCAGGTGCGCGGCGCCCCCGGCGCCGGCGATGATCACCTTGAGCCCGCGCGCCTGCGCGGTGGCCGCGTACTCGAACAGCAGGTCCGGCGTGCGATGGGCGGACACCACGCGCACCTCGTGCGCGATGCCAAGCTCGGTGAGCTGCTGATCGGCAGGCTGCAGGGTTTCCCAGTCGGAGGAGGAACCCATGATGATGCCTACCAGCGGTTTCATTGCCGCATCGTATCAAATGCCGCGCGAGGCCATAAGCTCGCGCAGCCAGGCGAACAACTCGCGCGGGCCGGCCGCTCCCCGGGTGCCGCGGGCAGCCTGCGCCAGGAGCCGCGACAGTTCGCCGGCATCAGCGTGCGGGAACTCGCGCAGCAGTTCCTCCACCGCGCCCGGCTCCGACAGCAGGCGCGCGCGCCTTTGCTCGATGCGATGGAACTGGCGGACCTCGAGGTCATGGCGGCGCTTGCGCTCATCCAGCTTGTCGCGCAGGGGTGTCGCGTCGATCCTGCGCATGAGCTTGCCGATGTACTGACGCTGGCGAAGCTGCGCCCCGTGCGCGGTCAGCCTGTTCAATTCCCCAAGCGCTTGCAGGAGGGTGTCGGGGAGCTCGAGGGCGGCGAGTTCGGCCGGCGGCAGGGCCGCCAGTTCCACCCCCAGGTCCTGCAAGGCCGTGGCTTCCCGCTTGCGTGCCGATTTGCTGTGGGGCTCCTCGCCGGGGCTTTCATCCTCGTGCATCGTCCCCATCCTACACGTTCCACCGGTAGAATCGCCGGCGTACCGGTTTTGCACCAGGAGACATCGATGCCCGGATCAGGCCCCCCCGCGGCGCTGCAGGAAGCGGATCTCGAGCACATCATCAGCACGGCGCTGGCCGAGGCGCGCACCCGAGGCGCCGACCAGGCGGAGGCTGCGGTCAGCCAGAACTCAGGGTTGTCGGTGGGCGTGCGCCTGGGGCAGATCGAGACGCTCGAGCACCAGCGCGACCGGAGCCTGGGCGTCACGGTGTACTTCGGCAAGCGCAAGGCTTCTGCCAGCACCGCGGACTTCTCGCCCGCCGCCGTCGCCGCCACCGTCGCCAAGGCCTGCAGCATCGCGCGCTTCACCGCGGAGGATGCGTGCGCCGGTCTGGCCGATGCCGCGCTCATGCAGCAGGCTCCGCCGTCGCTCGACCTTTCGCATCCCTGGGACATCGATGCGGAAGGCGCGATCCGCATGGCGCTGGACTGCGAAGCCGCGGCCATGGCTTTCGATTCCCGCATCAACAACTCGGAAGGGGCCTCGCTCTCGACGCACCGGGGCCTGCACGTGTACGGCAACAGCCACGGCTTCGTCGGCGGCTATCCGTCCACCTCCCACTCGCTGAGCTGCGTGGTGCTGGCCGGGAGCGGTGAAGAAATGCAGCGCGATTACTGGTACAGCACGGCGCGTGACTGGCGCGAGCTCGAACCGGCGGTCGCCATCGGCGAGACCGCCGCGCGCCGCACGGTGGCGCGACTGAATCCGCGGCGCCTGACGACCCGGCGCTCCCCGGTGCTGTTCGCACCCGAGCTGGCGCGTGGGCTGATCAGCCATTTCGTCGGCGCCGTGCGCGGCAGCAGCCAGTACCGGCAGGCCAGCTTCCTGCTGGATGCAGCGGGCAAGGCGGTGTTCCCGGCGGCGGTGGGCATCGCGGAGCGTCCGCACATTCCGAAGGCGCTGGCCAGCGCGCCCTTCGACGATGAGGGCGTGGCCACCCACGACAGCGAACTCGTCGCGGGCGGCGTGCTGCAGCGTTACATCCTCTCGAGCTATTCAGCCCGCAAGCTCGGCCTCGTCACCACCGGCAATGCCGGTGGTGCGCACAATCTCATCGTGAGTCCGACCGCGGATGGCGGGCTGCCCGGCCAGCTCAAGCGGCTCGGCACGGGCCTGCTCGTGACCGAGCTCATGGGGCAGGGCGTGAACGGCATCACCGGCGACTACTCGCGCGGCGCCGCCGGGTTCTGGGTGGAGGACGGTGTCGTGCAGCATCCGGTGGCGGAGATCACCATCGCCGGCAACCTCAAGGACATGCTGCGCAACATCGTGAGCATCGGTGATGACATCGACGTGCGCGGCGGCATCCGCGTCGGCAGCATCCTGCTCGAGCAGATGACCATCGCCGGGGACTGACGCCCGCTCAGTGCTCCGATCCGATCAGGTCGAGCAGCGTGCGCTCGCCGAGACGGCTGCGCATCGCCTCCTCGATCTCCTGCATCAGCGCATTCGCGGCCGGCGTCGCGGTGGCCGAGACGGGCCGTCCGCCCGGGCGGCTGGAGCGGACCGCCGAGAGGATGTCGGCGAGGCGGATATTCTGCATCGAGCGCGCCGGCATCCAGCACTCCTCCTCCGTGGCGACGATGATGCCGGAGGATTCCAGCGAGGCCAGCACCGGCATGAGCGCTGCGCTCGGCACCTCGAGCGACTCTGCCAGCCGGTTGCTCGTCCAGTAGCGCCTTCCCTGCGCGAAATCCCGGCCGATGAGCTGCATCACCGACAGGCCCATGTGCTCGAACAGGCTGCCGGTGAGCTCCACCGGTGCGTGCCCGTGCGGCAGGTACTGCGGGTGCTGGACGTAGAAGGAGAGCTGCGCCCCCACCAGCAGGATGAGCCAGTTGAGGTAGATCCAGATCAGTGCGGACAGCACGATGGCGAAGCCGGTGTAGATGGCCACCATCTGCGCCGAGTAGGCGATGGCCGCCGCGAACACCTTGCCCACCAGCGCCCACAGCACGCCCGCGCTGATGCCGCCGACCAGCGCCGGGACGAAACGCACCCGGGTGTTCGGAATGAAGGTGTACATGAACGTGAACACCGAGGCCACCAGCAGGTAGGGTCCCAGGCGGGCGGCGGACTCCAGCGCCGCGCCGATCCCCACGCGCTCGGACAGCCAGTGGGCGAGCGCGGTGTTCTCGGCGGAGGCCAGCAACCCGAGCGCGGCGACCATGAACAGCGGCCCGATGATCATCACGCTGATGTACTCGGACAGGCGCCGGGCCCAGCTTCGCGGCCGCGGCACGCGCCAGACGAAGTTGAAGCTCTCCTCCACCTTCTGCACCGTGCCGATCACCGTGTAGACCAGGAAGGCGAGGCCGATGGAGCCGAGCACGCCGCCGCGCACGTTGTCCACGAACTGCAGCACGCGCCGCGTGAGCTGGTCGGCGGCCGCGCCCATCGGACGGAAGAACTCGAACACCAGCAGCTCGAGATCGCCGCGCGCGCCCAGGCCCTTGAGGATGGAGAAGCTGAAGGCCATCAGCGGGACCAGCGACAGGAGCGTGGTGTACACCAGGCTCATCGCCCGCAGGTTGAGCTCGCCCTGAAACCAGTCGCGCAGCAGCGCCGCCGGGTAGCGCAGCACGCGCAGGGCCAGCCCTGCCGGCCCGCGCATCGCGCGCGAGTCGACGAACAGCAGTGTTTCCAGGCGGTGCAGCAGTGGGGCCATGCGCCGGCAGGCTTGCACAGTGACCGGCCCATGGCAAGACCGCGCGGGTGAGCCGTGCCGAGCGCATCGCCGCGCCTGCGGGTGGCGGGCCTTCAGCCCGTGAGCAGCTCGAGTCCCTTCAGGTAGTTCTCGCTGGTGCGCCGGATGATCTCCGCCGGCAGCGGCGGAGGCGGCGGCCGCTTGTCCCAGTGCAGGGACTCGAGATAGTCGCGCACGAACTGCTTGTCGAAGCTCGGCGGGGAGATGCCGGGCCGGTAGGACTGCATCGGCCAGAATCGCGAGGAGTCTGGCGTGAGCGCCTCATCGATCAACGTGAGGGTGCCGGACTCGTCCAGGCCGAACTCGAACTTGGTGTCGGCGATGATGATGCCGCGGCCCTGCGCATGGGCCGAGGCGAAGCTGTACAGCGCGAGCGAGACCTCGCGGATGCGTTCCGCCACCGCGGCGCCCACGGTTCGCTCGACCGTGGCGAAGTCGATGTTCTCATCATGCTGGCCGGCGGGCGCCTTCGAGGCGGGCGTGAACAGCGGTTGCGGGAGCCGCGCGGCGAGTTCGAGGCCGGCGGGCAGCCGATGCCCGCAGACCTCGCCGTTGCGCTGGTAATCCTTCCAGCCCGAGCCGATCAGGTAGCCGCGCACCACGGCTTCGATGGGCAGCGCCTGCAGGCGGCGCACGACCATCGACCGGCCGCGCAACGGCTCGCGCTCCGCCGGGTCGGGCACCACGTCCTCGAGCGTCAGGCGCGCCAGGTGATTCGGGACGATGTGCCGGGTGCGTTCGAACCAGAACAGCGAGACCGCCGTGAGCACCTCGCCCTTGCGCGGGATGGGTTCGCGCATGATGACATCGAACGCGGACAGGCGGTCCGTGGTGACGATGAGCAGGTGGTGCGCGTCGACCTCGTAGATGTCGCGCACCTTGCCCTGGTGGATCTTCTTCAAGGAGCGCAGGTTCGATTCGAACAGCGGCTCACTGTTGCCGTGGAGTGACATGCCCGCGCTACCGCCAACTTGCTAACATGGCCGGGATGAAAACCGCCGATTGTGGGCGTCCCGCTCGCACAGGTCAACGCGCATGAGCTGGCAGGGCGCCTTCCTCGGGGGGCTCCTGGGCCTGTTCCTCACCCACAGCATCTGGGGGCTCATCGTGGGCGCCCTCATCGGCCAGGTCCTGGCGCAGGGCGCAACCCCAGGCCGGGCCGCATCGCCCCACGTGGCGGAGGTGTTTTTCCGCGCCACGTTCACGCTGATGGGCCACATTGCGAAGTCCGACGGGCGGGTCTCCGAGGCCGAGATCCAGGCCGCCCGGCACCTGATGCAGGAGCTCAAGCTTAGGTCCGAGCAGGTGAACCAGGCGATTGATCTGTTCCGCACGGGCAAGTCGGCCTCCTTCGATGCCAACGGCGCCATCGAGGAGTTGCGCGAGGCCTGTGGTTCGCGCCACGACCTGATCCGCGTGTTCGTCGAGCTGCAGATGCGCGCGGCCATCCTCGGCAACGGCGCGCGCGGTCCGGCGCATGCCATCCTCAGCGCCATGGCCGCGAGCCTCGGGCTCTCGGGCCTCGAGTTCGTGCACATGGAGGCGATCCTGCGCGCGCACTACCAGGCGCGCTCGCAGTCGCAATCGCGCACCGGCACCTACTCGCGGCCGGCCAATCTCGACTGGGCCTACCAGGAACTGGAGGTGTCGCCCGGTGCGAGCAACGATGAGGTGAAGAAGGCCTACCGCCGGCAGATGAGCCGCCATCATCCCGACAAGCTGGTGGCCAACGGACTGCCAGAGTCGATGGCGGAGGTGGCCAAGGAGAAGACCCAGCGCATCCAGGAAGCCTACGAGGCGATTTGCGCCGCACGCGGCATCCAGTGATACTTCGACCGCATGACGCCGCTCATCGCCCCTTCGATCCTCTCCGCCGATTTCGCGCGCCTCGGTGAGGAGGTCCGCAACGTCCTGTCGGCCGGTGCCGACTGGATCCATTTCGACGTGATGGACAATCACTACGTGCCCAACCTCACCATCGGACCGCTGGTGTGCGAGGCGCTGCGCAAGGCAGGCATCGAGGCTCCCATCGACGTGCACCTCATGGTGACGCCGGTGGACCGGCTGGTGCCGGATTTCGCGAAGGCCGGTGCGACCTACATCAGCTTCCACCCCGAGGCCACGCACCACGTCGACCGCACCATCGGCCTGATCCGCGAGTCCGGCTGCAAGCCGGGGCTCGTGTTCAATCCCGCAACGCCCCTGAACTGGCTCGACTACGTCATCGAGGAGATCGACCTGGTGCTCATCATGTCGGTGAACCCGGGCTTCGGCGGCCAGCGGTTCATCCAGAGCGCGTTGTCGAAGCTGTCCGAGGCTCGCGCACGCATCGAGGAAAGCGGTCGTGACATCCGCCTCGAGATCGACGGCGGTGTGAAGGTGGACAACGTCGCAGACATCGCCCGGGCCGGCGCGGACACTTTCGTGGCGGGTTCCGCCATCTTCGGCAGTGCGGACTACGCGAAGACCATCGCGGACATGCGCGCGCAGATCTCGTTCGGGGATTCCCAGCGCCATCCGGCGCTCGGCAACGGCAGGCCACAGCCGGCCGCCTGAAGGCGGGTCAGGCGGGACCGCGCCCGGGCGGCCCGCACCGCCGGCAACCTACTCCTCGTCTTCGTCGTCGTCCTCGTCGTCCTCGACGATGCGCGCCGTCTTGATCGGGGCCGCGGCAGCGCCCTTGACCGGCACCACCAGCGGACGGGTCTTCACCTTCGGACGGGCGTTGTAGACGACGATGGTCTTGCCGGTGGCACGCAGCAGACCCTGCTCTTCCAGGACTTTCAGCACCCGGCCAGCCATCTCGCGCGAACAGCCGACCAGGCGCGAGAGCTCCTGCCGGCTCACCTTGATCTGCATGCCTTCCGGATGCGTCATCGCATCGGGCTCGCCGCACAGGTCCATGATGGCGTGCGCGACGCGGCCCGTGACATCGACGAAGGCGAGGTCGCCGAGCTTGCGGTTGGTGCGATCCAGACGTGTGGCGAGCTGCGTGGCCAGCTCGAACACGAGGCCGGGGCTCTCTGCCGCGATCTGGCGGAATCGGGGATAGGTCATCTCGGCGAGTTCGCACTGCTGCCGGGTGCGCACCCACGCGCTGCGGGTGGGCTGCTCGTAGAACAGGCCCATCTCGCCGAAGAACTGGCCCTTGTTCAGGTAGGCCAGCACCATCTCGTTGCCATCCTCGTCCTCGATCATGACCTCGACGGAACCGCTGATGATGTAGTACAGGATGTCCGGCAGGTCACCGGCGTGGATGATCACGGTCTTCGAGGGGACGGTCCGTATCCGGCAGTAGCTCAGGAAGCGATTGATCGCAGGTATATCGCTCAAGGCTTTGGCGCCGTCTTCCATGTTCTCTCCCGTGCGTGATGTTCGAATTCCGGCGGTCCGGTGGGCGGATGTTTTATTACATAAGTACCGGAATCGCAAGCCATAAGAGTGTGCTCAAAGCCGGGAGCTGCCCACCGTCATGAGCCGCGCGGTCCATTTCATCGCGGTACGGATGAATCCCGGCAGAGGTTTGCCGCAGATGCCCCTTCAGGTGCGACTCCACCTGCGCCTCCGTCTCGGTGACGAACCCCAGGCTCATCGCGTCCGGGTTGAGGAGGCTGGTGCGGCCGCCACCTCCCCGGCATGGTTCACACGCATGAGGCTGGCGGCGCTGGCCTTCTCGGCCTCGCTCAGGGCCGCTTGGGCCCCTGGACCGCCAGGGTGGGGGCGGGACGAGTGGGGCGGGGCAGTCAAGACATTGATTGCCTTGGAGATTTCGGACAGGATACGGTCCGTCGGGCTCAGGTTTCTGGACTCCCTCATGGTCTTATATAAGGTGCATGGCCCCGACCGGCGTTGCCGCCGATGCAGGACTGGTCAGGGAGGGCTGGCTTCTGTACACTTTCGCGCCTTTCGGCCCCGGCGCCGAGTGAGACTCTTGCGGGTATTTACCAATGTACACGGCATTTTCCAAGCCTGACGCGGTTCGCGGTGACTGGTACGTCATCGACGCGGCGGGCAAGACACTGGGGCGCCTCGCCTCACAGATCGCGCATCGGCTGAAGGGCAAGCACAAGCCCACCTATGCGCCGCACCAGGATCTTGGCGACCACATCGTCGTGATCAACGCGGGCCAGGTGAAGGTGACGGGGGCCAAGCTCACCGACAAGCAGTATCACCAGCACACCGGCTACATCGGCAACCTCAAGACCATCGCGCTGGGCAAGTTGCTGAAGGAGCACCCCGAGCGGGCGGTGGAGTTCGCGGTCAAGGGCATGCTGCCCAAGGGGCCGCTGGGCCGCCGCATGTACCGCAAGCTCCACGTCTTCGGTGGCAAGGATCATCCTCATCAGGCTCAACAGCCCAAGCAATGGGACATCTGAACATGGCAGTCGCAGGCAACAAGAACACCTTCTACGGCACCGGCCGTCGCAAGACCTCCACCGCACGGGTGTACCTGACCGCGGGCACCGGCAAGACCCTGATCAACGGCCGCTCGCTCGAGGAGTTCTTCGGCCGCGAGACCGGACGCATGATCGTCCGCCAGGCCGTCGATGCCGTGCAGATGGGCGGCAAGTTCGATGTCGAAGCCCATGTCGAGGGCGGCGGCATCACGGGGCAAGCCGGCGCCATCCGCCACGGCATCACCCGGGCGCTCATGGCATACGATGAGACGCTGCGTTCCCCGCTGCGCAAGGCCGGGTTCGTGACGCGCGATGCGCGCGAGGTCGAGCGCAAGAAGGTCGGCCGCCGCAAGGCACGTCGCGGCACGCAGTTCTCGAAGCGCTGACGAGGACGCCGCGCGATCATTTCTTGGGGGATCGTCTAGCGGTAGGACAACGGACTCTGACTCCGTTTACCTAGGTTCGAATCCTAGTCCCCCAGCCACTTCCGGGGCCCACGCAGTGGGCCCTTCGTTCATGCAAGGACGGTTTTCGCTGCATGTCGGCTGAGCGCGGAACGAATGGCAGGCTGGCGCCACTGGCTCTGGCCGCCCTCGGCGTGGTGTTCGGCGACATCGGCACCAGCCCCCTGTATGCGCTCAACTCCTGCTTCACCTTCGCGCGCATCAGCGTCACGCCCGAGCATGTCTACGGCCTGCTGTCGCTGATCTTCTGGGCGCTCATGCTGGTGATCACGGTGAAGTACATCGCCGTGATCCTGAACGCCGACAACAAGGGCGAGGGCGGCGTGCTGGCCCTCACGGCGCTGGTGGTGAACACCGAGCGCGAGAGCCCCCGCAAGGGACTCTACGGCGCGCTCGGCGTGCTCGGCGCCGCGCTGTTCTTCTCCGACGGCGCCATCACTCCCGCCGTGACGGTCACCAGCGCGGTGGAAGGCCTGAAGGTGGCCGCTCCCGATGCCCAGATCCCGGTGGTGCCGATCACCGTTGGCATCCTCATCGGGCTGTTCATGATCCAGCGGCATGGCACGGGTTCGGTGGGCAAGGTGTTCGGCCCGGTCATGCTGCTGTGGTTCGCGATCCTCGCCACCATGGGCCTGTCCTGGATCGTGGTCCAGCCCCAGGTACTGCAGGCGGTGAATCCATTGCACGCGATCGCCTTCCTCGCCGACCACCAGATCAGCGCGCTGGCCATCCTCGCCGGCGTGTTCCTCACCGTCACCGGCGGCGAGGCGCTGTATGCCGACATGGGCCATTTCGGCAAGTCGCCCATCCGTCTGAGCTGGCTCGCGGTGGTGATGCCCGCCCTGGTGCTCAACTACTTCGGCCAGGGTGCGCTGCTGATCAGCCACCCGCAGGCCATCTCCAGTCCCTTCTACCTGATGGCGCCCGAGTGGGGCCTGCTGCCGCTGGTGGCGATCGCGACGGCGGCGGCGGTCATCGCCTCCCAGGCCGTCATCTCCGGCGTCTTCACCGTGACGCGCTCCGCGGTGAGCCTGGGACTGCTGCCGCGCGTGCGCGTCGAGCATTCCTCGGCGGAGAACGAGGGACAGATCTACGTGCCCTCGACCAACTGGGCATTGATGATCGGCTCGACCGCTCTGGTGCTGGGGTTCGGCAGCTCCGCCGCGCTGGCCGGCGCCTACGGCCTCGCGGTTTCCGGCGCGATGAGCCTCGAGATCCCGCTCACCCTGAGTCTGCTCAAGTCACGCAGCGGGCGCGAGAGCCTGCCCCTGCGTATCGGCCTGTCCCTGCTGTTCATCGTCGACCTGTCCTTCCTGCTGGCCAACATGACCAAGCTGGAGGAAGGTGGCTGGCTGCCGCTGGCCTCGGCCCTGACGCTGTTCTGGCTGATGCAGACCTGGCGGCGCGGCCGCATCTCGGTGAACACGCGAACGATGCGCCAGCAGAAGCCGGTGCGCGAGATGCTGGACGAGATCCGCGCGAACCCGCCGGTGCGGGTGCCGGGACTCGCCGTGTTCCTCGATCCCAAACCCACCGGCATGCCGCGCGCGCTGCTCAGCAATCTCAAGTTCAACCGCGTGCTGCACGAGCGGGTGGTGCTGCTGTCGGTGGTGACTCGCGAGCAGCCGCGGGTACCCGCCGGCAAGCGCCTGCACCTCTCGCAGCTCGGCGAGGGCATCGTGCGGTTGGTGGCCGACGTGGGCTTCCTCGAGAAGCCGAACATCGTGCAGATCCTGCGCGAGGCGGCCTCGCTCGGCATCGCCTACGATCCCGAGGACACGACCTTCTTCCTCAGCCGGGAGGAACTTATCGCCGGCCAGCGTTCCGATCTCACCCCACTGCGCCGCCGGGCATTCATGCAGATGTCGCGCAACGCCCAGGTCGCCACCGAGTACTTCGGTGTTCCTTCGGGCCGGGTGGTGGAGATCGGCACGCGGGTTGAAGTGTAGGCGGGGGCGAACGGCCGCAGGCAGTCGGCGGCAGGCGTTCCCACTCCGGGGCGGGATCAACCCAGGAGCTTCTTCGCCCCCTGGTCCGTGCCGACCAGCAGAACGTCCGCGCCCCTGCGCGCGAACAGGCCCACCGACACGACGCCGGCGATGGCATCGATGGCGGTCTCCAGCCCAAGCGGGTCGGTGATCCGCAGGTGGTGCACGTCCAGGATCTGGTTGCCGTTGTCGGTGATGATCCCTTCGCGCCAGACCGGCTGTCCGCCCAGCGCAACGAGCCGTCGCGCCACGAAGGAGCGGGCCATCGGGATCACCTCCACGGGCAGCGGGAAGCGCCCCAGGGTATCGACGACCTTGCTGTCATCGACGAGGCAGACGAAGCGGCGGGAGGCGGCGGCGATGATCTTCTCGCGCGTCAGGGCGGCGCCACCGCCCTTGATGAGGCTCCCGTCCCGGGTCGCCTCGTCGGCGCCATCGATGTAGACCGACAACTCTCCGGCGCTGTTCAGGTCGATTTCCTCGATGCGGGCCTCGCGCAGCAGGCGGCTGGTGGCATTTGAGCTTGCGACCGCCGCCCTGACCTTGATGCGGTGGCGGGAGAGCGCGGTGATGAACTGGTTGACCGTGGATCCGGTGCCGACGCCCAGCACTTCGGATTCCTCCACGTAGGCGAGGGCCGCTTCGGCGACTGCGCGCTTCTTTTCGTCCTGGGTAATTTGCATTTGCCTGACCCCGAAAACAACTGTGCCCGCTTTCGCGGGCACAGTTGCTTGCTCGATGAAGGCTTACTTCTTCTTCGCCGCTTTCTTCTTTGCGACCTTCTTCTTCGCCTTCTTTGCTTTAGCTGCCATGATTGAAAACTCCGTAGTCGGGTTAGTCCGGGGACCGAGTATATACACGAATCATCAAATTACAAGCAATACGTCACCATCGACGCGCTGAAATGTGATAGGTGCGGCATCTCGCATCACTCGAGCGAGAGCACGAAGTCCCATTGATGCTTGCTCACCGGCATCACCGACAAGCGATTGCCTCGCCGAAGCAGCCACAGATCACGCAGTGATCCATCGGCGTGAGTCTTGAGTTCCTCGAGGGTGATGGTGCGCTTCAGCGCGCGCTTCAACCTCACGTCCACCGCGTACCAGGTGGGATCGGCCGGATCGCTCTCAGGATCGTGATACGCATCACGCGGGTCGAAGGCGCTCGCATCGGGGTGGCCGGCCTTGCACACCTCCACGATCGCCACCACCCCCGGCTCATCGCAGCTCGAGTGATAGAAGAACGCCAGGTCCCCCTTCCTGAAGTCATCGCGGAGCATGTTGCGGGCCTGGTAGTTGCGGACGCCGTTCCAGGTCGTGGTGCGGCGGGGCGACTTCTTGAGGTCCGCGAGCCCGAAGGTGGAGGGCTCGGTCTTCAGCAGCCAATGGTTCATGGAGCTTCTTGTGCGAAAAGGTGAAGCCCTCGCTCGGTGATCACCCCATCGAGCTTCGCATCGAAGGACTGCGGGCCGACGGTGGGGATCCTCTGCATCTCGAACGCGAGGGCGATCAGCCGCGGACCGCGCCAGTGCTGCTGATGGCGACGATAGGTCAGCGCCCGGTCGAAGAAACCCGCGCCCATGCCCAGTCGATAGCCGCGCGCGTCGATGCCCACCACCGGACAGAGGATGAGATCCAGCCATCGCGTCGCGATCCAGGGCAGCCGGAACAACTCGCCCGGCGTGCGCTCGATGCCCGGCCGGATGGCATCGCTCCAGGGAACGAATCGCATTCGGCGTCTCGCGAGATGCATGACCACTGGCACGTACACGCGGATGCCGCGGCGCCGGGCGGCCCGCACCACCGCGGTGGGGTCGAGTTCGCTGCCGAAGGGTGCGTAGACGGCGATGCGTGCGCCGGGCTTGATCTGCGGAAGCCTCAAGGCAAGGGTGATGACCCGTTGCGTCGCCTGCCGGCGGGTGGCGGGGTCGAGGGCGCGCCTGGATTTGAGGAGCGAGCGGCGCAGAGCCACCTTGGAGTCAGTCATGAGGGATGGCGCCATCCGCCGATGCCGTGTTGGACCGTTGCTCCCGACCTGAGCAACAGGTGGGGCGAACTACCGGCACTTAAGGCTTTCCGCTCGAGGCGGACTTGCACAATGCTGCCAGCAAGCCATAGCCCCTGGGGTTTACAAATTAGGGTCAGGAGGTTACCCAGCCCGCTTCGAACACCGCAGATGGCGCCAAACTTCTTCAACCGTCGAGGAGCCGCCACCCGCGTCGACCCGGAGGATGCGTCCGGGATCATCAAAGCTCGAGTTGCTGGCCTCTCTCAAGAGCTGACTCTACCCGCTCGCGAAGGATACGCAAGCGGTTGCCCATATCCGTTTCGAGACTATTGTCACGATTACGGACACGCAGCAGCTCGTTCGCCATGTTCAATGCGGCAATGACGGCGATGCGGTCGAGCCCCACCACCTTGCCGGTGTCGCGGATCTCGCGCATCCGGTTGTTCAGGTACTCGGCGGAATCGAGCAGGTCGGAGCGCTCCTCCACCGGGCAGGTGATGTGGTATTCCTTTTCGAGGATCCTCACGCTGACGCGCGCATGGTTGTCGCTCATGCCTGCTCCATGGACTTCAAGCGGCCGATCATCGCCTCGACCCGGGCGCGCACCTGCTCGTTCTTCTGCAGCAGGGAGGCACGCTCGTTGCTCAAGGTGTCCTGGCGCTGCCGCAGGGCGCGGTTCTCTTCCTTGAGATGGCTCACGGTGGCGACCAGGTCATCGAGGCGCTTTTCCAGTCGCTTGAGCTCGAGTTCCACGGCGGTCTTGGCTTGGGCTTCGCTCATAGGAGTGCCAATATAGAGCCGCTCTCCCGGCAATGCAAAGCCCTCGGGAAGCCCGGTATCTCTAGTATGATGTGTGCATCGTGAGCCTGCCGATTTTGTTCAATGATTTCGAGGATGTGCTGGCGCGTGCGGGCAGCCACGCCGATGCCGCCGAGGCACACGGTTGCCTGTGCGGTGCCCTGTGCTCGATGTCCCTGTACCGCGTCCAGGACTGGCTCAACGAGATGCTGCCCGAGCCCGCGGCGCTCGCGCCGGAGTCCGCGGCGGTGCTGGAACGGGTTTTCGAGGTGACCACCGCCTCGTTCGGCGAACAGGGCATGGAGTTCGAGCCCCTGCTGCCCGATGACGATGAACCACTGAACGGACGCGCCAGTGCGCTCGGCCTCTGGTGCACCGGCTTCCTGTACGGCCTGGGGGCCGGCAAGATCTCGGACCTGGCCTCCCTGCCCGGCGATGTCGGCGAGATCGTCCGCGACTTCTCCGAGATCTCCAGGGCCTCCGGCGATGAATCCGAGTCGGACGAGAGCAACGAGCAGGCCTACACGGAGCTCGTGGAATTCATCCGGGTGGGGGCGCAGGTGGTGTTCGAGGAACTGCAGCCGCTGCGCCAGCAGGCCTGGCCCGATTCCCCCCGCCTGCACTGACACCTGTGTCCCTGGACGAGTTCTCCCGCCGCCGGCGCCAGTTGATGCGCATCATCGGCAAGGAAGCGATCGCCATCCTGCCGGCCGCGCCGGTGCGCTTCCGCAACGGCAGCGTCGAGCACGCGTACCGGCAGGACAGCCGCTTCTTCTATGTCACCGGTTTCACCGAGCCCGAGGCGGTGGCGGTGCTGGTGCCCGGCAGGCCGCAGGGCGAATATGTCCTGTTCGTTCGCGAGCGCGACCCGCAGCGCGAGTCCTGGGACGGGGATCGCGCGGGACCTGAAGGGGCGGTGCAGCGCTTCGGGGCGAGCGATGCCTTTCCCATCGCTGACATCGATGAGATCCTGCCCGGCCTCATGGAAGACCGGTCACGCATCTACTACTCGGTGGGCGTGCATCCGGAGTTCGATCCGAAGGTCATCGCCTGGTCGCATGCCCTGCGCAACCACGCGCGTCTCGGCGTGCGGGTGCCGCAGGAACTCGTCTCGCTCGACCACGTGCTCGACGACCTGCGCCTGTACAAGAGCCGTGCCGAGCAGGTGAAGCTGCGCCGCGCCGCGGCCATCGCCGTGGCGGCCCACCGGCGTGCGATGCGCTTCGTGCGCCCGGGGCGCATGGAGTACGAGGTGATGGCGGAGTTCGCGCACGAGTTCCGCAGCCACAACGCCGAGTTTGCCTACCAGCCGATCATCGCCGGCGGCCAGAACGCCTGCGTCATGCACTACCGTGACAACCAGGCGCGGCTCGTCGACGGTGAACTGCTGCTGGTGGATGCCGGTTGTGAGTTCCAGTTGTACGCTTCCGACATCACCCGCACCTATCCGGTCAATGGACGGTTCACCCCCGAGCAGCGCGCCGTGTACGAGATCGTCCTCCAGGCGCAGGCCGCGGCCATCGACCAGGTGCGTGCCGGCAACCACTGGAACGATCCTCACGAGGCGGCCGTGCGCTGCATCACCCATGGGCTGGTCAAGCTCGGGCTGCTCAAGGGGCGGCTCCCCGCGCTGATCAAGGAGGAGGCCTACCGTCGCTTCTTCGATCACCGCACCGGGCATTGGCTCGGCCTCGACGTGCACGATGTGGGCGACTATCGCGTCGGCGGCGAGTGGCGCGTACTCGAACCGGGCATGGCCCTCACGGTCGAGCCCGGCATCTACATCCGGCCCCACCCGAAGGTGCCCAAGGGCTGGTGGGGGATCGGCGTTCGAATCGAGGACGACGTGCTGGTCACGCCGGACGGGCCCGAGGTCCTGTCGGCGGCGCTGGTCAAGGACCCCGACGAGATCGAGCGATGGATGCAGGCGGCATGAACGATCCGGTGGATGTCCTCATCGTCGGTGGCGGGCTCGTGGGCGCCAGCCTCGCCGTGGCGCTGGCGCCGCTCCCGCTGCGCGTGGCGCTGGTCGAGGCGGTGGCCTTCGATGCACCGGCCCAGCCAAGCTTCGATGAGCGCACCACCGCCCTGTCGAACGCCTCGCGCCGCGTGTTCGAGGCGCTGGAACTGTGGCGGGACATCTCGCCGGCGGCCACTCCCATCGAGCGCATCCACATCTCCGACCGCGGCCGCTTCGGGTTCGCGCGCATCGAAGCCGCGCAGCAGGGACTCGACGCCCTGGGATACGTCGTGCCGAATCGCGTGCTCGGCCGTGTCCTGTGGCCGGCGCTCCAGGCGCGGCCGCGTCTGTCGGTCTACGCACCCGCTGAAGTCGTGCGCATCGAGCCGGGGCCGGATTCGGTGGCGGTCGAGATCAGGCGGGCCGACGGTGCAACGGCTGCGATCGGCGCACGGCTGGTGGTGGCGGCCGATGGCGCGAAATCCGCGGTGCGCGCCGCCTTCGGCGTGAGTTCGCAGGTGCGCGACTATGGCCAGACCGCCGTCATCACCACCGTGCAGCCGCAGCAGTTCCATGGCTTCACCGCCTACGAACGTTTCACCGACGAAGGACCGCTGGCCTTGCTGCCGCTGGCCGATGGCCGCTGCGGTGCGGTGCTGACGTTGGCGCACGCCCGCGCCAGGCAGGCATTGGGCTGGAGTGACGCGCAATACCTGGCGGAGCTGCAGTCCCGTTTCGGTTTCCGGCTCGGCCGCTTCGTCAAGGCGGGTCGCCGGGTCGGCTATCCGCTCGCGCTGATGCAATCGGCGGCCACGAGCGCGCCTCGCTGCATCATCATGGGCAATGCGGCGCAAAGCCTGCACCCGGTCGCCGGCATGGGCTTCAATCTCGGGCTGCGCGATGCCGCTTGCCTGGCTGAAATCCTCGCCGACGGCCAAGGCGCCGCCGATTGCGGCTCGACGCCGGTGCTCGCGCGCTATGATGCGTGGCGTGCGCAGGACCGGCGCGGCATCATCGGCTTCACCGATTCGCTGGTCCGCTTGTTCGGCAACCCGCTGGAACCGGTACGGCTGCTGCGCAACGCAGGGCTGCTGGCCTTCGATCTGCTGCCACCAGCCAAGGCCGCGCTGTCGCGGCTGGCCTCCGGGACGGCGCTGGCCTCGCGCCTCGCCCGTGGAGTGTCGCTGACATGAATCCGGATTTCGACATCATCATCGCGGGTGCGGGGACGGCCGGGGCCAGTGTCGCGGCGGCGCTGGCGCGCCGGGCGGTGGTGCCGCCACGGCGCATCGCCCTCATCGGTGAGCGCATCGCTTCGCCCCCTTCCGCCACGTCCGACTGGGACCTGCGCGTATTCGCGATCAGCCGTGCCTCGCAGCGCCTGCTCACCGGCATCGGCGCCTGGGAGGCGATCCCGTCCTCGCGCCGTCCTCCCTACGAACGCATGTGCGTGTGGGATGCCGCCGACGCACCGGACTCCGCGGCGGCCCTGCGCTTCGATTGCGCCCAACTCGGCGAGCCCGATCTTGGGCACATCGTCGATGGCGCGTGGCTGCAGGCTGCCTGTCTCGGAGCGGCTCGAAACGCCGGAGTGACGCTGATCGAATCGCGGCTCACCGCGGCCGAAGCCGGCGTGATGTCGGCCAGCGTGGAGCTCGATGGCGCCCGGCGCCTGCGCACCTCACTCCTGATCGCCGCCGATGGCGCCGGTTCGCCGCTCCGCCAGCAGGCCGGCATCGCCTGGCAGGTGCACGACTATCACCAGCACGGGCTGGTGGCGCACCTGCACACCGAGCGGCCGCATCAGCGCATGGCCTGGCAGCGCTTCCTGCCCGGCGGTCCCATCGCCTGGCTGCCGCTGTCCGATGGGCGCAGTTCCATCGTCTGGAGTGCGCCTGATGCGCGCGCGCAGGCGTTGCTCGCGCTCGCGCCCGCTGATTTCGAGCGCGAGGTGGCGATCGCCGGCGGCGAGGTGCTCGGCCCCTGCCGGCTAGAGAGTGCACGCGCGGCATTCCCGCTGCGGCTGGGACAGGCCGCGGAGTACGTGCGGCCGCGGCTGGCGCTGCTCGGCGATGCGGCGCACACCGTGCATCCGCTGGCGGGGCAGGGGCTGAACCTGGGGCTGGGCGATGTCGCCGCGTTGGTCGAGGTGCTGGCCCGCGCGCCGACCGAGTCACTCGGTGAAGTCGGTGTGCTGCGCCGCTACGAGCGCGAGCGCAAGGCCGGCAATCGGCTGGCGGCCGGCGCGTACGACGGTCTCAACCGGCTGTTCTCCAATGCGAATCCGCTGGCGGCGCGTGCGCGTTCCGCGGGACTGGCTGCCGTGGGCCGCCTGCCACCGCTGCGCGACTGGTTCGCGCGCGTCGCGCTGGGTGATTAGGACGGAAGTCCCAGGACCAGTCGCAGGCCCTCATCCACCGACTGCATCACCGGTCCTGGCAGTGAGCGGACCTTGGCAGTGAGCAGGCGTCGGTCGATCGTCAATACCTGGGAGACGTTGACGACTGACGGGAGCTTGAGACCTGATTCTCCCCGGGACACACGCACGTTACCAGGCGCATCGCCAAGCGCGAGATTCGAGGTGACCGCCGCAATCACGACCGTGGAAATGCGGCTCTCATTGAACGGATTGGACTGGATGATCAGTACCGGTCGGCGAAAGCCTGGTCCGGAACCGGCTGGAGCGGGCAGCGATGCCCACCAGACTTCACCACGATTCATCTGGAAGGCTGCGCAGTTGAGCACTGGTCAAGGCTGGATCGACCTGCGAGGACTGGGTTCGATACACGGCATCCAGGCGCTCCCGTACCGCCGCGGCTCCGCGGTGGCTCAGGAATGAAGCCAGAGCATCGCTGTACAGGCGACTGCGCGACATGCCGAGCTGTCTCGCGAGGTGCTCACCGGCCTCAAACACGTCGTCCGGAATCGAGACGGCGACCTTCATGCCAGGAGAGTATCACCATGGTCATACTCCTGCAACTGGATGGTTCACCGCAGCGAAGATCGTCTCAGCGTGGCTTGTCGTACCCGCCGCGCCCCGCAGGGAACTGCCTCTCCCAATTACGGCCATCGATCGTCGCGACATCCATGGCCTGCACCGTGCCCTCGTCCAGGCAGCGCGCGTTCACGCTGAACCCGTCGGGGTGCGAGCGCGGCACGTAGAAGGACTTGATCCCGCACACGCGGCAGAACCGGTGGCGGGCGGTTCCGGTGTTGAAGGTGTAGGTGGTGAGGTGCTCCTCGCCCTGCAGCAGGCGAAAATCCGCGCACCGTACGATCAGGTGCAGGTAGCCGGATTTCGAGCACATGGAGCAGTTGCACTCGCTCACCGACAGACGCGCCGGAGCGCGGACCTCGAAGCGCACCCGGCCGCAGTGGCAGCCGCCGACATGCGTGATCATGGCAGCCGGTCGATGCGCGCGGCGCAGATGAAGTCGTTATCCGACAGCCCGCCGATGGCGTGGGTGGTGTAGCGCACCCGGCAATGGTCGTAACCGACCTCCAGGTCAGGGTGATGGTCCTCGCGGTTGGCGATGTGCGCCACGGCGTTGACGAAGCTCATCGTGCGGTAGAAGTCACGGAACTTCCACGCCCGCACGATGCTCCGGCCATCCGCGGTGATGGACCAGGCGGGGTCGATCTGGCTCATCAGCGCTCGCGCAGCCTCCGGGGCGAGGGGAGGCACGCCGCCCTCGCAGGGCGTGCAATGCCGCTCGGTCAGCGGTGGGGGTGTTGTCTCGCTCATGGGGTTCGTCCCTTGTAGCTGCGCTCGACGTAGCGTTCCACCAGCGACTGGAATTCCTCGGCGATGCGCTCGCCCTTGAGGGTGACGGTCTTCTCGCCATCCTCGTACACCGGCGCCACCGGCCGCTCGCCGGTGCCGGGCAGGCTGATGCCGATGTTGGCGTGCTTGCTCTCGCCGGGGCCGTTGACCACGCAGCCCATCACGGCCACGGTCATCTCCTCGACACCCTCGTGCCGGCGCCGCCACTCGGGCATGCGCTGGCGCAGGTAGCCCTGGATCTTCTGCGCGAGTTCCTGGAAGTAGGTGCTGGTGGTGCGGCCACAGCCCGGGCAGGCGATCACCATGGGCGTGAAGGCGCGCAGCCCCATGGTCTGCAGGATCTCCTGCGCGACGATCACCTCCTGGGTGCGATCGCCGTTGGGCTCGGGCGTGAGCGAGACGCGGATGGTGTCGCCGATCCCCTCCTGCAGCAGCACGCCCATGGCGGCCGTCGAGGCGACGATGCCCTTGCTGCCCATGCCGGCCTCGGTGAGTCCGAGGTGCAGCGGGTGGTCGCAGCGCGCGGCAAGGTTCCGGTACACGGCGATGAGGTCCTGCACGCCGCTCACCTTGGCGCTGATGATGATGCGGTCGTGGGCCAGGCCCAGTTCCTCGGCGCGGGCGGCGCTGGCGAGCGCGGACACCACGATGGCCTCGCGCATCACCTCGAGGGCAGGAACCGGTTGCGCGGTGCGCGAGTTCTCATCCATCAGCCGCGTCAGCAGGTCCTGGTCCAGGCTCCCCCAGTTGACGCCGATGCGCACCGGCTTGTCATGGCGGCAGGCCACCTCGATCATCTCGGCGAACTGCGGGTCACGCTTGCTGCCGCGACCCACGTTCCCCGGGTTGATGCGCAGCTTGCCCAGCGCCATGGCACAGTCGGGATGCTCTTTCAGCAGCTTGTGGCCGTTGAAATGGAAATCCCCGACCAGTGGCACGCCCACGCCGCGCGCATCGAGCTTCTCGCGGATGCAGGGAACGGCCGCGGCTGCCGCTTCGTCGTTCACGGTGATGCGCACCAGTTCGGAACCGGCGCGCGCCAGCGAGATCACCTGCGCGACCGTCGCCTCGATGTCGGCGGTCTCGGTATTGGTCATGGATTGCACGACGATGGGCGCGGTGCCGCCGATGCGGACCGAACCGACGTTCACCGGGATGGACTTACGGCGCAGGGGCATTGATTTGTATGATACCCCGCATGGCCTTCCGCGACTCCCGCATCGTCTACTCCACGGCCCTCGGCCAGATCTGCCCGAACTGCCGCAAGCCGGTGAAGAGCTGCACCTGTCCGCGCCATGCACCCGGGGTGGCGCGCGCCGGCCCGGTGCGGGTCGGCCGCCAGACCCAGGGCAGGGCGGGCAAGGGAGTCACCGTCATTACTGGCCTTGCGCTCCCGGCGGCCGAGATCGAACAGCTCGCCAAGGCGCTCAAGCAGCAATGCGGCTCGGGCGGCACGGTGCGCGATGGCATCATCGAGATCCAGGGCGAGCATCGTGACACCATCGTCGCGCAACTGCGGAAGCGCGGGATCGATGCGAAGAAGTCCGGCGGCTGAACCGGCATGCTATGATGCGCGCATCGCCACAAGAGCTGCGCGGAGAGAGCCCTCACCGGAGGGCCGCCGAAGGCGCAAATGCCCATAAACGCTCAGGCACCAGAACGGCAGTCTCTGGCGATCTCTGGAGAGCGGTCCGCGTCGCGGACCCACCGAAGGGGAAGGTGACGGCAAGGCGTTGAGGCCACCGGCACTCGATCTCTCAGGTTCAAAGGGACAGAGGGGCGGCAGGCTTGTGCCTGCCGTGGCCCGTTGTCGTCTTTCGAGGAGGTCGCATGGCGAAGAAGACCCCGTTGTTCGATACGCACCTGGGCGAAGGTGCGCGCATGGTCGAGTTCGCCGGCTACGAAATGCCGTTGCACTACGGCTCGCAGCTCGAGGAGCACCACGCCGTGCGCCGCTCGGCCGGCGTCTTCGACGTGTCCCACATGGGCATCATCGACCTGGTGGGTGCCGGCGCGCGCGATTACCTGCGCAGGCTCCTCGCCAACGACGTGGATCGCCTGCGCGCGCCCGGCCGCGCCCTGTATTCCTGCCTGCTGAACGAACAGGGTCATGTGCTCGATGACCTCATCGTCTACTGGCAGGGGCCTGCCGCCTACCGGCTGGTGGTGAACGCGGGAACCCGCGACAAGGACCTCGCCTGGATGCGAGCGCATGCCGGACCTGACCTCTCGCTCATCGAGCGCACCGATCTGGCGATGCTGGCGATCCAGGGGCCACGGGCCCGCGAGATCACGATCGCGCTGCTGCCGCCTGCGTCGCGCCCGCTCGCGCAAGGGCTGCCGGCCTTCGCCGCCGCGCAGATCGGCGAGTGGTTCCTCGCGCGCACCGGCTACACCGGCGAGGATGGCTTCGAACTGATGCTGCCGGCGGGCGAGGCGGTCACCGCCTGGCAGGCGCTGCGCCGCGCGGGTGCCGCGGCGGTGGGCCTGGGCGCGCGCGACACGCTGCGCCTGGAGGCGGGCATGAACCTGTACGGCAACGACATGGACGAGTCGCATCATCCGCTCGAGTCGGGGCTGGCATGGACCGTGGCCTTCGATGCCGCGATCCCGGGCGAAGCCGCCCGGCCGTTCATCGGCAGGGCAGCGCTCGAAGCCTTGCGCAGCCAGCCGCATCCGATGCTGCGCGGCTTGCTGCTCGAGGAGCGCGGTGTGCTGCGCGCGCATCAGGCCATCACCACCAGCGCAGGTCCGGGCGAGATCACCAGCGGCGGCTTTTCTCCGACGCTGAACCGCTCGATCGCGCTGGCGCGGCTGCCGGCGCAGGCAACTTCGCCCGTGAGCGTGGACATCCGCGGCAAGGCGTGCATGGCACGCATCGTCACGCCGCCCTTCGTCCGCCACGGGCAGGCCAGGATTTCACTCGAGGAGCGTGAGCCATGACGAAGGTCCCTGACGATCTGCAGTACACCAAGAGCCATGAATGGATCCGGCGCCTGCCGGACGGGCGCGTGGAGGTGGGCATCACCGACCATGCGCAGGCCGCATTGGGCGATCTCGTGTTCGTCGACGTGCCGGCGGCGGGTCGCAAGCTCATCGAGGGCGAGGCCTGCGCGGTCGTGGAGTCGGTCAAGGCGGCTTCCGATGTGTACAGCCCGCTCAACGGCGTGGTGAGCGAGGGCAACGAGAAGCTCTCGGCGTCCCCGGAACTGCTGAACCAGGATCCCTACGGGGAGGGTTGGCTGATGCGCGTGCAGCCCGAGGGTGCGGTGCCAGGGGGCGGGCTCGATGCAGCAGGCTATCGGCGCTTCCTCGAAGAGGAGGCGGGTTGAGCCCATGTCGTACATTCCGCACACGCCCGCAGATGTCGATGCCATGCTCGCCCGGATCGGCGTCGCCAGCATCGACGACCTGTTCGACGAGATCCCCTCCCATCTGAAGATCCGCTCGCTCGATGGCGTGCCGCCCGCGATGTCCGAAATGGAGATCACGCGGCTGATGCAGGCGCGCGCGGCCGGCGATGCAGGCGCGCTGAACTTCATCGGCGCCGGCGCTTACGAACACTTCATTCCGGCGCCGGTGTGGGCGATCACGACACGCGGGGAGTTCTACTCGGCCTACACGCCTTACCAGGCGGAGGCGAGCCAGGGCACCTTGCAGCTCATCTACGAATACCAGTCGATGATGACCCAGCTCACCGCGATGGAGGTGGCCAACGCCTCGCTCTACGATGGAGCCTCGGCACTCGCGGAAGCCTGCCTGATGGCGGTGCGCGCACAACGCACCGGCCACTCGCAGCGCATCCTGGTCCCGCGCACGCTCGATCCCACCTGGCTGAAGGTGGCCCGCAGCATCGCGGGCAACCAGGGACTGAGCTTCGAGCCGGTGGATTACGATCCGCGCACGGGCATCACCTCGATGGCGGCGCTGGAGGCGAGGGCGGAAGGGGACTTCGCCGCGCTGGTGATCCAGCATCCCAATCATTTCGGCAACCTCGAGGAGGTGGATGCGCTGGTCGACTGGGCGCACGGCCGCAAGATGCTGGTGATCGCCGCCGTCAATCCCGTCTCGCTCGCCGTGCTCGAGCCGCCGGGGCGGTGGGGCGCGACCGGCGCCGACATCGTCTGTGGCGAAGGCCAGCCGCTGGGCTGTCCCTTGAGCGCCGGCGGACCCTACTTCGGCTTCATGGCCACGCGCATGGCGCACGTGCGCCAGATGCCGGGCCGCATCGTGGGGCGCACGCTCGATGCCGCCGGCAACCCCGGCTTCACCCTGACGCTGCAGGCCCGCGAGCAGCACATCCGCCGCGGCAAGGCCACTTCCAACATCTGCACCAACCAGGGGCTGCTGGTCACCGCGGCGAGCATCCATCTCTCGCTGCTCGGTTCGGCGGGACTTGCGCGCGTGGCCGAGGCCTGCCTGCAGGCCAATCACGTGCTCAGCGATGCGCTCACCGCGATCCCCGGCGTGACCCTGGCCTTCGATGCGCCGCGCTTCCACGAGACGGTGCTGCGGCTGGACCGGCCGGTGGGACCGGTGCTCGCGCAGCTCGCCGCGCGCGGCATCCTCGGCGGCATCGACCTGTCGCCGCATTACCCGGAACTGGGGGCTGCGCTGCTGACCTGCGCCACCGAAACCAAGACCCGCGAGGACATCGAGCGGTTTGCCGGCGAGCTGCGCGCCATCCTGGCGGTGCCGGCGCCGCGCCGTGCATGAGCTTCGAACAAAGGACCTGACCGTGCGAACGATGACCGAACCCGTGATCTATGAACTGGGACAGCAGGGCCGTCAGGCCACCTCCCAGCAGGTACCGGTGCTGGACGGGGGGGCGAGCATCCCGCAGCGTCACGCCCGCCGCTCACCGCCGCACCTGCCGGCACTGTCGGAACTGCAGGTGGTGCGGCACTTCACGCGCCTGTCGCAGATGAACTTCTCCATCGACACGCACGTGTATCCCCTGGGCTCGTGCACCATGAAGTACAACCCCAAGGTGTGCAACCAGCTCGCGATGCTCGGCGGCTTCCTGCAACGGCACCCGCTCGCGCCGGAGAGCCTGGGACAGGGCCTGCTCGCGTGCCTGTTCGACCTGCAGGAGATGCTCAAGGCCGTCACCGGCATGGCGGCGGTCTCGCTCACGCCGATGGCCGGCGCGCAGGGTGAGTTCGCGGGGGTCGCCATGATCCGCGCCTATCATCGCGCCCGCGGCGATCTCGAGCGCGATGAGATCATCGTGCCCGAGGCCGCGCACGGCACCAACCCTGCCACCGCCACGATGTGCGGCTGCCAGGTGCGCGAGATCCGCTGCGATGCGAACGGGGATGTCGACATCGACGCGCTGCGCGCGGTGCTGGGTCCGCGCACCGCGGGCATCATGCTCACGAACCCCTCCACGCTGGGCGTGTTCGAGCGGCGCATCGAGGAAGTGCGCGACCTGGTGCACGCCGCCGGCGGCCTGCTCTACTACGATGGCGCGAACCTGAACGCCATCCTCGGCAAGGTGCGCCCCGGGGACATGGGGTTCGACGTCATCCACATGAACCTGCACAAGACCTTCTCCACGCCGCACGGAGGCGGAGGGCCCGGCGCGGGCGCCGTGGGCGTGGCGCCGCGGCTCGAGCCCTTCCTGCCGATACCGCTGGTGATGCGCGAGGGTTCGGCCTACCGCTGGGCACAGGAGGACGACCGCCCGCAGAGCATCGGCCGGCTCTCGGCCTTCATGGGCAATACCGGCGTGAACCTGCGGGCCTATGTGTACATGCGCGTGCTGGGCCATGAGGGCATGGTGCGCGTCGCGGAATACGCCGCGCTGAATGCCAACTACCTGCTCGCCCGGCTGATCGAGCTGGGCTATGACCCGGCGTATCGCGGCCGTCGCGCCAGCCACGAGTTCATCATCACGCTCAAGCGCCAGCACCAGGATTTCCAGGTCAGCGCGATGGATGTGGCCAAGCGGCTGCTGGATTACGGGTATCATGCGCCCACCACGTATTTCCCGTTGCTGGTGCCCGAATGCCTGCTGATCGAGCCGACCGAGACCGAGAGCCTGCAGGACCTGGACGGCTTCGCCGCCGCCATGGGCGAGATCCTGCGCGAGGCGCAGGTCGATCCTGCCAGGCTCACCGGAGCACCGCATACCCTGCCGCTGCGACGGCTGGACGATGTGCGCGCCGCCCGGCAGCTCGATCTGTGCTGGAAGCCACCGGCCCAGGGCTGAGTCGCCACCGGCGGCGATGATGGATCGCCACAAGCCGGGCGGCCTGGTGCGCATCCTGCGCGCCTTCCGCTACTCGCTCCAGGGTCTTTCGCATGCATTTCGCGAGGAGGCCGCATTCCGCCAGGAACTGCTGCTTGGCCTCGCTGTCATTCCCGCGGGACTCTACCTCGGCCGCAGCGGGGTCGAGCGTGCGCTGCTGGTGGCGCCGATGCTGCTCGTGCTGGTGGTGGAAGTCCTCAACAGCGCGGTGGAAGCCGTGGTGGATCGCTCGGGACTGGAACGCCACCCCCTGGCCGGCATGGCCAAGGACATGGGCTCGGCGGCCGTGCTGCTGAGCTTCCTGCTGCTCGGGGTGACCTGGCTTCTCGTGCTCCTGGACCGATAAGGACACTTCATGACGATTCGTTTCCGCTTCCTGCTGGCCGGCGCCTTGTTGGCGCCGGTGATGTCCCTGGCCTCGCCGGCCGCCTCTCCGGCACGCGATTCCGAGACGCGCACCTCCGAAGCGCGCGCCGCCCAGGTGCCGTTGCCCGTACCGGCGGTGAGCGTCACCAATCCGCCGGCTTCCTGGGCGCAGACCCTGGAGAGCATCGCCAGCGGCGTGGTGAGCATCCAGATCGATGCGACCCGCGCCTTCGACACCGAATGGAACTCCACCGCGCAGGCAACCGGTTTCGTCATCGATTCCACACGCGGACTCATCCTCACCAATCGCCACGTGGTCACGCCGGGTCCTGTGACGGCGCAGGCAACCTTCCTGAATCGCGAGGAGGTGCAGCTCTCGCCCGTGTACTTCGATCCGGTGCACGATTTCGGCATCTACCGCTACGATCCGAAGAAGCTGCGCTTCATCCAGCCCGCGCAATTGCCGCTGTATCCGCAGGGAGCGGTGGTGGGGAGGGAGATCCGCGTGGTCGGCAACGATGCCGGCGAGCAGCTCTCGATCCTCTCCGGCACGCTGGCGCGGCTGGACCGCGAGGCTCCCGAGTACGGCTACGGCAAGTACAACGACTTCAACACGTTCTATTACCAGGCCGCGTCGGGCACCTCCGGCGGGTCCTCCGGCTCGCCCGTCCTCGATGTCGAGGGACGGGTGGTGGCGCTGAATGCCGGCGGTGCGACCGATGCGGCCTCGAGCTTCTACCTGCCGCTGACGGCCGTGGTGCGCGCACTGCGCTACATCGACGCCGGCCAGCCGGTGCCGCGGGGCACGCTCGAGACCGTGTTCCACTACACGCCCTACGATGAACTGCACCGGCTGGGCCTGTCCGCGGAACTCGAGGCCCGCATGCGCAGGGCGTATCCGAAGCTCACCGGCATGCTGGTGGTGTCGGAGGTGCAGCCCGGCTCCGGCGCCGATGGCGTGCTCGCGCCCGGCGACATACTCACCGGCATCAACGGCCGGCCCGTTCCGGAATTCTTCGCGCTCGAGGCCGTGCTCGATGAGAACGTGGGCGGGCGGCTGACGGTCGAGGTGCAGCGCGGCGGGGAGACCCTGACACGCGCCCTCGCCGTGCAGGACCTGCACGCCATCACCGCCGATGAGTTCCTGGAATTCGGCGAGGCGGTGCTGCACACGGTGTCCTACCAGCAGGCGCGGCACTTCAACCTGCCGATCAAGGGTGTGTACGTCGCCAATCCCGGCTACGTGTTCGGCAGCGCCGGCATTCCGCGTGCGGCGCTGATCTCTGCCTTCAACGGCAAGACCATGGAGCGTCTCGAGGATTTCGAGGCGGCGCTCTCCCACCTGGCCGACGGCGAGCGGGCCACCGTTCGCTTCGTCACGCTCGAAGATCCGCGCTCGGTGCAGCTCAAGGTGCTGCGCATCGACCGCCGCTGGTTCCCGGCCCGCAAGTGCCATCGCGATGATGCACGCGGCCTGTGGCCCTGTGAGCCGCTCCCGGAGGTGCCCGCCGCGCCGCCGCCGCCACCGGCCTCCACGCACTTCGCCGCGAACTCCGAGCGGCGTGCCGACCGGCTCGCACCCTCGCTGGTGATGGTCGGGTTCGACATGCCGTATTCAGTCTCCGGCGTCACCGAGAAGCACTATCACGGCACCGGCCTCGTGGTGGATGCGAAGCGCGGGCTCGTGGTGGTGGACCGCAACACCGTACCCGTGTCCATGGGCGACATCCAACTCACCTTCGGTGGCACGCTCGAGGTGCCAGGCAGGGTGGTGTTCGTCCATCCTCTGCACAACCTGGCGATGATCGCCTATGACCCGAGGGCCATCGGCGATACGCCGGTCAGGTCGGCGACACTGTCCACCCGCGAGCTGAAGTCGGGCGATGATGTGTGGGCCGTGGGCCTGCGTGCCGACCTCAAGCTCATGTCGCAGAAGACCCAGGTGTCGAGCGTCGATGCGGTTTCCTTCCCGCTGTCGAGCACCTTGCGTTTCACTGACAGCAATCTCGACGTGGTGAGCCTGGTGAATCCCCCGGGCGAATACGACGGTGTGCTGGCTGACGATCGCGGCGAGGTGCAGGCGCTGTGGTCCAGCTTCGCCTATGAATCGCAGCGCACGCTGCAGCAGGTGAGCCGCGGCGTCCCGGCCGATCTCGTGGCCGAGATGATCTCGGTGGTCGAGGGCGTCCGGCCGCTGTTCTCGCTCGAGGCGGAACTCGAGCTGCAGCCCCTGGCGAGCGCGCGCAAGCTGGGGCTGCCGGATGCCTGGGTGCGGCGCATCGAGGATCATGACCCCGCCCGCCGGCAGGCGCTGGGCATCGACCGGCCGGTCGCCGGCTCACCCGCCGCCGCGGTCCTGCAGTCCGGGGACTTGTTGCTGGCGGTGGACGGTCGCATCGTCACCCGTTTCCGCGAGGTGGAGCAGGCGGTGCAGGCGCCCGAGGTGAAGGTCACCGTGTGGCGGGACGGCGCCGAGCGCACCTTCGCCATCCGGACCGTTGCCCTGGATGGCCACGACCTCGACCGCGTGTTGCTGTGGGCCGGCGCCACCCTGCAGGCGCCACATCGCGCCATGGCGGCGCAGCGGGGCATCGACCTGGATGGCGTCTTCGTCGCGTTCTTCTACTACGGCTCACCCGCGACACGTTATGGTTTGTACGCTGGGCGGCGGATCACGGAAGTCGATGGTCAACCCACGCATGATCTCGACGCCTTCATCGCAGCGGTGAGAGGCAAGGCTGACCGCTCGTCGGTCCGCGTGAAGACCGTCGCCTGGAACGGTCAGGTGGATGTGATCACGCTGAAGCTGGACAAACACTACTGGCCCGCCTATGAATTGTTGCGCCAACCGGACGGCACCTGGTCCCGGCGCGCGCTCGATCCCCAGGAGGGTGCGCCCGGAATGTGACGCGCGTCACTTTTCCGTGACCGCGCCCGTGCCTGCGAGCTTCCTTTCGCTGGCGTTGCTGGCCAGCCTGTCGCTGCTGGCCTCCGCTGCGTCGATGGCCGCTTCCGCGCTGACCGTGGCGGTGACCTCGGCCGACCACCGGCCGGTGAGCGGCGTCGTCGTCACCGCCACCGCCCTGGGAGCCCGGATCCGGCCTTCACGCGAGCGAAAGCCTGCGGTCATGGACCAGGTGAACAAGACCTTCGTACCGCAGGTACTGGTGGTGGCCGCCGGCACGGCGGTGGAGTTCCCGAACAGCGATTCGGTCAGTCACCAGGTGTATTCCTTCTCGCGCGCGAAGCATTTCCAGCTCCCGCTGTACAAGGGCGAGGTGCATTCGCCCATCCAGTTCGATCAGCCCGGCCTCGTGGTCCTGGGATGCAACATCCACGACAGCATGGTCGGCTACATCTACGTCGCCGACACGCCCTTCTTCGGCCGGACCGGCTACTACGCGGGCTTGTCCTGGCGACATCATGATCAGTGGGAAGTGCGCGCGCTGCGCTATGACAACCGCGCCGACCCGGGCGCCACCAATTCCGACGACACCCATTTTTCCACGCACCAGCACAGCGGTGGGTACAGCCCGTTCACCGACGACGACGGACATGGGTTGATGCTCGCGTACCTGTACGACTTCGATGCCCATTGGCAAGCGGTCGGCGAATGGCAACAGGTCAGCAGCCGGTTCCCGCCCCGCGTGCTGTATGGCGACCCCGTGGCCGTGCGCGAGAAGCTCCTGTAGCTCAGCGTGCGGTATCGATTCAAGCTGCAGCGGTAGGCTCGCGGATCTCTTGTTATCATGGCGCCCGTGGTACGTGCTCCCCAGACATTGATCGAAGAGGCCGTGCAGATCCTGCGCGCGGGCAACCTCGTCGCCTTTCCCACCGAGACCGTGTACGGGCTGGGTGCGAATGCCTCCGACCCAACCGCGGTGCGCAAGATCTTCGAGCTCAAGGGCCGGCCTCCGGACCATCCGGTGATCGTGCACCTCGACGATCCCCGCTACCTGCACCGCTGGGTGCGGGAGATCCCGCCCTGCGCGCAGGCGCTGGCCGATGAGTTCTGGCCCGGGCCGCTGACGCTCATCTTCCCGCGCGCCGACAACGTCAACGACCTGGTGACGGGCGGACAGGACAGCGTCGGCATCCGCATCCCCTCGCACCCGCTCGCGCAGCAACTGCTCACCGCCTTCGGCGGCGGCATCGCCGCGCCATCGGCCAACCGCTACGGCCGGCTCAGCCCGACGCGTCCGGAGCACGTGCGCGAGGAGTTCGGCGACGAAGTGCCGCTGATCCTCGACGGCGGGGAGTCGCTCATCGGGCTCGAATCCACCATCGTCTCCTGCCTCGACAACCGGCCGCGGCTGCTGCGGCCGGGCTTCATCACGCTCTCCCAGCTCACCGCGGTGGTGGGACCCGTCGAGACGCGGGCCGGCGTGGCCGCCGATGAGCAGTTGCCGCGGGTCCCTGGTGATCGCGCCCAGCACTACGCGCCGCTCACGCCGCTGGAGATCGTGCCCATCGAGGATCTGGAGGCGCGGGCCGGCGAGTTCACCGAACGCAGCGAGAAGGTCGCGGTGCTCGCGATGCGTCCGCCGCTGCAGACTCGCCGCTACCTGACCTGGGTCAATGCCGGCAAGAAGCCGGAGACCTACGCGCACAACCTCTACAATCACCTGCGCCGCCTGGACCGCGCCGGCTGCGTGCGAATCCTGGTGCAGGAGGTGCCGGCCGATGAACGCTGGGCCGCGGTGCGCGACCGGCTGCAGCGGGCCAGCATCGCCGGCTCCGAGTCGCTCGAGATCAGTGCGGCCTGAGCAGCGCGCCAACCTTCGGGACGAGGCTGCGCTCCTCGATCCCGACCAGGATCCGTTCTCGCACGAGGCGGTGCGCTCCCTCGCCGCGCGGTTCGGCACGCCGCTGTTCCTCATCGATGCGCAGCGCGTGCGCGAACAGTACGCCGCGCTGGCCGCAGCGCTGCCGGGCGTGGACCTGCACTATGCCCTCAAGCCACTGCCGCACCCGGCCGTGGTCGCAACCCTTGCCTCCCTGGGCGCGAGCTTCGATCTCGCCACCACGGGCGAAGTGCAGCTCGTGCAAGGCTTGGGGGTGGCGCCCGAGCGCTGCATCCACACGCACCCGATCAAGCGCGACATCGACATCCGCAACGCCCTGCAGGCCGGCATCACGCGCTTCGTGGTCGACAATCCCGACGAGATGCGCAAGTTCGCGCGCCATGCGCGGCGGGCATCCTTGCTGATCCGCCTGTCGTTCCGCAGCCCCGACGCGCAGTGCGACCTGTCGCGCAAGTTCGGCTGCGATCCGCTGGCGGTGGGGGAACTGCTGCAACTCGCCACACGCCTGTCGCTGCGCATCGAGGGCTTTTCCTTCCACGTCGGGTCGCAGGCGCACAGTCCCGACATGTACGTCGAGGCCATCGACTCCTGCCGTGCGCTGCTGCCGGAGGCGCAGGCGCTGGGACACACCGCCACGCTCATCGACATCGGCGGCGGCTTCCCGGTCGACTATGGCGATGCGCCGGTGGACATCCACTCCTTCTGTGCGCCGATCCGTGCCGCGCTGGCGCGGCTGCCCGCGGGCGTGCGCGTCATCGCCGAGCCCGGCCGCTTCATCGTGGCCCCGGCCGCCATCGAGGTGGTGTCCGTGATGGGGCGGGCACGCCGCGACGGCCGCTGGTGGTACTACCTGGACGATGGCCTCTACGGCTGCTTCAACGGGCAGCTCTACGATCACGTGCGCTACCCGGTGAGCGCGCTGGACGGGCGCGGCCCGCTGCATCCGTCCGTGCTCGCCGGCCCCACCTGCGACAGCATCGATGTCATCGACGAGAACCTCGAGCTGCCGTTGCTCGAGGCGAAGGACCTGCTCGTCGGCTCGATGATGGGCGCCTACACCTGGTGCAGCGCCACGGAGTTCAATTTCTTCCGCAAGGCGCAGGCGATCGCCGTGGATCGCGGCCGCTGGCTGCGGGCATGAGGCAGGGTGCCGCCTTGGCGGTCTCGCGCCGCGTCATGCTGTCCTGTGCGGCTCTGTGGGCCTGCGCGGCCCTGTCGGCCTGTGCGCCGGGAACGCCGGCCCCTGCTTCGGCCGGGAGCCGCGGCGAGGCGCTGTTCGCCGCCAACTGCAGCACCTGCCACCAGCCCGATGCGCGCGGCATTCCGCGCGTCTACCCGGCGCTCGCGGGTTCCGCCATCGTCAACGGTGATCCAGGCCCGCTCGCGCGCTGGGTGGTGAAGGGCGAGCGGCCGGCCACGATGCCCGCGGGACGATACCCCACCGCCATGCCGGTCTTCGGCTGGCTGAAGGATGCCGATGCCGCGGCGCTCCTGACGCACCTGCGCACGCACTTCGGCAACCACGCCGCCGTGGTGCAGCCGCAAGAAATTGCGAGGGCGCTGGGACGATGAGCACGCTGACCGCCATTCATCGCATGGTGGAGGATTGCCGGCGTGGCGTGCACTCCTCGCTCGTCGCGCGGCTGGAATCAGGCTGGGTCATCATGGCTGAGCGGCAGGTGCTCCGCGGGTACTGCCTGCTGCTGCCGGACCCGGTGGTTGCGCACCTGAACGCGCTGCCGGTTGCGGATCGCGGCCGCTTCCTCGCCGACATGTCGCGAGTCGGCGATGCGCTGCTCGAGCTCACCGGCGCGGTGCGCATCAACTACGCCATCTACGGAAATCTCGAGCCGGCGCTGCACGCGCACGTCTTCCCGCGCTTCGCCGACGAACCCGTGGACCAGCGTTCCGCCCAGCCTTGGGCGCTCGACTGGCACACGGCACCCGCCTGGAGCGAAGCCGCGCATGGCGCACTCCGGCGCCAGCTTGCCACGGCGCTCGGGCGCGTGGCGTCCTGACGGCATGCTTGAGCGCGAGGCACGGTCCCGGTAGTTTCTGGTGCGTGCACGGAGCGTTGGACGGCCTGCTGAACCAGGCGATGACACTGCAGATCGGGGGTGACCTGGCCGCCGCGGAAGGGACCTATCGACGTATCCTGCACGAAGAGCCGCGGCACGCCGCCGCCAATCATTGCCTGGGCATGCTGTACGTGCAGCTCAGGCGTCCCGCCGAGGCGATCAGCCTGCTGCTTGCCGCCCTGGAGAACGATCCGCGGGAGCCGTCCTACTGGTTCGGCTACCTGGACGCCTTGCTGCTGTCGGGCCAGGTCGATGAAGCCAGGGATACCCTCGCGCTGGCGCGCGAGCACGGACTGGACGGACAGGAAGTCGAGAAGTTCGCTGCGCGGCTCGCATCGGCCACTGCCGCCACCACTGCCGCCACCGCCGCCACCACCAACGCCGCCGCGCCGCCGCGCCGCCGCGACGCCGGCGCGCGCCGAGAGGCGCCGGCAGGAACGCAGCGCCAAGGCCCTGGAGGATGCGTAGCTCGGCGCCGTCAGGCAGGGCCGTTTCGCCGATGCCCTCGATGGCGCCCGGCACCTCACCGTACGCCACCCGGACCGGGGCCTTGGATCGAAGGTGCTCGGCGCGATGCTGTGGTCGAGAGGGCAGGAGAACGACGCCCTGCAGGCCATGCAGACCGCCGCCCGGCTTTCTCCCGAGGATGCCGAGACACGCCGCAACCTCGGCGTGACGCTGATCAAGCTGGAGCGTTTCGCCGAAGCCGAACGCTACCTGCGAGAAGCGCTGGCGATCGAACCCGATTCGGTGGCCGTGTATTCCGATCTGGCGAACCTCTACCAGTTGCAGGGCCTGTATGCCGAGGCGCAGAGCTGTTCCCTCAAGTCGCTGTCGCTCAGGCCAGAACCCGATGCCTCGGGCCAGGACATGCGCTATTCGAGCCTGCTGTTCCTGCGCAGCCACGACCCGGGCGTGAGCACCGCGGAACTGTTCGCCCAACACCGCCGAGTCGGGGAGCGTTTCGAGGCGGGATATCGCAGTGCCCGGCCGCGCCATCGCAACGATCCGGATCCCGGGCGCAGGCTGCGCGTCGCCTTCGTGTCGGGCGATCTTTGCAATCACGCCGTGGCGCATTTCATCGAGCCGGTGCTCGCCGAATTGCGGCGGCGTCCGCTGCTGCAGCTCTGCGCCTATTACAACAACCCGCTCGAGGATGCGGTCAGCCAGCGCCTGCGCGGGTACTTCGACGAATGGCACCAGAGCGCCCCGCTGTCGACGGTGCAGTTTGCGAAGAAGATCATGGATGATGGCATCGACGTGCTCATCGACCTGTCGGGGCACACCTCCATGAACCGGCTGCAGGCGCTGGCGCGAAAGCCCGCGCCGGTGCAGGCCAGCTGGATCGGCTATCCCGGGACCACCGGCCTTGATGCCATGGACTACTACCTGGCGGACCGGTTCTTCCTGCCACCGGGGCGATTCGATGCGCAGTTCACGGAGAAGCTGGTGTACCTGCCGGCCAATGTTCCATTCAAGCCGCACGAGTCCTCGCCCGAGGTGAACGCGTTGCCGGCGCTGGCATCCGGCAACCTGACCTTCGGCAGCTTCAACCGCCTGGGCAAGCTCAACGCGGCTTCGATCGAGTTGTGGTCGGGGCTGCTGCGGGCGCTGCCCGGGTCGCGGATGGTCGTCGGCGGACTGCAGCGCGACCAGGAGCCCGCACTCACCGCGAAGTTCGAGGCCTTCGGCATCGCCGCGCAGCGCCTGTCGTTCCTGCTGCGCGATCGCCTCGATGCCTACCTCGCCCATCATCACCGCATCGACATCTGCCTGGACACCATGCCCTATTCGGGTGGCACGACCACCTTCCATGCGCTGTGGATGGGTGTGCCGACCCTGACCGTTGCGGGCGCCACGCCGGCCGCGATGCAGGGCGCCGCCATCATGGGGCAGCTGGGACTCACGGACTTCGTGGCCACCGACGCGGCCGATTTCGTTGCCAAGGGCTGCCATTGGGCGGCGCATGTCGGGGAGCTGGCCCGGTTGCGTGCCGGCATGCGCAGGCGCTGGGAGTCCTCACCCGGACGCGATCCGGCGGTGCTCGCCGCAAGCCTCGACGAAGCGCTGCGTCGCATGTGGCGGCGATGGTGCGCCGGGCTGCCGCCGGAATCCTTCGAAGTGCCGGCGACGACTGACTAGGAACCCTGCACGCGGACATTTTCGCAGTTGCCAGGGATCGCGCGAAATGATGCTGCGGTAATTGCAATGCACGGATCAATACGATTGTGCCCTCGCAGGATGCACGGCTGGTCAGACGGCTCTCCTGGCTGGCGGCGTCGGTCGATCGTGGCGCGATGGAAGCGCAAGATGCATATCGCTCGTTGCGAGGCGCATGCGAGAACGCCGGATGTGCCGGGCTGCAATGCCTGGGCGCGGTAGGCCGATTGACCACACTATCTTTCCTCCCGAACTGTGGGCGCTCGCGACTTTGGCCTAGCGGCGCCGGGAACTGGGATTCAAGACTGTGAGCTACGGTAGCGTTCGGCCAAGTGCTGACCATCCAAGTCAAATTTCGATTTCCCTAAAGCTGCCGTTAAGGGATTGAGTTAATCTTCGATTGAATGGCGCTTAGATAAGCCACGGCGGGGAAGCGGGATTGGTGTAACGGGTTGAAATTTCAGCAGAAGGCTGGCCATCGAGATTGGTAGGATGTTGTTACCAAGCAAGATCCGCAACCAAGAGGGCCAGCCTTGAGAGATCGTAATGCCGAGTTCATTTCCCAGCAACAGCTCAGAAAGATTGGTCGTTGTAGAGAGCAGGCCGGCTCGATGGACTTTTTCAACTTGATCACCGGGCCTGAGTTGCTGGAGACGCTCGAATCGCTCCTGCCGGAGTATCGGGAGCGCAAGTTTTCCCCGACGGTGACGTTGGCGATGTTCTTGGGGCAGATTCTGCGTGCTGACAGTTCCTGTCGCAACGCGGTGAATGAGGCAATCATCAATCAGCTGCTGCAAGGATCGAAGGCGGTCAGTGCGAATACCGGCGGGTATTGTCAGGCGCGAGATCGACTGCCAACCGATCTGGTTCGCCAACTGGCTCGACGATGCGCAGCTTTGATGAACCAGCACACCTGCAATGGCTGGCTGTGGCGCGGTCGGCACGTGAAATTGACCGACGGAACCACCACCCTGATGCCGGACACGCAAGCCAACCAGGCGAACTACCCGCAGCATGGCAAGCAAGAACAGGGAGCGGGATTTCCGATTGCAAGGCTCGTGGCCGTCATGTCGCTGGCTAACGGGGCGGTGCAGGATGTGGCCATGGGGCCGTACCAAGGCAAGGGTACGGGCGAATACGGATTGTTTCGGGAGTTGCTCGACTGCTTTGTCGCAGGCGACGTGATGCTGGCCGACAGCTATTACTGCGGCTATTTCCTGATCGCCGAATTGCAGTCTCGCGGGGTGGACGTGCTGTTTGAGCAGCATGGGGCGCGGCATACGGATTTTCGAACTGGCGAGAGGCTCGGCGCCCGCGACCACGTGGTGCAGTGGAGCAAGCCGAAAGTCAGGCCCGAATGGATGACGCCAGAGCAATACGCCGCCTATCCGCTGACGCTGACCCTGCGCGAGGTGAGAGTCGGCAAAAAAGTGCTGGTCACCAGCTTCCTCAATCCTCGGCAGGTCTGCAAGCGGGAGCTCGGCAAGCTGTTTTTGCGCAGATGGAACGTTGAGCTTGACCTTCGGAACATCAAATCGACTCTCGGCATGGAGCGCTTGAGTTGTAGAACGCCGGCGATGTGCGAGAAAGAAGTCTGGGTCTACGCGCTCGCCTACAATTTGATCCGTATGTTGATGGCAACGGCTGCCCAACGCGCCGGTGCGCTGCCGCGGCAGCTGAGCTTCAAACATACGGTGCAGGTTTGGGTGGCATGGAGTCAACGCCAATTTCTCTCGACGGTCGCTGAAGACACAGCCGCCTTGTTTCGGTTGATCGCACACATCAGGGTCGGCAATCGGCCCGGTCGGATGGAACCGCGGCTCATCAAAACTCGACCCAAACCCTTCGGCCGGTTACAGACTACGCGGCGCAGAGCGCGCACGAACATCAGGAAATATGGGCATCCGAAGAAACTTACTGCCTAAACTAAGCGGCATTCAATCTTCGATTGACCTCGATCCTATCGCCAAATAGATGCGGGAACCGGTTGCATATGATCCAAGGAACTTGGATTCGATTTCGCCGGATGACGATATTCGGAGCACCGATCTACGTGCATAGTCATGTAGTCATAGCGACTGCGCTTATTGGTGTTGTTGCATTGAAAAACGTGCTCCTGGCTTTTTGCGCTTTAGTCTCATACCTGGCAATCATTGCGTTTCATGAAATCGGCCATGCCGCCGTCGCTCGATACTTAGGTTATGAAGTAAATGCAGTGAGAATTGCCTTAATACATGGAAATTGCGAGTACGAGCACCCAGGTAGTCTTTGGGATGCAGCGCTTGTCAGTTGGGGCGGTGTAGGAGCTCAACTGATCTTAGTCGTAATAGTTTTCTCAATTGCCGGCGGCGTGTCAGGAATCGCGGATTTCTACTTTGGTCCGGTAGTCATTTTTCTTGGGTACATTAATCTCGCCATTGCGCTCATGAACTTAATTCCAAATGCGCCTTTTGACGGCCATCTTGCATGGCGCATTTTCCCAGCTGCGATCGCGAGGATGAGGAGCCGATCGACTGTGAGACGCCTAATCAAGAAGGCCGCCAAGCGGCGACAACCTGGATCCGGCCCAAAATAGGCTTCTGCATAGCTGCCGTTCTCAAAGGTCGGCTCCGGGTGTGCGCCGTGCAAAGGCGGCGTTTTCCAGTGGGTGAGAGTCCCACCCGGCAAGTGCTCCAGCCGGAAGCTACCGGAGCAACTGTGGAGGTAACGAAACGGTTGAAGCCTTCGGGATA